>Ga0134098_1002341_pt1 | contig 13291 bp, 5 predicted proteins | sample 9_3taG_FD_94456 | JGI IMG/M metagenome (GOLD analysis project Ga0134098, IMG submission 94456) | Switchgrass degrading microbial communities from high solid loading bioreactors in New Hampshire, USA - 9_31_10_142_A3 metaG | ecosystem: Engineered > Bioreactor > Semi-continuous > Anaerobic >... | reverse complement strand
TGGGAAACGCAGGAAAAGCCATGTTTCCAACTCCGTGGAAAATCCATGAATTATTTACCATCACGCATTATGTTGACTGGCTGATTGTACCATCTACCACAACATTTAATGTTGAACCAAAATTTTTTAAAGGTTGCATAAACTTTTTTTCTGTTTGGAGCGTATCCCAGCTTCATTGTTAAATAATCTCTTACAAATTCTGATATTCTTGCATTAGTTAGCAATTTCTCTATATCAACCCAGTATTTTTTATAAAGCTCAACCTGTTTGTCATATTCTAATCCCATTAAAATAAAATTTCTAATAAGGTCTGCTTCAGTTAATGATAAACCTGTTGAATTCAAGCTTTCAAATATTAATTGGGGATTTTCTGCCTTAGAGTTTTTGTCCAAAGATATATAGACAATTTGAATACGAGATAACGCCTCAAAAATCTGTTGAACACTATAATGTGAACTAGAAATTAAATCCATTAATAGTTTATAATTTGTATATATTTTGGATTCTTCATTTGCTTTATTAGATTCAATCAAATCTATATAAGCATTCATGTCTTCTTGTACGGGTTTTAATTTTAACTTGTATTTATCATCTACATACTTATTGATAATATAAGTCTCATAAATTTCTTGTTTAAGATTTTTTTCCTCATTATTGTTTTCATCTAATGAATCATATATAGCCTTTAATAATAGCATCGTAGTTGTAACCCTCTGCTGCCCATCAATTATTATCCTTTCCATCATCAATCCTTGTTTCTCATTGGATACGAAAACAATCGTCCCCAAAAAGTGTCCATTATTATCATCATCTATAATTCCTTCAATATCTCTAAAAAATTGTTCTACTTGTTCTTTATTCCATTCATAATTTCTTTGATATACCGGAATATTAAATGTAGTTTTATTTTCTTTTAGCAATCCTAATAATTTCATAGGACCTGCTTGCATTCTCACATTCCTCCTATAAATTAATATTAAATCAAATTCATGTTTACATTTAAATTACTCATTTGATTGAATAAAAAATTAAATAAAAATGACACGATGATTATTCACACTTGCCAACAAATTCTACTCCACCCCCAATGCCTTAAAGACAGCATCTTCTGCAGACTGGTAGAATATTATATTAAAAGAGCCTACAAGTTCTGGTGGTACAGTTCCTAGATCTACTGCTGATGTTAGGGGTAATAATACTTTCTTTGCACCGCTATCCAAGCATACTTGTAGGGTATTGGCTAATTCTTCTACCTTTATTAAGGTTCCTCCTATACTTACATCTCCTAATATGGCCAGACTAGAAATAGCAGGTTTTCCTAATGCTACTGAACATATTGCTATTATGGTTGGTAATGTTAAACTAGATGTCATGCCTATTCCATTTAAGTCATGAACATGAACAAGATAATCTTTTGTAGTGGTACTTATTTTCCCACTTATGTTTTGGCTATTGGCTTTTAAATACTTAAAGGCATTATCTACTGCTTCTTTAGCTTTAGAATTAGAACCTAAACCTGTTCTTTCAAACTTGCCAGTTCCAGAGATCATTTGGGTTTCTAACTTAAATACCCCAAGCATACCTGAACTTCCCCTGGATACAGTATACAAATGCCCTGGTTTGCCTATACCTTCTGGGATAAGAGTTCCTCCACCTTGTTCAGGAACTGGTACATACTCTTCCTGGAAGCTTTCATTATCTATGTAAGAAAAGTTAACATCGTAAAATTCCATGCCTCCAATTTTCTTTAGCTGTTCTTTAACCCTTCTTCTCATTTCCAAGGCTATTCTTAAAATTTCCTCTATATCATCTTTTGTAAATTCACCATGAGGATATACTAGTTTTACTAAGCCAGACACTGTCTTTTTAACAGCAATGGTATCCCTTTGATTTAATTGGCTTCCCAATCTAAAATACCTTTCGTAGGCATCCCCATAGGAAATTTTTCTTAATTCCCTCATTACTTCGGCCAAATAATCTGTAATAAATCCATAATTATCTGTGAAGAATTCTGGTCTATATTTGGGAATTTCCCAACCTGGACAATAGCAGTGCATCCTATCTAAGAACGCAGTATCCATTCCCATGGCTTCAGGAAAAGGGTCAAATAGGTGGGATGTCTTCAAAAGTACATCTACAGACTGGTTGATGTTCCCTACAAAGGCAAAGGATGCGGTGGCATTTTTTTCTTCCTTCCCTCGTGAAAAGGAACCAGATACCATATAATCCTTCATTATTTGGATCCCATCTTTATCTTTAAAAGTTATTCCTGCTACCTCATCAAAAGCTACACAATCCCACAATCCTACTAGGCCTATCTGTCTTGTATTCATGTTATAGAAAAGATTAGCTACAGTAGTTTGTCCGCCAGAAACCAATATGGAATTTGGGGAAATTTCTTTATAAACATGGGACTTTCCAGTGCTTCTTGGCCCTAATTCACAGTAGTTATAATTGTTTTCTACCAGGGGAACTAGCCTCAGTAAATGTAGCCATTTTTGTCTCTTGTTAAGTTTATCCGGCTCTATACCAGTGCTTCTTAGAATTACATCTACCCACTCATCAGTAGTAAAGGCTGCCCTACTCCTTTTAAACTCTTCCATATCAATAGTTGGCATCTGAATTGGGGTCAGTTTATTTATAATAAAGGGAACCCTATTTTTGTCTCCTTCATCGTAAAAATACTCCATCTGTACTATGCACCAGATACCCCCTGCTAGAAGCCTTTCGTATTGCGAAGGATAGCTACTAGATATGGGTATGCCAGTAAGCCCTAAATTAGAAAATTCCGCTACATAGGTATCAGTTCTGTAATTTAACTTTACCGATACCTTGTCTATAACAGTATAACTTCCTAATTCCCTTATCTTTGAAATTACCTTCTGGGCCTCATCAGGTCTAACATAGTTTCTAGATAATATATTTTTTACATTCTGGACTCCCTGCTCAATTATCTCTTCATCCTGTGAAGAACAATACATTCCGAGCAAATATTCCAGTACATAGACTGGAACATTTGCTCCTTCTTTTATCCTCTTGGTCAAATCTTTTCTTACAATTTTTCCAGAGAAATGGGTCAATAGTTTATCAAGCAATTTATTCCTATCAAGTAAATTAGCCATTTTAATCCCCCTTATATATCAAAGCCAAAGTCATCTGCAAAAGCTATGTCTATGATAACCTTTTGCCTATGGATCTCCATGCCCGTTTCTGTATCTATTATTACTAAATAGTAATCTTCATCCCTATTGTATTTTTGATTTCTAAGCCTGAACTTAAGGTTAAATATGCGGTCTGCAGAATTTTGTGATTTGCTTTTAGCCACATAGATCTGTTCGTTGGATATCAATTGACCCTCTTTGTCTATAAAGCAAATCTTGTATTCTGCAGGTTTGATAACATCCGAAACTGGCTCCTGCTGGATAAAGTCTAGGCTAAGCAATAAATTGGTTATCTTTGAAAGCATACTTATAAGGGTTATTTTTACCTTGTCAGTTTCTACAGCACCTATTACAGTTTTAACCTCAATTACAGGAATTATTATCTCCTGAGGAGAAGCCCCTCCATGCACAAAATTTTGTCCTCCCCCCTGTACCTTAAACACATTGGATGCTAAGGGTGTAGTAATTGTTCTAGTATCATAATTACCTAATATATCAGAAACTATCATATTTCTAGTGCCTACAGCATCGTATTTGTTCTCTGATATGATAAATCTTCTATTGATCATGTCTTCACTTTCATAGAATTTATCTATCTTGTCTGCTTCTTTAGTTTTGCTTCTTGTATATATAAAGCCATGATCAGCTGTGATTATAAATTTAGTTGCTGATACATTGTTAGTTAGCTTTTTAATGATATACTCTATCTCATCCATGGCTTCATAACATGCATCAAATACCTCATCCTCTGCACTGTGGGCTCTAGCATCTATCTGGTTATGGTAAATATATATTACCTGCTTGCCAGTAAAAAACTTCCTTAACTCTTTCTTATTCATCTTTATAAGTTCATCGTACTGTATACAATCGCTTTTAGGATCTCTTGCTTGCAATATGGCCTTTCTTTCGGCTAGATTACTAGTAGGTTTTTCATCTACAAAGACCTTATAATCATCATCAAGTCTAATAGTTTTGTTTGGTAAAAGGGCTGCCATACCTAAACTTGTATAGCTGGGAAACATTCCAATTATAGGTTCCATTTTTGCATCAATCTTTTCGTCGAACTTAAACCTTTCAACTAATTCCTTAGCTATTTCATATCTGAATGCGTCAGATATTATAACAACGATTCTCTCTTTTCTTCCTGCTATGAAATTATCATAGAAATTTTTTTGAAGTTTGTACCTATTTTGCAAGTCATCATAATCTAATTTCCCAGTAAATTCTTTTGAAAGTACATCTAAATATTTATTAATATAAATGTTTTCTACTAGAGTTTGTAGTTTTTCGAATATGCCCTTATTCTCAACCTTATCTAAATGGTAATAAAACTTTCTATAATAGCTGTCAATTTTATAATGTTCTTTATCATATTGGTCTACTAAATCTAGTAAATTATCTACTGGTTCAAAATCCTTATTGGATATTATATAATAGGCATTTAATAAGACATCGTACTTATGGCTGTATAGGTCCTTAAAATGCTTGAATTTCCTACTCTTACATATTTCAGGTATTGATAGGCCCTTTACTTCAGCATTTAAATTTTCATCCAGTAATCTATCTATAACCCAATTTATTATTAGTTTGTCTATACCTTTAAAGACATCTACTTCTATTAGCTCCTCTATTTCTAAATCTTTAAAAATCCCATCTCCATTTATAGCTTCATATACCTTATCTGAAATTTGTCTAAAGGTATCTTGATACAAGTTGCTATTCATCATCTGGTCTACAAAGGCCATAACTGTACCTGGCTTATCCAATACATATTTCTTTAATTTTGAAGGCAAGCCATTACTCATTTGGTTTTTTGCATAGGTTAATAATAAGCTCATAGAGAGCTTTAAAAGACTTGGCTCCTCGTCTATATACCCAAAATTTATCCTACAATACTTCCAAAAGGCCTCATCTAATCCATACTTTGCAAATTCCTTCATATGTTTATTGTCGGAAAAGCCTTCAGATAATATAAGCCTTACTACTTCTTCAAAGTTAGCAACCTTCAATTTAACAGCAGCAGACAATAGGCCTATTTCTACGGCCTCTTCACTATTGTAACTATCAACCTCTAGCTTATAGAATCTTTCATGCCTTTCTTTAGCATTGAAAAACTTTATATACTTTTCTATTACAGGCTTTAATTTTTGATCTATACTTAAATCTTCTACTATTTGTGATGCTTTATCTGCAGTAAATTCTTTAGAATAGAGAATAATATCAATTAAATGATTCTCCCTATCATCTGGTCTTTCAAAAGGAGCATATATTAGATAATTGCTTTCTTTATCTTTTCTTTCCAGCAATACTTTAGTTGCAAAAGTATTTGTGGGAGTTAGATAATGGATTTTAGCATTTTTTAGCTTTAAGTCTTTTATGTCTTCTACATATTCTTGTTTTTCATCATACCAAAATATAATAACTCTCTCTTCTTTATCAAATTCCTTGTTTAATTTATCTTCAATCTGCCTTAAATTTAACTCTGCCATGGGCATACAACTCCTTAAATTTTAGCTAATATTTGATATTTTTTACCCTTATCATCAGTTTGTACTTTTTCATAGTTTACCTTTACACCATCATCTAAATCAATACCTATTCTTGATACTGCTATATGGCCTAGCTTTTCATCGTATTCTTTACACTCCTTAAGCTGCTTTGTTATCTTTTCTAATTCCTTTTCTGACCTTGCTACCTCCCTTGGATCCTTGCTTTTTACTATGTTATCCTTTAATAATTCTATCCTATTTTCATAGCGGTTTTGTAGTTTGTGTAGGTAATCTATCCTTACCCTGCCTGTTGTATCTTCATTGTATCTGTGCATATAGATTAAGGCCTTAAACCCATCTTGGCTGCTTCTTTTTGTTTTTCCTGCTGAACTATCATATAGCCAATAGATTGGCCTTTTCTTATAGGTCTTTACATGGTCTTTGTAAAAATCATTTAGAAAATAGTTCCTTATCTTTTCCCTTGGGGTGCCTTTTCCCTTTAGTGAAGCTGCTATAAATTCTAGATTTTCTTCTAATGTTTCTTCTCCAAAGGCTACCTTTACAAATTCTACAAATCTATTTACTAAGTCATCCTTAAAGTATTCTTTATCTGTTATTACTACTACATTGTCCTCTACTGGCTTGAACTTTTTATATCTACTCATATCAAATTCTCCACCGGCATATATAAGTCCTTTTTCATCTAAGCTGTATCTTCCAAATATACAGCCTACCCCATAGGATATGAAGGATTTGATTACATCTTCCTTGGTTAGGATGTATTGGTTACCCTTAATGTCTTCGTATATGTCCTTCTTGTCATCAAATATTTTAGTTATAGTTATATCCTTATCAGATACTTCAGGGGTTAGTTCATCTTCTAAGCCATAAATTTCTATAAATATTTCATTTAGCCTTTCTTCGTTTTTCTTAAGTTTAGCAAAGTTGTTGTTAGCATATTCTTTCCAATTATCATAGGCCTTCTCTATAGTAGCTGGTACTTGTCCTCCTTGTTTGCTTTCATCTAGTAATGGGTGAATTTCAAAGTCCCAAGAGGTTTCAAAGGAGTCCCAGTCGATTTTGGAGATCTCTATGTTTTCTTGGACTAAGGAGTCTATTTCTGGTTTGTGGGTTTCTGAGAATATTATTGGAATATTTTTTATATCACCTGCTTGATAATTTAATGTTGGATTTAAAAACTTTAATATTTCTATAGGAATCTTTGAATTAAGATATCCCAGTAAATATTTGGTATCTTTGACAAAAATGCCAGAAGAGGAATCTGTGAATATTGTTCCTTCAGGATAGTATCTAAAAGATGTTTCAGAACTTGTTATTCGAGAATACCCTATATGTTCTTTAAATTGATACTCTAGATTTTGAGGCCTAGAAATTAATTTTCCTGAATCATCCTTTAGATTTCTTATTTCATATCCATCATTTTCCCAGTTTATAAAATATTCATTATTTCCATACCATTTTTTAAAAGTTCCTCCTTTATTACATGGAAACCACTTTAACTTTGATTCCTTCGCCTTCTCCCTAGTAAGCCCTAAATTTTCTTTAAAAAAACATCCAACTTCATACCACAGCCTTAAAAAATGCTCTGTTCTTCCTGGACTTAATCCTAACCTAATGTCTGAATAGCTTTCTAAAGTTATTTCCTTATTAAATATCTCATAAACTTTCTCACTTGCCCAATAAGCTATAGGACTTCCTGGTATTAATTTATAGTTATCTTGACTAGTTTCATAGTAATATCTACAATCTGGATTTTCTATGGCTTCTAGTGCTTTTATTTCTTTTTCTCTTGCATTACCAAAGTCTACAAGTCTAATATAGACACATATGTAGTCATTCAATTTGTTTTTCATCATTATAAAGGCTGTAGATTGTACTACTTCTCCACCAATTTCCTCAAAAGCTCTAGGTCCCAAGTGTAACATATTAATTATATTATTTTCTAAAAGCAGTCTCTCTCTGTACTTTTCAAAGCTTGATAAAAACATCCATGAATGTTGATTTATCATCCCACAATATCCATCTTTTCTTAGTAATTCCTCGCATTTTTCCATAAATACTGCAAATAAATCCGCTTTTGTATTCTTATATTTTTTATCTAAGTACTTAGTTAAATTTGCACCCATATATCCTCTACCTAGATAAGGAGGATTAGTAACTACTATTTCATATTTATTTGATAGTATTTTAGTTAAATTAATAATTGACATTAATTTTTCTTGTGTTTCTTCTATCCCCATTAACTCCATAGGAAGGGCATTTGCATCATCTGCGTGTTTTACAAACTCAATTAATTTATCATAATCATATTCCTTTTCAATTCTAATAATAGAGCCTAATTCCCTTGCATTTTCAAACAGATCTAATATTTCTAGAATATCTTCTCTTAATTCCTTTCTTGCATCATCACCTATAGTTCCACCCAAATATCCTATTTGTTTTCTATTAATATTATCGCTGTCTGTAAAATAATATAAGTTGTTCTTTAAACCCTTATTAAGTATTCTCCTACTATACTGCCTTCCTTTCATCATGAGGGAAAAGTAGGCCAACTGATATGCCCTTTTATCTATATCTAATCCATATAGGTTGTTCTCTATTATACTTTCTGCTGCTTCACTTTCTGTATAGCCTTCTTCCAAGTAAAATTGCATAAACATATCAAAAGCATATACTAATATATGGCCACTTCCCATGGCAGGGTCTATAAACTTTATGTCTTCAACTTTTAGCTTTTTCCTATCTTCTCTCATCTTTTTTAGCTTTACCTTTACCTCTTCTACCTGCTCAGCTTCTGGTAGATAATATTTCCAACCATATTCTTTGGCTAGTTCTTCCTCACTTTTATTGCTCCACATTGCTATTCTTCTCTCTATCCACAATCTACCTAATGAGTTTTGTACCATATATTTAACTATCCATTCTGGGGTAAATAGTTGGGTTTTTGCTGGTAGAGTATTTTTATCTACCTTCTTATTCTTCTTTACAGCTGCATCTACTTCTTCTTTGGGTACAGTATTATAATACTGATACAACCATCCTATTACCTCAATCTGCCCTGTTTTATTTATATCAAAGGGCTCTTCTCCTAAGTCTTCAATTAGCTTATACACTACTCCCTCTGGATCGGTGTAGGATATGGTTAGAAGTAATTCTGCATAGTCATCGGTTTTTTCAAATAGTTCTGGTAAGTAATCATTTAAGGCATTGCACTGTTTTATAAACATAAACTGAAACATCTCATCCATGGCTTCCTTGCTGCCATCCAGTTTTAGTTCATCTAGTCTCTCAAATTCTTCCTCTGTTATTCCTATATCTGTATCTCTATAATAAGTAATAAATTCTGGTTCTCTAACTCCTTTTCTGCCTGATGATAATACCCTCATCCTGTCAGGCATATAGTTGTTTACTTCCATAAATCTTATAGCTGTTATTCTATTGAACCAGGTATAGGCTACTTCTTCTATTAGGGTTTTGTAGGCTGTTTTGTAGTCTGATTCCTTTTCCCTCTTTCTTAACTCTTTTACCAGTTTTTCATATTTTCTTACATCATCACCACTTATTTTATATGTATCCCTTTCACCTATATGGAATATTTTCAAATCATCAGTAGATTGAGGAAGAGGGTCTTTAATACCCTCTTCTGTTATTCCTATTAATCTAGCTTTGTCTTGTATATCTTTTATAAGTTTTTCCCTAGCATATATGGCAAAGTTCTTAAGTGCTGTCTTATCCATTTATTGCCCTCCTAAAACTCAATATTTAAAATGGTATTTTCTTCCATTTCCTTTTCCAATCTTTCTCTTAGCTCTTGTAAGTACCTATCTATGTCTTCTTTATTTTCTATACGCCACCAACTAAAGGGATTGATATCCTTTATACTTACATATTTACGCCTTTTGACTGATCTAACTACAGGTGGAGTTTCTTCTTCTGTGCCATCCTCAGTAGGAGGTTGTGGGGGAATGTCTATTGCTTCAGATATTTCCTTAAGATATCTATTCTTTAGAGTATCTGCTTCAATTTTAAAGCCATTTACCCTTGCCACATTATTGCAAGCTTCAGCCCTTCTAATTAGGTCATCGAAGCCATTGCTATATTTATGTCCAAATCTATCTACTAATCCTGTCTTTACTAACTCTTCCATAACCCTTTCTTTTGCCTTTTCAATCTCCTTTACCACAGGCTCTAGTTCTTTATCTAAAATATCATTATATAGATCAAGGAATTTATCATTTAATTCAGGTAAATCCTTTATTCGTTTATAGGGGCTTGCCATGTCTAATATATATTTCATCTCTTCAACTATTTTTTCTATTTCTTCATTTAATATATAGGACTTACTTTCATCATAAATAGATATATAATGCTGGCTTTTTTCCCATATTTCTTTTTGACTACCTCGGAAGAAAGATTTAATTGGACTGTATCTTTCTGTAAAATCTAAATAAGTGTCTTCATTCTTGTATAAATGTTTAAATACATCCATAGGCTTTGACATGCCCCTAGTATGGTTAATTATCTCAATTCCCTCATCAATCACTCTTTGGCCCGGATACTTACCCTCCTTGTAATTAGCCTTTATTTCCTCTAATTCTTCTATCATATCATTTGCAAGATCATTAAACTCCTTCACCATCATATCTGTATCTTCAATAGTTATTTCTTTATTGAACAGTGAAGAGGCTATGTTTTTTAGGCTTCTTATATATCTTTCATCTACTACTTCTTTTTCCTCTATTAATAATTTTTCTGCATATTGTTTCTTAGTTATATAGTTTATAATTTGGTCTTCATCTTCATTTAATAATGAAACAGTTTCTCCATTTAGAGTAAAGCTTATATTTCCATCTACAAAAAGTTTTGCAATAATCCATTCCACATCAACATCTACAAACCCATAGGGGGCCCTTGTAAATTTGTCCTTTATTTCTTTTAAAGATATCTTATCGTAGGTCTTAGTCCTTAATTTAATATAATCCAATACTTCCCTAATGGCATTTGCATTAGGAGTCTCAGGTTCTCCTAATCGTATATTTCTATTATCTTTATTTTTAAACAAGTTCCTTATATCCAAAAGCTCAACTGGAGTGTCTATATAGTCTAATTTATGGTAGACAACTTCTACTAGCCTTCTTAAACTTTCCTGGACATTAAATTTAAAATTCTTATTATTAAGCTCTAACTTCTCCCCATTTACATAAAACTTTGCTTCTTTTAAAGCCTCCTCTAAATACAATTTTCCCCTATCATAGTATTCTCTCATTTCTTCCCGCTTTATTTCTTTTATTTTTTCTATACTTTGGATTTTGCTGGTTGAGGAAGTCTGTAAATATTGTCCTATCTGCATGGATGTTCTTATTTCCTCTATAAAAGCTCCATCTGGTGGTAAATCTACATAGACTATATTCTCTCTTTGGCTATTCATTCTCAATGTGCTCTCTAGACCATTTTTCTCTGAACTAGGGGTTATGATATCAATTCCAATTTCAAAATTTGCCCTGCCTCCGTAGGCCTCCCCATCTACAAACCTGTTAAAGCCAAAATTATACCTGCTGCCAAATTTATTTGAAGATATTTTGTCTTCTGCTGCCAGGATATCAGTGTAAATGATCTCTGCTATCTTCCTAGTAATAAGTTGAGCTTCAATATGTTGTCTTTTTATCTCCCTATTTACTTCTTGCTCTTCATCAGTTAAGAAAATATAGAAGTCTCCATTCTTTTCTACCAAGTTTTGCTGAATTAATATATTTAAGGCAGTTTGCACCCTCTCTTTAAGTTCAATCCTATCCTCATTTATATGGGATACCATAAGGGTAGTGATATTTTCTAAGTTTGGTTCTATCTCCTTAGTCAAGTATTTAATTAAGAAAAGGGTTTTTAATACATTCACATTGAAATTATCTTCTTCTAGGGTTGGATTGATGTACCTATTTTCCGCTGCTCTAGAAATAACCCCAGCATGGTTATGGTCTAAGAACTTTTCCAGTCCATCGTAAAATACATGGAAGGGAACTAATGTCCCATCGTCTTCATTCATGAGCTTTTCCGCACTTTCCTTAAACAAAGCTAGCATGGAACGCTCCCCTTCTGAAAGGTGCTTGCCACTGGCTCCATGTTGGCGAATGGATGTAAGTACACCACCTAGCAGGTTGAATTGATAGGGTATGAAGGGATAAACTTGGCAGAAATCCTCCTTGTTTTCATATAGCTTTTTCTCTACCCCATCGTTGAATACTAGTAGATTTTTTATTATGGTTTCATTATTTTCATATAGAATGCCTAAAGTTTCCTTAGCCGTTTCTGTTTTTTCTAGTATACGAAGCTTGATTACTTCATCCACATTGGCTGATGTCAGATTAAGTCTAGTGTCGAATCTGCCCTGAATTTTTGAAAAGTCCAATTCTTTAATATTAGTTGCTATAGAATCCAGGTCCTGCTGGCTGGTTACAACTACCCATGCCCTTCCCTGACAAATAGTCCCTAAATCCTCTGTTATGGTCTGCAAGTTAAGCATTAAATCAGAATTTTCCCCTATGTATTGCCCCATCTCATCTACTAAAAATACTATATGATGGTCTTCACCCTTACTGTCTAAATATTCTTTAACCATATGGGCAAATTCTTCTATACTTAGCTCATAGGGTTTGGTTGTACTCCTGCTCCAATCCCTGGCTGTTTCTTCACTCATAAACCCAATATCTACCAGAGTCTTTACCACCTTGTCCTTATGGAATTTAAACTTATGGCGATTTTCCTTCCAATTTAAGTTGTGCATCTCTTCATATCTGGTTTGAAATTCTTCATATTTGCCCTCTTCCATAAGTTGTCTTTCCAAATCTGCTAGATGAGGATCTGTACTAAATCCTAGTTTCTCATTGAAAACCCTTAAAAAGACATTTAAAATTGAATCTTTTCCTTTAGTGCCTGCAGTCCTACTTTTAGAATCTATGTTAAAAAGTATTACATCTGTAGGAGTATTGCATGCCAATTCCATAGCTGCAATAACTGCTGGATCGCCTATCTTTTCATCCTCTATAAAATAATCCAGGGGTCTTTTACCATCTACTTCTTCATTTTCCAATAAATACGCTAGTATTTTTAAGAAATGGGATTTACCACTACCAAAGAAACCTGATATCCAGACCCCTACCTTATCTGTTTTACCTACTATTCCTTTCTTATAGTTTGTAAAAAAATCCCTAAAATGCCTGCGTAATTCTCTAGTCACCACATATTCTACCAACTCTTGTTTTTTGTTGACCTTATCATCCTGGCCTACTTTAATTACCCCTTGTATATCCCTATCAATGGGCTTTACAAACATGTCTTTTATCTTCATAATGTCCCCTCCTATCTAATAAGCGGAAGTGCTCTGTAATAATGGTCATCATTAAATAAGGAAAACAATTTAAGATTTAAGCCATCATACTTTCCTGGATAAAAGAGTACTATGGGTACTTTATCAAATATCTCAAGAAGCTTATTTAGAACACCATGGGCCCTTAGAAATGGATAGATTTTTCCTACACCTGTTATAAATATTACTGAATTATCAGGAGTATTTTCTATTATATAGTTAGTGAAATAGTTGTCATTGCTATCCATATTAAGTAACTC
>Ga0134098_1002334_pt1 | contig 13346 bp, 8 predicted proteins | sample 9_3taG_FD_94456 | JGI IMG/M metagenome (GOLD analysis project Ga0134098, IMG submission 94456) | Switchgrass degrading microbial communities from high solid loading bioreactors in New Hampshire, USA - 9_31_10_142_A3 metaG | ecosystem: Engineered > Bioreactor > Semi-continuous > Anaerobic >... | reverse complement strand
GGCCTCTGGCCGCTGCGGATCGATCGCAGCGGGGTCTGGATTGGCGTCTTCTGGCTGCTGCTTGGCCTGGCTCAGCCGCTGACGGTAGCCGTGGGGTGGGTGGTGATGGCTGCTCACCTGGGCGCCACCGGCCTGGCCACGCTCTGGCAGCGCCGCCGCGGCGGCAGCACGGGTACGTGGTGGGCGCATTTCTGGCGCGCCGCCTGGGCCGTGCTGGTCTCCTCCCCCCTGGTGCTGTACAACCTGATCGCCTTCCGGCTGGATCCCTTCCTGAGCGCCTGGACGGAGCAGAACCTGATTCTTTCGCCGCACCCGCTGCACTACCTGATGGCGTACGGTTTTCTGCTGCCGTTTGCCTTCCTGGGCGCCCTCCGGCTGCTGCGCCAGCAGCCCTTCCGGGGGGCCCTGCCTGTCGTGTGGAGCGCGCTGCAGCCCGTCCTGGCCTACGCGCCTTTCAACCTGCAGCGCCGGCTGCCGGAAGGTGTGTGGGTGGCCCTGGTGGTGCTGGCCGGTAAGGCGCTCGAACGCTCTCCAGCCTCCGGCCAGAATCAAAAGACCCTGCTCGACCGCCTGTTCTGGGTTCCGCTGCTGTTCACCCTGCCCTCCAGCCTGTTCCTGCTGGCCGGATCGGCCCTGGTGGCGCTCAACCCGGGTACGCCGGTGTTCCGACCGGTGGATGAGGTGCATGCCTTTGAGTTTCTGGCCGAAAATGCCCGGCCGGGGGAGATCGTGCTCGCCGCCTACGAGACCGGAAACGCCCTGCCCGCCTGGGCGCCGGTGCGGGTGGTCATCGGGCACGGTCCGGAAAGCATCGACCTGGAACGCCTGCGCCCGCAGGTCGCCGCGGTGTATGATCCCACGCTGACAGACGAGCAGCGCCTGGCGTTTCTGCAGCAAAACGATGTGCACTATGTCTTCTGGGGCCCTGCCGAACGGAATTTGGGCGCCTGGGACCCGCGCCTCGAACCTTACCTCACACAGCTGTACGGGTCCGGCGGTTATTTCATCTTCTCCGTCGCTGGTACCCAGCCATGAGCGTTCAGAAGTCCATGAGACGAATCCGCTTTCTGCCCTACCTGCCGGTCTGGCTGCTGCCGCTGATCCTGTTTGCACGCCCGCTCTTTCTGGGCGAGGCGCTGTTCTGGGGCACGCCGCTGCTGCAGTTTGCCCCCTGGTGGCGCTACGCGGCTGAAACGCTGCGCGCGGGCGAACTGCCGCTGTGGAACCCGCTGGTTGGCATGGGTGCACCGCTGCTGGCCAACTACCAGACCGGACTGTACTACCCGCCCAACTGGCTCTACCTGCTGCTCGACACCGCCGGAGGGCTGCCGGCGCTGGCCTGGGGCATGGCCCTGGGCGCTGCCCTGCATCTGGGCTGGGCCGGCATGGGGATGGCGCGCCTGGCGCGCCGCCTGGGGCTCGGCACGCTGGCCCAGACCGTGAGCGGTCTGGCCTTCGGCCTGTGCGGGTATCTGGTGGCCCGGGCCTGGTTCCTCTCGGTGCTCTCCGCCGCCTCCTGGCTGCCGTGGATCCTGCTGGCGCTGACCCGCTGGTTCGGTCCGCGCTCGAGTGAGAGCATCCGGCCGGACTGGAAGGCGCCCCTGCTGCTGGCGGCCCTGTTCAGCCTGCAGCTCCTGGCCGGTCACGCCCAGACGACCTGGTACACCGGCCTGCTGGCTGCCATGTGGACCGCTTTTCTGGCCTGGCAGGGAGACGGGACCCTTCGTGCGCGCCTGGCCCGCCTGGGGCGCGCCTGGCTGGGACTGGGCGCAGTGGTGCTGTTTGCCGTTCTGCTGGCCGCCGCGCAGCTTCTGCCCACTGCCGAATACCTGCTCCAGTCGCAGCGCGCCGCGGCCGTGGATTACGACCTGGCCATGTCTTATTCCTTCTGGCCGTGGCGCCTGATCAGCCTGCTGGCCCCCGATTTCTTCGGCAACCCCGATCACGGCGATTACTGGGGCTACGCCAATTACTGGGAAGACGCGATCTACATCGGGCTGCTGCCCCTGCTGCTGGCGCTGGGGGCGCTGGCTGCCTGGCTGCGGGGGCGCAGGCAGGCGACTGCTTCGCTTTCGGGCACGGACGAAATGGCGTACCTGCGCCGCCGGCTGCCGCCTTTCCTGCTGGCCCTGCTCGGCCTGACCTTTCTGCTGGCGCTGGGACGCAATACTCCCGTATTCCCCTGGCTGTACCGCCATGTGCCCACCTTCGACATGTTCCAGGCGCCGTCGCGCTACCTGATCTGGGCCGAATTTGCCCTGGCGCTGCTGGCCGGGCTGGGCGTATCCGCCTGGAGCCGCCCGTACGGCTCGCGCCGGCAGTGGGTGATACGCGGCCTGATCGCCGCCCTGGGGCTGATGCTGGCCGCTGGTGCGGCGGGCCTGCTTCTGCAGGGCGTTCAGGCCACGTTCATCCCCGCCACTGCGCTGCTGGGCTTGTGGGGTGTGCTGGCCGCGCTGCTGACTCTGCTCGTCCCGCGGCTTGGTGCTGAGAGCGAATCCCTCGCCGCCCGGCGCTGGAGGCTGGCTGTTGTGGGCGTACTCTGCGCCGATCTGCTCATCGCCGGCTGGGGGCTCAACCCCAGCACTTCACGCGACCTGTACCGCGGCGCTGCGCCCGGCGCCGAAAGCCTGCGCGCGGCGCTGCAGGACCACCGCCTGTACCTGCCTGCTGAAGACGAACAGGAGCTGAAGTTCGAGCGCTTCCTGCGCTTCGACACCTTCCACCCCGGCGAGGACTGGAACCTGCTGCGAGCGGCCATGCTGCCTAATGCCGCCATGCTCGATCACCTGCCCTCGGCCAACAACTTCGACCCGCTGCTGCCCGGGCGCTACGCGAGCTGGATAGAAGCCCTGGAAGCGGCTTCCGGTCCGGTTCAGGAAGCCATGCTGAACCTCATGGATGTGGGCGTGGTAGAAACAGTAAGCACTTCTGGGGAATTTGGGGTGCGCTTTTCCCCGCGCGAAGGTCAAAATCCCCGGCGCCTGCGCTTTGTGTTCTGCGCTCGCCCGGCGGATGACCCCGGGGAAGCGCTGGATCTGGTCGCAGGGGGTGGGGTGGACTTTGAGCGCGAAGTGATACTGGAGGGCTACACCCCTGCAGGTGAGGCCGGCTGCGGCGTCGAACCTCCGGGAGACGTCGAGCTCTCCTGGGAGCGGCAGGAGCCCAACCGGCTGCATATTCGCGTGCGCACGCCCGCCGCCGGCTGGCTGGTGATTTCCGACACCTGGTATCCGGGCTGGCAGGCTGCCGTGGATTCTGGTTCAGCCGGGCTCTATCCGGCCAACGCACTGTTCCGCGCTGTGCCGGTGCCGGCGGGCGATCATCTGGTCAGCCTGACCTACCGGCCGCTGTCGTTTCGCCTGGGGCTGGCACTCAGCCTGGGCGCCTGGCTGGTCTTCGCGGGCCTGTGGGTCTTCGCCCGTGTGCAGCCGCTGAAGGATGGGGCACCGCATGCAGCTTGAATTCCACCCACTGACCGTTGAAACAGATCTGCCGGCCGGCAGAGTAAGGGTGCTGCATCCCGCCGCGGTGACCCTGCTGGCCATGATTCTGCTGGTCGTGTCCGTCATCGGCACGGCCGGCGGCGATCCACTGGCCCTCGCTCGCCTGGGGACGCGCTTCAGCGAGGGGAACCCCCAGGGGACGGAGGGCTACGACGGCCAGTTCGTGTATTACATCGCCCGCAGTCCCGACCCGGGGACTGTGGCGCCCCACCTGGACGTCCCGGCTTACCGCTACCAGCGCATCCTGCTGCCGCTGGCGGCGCGCCTGCTGGCCCTGGGCGACCCGCAGCTGATCCCCTGGATGATTCCCCTGATCGTCATCCTGGCGCATACCGCCGGTGTGTGGGCGGTGGCTGAGCTGCTGGCCGGCTGGGGGGTGAACCGCTGGTATTCCCTGGTGTACGGTCTGTGGGTGGGCTTCCTGCTGGCCGTGCGTCTGGACCTGCCCGAGCCGCTGGCATACGGGCTGATTGCCGGCGCTTTGCTCGCCCAGCAGCGCGGGCGGGAGCGCCTTTCCTGGATCCTGTATGCGCTGGCTGTGTTCGCGCGTGAGGTGACAGCGGTCTTCGTTGCTGCCCAGCTCCTGGCCTACCTGACGGAGCGGCGCTGGAAAGAGGCTGCCGGTCTGTCTCTTTTCGCAGTGGCGCCTTTCGTCCTCTTCCAGGGTGGGTTGTGGCTGGCCTTTGGAGAGCCGGGGGTCGGCTCAGGCGGCGAAATGGCAACCCCGTTTGAGTGGATCCCGTTCATGGGCCTGCTGCGCATAGGTGAATACAGCCGGGTCTACCTGGCGGCGATGCTGGTGGTCTTTGGTCCTGCGATCGTGCTGCCGGTGGTCTGGTGCCTGTGGCAGTCGACCAAATCCTGGCGCTCAGGCTCGAGAAATGTGATAGTATACGCATGTTTCTTGAACGCAGCGGTCACAGCCATGCTGCCGTTCTCGACTTTCCGCGAAACGGGTGGACTGCTGCGGTTCGCCTGCGGCCTGGTGCTTGCGCTGCTCCTTTTTGCCGGCCGCAGCCAATCAAAACGAGCGCTTAATTACACTGTCTTCTGGCTGGCCCTGAATGCCTTTCTCCTGAAATAATTCGCCGGCCGTCAGGGCGCAGTGCCGGGGGAAATTTGCAGGCACGGTAAAAACCTGATAGATGGGAGTGATAATGTCAGACGTACAGAGCTTCGCTGAACGGATCATTAAGAATATTGAGCAGGTGATCGTGGGAAAGCGCCAGACGGTCGAACTGGCCGTGATCAGCCTTCTCTGTCAGGGGCATCTGTTAATTGAGGACGTCCCGGGGGTGGGGAAGACCATGCTGGCTCGCAGCCTGGCGCGCTCCCTGGGCTGCACGTTCAGCCGCATCCAGTTCACGCCCGATATGCTGCCCAGCGATGTGACCGGCGTTTCGATCTTCAACCAGGTAACCCGCGAGTTCGAGTTCCGTCCCGGACCGATCATGGCCCAGATCGTGCTGGCCGACGAGATTAACCGCGCCACCCCGAAGACCCAGGCGGCGCTGCTGGAGGCCATGGAAGAAAGCCAGGTGACCGTGGACGGCGTGACGCACATCCTGCCGCGCCCCTTCATGGTGCTGGCCACTCAAAATCCGATTGAATACGAAGGTACCTTCCCCCTGCCCGAGGCGCAGGTCGACCGTTTTCTGCTGCGCATCCGCCTGGGCTACCCCATGCGTGACGACGAGATCAGCGTGCTGGAGCGCCAGCAGTACCGCCACCCCTTCACCGAGCTAAAGCAGGTGGTGGAAGTGGACGAGCTGATGCAGATGCAGGAAGCGGTGAAGGAAGTCTACGTCTCGCCGGCGGTCAAGCGCTACATCGTGGACCTGACCCACCAGACGCGCGAGCACCCCGAGGTGTACCTGGGCGCCAGTCCGCGCGGCAGCCTGGCGCTCTACCGCACCGGGCAGGCGCGCGCTGCCATGCACGGCCGTGATTATGTGCTGCCCGACGATATCAAAGCCCTGGCGGTGCCCACCCTGGCCCACCGGGTGATCCTGGGGCCCGGCGCCCGTCTGCGCGACCTGGACGCTCGCCAGGTGGTGGAGGAGATCCTCAATAGTGTGCCCGTCCCCGGCGGCGACCCGGCGGCGTATGAACCCGCGCAAGGCGTGAAAGAAGAGGTATAACGTGGCTTCGGCCCAGCGTGTGGTCTGGTTTCTGCTGGCGGTCAGTCTGCTGGCGGGAGCGGTCACCGGTTCACAGCTCTATTTCCGGCTGAGCTACCTGTGGGCCTTATTACTGGCCGGAAGCTGGTTGATGTCCGCTCTGGCGCTGCGCGGGGTGCGGGTGGAGCGCACGGCGCGCAGCCTGCGCTCGCAGGTGGGGCAGCTGTTCGAAGAGCGCTACCGCATCACCAACACCAGCCGCCTGCCGCGGCTGTGGATCGAGGTGCGCGATGAATCGCCCCTGCCGGGTTCGCGCGGCTCGCATGTACTCACCCTGATCGGCGGGAACGAATCGCGCACGTACCTGGCGCGCACCCGCCTGACCCGGCGCGGAGTCTTTCCTCTGGGCCCCACCGTGCTGGGCTCGGGGGATCTGTTCGGCCTGTTCCCCGTCACGCGCACCTTCCCCGGCGAGGAGACGCTGCTGGTCTACCCCATGATGGCCGATCTGCGCAGCTTCCCCAGCCCGGCAGGCCTGCTGCCCGGCGGCGAAGCCCTGCGCCGGCGCACCGCGCAGATTACATCCAATGCCGCCGGAGTGCGCGAGTATGTGACCGGCGACCCCATCAACCGCATCCACTGGGTGAGCACCGCCCGCCGTGACCGCCTGATGGTCAAAGAGTTCGAGCTCGACCCGCTGGCGGAGGTGTGGATTTTCCTCGACGGCGCCGCTTCGGTGCAGGCTGCACTCCCGCAGCCGGAGACCGAGTTCAACCCGCTGGATGTGTGGCGCTCGCGGACGAAGTTCACCCTGCCGCCTTCGACAGAGGAGTACGCCGTCAGCGCGGCGGCATCGATCGCGCGCTACTATATCGGTAAAGGCCGCAGTGTGGGGCTGGTGGCGGTGGGAAAGAGCCTGCACCTGCTGCCCTCCGACCGCGGCGGGCGCCAGCTGGGGAAAATTCTCGAGGCCCTGGCCCTGCTGCGCGCGGAAGGTGATGTGCCCCTGCTGGGCCTGGTGGAGGCGCATGCCCGCCACCTGCCGCGCGGCAGCACCGTGGTGTTGATCACCCCCGGGACGACCAACGAGATCATCCACGCTGCCGATCTGCTGCTGCGCCGCGGCCTGCGCCCCGTGGCCGTCCTTCTCGACCCGTCCACCTTCGGCGGGCCGTTCGACAACCGTGAGATCGTGCTGGGGATGCAGGCCATGAACATCCCCGTATGCAGGATTTCCAACGGCGACGACCTGGGAACCGTGCTCTCGGCCACCGGACAGTTGTCCGCTTTTCCCGCCAGCATGGCCCCCGCAGCGGCGGAGTTTTAAGTTCGCCGGAGGGGGGAACACGAACCGGCGCTGGTTATCCCAATATATAGAAGCAGTCTCAGAAGGAAGTTTCGCCCGCTGGCTAAGCGACCTGCTCTCCGTCAGGAAAGAAGGGCCTCATACGCGCTGGCTCCACCTGTGCCCCCCTACGCGGTCTACCAGAGCGCGCTGCTCGTAACCCATAACAGAAACCTGTTTTGCAGGACACGGCAGTGGAGGGGAAAAGCGAATCGGGTAAAAAGGTTTGCTTTTCCCGAAGGCTGCTGTGGAAGAAGTTAGCCGTGCCCGCACTTATCCGTAACCAAACAGCTGCATAAAAGAAAGAAACGCTGGAGAACCCGTTCTCTCAGCGTTTCAGACTATCCGTAAATCAACAAGCTCAACGCTGGTCTAAATCCTCTCACTGCTCCTGCGAGGTCTGCAGGCGGGGCAGCTCGATGATAAACGTGGAGCCCTCTCCCTCCTTGCTGCGCGCGGTGATGCTGCCGCCGTGCCGCTCGACGATGCCGCGGCAGATCGCCAGGCCCATGCCGCTGCCCTCGTAATCCGACCGCCCGTGCAGGCGCTGGAAGGGGTGGAAGATCTTATCCAGGTACTGTTCGTTGAAACCAATGCCGTTGTCGCTCACCAGCAGGCGGACCCGTTCTCCCTGCGGTCCATCCGGCTCCTCCGCCCAGATGCACACCTTTGGTGGCACACCGCTGCGGTGGAACTTGAGCGCGTTGCCGATCAGATTCTGAAAGAGCTGGCGCATCTGCATGCGCTCGGCCTCGATCACCGGCAGCTCACCTACCTGTACCTGGCCGTTGCTCTCCTGAATGCGCACCTCCAGGTCTGAGAGCACGTCGGCAACCGTGCGGTTGAGGTCGGTCGGCTCGAAGGGGAGGGCGCGCGTGTTCAGGCGCGAGTATTCCAGCAGGGTGTTGAGCATTTTCTGCATGCGCTCGCTGGCTTTGATCATCCGCCGCAGATAGTCCTTGCCGTCTGCGTCAAGTACATCGCCGTACTTGCGCTCCAGCCGTTCTCCGAAGGCGGTGATTTTGCGCAGCGGCTCCTGCAGATCATGCGATACAATCGAGGCGAAATCCTGCAGGTCGCGGTTGGAACGGGCAAGCTTCTGCTCGGCTTTCTGGCGCTCCTGCACCTCCCGCTCCAGGTCTCTGGTGCGCGCTGCCACGAGATCTTCCAGGTGATTGCGGTACAGGCGCAGCTCCTCTTCCGCCTTCTTCCGGTCGGTGATATCGCGCACCGTGGCCAGCACCAGCCGCCGGTTGGGCAGCTGCACCGGTCCCAGCGCGATGTCCGCCGGAAAGACCTCGCCGCTGCGGCGTCTGGCCACCAGGGAATGCACCGCTCCCATCGGACGGGTGCGCGGGTGGACCATGAAGTGCTGCACCAGTTCGTCGTGGTGCTGCTGGTGCTCTTCGGGCAGCAGGATGTGCAGCGGCTGGCCAACCAGCTCATCGGCGCTGTAGCCGAACATGGCCAGCAGCTGGCGGTTGACGAGTTGAATGATACCGTGCTCGTCCACGGCCAGGATGCCGTCTGGGGCGTGTTCGAAGAGCCCTTCAAACATGGCGTCGCGCTCCTGCAGGGCGGCCTCCATCGCACGGTGGTGAGTCATATCGTGAATGGTGCCAATAAATCCGGCCAGTTCACCGTTCTCATTGAAGTGGGGCCGGCCGATAAACATCACCCAGCGGTACTCGCCGCTGGCATGGCGCAGCTGAAATTCGACTTCGAAGGAAGTGTGGGCGTGGAAGGCCGTCTCGCACACATGGCGTACATGCTCGCGATCATCTGGGTGCACGCCTTCCATCCAGCCGGAATCGATCTCCTCATCCATCGAACGGCCGGTGAATTCGAGCCAGCTTTTGTTAAAATAGTGCCATTTTGAATTCAAACCCGCGAGCCAGATGGGAATGGGAAGATCGTCATACAACATACGCGCATAATCCAGCGTCATTGTGGTCATGGATGCACCTGTGATGTTTTTTGTAAGAATTTCTGCATTGCGGGTGAGTTTCTAAATTCTACCAGCAAAAGGATGAAATCGACCATGCGGCATCGTCGCATTAACTCGGATTTAATGCTCTTACTGGCAGCCGGGCTGTGGGGCAGCGCCTTTGTCGCCCAGCGAATCGCAGCCGCTGAGATGGGTGTGTTTCTGTTTAACGGACTGCGCTTTTTACTTGGCGCGCTGCTCCTGCTGCCGTTTACCCGGGTGTTTAAACCGGACAGCCTGGCGGGTAAGGGATTGACCGGGCGCGTGCGTCTCGAAATCCTGCTGCTGGGATTTCTCCTTTTCGCCGCATCCGCTCTGCAGCAGGCCGGGCTGCGCTACACCACTGCAGGGAACGCCGCTTTTATCACCGGCCTGTATGTGGTTTTCATCCCCATCGTGAGCGCTGTGTTCCTGGGCCAGCGGCCACGGCCTGTAGTATGGCCGGCGGCGCTGCTGGCGCTGGCCGGCCTGTACCTGCTCAGCGGCAGTGGGTCTCTGAAGCTCAACCCCGGCGACCTGTTCGAGCTGTCCGGTGCGGTTGTCTGGGCCCTGCAGGTGATCCTGCTCGGGCGGCTGGTGCAGCTGGTGCCGGTGTTCACCCTGACGGTGGGGCAGAGCCTGGTCTGCATGCTGTTCAACCTGGCCGCCAGCCTGCTGTTCGAACGCAGCTCGTTTTACGCCCTCGCCATGGATTCACAGGCGCTGCTCACGTCCGCAGGGGCGGTGGTCTACACCGGCGTCTTCTCCGTAGCGGTGGCCTACACCCTGCAGGCTGCCGCCCAGCGTGTTTCGCCGCCAGCCGACGCGGCCATCCTGCTCAGCCTGGAGGCGGTCTTCGCCGCGCTCTTCGGCTGGATCTTCCTCCAGGAGTACCTGACCCCGCTGCAGATCCTGGGCTGCACGCTGATGTTCAGTGCGGCCCTGCTGGCGCAGATCCCGCAGCTCCTTCCGGCGCGTAAACCGGCCGTGCAGGAGGATCGGGCTGCGTAAAAATATGCCTCCATTTACCCCTTTCCTGCTTGCGCGGCGCTGTAAAAACCTGTATGATCGATTCGACAGCTCGACCCCACAGGGGACAATCCATACCGACTTCACAGGAGAAAAGCGATGAATCACAGACCCACCTATCTGGTCCTGGGCGCCGGGCGGCAGGGGACGGCGGCAGCGTATGACATGCTGCGCTGGGGAGATGCCGGGCAGGTGATCCTGGCCGACCAGGACCTGCAGACTGCGCAGCGCGCCGCCAGCCGGGTGAACAGGCTGGCCGGTGGTCAGTTGGCCCGGGCCGCGCAGGTCGACGCATCCTCCGCAGACAGCCTGATGCCGCTCATGGAGCAGGCCGACGTCTGCCTGAGCGCGGTGCCCTACTATTACAACCTGCAGATCTCTGAGCTGGCCGTTAAAGCCGGGGTGCATTACTGCGACCTGGGCGGGCACACGGGTATCGCCCTGCAGCAGCACCGCCTGGACGAGCAGGCCCGCCAGGCAGGGGTGAGCATCATCCCGAACTGCGGGCAGGTCCCCGGGATGGGCACCACACTGATCGTGGCCGCCATTGAAATGCTCGATACTGCTCGCGATGTGTTTATGTGGGACGGCGGCCTGCCGCAGGACCCCCAGCCGCCGTTCGACTACATGCTCACCTTCAGCATCGCCGGGCTGACAAACGAGTACGCCGAGCCGGCCGTGTTCCTGCGCGACGGCAGGATCACCGAGGTGGAGCCTATGACTGAGCTGGAGACGGTGGAGTTCCCCGAGCCAGTTGGCACGCTGGAAGCCTTTGTGACCGGCGGCGGCCTCGATACCCTGCCCTGGACGTACGAGGGTAAGCTGCGCACCCTGCAGAACCTGACCCTGCGCTACCCGGGATCGTTTGTCAAGCTGCGGGCGTTTTACGACCTGGGCCTGTGGAGCCTGGACCCGGTGATGGTAAATGGTGTGCCGGTTGTCCCCCGGGATGTCTTCCACACGCTGTTTGCGCCGAAGGTCACCTTCCCGGAGGGGAAAGATATGGTGATCATCCGCATCAAAGCTGTGGGGGAGAAAGATGGCAAACCGGCTGAAGCCTGGATTGAGCTGATTGATTATTACGACGATGAGACCGGCTTTACCGCCATGGAGCGCGGCACCGGTTTTAGCGCCGCCATTGTGGCGGAGATGATGTGGCGCGGCGAGACACCGCGCGGCGCCAGCGGGGTGGAGCGCATGGTCCCGCCTGGCCCGTTTTTGAAGGAGCTGGAGAAGCGGAATTTCAAAGTGGAGATGCGGCTGGTTGAGGTCCAGGGGCACGGCGGGCAGTGACTTGCCGTCTGCACCCATTACCAAACGGTACCCGTCTACCTGTAAGGGCACGGCGAGGTAATTGGCGAACCGTTCGGTAATAGGCGAGTACCGCCGTGCCCAATACCCCTGTGAGTTTGATGCACGGTGCGCACAGAGCCGAAGATAACCCAGCAGACGGTCACGACCTGCTCTGGCTCGTCTCGGTAGATATATGACTTTACCAGCTGTCATGGGCACAGCAGGCAGCGAGCTGCCATCGACTCAGCTTGCCGGCAATCCTTGCGAACCATCTCCTGAGCGATGCAGCGCCGTGCCCTTACCGGCTGTCACTGGTTATGTAACTCTGACCAGGGGATCTGGCTGGCATGTGGTTGCTGCCCGACAGAGCGCTGCTGCGCCCTATAAGTCCAGCTCTACGTATATGCGCTTGTTGATCTTCCCTTTGCTCTTGTAATCCACCACGCGTATGCGGCCGACCTCGGCGGTGCTGCGCACATGCGTGCCGCCGTCCGCCTGCAGGTCCAGCCCCTCGATCTCCACCACGCGCACCTGCTCGATCCCCTCCGGGAGCAGGTTGATCTTGGTGCGGATCAGGTCGGGGATCTGGAAAGCCTCCTGGCGCGGCAGGATCTTCACCTTCACCGGCCGGTCCGCCTCCACCTCGCAGTTCACCGCTTCCTCAATCGCATCCACCAGCTCGCGCCGCATGGTCTCGAACTCGAAGTCCATGCGCCCCTTGAGCGGCTCCATATCCCCGCCGGTCACCAGGGCGCCGTAATCGCGAAAGATCACCCCGCACAGGATGTGCATGGCCGTGTGCGTGCGCATCAACTGGTAGCGCCGTTCCCAGTTGATCTCTCCAGTGACCGCCGCACCCGGGGCTGGCAGCGGCTCGTCACCTTCGATTAGATGCAGGACCCGATCGCCGTCTTTGCGCGCCCGCTTTACCGGATACACCCGTCCATCGCTGCGCAGGATCCCGCTGTCCGCCGGCTGGCCGCCTCCGCCGGGATAAAAGGCGGTGCGGTCCAGGGTCACAGCCCGGTTCCCGGCATCGACCCCTGTCACCACCGCCTCAAAAGATTTCAGATAGCTGTCGCTCTGGTAAAGAAGTTCCGTCATACGCATCCTCCTGCCGCTGATTAGAGCATTGTGAATATTTTCTCAAAACGAGAAAAATCGGATATAATATATCTAAATGGGATTGTTTACAGAAATATCATTTTCCCGGTCATCCATGCTGTTCAGGGGCAGATGACCGGTTTGAAAGCAGACCTGAAAAAGAGAGGCAGTATGGCTGAGAAAATACCACGGGTTGTGATCGTCGGGGCGGGATTTGGCGGCATCAACCTCGCCCGGGAACTGCGCCACGCGCCGGTTCAGGTCCTGTTGATCGATAAAAATAATTACCACCTTTTTCAGCCCCTATTGTATCAGGTGGCCACCTCCGGGCTGTCGGCCACCGAGATCGCCTATCCGGTGCGCGCCATCTTCCGCCGGCAGCGCAATTTCCTGTTCCGCCTGACCGAGATGACCGGGGCGGACCTGGATCAGAAGGTCGTTTACACCACCAGCGGGCCCATCGAGTACGACTACTTGGTCCTGGCGCCGGGCGGCGAGACCAACTTCTTCGGCAACCGCTCCGTGGAAGAATACGGCTTTGGCCTGAAAGACCTGGACGATGCCATCGGCGTGCGCAATCACATCCTGAAGATGTTCGAGTGGTCGGTGCAGGAAACGGATGAAGAGCGCTGCGCGGCACTGCGCACGTTCGTGGTGGTCGGGGGCGGGCCGACGGGCGTCGAAGCGGCCGGCGCCCTCTCCGAGCTGATCCGGCTGGCGCTGACCAAAGACTTCCCCGAAATCAACATCGAAAGCGTGCGCGTCATCCTGCTGGAGGCCATGGACAAAGTGCTGGCCGGCTTCCCTGAAGAATTGAGCGCACGCGCCGCCGAGACCCTGCGCCAGAAGCAGGTTGAGGTGCGCTTCGGCGCCGCCGTGGAGAGCTACGACGGCCGGGTAGTGACCCTCAAAGACGGCGAGCAGATCCCGGCTTACACCCTGATCTGGGCGGCGGGCGTGCGCGCCGTATCCCTGCTGGAGCG
>Ga0134098_1002324_pt1 | contig 13395 bp, 14 predicted proteins | sample 9_3taG_FD_94456 | JGI IMG/M metagenome (GOLD analysis project Ga0134098, IMG submission 94456) | Switchgrass degrading microbial communities from high solid loading bioreactors in New Hampshire, USA - 9_31_10_142_A3 metaG | ecosystem: Engineered > Bioreactor > Semi-continuous > Anaerobic >... | reverse complement strand
TTTGATCTATATTCAAAGCAGTTTCCTCCCAAAATAAAAAATTTAGCGCAGGGCTCAATATTTTTCCCTACGCTAATATATGGGTCTTATTCCCGATGTGTTACGAATATAATGAAATGATATGATTTATAAAGGATCTGATAAGGATGAGCAACTTCCCGGAATCCGATTTCCGGACCGTCCGCGGCTATCAGCTTGCGAACCGTCAGGAAGGTCTGCTGACACCAGCGCTCGAGGATTATCTTGAAATGACATACAGGATATGCAGGGAGAACAAATACGCCAGGGTCGGCCAGCTCTCGGAGCTGCTGAACGTAAAGCCCTCTTCCGCGTCAAAGATGATTTTCAAGCTGGCAAAGCTCGGGTACATCGAATATGACCGCTACGGCGTTATCCTTATGACCGACACCGGCAACCAACTCGGAGAATATCTGCTCTCGCGCCATCAGACTTTGGAAACCTTCCTTCGCCTGATCGGAAGCCCGAACTGCCTGGAGGAAACCGAACTTATCGAGCATACGTTGAGCGCCGCGACCGTTCGGAACCTTAAAACCTTGCTTGACTTTTTTCAGGAACACCCGGATGCATTAAAGCGATATGACGAGTACAGAAAAGGAAAATAACGTGCAAACGGTGCCGCCTTCAGTATCTGCCTGCCTTATATCATGCGCTTAAGCCGGTCTTTTGCTTCCTCTTTTCTTTCTGCCTGCAACAATAATCACAGCCGATAGGACAACCACAGCACCTGCTATAATATAGACAATTGTATAACCGGATTGGATGTCGCCGCTTCCTTCGCCCATGTATACGTCGACAATGCGCGCCAATTCTTTTTTCATTTCTTGCGGGTCGAAGTTCTCCCCGGCCTCCTGCTCGATAGCTGAATATATGCTTTCTTGCAATATGGGTTCGCATAACACGGGGGTGCGCAACGCGTCGCGCATTTGGGCATATATGCTGAGATACCTGTCGATATTTATCTCAAACTCATCGGCGGTATGCGTTGAATAATTAAGAGAAGATATGGGAGGAAGGCCTTGTCTCTTGTATTCTGCTTGTTTTGACACCTCTTCTCGTATTAACTCACTTCTCTTCTCCGCTGCCTTTATATTGACAGGGTTTACTATCACATATTGCATGCTTAGAGTTCCTGTCTGTACCTCATCCGACAGCAGATATTTAAGAAATTGCCATGCTTCTTCAACATTTCCCGCCTTATTTATGCAAAAGGCAAGGGTAGGCATATAGAAATACTCTTCCTTATAATTGCTTATCCTCGGAAAATTCCTTACCTCATATTCGTCGTATTCAAATATGTTCATTACACCCGCATTATTCCACGGCAAATCAAGACTTGGGGAATCAGATATAATCAAATATGGTGAAATATCGTGAAGCAGCGGCACTTTACCAACATCTTTTGAGCTCGATATGTATGGCGGATTGCCTATTAAGTTATAGACTGTGTCATCTATCTCGCTAAAAAAAGAAATTTTCTTTCTGTAATCCATGGCGGTAATTAGTTCCTTCTTTGCCCCGTCGGCTATTTCACCGGTCCCCCACAGCAATGCATACGCATTTGGTTCGTTCTTTGTCCTTTCGGTAAACTCAACGCATGTTTTTATTAAGTTTTCCAACGTCCCTTCCGGCATCTCCATACTATTCTCATTCAGGAGCGGTTTATTTATAAGTACGGCTTTAAAGTCAAACGAACAAGGCATAAGATATAAATGCCCCTCTTCATCCATTAAAGGCTTAATGATATTGGGAAAAAAGTCTTCTATATCCACATCAGGGTCTTTCTCGATCAAAGCTCCGATGTCCGCAAACATCTTCCTCTCCGCCATGCTCCGGTAAGGTATGCTTGCCGCAAGGAACATATCCGGTCCTTCGCCGGAAAGTATTTTTATATTCATTACCGTGTTCAGATCTTTGCTGTCATAACGCTCAACTTCGATATCCTTGCCGGTTTCCGCTTCATACTTTCCCACAATATGCCTGAAAGATCCATCGTAAACAGTATTCCCGGTCGTTCCCATTGCTATTGTCAGATCCGGCCCGCTTTCATCCGCTTTCGAGGGTATGACCAAAAATGGCAAAATGAAAAGTAAAACAACAGCTATCCGGGAAGCAATATAACCCTTCTTCATGGCTTCTATCTCCTTTGTGTATTTACTTTATCTTTTAAAAATTCCCCGCCACTATTTGCTTCTTTAAAAATCGCCGCATATATACTTCAGCAGCGCAAACATGTCAATACACTTAAATTTTGCCACGGCACCTCAAGACTTACCGGTTCAGCCGTAAATAAAAAAATAGGAATATTTAAAGTAAATTTCTTCATTGCTTCTGCAAAACTTGATACGCTTGAAATGTATAACTGATCACTTAAAAATGACATAGCCGTATCATCTATTTCGTTTATTAAGGAACACTTTCCCTCATAGTCATTGGCCGCAAATAGTTCATTCTTCATCGCCGTTGCAATTACATCCGTACCTCAATATATTGCATATATGTTTGCTTCATTTCTTGTTTTCTCGGTAAACTCAACACATGATTTAACTAGGTTTTCAAGCGTCCACTCTTTAGGCAAATCAATATCCTTTTCTTCAAGAAGATTATGATTTACGATAATACACTCAAAATCAAACGAACAAGGCATCAGATGCAAATGCCCCTCTTCATCCATTAAGGTCCTCGCCGGCAAGCGTATTTATATTCATTACGATATCTTTGCTGTCATAATACTTCATTTCAACCTTCCTGCCGGTATCCCTTTCATACATCCCCACAATATGCCTGAAAGATTCATCATAAACCCAATTTCCGGAATTGCCCATGGCAATTGTCAGATCAGGCGTTTCTTCTGCCGCTGCGGAAGGTATTCTTAACAAGGATATAATTAATAGCGATACTATAATTATCAGGGAAACAGATAAAACCTTTTTCATTGGCCTACCTCCTTTATGCTGTCATGCTTAGTTTTAGTACGTGACAACTTTATTTAGGATGATGCTTCATTTCGCCAAACAAGGCAATCAGGTAAATATTACAGAAAGCAGGTGTTACAAAACTCAACCTGCGGCTTTGTAATGCTTTCTTCGCGTATATTGCCCGTTAAGACGTTCGTCGAGATTGTCAAGTGCTTTGTTAAGCCAGGAACGAACAAGCAGAAGAATCTTTCTCGATGCGTAGAGGACAAACACCGAAGCTACTGCCGCAATTTTCCCGTATATCGGAATTTGTAATGACGAACTGAACGGAATGAACACCGAGGAATTTCGATTGCGCATGTATGCTGTTATGTTTTTCAGCCATTCTTCCACATCGATTAGATTTCTGGGCACAATTGCGGCCTCGATGGTCACTTTAAAGCTTACGGCTTTGAACCACAGCGCAAACAAGCCGCACAAAAGCAGAAACGCCGCAATGTGCAGCAGGATCCCTATATAGTGCTTTTTTATATACTCGCGCGGATACAGATCATCAAGCTCAGCCCGAATCTGGTTTATTCTGATAACGGCGTATTTCCTGACGACTTTTATCGCACCGACAAGGGCCATTATCCATATGACGACAAGCGAAACCCTTGCGGGAGCCGCCCACATTGCCGACCGCACCTTCAGATTGTTCCTGCTTTCAGTCTTTATGGTCGGAAGAATTCCTTTCTGGATTGCGAAATACAAGAAAACATCGTTGTCCGAGCGTAGCAGGCACCCGCCTTGCGAATTACTGGCTGTATACGAATCCATCGGCAGGTAAACGGCGTACTCGTCAACAGAGGTAAGAAGTCCATCCTCCGCCTCGCAAACCCCCACGACCGAATATTCCTGTCCCCCGACGTTAATTTTGCAGCCTATGCAGTCGTATCCTCCGAAGAACAAAACAGCGAGGTTGCTGTCAATTACCGCAAACCTGCTGAGCTCAACGGCGTCAATATCCCACAGGAAACGGCCGCTCAGGCATTTCTTTCTTGTAATATCAAAAAACAGTTGACTGCAGTTGTAAACAGATACAACGGCATATCTATCATAACAATCGGTTATGTATACATCTTCGGTCCTTGAAAATAAGGTGCAATCGGCATACCTGTACAAGTTGCCGGCAACCGTGTTGTTGTCCTGCCATCTGACAGGCCCTCCAAACGTTACAATCATATAGTTAAAGCGGTCCAGTTCATTTAGCATGCTCAGCAGCACTGTAAGACCCAGAATCAGGATAAGCGCGGGCATGATATACCGCTTTACCAATGCCGTTCTCATGATTTACTCCCCGTCTCAATGTCAACAGCGACCCCGTCGGCGAGATCCCTGTCCCACGCCGTTATAACTCTGTCTTCAGTCAAGCTGTATCCTGAGCCGCTCGAGAGTATTTCAACAATGTACGCGTTCCTTCGCCCCGTCGTCACCTCCTGCAGTGAGGCGTAGTATTGCTTCCCGAGGACCGTGTCTTTTGTTTTCAGCACATACACGAATTTATTTGCTATAACCGCGCTGGCCGGCAATGTATACATCGCCGTTTCCGTGGACAGGGTTACCTCGGCGTAGATGCTCTGTGCCTGTAAAGCCTGTTCAAGCTTGGCGGATTCCACTGTAGCGTAGCCTATGCCCACATCGATAATCTTTCCGTTAGCCTCATTCTGGCGGCCGTTTATAGTGTATACAACTTTGCACTTGAGATTTTTAGTTATTTCCGACATCTCTCCGGAGGTAAACACGACTTCATACTTCGGCTCTTCAATAGAATACTCGTATAGAATACCTCCCATAAAGCTCATGTTCTTCCTGACGGGTATAGAGGTGATATAGCAATCGGTCTCCGCCTTGATAATCCCCGTTTCCGACAGGGCGGAAAGCTTTTCAATGGAGGCATTTACCGATTCAAGCTGCTCTCTCATCTGTTTTTCTGTTCTTCCGTTATATATGCCGGTTGACAGCATGTACTCGAGTTCTGTTTTTGCGCTGTCGGCATCCGGAAGCTCGATTTTCATCAGAAGCTTGCCGGCCGGGACCTTCTCATAAAGGCTCACGTTGAGCCCGGATATGTATCCCGATGATTCGGCATATACGGAGGTTGTCTTCGAATACTCAATCCATCCATCCGAAGCGGGGGTGATTCCTCCCTCTATAACTGCGCTTGCGCTTCCACCCGCCGCGATGGTTCCGGGATTATCGAACTCTATGGTAACCATCCGGGCTTTGGCTCCGTAAAGAGCTATCTCTCCACCGACTTCCCTGACCGAGCCGCCGACCGTGGTCATCGCGGAAGGAATGGTAACCTCCGCTTTCATTCCAGGCTTTATGTCATACTCAGCCGAAAACGGCAGCCGCACAAGAAGGCGCTTGTCGTCGGATATTTCGCAGAGCTTCACGCCGGCAGCCACTCTGTCGCCGTCTTTGACATTAAGCGCCGTAATAAGGCCGATGCCGTTGCTTTTGATGTTTATAAATCCGTCGCTCACGCCCTCGGGCACCTGCTGCCTCAGCGTATCGATTCTTGAGTTAAAGCCGCGCATGAACTCCAAAAGGGCAATCTCCGCGCTTTCACGCTGTTTTTCAAGCGCTTCCAGCTGTTCTTCTATGTCCTCGGCGTTAAATCGGACAATATCATCTCCGGCGGAAAGCTTTTGCCCTTTTTTCGCATACACTTCGTCAATTTTTATTGCACCCGGGAGCTCGAGCTCATAGCTTTCGGTGCCTTTCATCTCGATGGATCCCTGGGTAAGGATTGCCGTCTCCGTAAAGCTGCCTTCTCGTGCCTTCTCGGTTGCAACCTTTGGCAGCGTAAAGTAGTAGATTGTTTTTGAAGCAAACGTGCATATTATAACAATTGTGAAAAATATAACCGTCCACTTGATTGCCCGCTTTCTGCCTGACATGCTCAGACCCCCATTTCTCAGGTTTATTTTAATCCGGAAAGCTCGATCCCCTGTATCAGTTCATCGCGCCCTATAAGGAAAAGCAGGAGCGGCACCGCCATCGCAAGCGCGCTCGCAGCAAAAAGCTCTCCCGTCACTGTGGCGCCCGACAAATATACGCTTATCGGTTGCATTTTAATGTCGGATAAAAACACCAGAGGCGTCTCAACCATTCCCCAACTGTCCACAAAGCAGAGGATTATTACGCTTACGAATCCGCCCTTGACAAGAGGAATTACTATTTTGAACAGTATGCGTATGAAACCGGCGCCTTCAATACGCGCGGCCTCGATATAGTCCCTGGGAACTCCGATCATGAACTGACGAAGCAGTACCACTCCGAACGCCCCGAATATTCCGGGAAAAATGACGGAATAAAATGTGTCGATGATTCCCAATCTTCTAACCATGATGAAGTTCGGAACAATCGTCGCCTGGGACGGCATAAGCATAACAGCTATGTATACGAAGAATATAATATTTCTCCCCTTAAACCTGAAACAGCTCAGCGCATATGCCGCAACGGAGGCGAAAATAACCTGTCCCGTCACAATCGGTACGACTATCTTCATGGAGTTCCAGAATACCACGAGATATTCGGGATTTTCGATCATAATCCTGTAATATTGCTGTATTGTTGTTATCTTTGGGATCAGCCGGAGCGGCGAATATCCTTCGGTTATTGAGTATATATCGTTTACCTCTCCGGTCGACATAAGCGAATTGCATAATATAAGCACAATAGGAGCAAGGAAAAGCAACGCGGATATCGCGGTTATTACCGTGGGAATAATATTCGTCAACCGCTTTTTCATTGGTGCTCCTCCTTTCCGCTGCGGATATATAACCATACCGGTATAAGAATGATTAAAACAGTTATTACGGCAGATGTGCAAAGGCTTTGGTAATCCAGCCTGGAAAACAGGTTGTTCATGAAGTTTTGGAGCATGTATATGCTTTCATGCGGATAAGCGCCGCAAATCGCATACACTTCGCGGAACACCTTAAAGCCTCCCATGATGGACATGAGCAGGACGAAGAACAAGCTCTCCTTAATGCACGGCAGGGTTACATACCGTAAAGTATGCCATGTGTCTGCGCCTTCTATCCTCGCAATTTCATAATACTCGCGGGGTATGGCCGCAAGCCCCGCCGTAAAAATAACCATGTTGTAGCCGATGTTCCGCCAAAGATAGAGCAGCAGAACCACAAATCTTACGCGGGACGTTCCAAGCCAGTTTATCGCCTCTCCGCCGAGCGAGACAATAATTCCGTTTAGCACACCGGTTTTAGCAAAGAATATATTCCAGACAACCGATACGGAGGAGGCCGGCAATACAATTCCGGCAAGAATCGCAGTTTTGAAAAAAGTGGCTCCGTTTGTCACCCGCTTAAATGCAAGCGCAAGAAACAGGGCAATACCCGTGCTGAGCGGCACCCCCATCAGGTTAAAAAGGAAAGTGTTGGCCATGCCGTCCAGGAAAGTCGGATTTCCAAACAGCCTGGCATAGTTGTCAAGCCCTACAAAGCGGCGGCTGAACATATCGGAAAGCAATGAATACCAGATGCTTTCCAAAAAAGGTATTATGTAAAAAACCAGAAAACCGGCAAGGGCGGGAAAAAGCAGCAGCCAGGCCGTCAGTGTTTCCCGCTTTCTTATAGTCATTTTTCCGACCTTTTTAATGCCAGTCACTCCTTCCCTCATTTTTAATAAATGCGAATCCTCATCTGCATTGCTACGTTTTACTTCTCTCAAATATCTAATCTTTTTAAGTGGCTTTACGGAGTCGGTTGTTTAACTCTTCTTTACTTTTTTCCCTGTTTTAGTCATATAATTTTTTGCAATAGAAACGAAATTTTGGGCAAATCCGGAATACCAGCTGTTTTTTTTAAGGCTATTGTCAGATCCGGCTTTTCTTCTTCTGATGCCTCGGAATTTATGGGCAAAATCGAGGCAACCAACACGATGGTTACTAATAGAGTAATTTTTCGTAAAAGCTTCATAGTAACCTCTCCTTCAAATACTGAAGTGACAACCCTGTCTGCATTAATAAATAAGATACTTCCCTTAAATTTCAGCTTGTGCCGTCAGACCGCGCTTCTTTGTCAGGCAATTTCAAAACATCCACACTGGAACCCCAGTGCGGATGTAGTAAGAATTCCATCCACATAACCGCGAACCATTATCGTTTGTATTTCTGTCTTACAGGGCAAGTCAGCATCCCAATATTTGACAAATCGAAAAACATTGATAAAATAATACGTATAAGGCGCGGGCAGATGTTATTAAATAATTCGCTGTAAAAACACGCCGGAACGGAAATTACTTTGTATATATTTTCTAATGCAATAATACCATATCCTTACATTTTTTCAAGTAACATGGAATAAACGACATAATATATGGAACAAACGACACGGGAGGTGTCATATGCGAATTGCGATATGCGATGACGACGCTCAGACTCTGGAACTTATGCAGTCGTATGTATCCCGTTATGCGGAATCCAGAAGTAAAACACTGCACGCAGAGTGTTTTCAGACTCCGGACAAACTCCTGGCTTTGCTGCAGCAAAACGAATACAACAATTTCGACGTTATCTTTATAAACATATCAATGCCGGGCCGCAGCGGGATAGAAGTGGCTTCCATAATACGAAATCACAATTTTAATATATACATTGTGTTTATAACAGGATTACTGAACCATATGCCGGATGCCTTTCGACTCCATGCTTTTGATTACATATCAAAACCTATATCGATTAGCAATGTGTTCAGAGTCCTGGATGATCTGACGCGGTCATATCCGACGCTGACAGTAATATCGGACAGGTCGGAGGTCAGTATTTCGGCAAACCAAATCTTATATATTGAAAGTCTGGGGAAAAAAGCGGTGATAAAAACATTTGGCGGCGATTATCCGACGTACATATCTCAAAAATCCCTTATAGCAAATCTCCCCAAGTCATTCATTCAGTGTCATAAAAGCTATATAATCAACATGCAAATGGTTAAGAAAAGAAACGCCGCAAACTGCATGCTCGTCAACGACTCGGTGATTCCCATCGGCAGAAAATACATGCACGTTTTCAAGGATGCCTACTTCCGTTATCTGCTTGATTCAGGGAGGAATTTATGATTTTATTTATCGGGCTCGCAGCCTCTGTCCTGGATGGTTATCTTCTCACAGAAGTACTCTCCAGCTTCAACTGCGGTGTCGGAAGCAAAACATTGCGAAGAGCGTTATTCATCGTTGTTTTCAGCGCGGTATGCGCACTGGTCAAGCTAAACGTAGAGATTACATCAATAGCCATAGGCATTAACATTACTGCATCTCTGCTCCTGACCATGCTCTTTTGGGGTGCTAAGCGACAGGTATTTATTTCATATGTAATATGGCTGTTGATCTCCTTATTCTCGGAGATAATACCTCTCTCCATATTTTCCTTATTCCCCGATTTAAACCTGCTTAAGATTTTGCACGATTACAACGCGCTGTCAGTTGCTGCGGTGATATCTTCGAGGCTTCTCGAGTTTGCCGTTGTCTGGTCTTTTTTCATTAGAAGAAGCAAAGGCAAGCTGTCCGTCTCATTGAGTTTTTCAAAGCTTGCCTTGTTCATTTTAACGTTTTTAATGATCCTTTGCGTTATTTTTTACTACTTTTGGAGCCTGCACGGATATGCCGTCCCCGAATCGTTTATTGTAATTTTCACTTTAAGCATCGTCGCTTTTCTCCTTTGCAGCCTTTATAATATCAATATGGTGCTCAAGCACGCGCAGGAAAAAGAAGATCATGCACTAATGAATATGCAGGCCGAATTCCTGAAGGAAACGGAATTACTGGTTGAGAAAATGAGGGAGATGCAGCACGATTATCGCTACCACCTGAACACAATTCTGCTGCTATTGGAAAAAAGGGAGTATGAAAAGGCCGGGCAATACTACAACGAAGTCGCTAAAGAGTTTGAGAAGACAAAACTAAACTGCATCGAGAACCAGCTCGTACTTTCCGCGCTATTGTCCCAGAAAAAGGTCTATGCCGAAAAGCATGGGATCATTTTCACAGTTGACGTCCCGGAGGTTCTGGAAACCGATATCAAGGAAACCAATTTGTGCATTATTTTTTCAAATCTGCTCGAGAATGCTTTCGAGGCTTGCTCCCATGCGGAAAACAAGTATACGAACCTGAAAGTAAGGGTCGTAAAAGACTCGTTTTTTATAATAATCGAAAACTCAACGGCTCATGTTCCAGTCGAAGAGAAAGGACTTTTCCAAAGCACCAAACCCAATCTTATACATCATGGCTATGGTCTGCGGTCAGTCAAGCGTATCGTTGTAAAATACGACGGTACGATGGAAATCAAACCTAATGAGACTGACAAATCTTTCTGTGTTACCATTGCGCTGCCCTTAAGTACATAAACTACGCTCCGTTTGCTGCTTTGATTTTATATACTCCTATATCTCCCGCAACCACCGTTTATGTACGCGCTCAGCTTCTTATTGCAGAATGGAGAACTTTATGAAAAGATTATCTCTTTGGGTTGCTTTTTTCTAATTGCAGCTGCCGTTATTACCGGTGCAGTCGTACTGTCAGCAGATTCGATTGCAATTCCAGATCTGCGTCTTTTGCAGAACATTCCCCCGCCGTCAGCTTATCCAATACGGGTTGTACGATCGAATCCATGTAACTGTCCGTTACGCGAAAACTGCAGTTATCGATTATTTCGTTTTATGAGTCACATAACAGCAATATTCAGGTGTAACAATGGCATTCAAATTAAAAACAGCAAAAAAACAGCCGATCTAATAGATAGGCTTTCAAAAGTATGATATATTATTATAGTTACATCCTCAATAAATCATTTTAAATGTCGTTTTTGAGGAAATTCAAATGAGATCACGGGAGGTAGAACATGGGGCTTTTCCTAAAAAAAGTAACCCGACTAAACCGCAGCATGTATCTGTATTATCCGGAATTTGACCGGCATAATCCCTACATCGTCAGGCTGTTGACGATCCTTCGTCCGGATGCTTCCGAAGCTTCAGTTCAGAAGCTTTTGGATGACGGCCTTAAGGAACTTGCAGAGAAAAAACGTTTTGTTCTGGCTTTCCCCAATCCGCTGGAATGCGGTTGGAACGCGGAGCTTTCCGATGAAGGGCCGGATGATCTTGCCGCCATTGACGGCCTTTTGGACGAAGTCACCAAGGAAGATGACTTGCCTCTTAAGTGCAACTGGATAGGGATCCCGGAACTCTCGGAAATGCTGCGGCAATGGCACCTTATGGCCATCACCCGGTATCTGGTCGGAGTTGAAGGCGCCGCGGACATGGCTTATGCCTACGCGGCCTGCCGGCCTGAGAATGTGGCGGTGGTCTGCGGCTTCGGCGGCACCATTTCCGACAAGGCTCTTGCCATGGCGAAAGATGTTCCCGTAACCGCCGCCCTGACCTGCGCCGACGAGAAGGTCGTAAACTATTTCACTTCTGTTTGCCGCTGCACTGAAAAGTATGAAGATGAGCGGAAAGTGATCTATAGGAATAAGATAAATCCCTGGGCATATGTGGTTAACGGCAAGAAGATGCCCGAAAGTTACGGGCAAGTGCTGAACAAGGTGGAACAGGAGACCTTCAGTAAAGTAAGAAGGATAAATACCGGCAAGGCAGGAGATCTGATTGGCTACACCGATCTGACGGGAGACGAGTTTACCTGGTATCTTTACGATGATCGCCTGGGCGATATGGAACACACCTGGCTTGTCCATGTGCCGGAATCCGTGAAAAAAGCCGCTGAAAAAGGTGAAAAGGTACCTATGGTAGTCTTCTACCACGGCGGCTCCGATAACCCCTCTGAAGCGGCGGAAATGAGCAGATTCCATGAGCTTGGACGGAAGGAAAACTTCATCACGGTTTATCCCTGGAGTTCCAACACCGCGAACTGGAATATCAACTATGAAGCCACTCCCGGTGCAGACAGCTGCGGCGATGAAAAGTTCTGTGTTCTGCTGATCGATTACATGCTTGCCAATTACCCGGTTGATCCGCAGCGGGTCTACCTTTCCGGCTTTTCTAACGGCGCGGCTATGGCGCAGGTTATTGCCATGCTGTATCCGGAAAAGATCGCGGCTCTGATGCACATTGACTCCAACTGGCCCGGAAACCGGTGGCAGCCCATGGATCTGGATATCCGTGAGGTCCCTGCCATGCGCCGTGCCCTTGAGCAGAAGAAAGACTGGATGCGGATGCCCGTTTGGTACACCTATGGCACCAGAGAGGCTTCCTGCCCGGTCTATAAGGGAAGCACGCAGCAGTATCAGTACGATTTCTGGAAAAAGTTCAATAATATCACCATCGAGGAGACTCCCGCGCCAGGTACGCCGGACTCATATGAAAGCGGTGTGCGGGGTACGGTTATGGAAACTGTATACCCATCTGAGATTTATCCGGAACAGTATTATGTGATAAACCGCTTCTTTACCAATGATCCTACCCCCGAAAATTTCTACAACTACGTGATGATGCATGACAAAGGTCATGACGTAGCACCCATGGATCCGATTCTGGCCTGGAATTTCGTAAAGCAGTTCAAGCGGAATCCCGACGGCACCGTTGGAAGAGTATAGGCATTTTACTCGGTCTGGCAAAAGAACAGGGGCTGCAGCGAAACTGATACAGAATGATCAGTAACGCTGCAGCCCCTTATATATCAGCCGTTCGCCGCGAAAGTGCGGCGGCCGGTGTGCTCCTACATGTACGAGCCTTTGCAGTTATGTAATTGAACCGCCGTGTACCGAACGGTACGCACGGTGGCGTAAAAAGGCAGGTCGCTCAACCAAAGGGCGACCTCATGCCCGGTTTACTCGGAAACTGATAATTCGCTGACGCGGATTGATTGCTTCTTCCTGTCCAGATTTCTCTGGATTAAGAAAAGAAGAAGACCGCCCGCCAATACGATGATACCGGCACCGATAAACATGGTTTCATAGCCCGCGGATTTTACGACAAAACTGCCAAGAATAGGCGACACTGCGTTGCCAATGCTCTGTCCGATCAGGATTGTGCTGGATGCAACGCCGGCTCTGGATTTATCCAGGGATTTCACGCAGTAAGCCTGTATGGACGGAGTGCCGGAGCCCTGTCCCAGCGCTTTAAATACGCCCGCCGCAAGCATCATGGCAAGGGAGCTGCCGATGCCGACAAAGACCATACCGATGGCTGCGAAGAAGAAGGATGGGATCAGGATGATGAAAACGCCCTTCTTGTCCATCAGTTTTCCGGTTAGGGGCCTCAGGACCACCATGGCGGCGGAATAAAACGTAAAGAACAACGCGATATTCTCAATGTTCCGTTCCTTGGCGATGAGCTTGATATAGGTGCTGACAAGGCCGTTGGCGCCGCTGAAAAGCACTGCCATCAGCATGAAGGAGGTAAACTCTATTGCGAACAGTTCCTTCAGCACGATTTTACGCTTT
>Ga0134098_1002292_pt1 | contig 13531 bp, 10 predicted proteins | sample 9_3taG_FD_94456 | JGI IMG/M metagenome (GOLD analysis project Ga0134098, IMG submission 94456) | Switchgrass degrading microbial communities from high solid loading bioreactors in New Hampshire, USA - 9_31_10_142_A3 metaG | ecosystem: Engineered > Bioreactor > Semi-continuous > Anaerobic >... | reverse complement strand
TTGATGACAATAGCAATTGCTCCTTTGTTTTTTGTGTGGACAAAAAAATTAAGGAGCATTTTTACAATTTTATTTTTATAATTTTTGGGTAAAAACAGAATTTAGAGGATTTCTACAGAGCCCAAAAAAACGGTTTAAAATAATCGTTAATACCTGATGAGATCATTTTTTTCGCTCTTGCAGGTGATACTAGAGTATCTCCTGCTCAATTGTCTTAGTATTTGTAAGTAGCAGAGCGGAATAAGAGGCTGACCGGTAAACAGAATAAAAGCTAATAGGCAGTAGAAGCTAATAGACAGGGTGAAAATTTTAAAAATGAAATAAAAAGGATGAAAGGGGCAAAACGTATATCGTTTGATTTCTAATCCCAGCTTCTCATTTTCAGATTCCTGAAGGAATCATTACCTGATCAATTCCGTGGATAACTCCATTTTCTGCAGTGATGTCAGGCTCTACAATGGTTGCATTTCCTATCATTATCTTTCCATCAGCAGTGGCATTCACAGCGAGCTCTCCGGTCTCCAGGGAAGTAAGAGAATTCATGTTTTCAAGAGCATGAACCCTGTATTCCCCACGGACTGTATGATAGGTCAGTAAACGGTTTAATTTCTCCCTGTCATTACGAAGGTCATCAAGCATGCCTTCGGGAAGGCTATTAAAAGCTATGTCAGTAGGAGCGAAAACTGTGTAATAACCTCCTTTATTAAATGTATCCTCAAGCCCTGCATCCCTCACAAGTGAAGCAAATGTAGTATATCCCGCCCCTTCTGCAGCCTGAATTATTGTTTGATTATTTCCCTGAGCCCGGTCTTCAGAAAAGGTTTCATTATCCTTTTCGGGTTCCTCTTCGCCCGGAATTGTGACTTCTCCCCCTTCAATTAGGAAGTCTTCTTTGTGACTGGAGATTAACCCTTCTACGTCAGCTCTAACTTCTGGTTCCGTGACATCTTCCACTGCAGCAGGGGTTGCATCTTTTGCTGGAGCTACGCCTTCCTCCGCGGGATCGGTTTCATTGTCCTGAGCATTTTCTGCACAGCCGGAAATAAATAGCATTCCTGCTAAAAGTAAGACTGCAAGAATTCCAGATTTCCTAATATCTCTTCCCCCCAAATATATATTTAAAAGATATACTTATGATGAAATTTTTATATTTCATTATATTTTCTTTTTATATAATCTTATCTGTTTTTGCAGGAAAGCATCTGTAAAAGTGAAGATAGTAAAGCCGCTGAAGATTGATTTTTTTATGCAGCCTAATAAGGCTAATATTCGGTCATTGAGATATTTAAAAGCTTTAAATACGCTCAGAAAATCCTGCTTATCGGGTTGCAGTTCGGAACGGCTAATCTGAAGGAAATTTATAAATTAAAATGCCAATTTACCTGTACCTTTCACAAAAAGTAGCATTTGTTCTTCATAGATTGGTTACAGAATTTTTAAAAAGATGAGATTACATGCAGCGTTTTATCAGAATCTCAAAAAAGTTCATCTGGATCCCTTATATTAGGTAAAACCCCAAAGTTTTCCCTGCTTTACTTAAAGAATTGTAATTGCCTGTTTCCTGAGAGTTACTAAAATACACAAATCCGACCTTCAATACACAATTCTGACGCTTAAATATATAAATCTGTACTGCACAAATTAATTATAGCCTGTAATAATATCTTTGAGCACGCATAGGTATTTGACACGAGAAGAATATGACCGGAAGTGTCGAAATGGTGAAAAATAAGGGAAAGCCTCCTGTTTTTTGTGAAAAGTACTGTATAATCTGCAAGGGTGCAAGAGAGGGAAATAAACTCTGCAAAGCTATCCAGAATATCGAATTGAAAATCTTCGGGAAAAACGGCTGCATTTGGGGAGCAGCAAGGACAAGGTATTACGGAGTCACTCCTGATAAAAAACTCCCTGGAAATTCAATGAAAAAATAACCAAAAGCAGACCGGCAAAAAGAAATAAGGAATCAGAAATAAGTGCAATGCTATAATGAATTACAAATATAATTCAATAATATACTGAAATAATTCTATAATATACTGAAATAATTCTATAATATACTGAAATAATTCTATAATATACTGAAATAATTCTATAATATACTGAAATAATTCTACAATACACTGGATAGGTTATAGCAGCAATTTTCAGAGTATCCTGAATATGCCTGTACTGAGTATAGTTGCCTGCGGAATGCTCGAAGATGAGCTTGTACATGTATTATCAAATGATCGAGAGTTAAAGCAGTTAATTGTTGTGGAAAATCGGAATAGCTCAGGTTTTCTTCGTAAGCTCAGGGCAAGGAACTGCACTCCAAGGCAGGTTTTCCTTGACCGTGTCCCAATGATCCTTCAGGGTCAATTCAGCCCTAATTTCGGAGTTTCTGCAAGGCTTTTTTCACGTTTTCCGTTTTTAGGAAAGATTTGCAGGAAAAGGAAACTCGAGGAAAAAATAAGCGTTGTTGTGAATCTGCTAAGCTTTGACCTTCATGCTGACCTTGAGGTTTTGAAGAGAGAGGTACACAGGAATATTCGTGAGATGGCTCCTTTCTCGGATAGGATCCTGGTTTTTTACGGCACCTGTGGGCATGCACTTGGAAGACTGGAAGAAGATCTGGCAGATCTCAAGTGCTCTCTTTTTTTCCTCAAAGACAAAAATGGGGAAACCGTAGAAGACTGCATCAGTTTGGCACTCGGAGGAAACGAGGCTTATGCCAGAACAATGGCAGAATTCCGGGGAATGGGAACAATTTACCTGACTCCTATGTGGGCTTCAAACTGGAAGCGGCTAGAGAAGAAGACCGGAAGCCGGGATTTGAACAAACATTACCTGAAGAATCCACTCTATTGCCTGGCTGCAAAAATAGACAGTGGGATTTTAAATGATCCAGAATTTGATATAAATGTTAAAGAATTTGCCCACACTTTTGACATGAGAGTTGTAAATCTCAAAGGAAATGTAGAAATTACTGAACGATCATATCTGAACGCCCGGAATGGTATAGCTGGAAAATATTAACGAAGCTGATTTATATTGAAGCCTGTTTAAATTCAAATTAGCTCTTTTGAAGGAATAATGGGGTAAAAATAAAAAGAGCAGGCTTTAATTGGTCTCAACTTGCCTGAAGTGACTGCTAAAATTTATATACTTATTCATCTTTTTAATATACTAATATATTACTTTTGAAATTCTTTCTAATATCTAGATTCTTTGGGGTGTCCAGAATAGATATCAGTAAAAAGGTTTTTTTAGTAACCCTTTTAATTTTTGCAGTTCTTTCGGCTGCTTTTACTTTCATCTATAGCATGCAGCATTCTAAATTTCTGGAACTTGAGCATGAGGACACACTGGAGAATGTAGAGAGAATACAGAATGCGATTTCAACTGAACAGAAATACATTGATCGTACGGCACATGATTGGGCATGCTGGGATGATACATATAAATTTATCAAAGACAGGAATCTGGAATATATATATAAAAACATACAAGACCAGACCCTTGCAGGAATTAAGATTAATGTGATGATTTTTGTAAACGAATCCGGAGATGTGGTCTATGCAAAATCAATAGATGTTAATACCTCAAAAAGAACCAAGCTTCCGGAGGAGCTTCTTAGCCTGGTCGAAGACGGAACTCTTCTCACAAGGACAGAAAATGAAACCATAAGCGGTTTTGTATTACTCAACGAAAGCCCTATGTTTATTGCCTGTCATCCAATCCTTACATCAAATTCAAAGGGACCTGTGAGGGGCACTTTGATTTTCGGAAAATATTTTGATGAGGCACTTCTAGCTTCTTTTGAAGATGCTACCTGCTATTCACTTACAATGTACAGAACTTATGAAGAACTGCCTGCTGACGTCAGATCACAGATTAAAAACTTTTCGGATTTTCCAGATAGACCCATCATTATACCTGAAAACGAGGAGAGAATAACAGGTTTCTTTGAATTAGAAGATATTTCAGGCAAACCTGCCTTTATTATTAAAGCAGATTTCCCCAGAACACTCTATTTAAATGGTGAGAGAATCCTGAACAATATGTATTTTTTCCTTTTACTAACTGGACTTATGACAGGCATGGGAATTAAATTTGCACTTGACAGGCTGTTCGTCTCAAGAATAATACAAATTGACGATTTCGTTACTCGGGTCAGGTCGGATAAAGATTTTTCCAGAAAGCTGCATCTTAAAGATAATGATGAGCTCTTTCGCCTTTCAAAAGAGATCAACGAGATGTTAGATGAAATTAATCTTGCAGAACAGGAATTAAAAGCGCAGGAACGGGAAAAAAAAGTCCTTCTTGACTCCCTGAATGAACTGGTTATTTTCATAAATCCTCAACACAAGATTATCTGGGCGAATAAGGCTGCCCTTGAATATATGAAAACGGACCTTCAAAAGGCAGTTGGAATGTCCCTTAAGGATATTTCCGGTACAAGCAGCCCGTTGTCCGACTCCCTGGAGCTTGAGCAAATTTTCGTAGAAGGCAAAAAGAAATCAGTAGAATTTACTTCTGTGGACGGCAGGGTCTGGCTGGTTCAGGCAATCCCTGTAACCGAAGATAATGGAAAGATAATAGGAATCCTCGAGACCTGCAGAGATATTACAGAAAATAAAGCTACGGAGACACTCCTTAAAGAAAAGCAAATTGCAGAAGCTGCAAACCGTACCAAGAGCGAGTTTCTAGCAAATATGAGCCACGAATTGAGAACCCCGCTTAATTCGATAATAGGATTCGCGGACCTGCTGTATGAACAGGTATACGGTGAATTGAATGAAAAGCAGCTAAAATCTGTAGGAAATATCTATAAGAGCGGAAAACATCTTCTTAATCTGATAAATAGCATCCTGGATCTCTCAAAAGTAGAAGCAGGAAAAATGGAGCTGTATTATAAACAGTTTGAGCTCGCAAACAAGATTAACACAATAAAAAGTCTTGTGTCTCCCATAGCCGATAAAAAAAATATTCAAATTGAAATCGATATAGACAGCGGCCTTTCTACAATCTGTGCAGATGAAGCCAGATTTGCTCAGGTAATGTATAACCTCGTGGATAACGCTATAAAATTCTCCTTTGAAAACGGGCGTGTAAAAATAGGAGCAAGAAGAAAAGGGGATATGGTAGAAATAACAGTCAGCGACACAGGAATTGGCGTTAAACCTGAAGATCAGAACAAACTTTTCAAGCCCTTCAGCCAGGTTGATCCCTTTTTGTCCAAAAAATACGAGGGGACCGGGCTGGGACTTTCGCTGGTTAAGCAAATTGTCAAGCTACATGGCGGGTATGTATGGTTCAGGAGCAAGCCCAGAGAGGGAAGCACCTTTGCTTTCGCAATTCCGATAGAAGGCAAGAGAGACAGTAGTGAAAATACAGATTAATAAAAACAGGACCGAAATACTGCCGAATGTATAAAGCGAAATAGAATAAAAGGCAGGAAAAAATTCAGGTTAAAATAGAAGGCAACTGGAAAAACTGAAACTGGTTACCCTTTTGCCAGCAGGGAAGTTATGTACTGCAAGTATCTGAACTCAATTTTTCCAGCATAAAGTTAAAAAACGGGCTCTTCAACTTTCTGACCAAAATCAATACACAGGCTGGATGTCTCTATCTCGGATTTCTGCATACTCAACAGTTCTTCCAGCGAAAAAGTTGCATATTTATTTTTCCCTCGCCTGCATCTTTCCAGTTGATCATAATCAAAACTGAGATTATCATAGCTAGTTACATGCCTTAACCATTCTATTGGAATTGCAAGCTTTGATAAAAGGGGTATAGCAGTTTCAAAATAAAGCCTGCATGCCTTTTTTTTCGATAATTTACACCAGTTATCTATCGTAAAATTTATACTGTCGTCTTTAATCGTAAAAACTATAGGATAGATCTTACAGAGTATCGGCTTAAAATCCCGACACTCACATACCTCGTCTTCATTTAAAAACGGGCATATCTTTCCTAATTTTAATACCTGTATTTGAGTTCCATCATCCATTTTGAGCATATCCAGATAGCGAATTCTGAAATCCGCTATGCTCATGCCCATTTTCTCAGCCATATACTCTTCCTCACCAGGCAGCAGTGTACCGATTTTGTTATATTCGCAGGCCCCCCCGCATTCCCTGCAGATATCAAAAGTTATTTGGTTACTACCGCTAAATGTTTTATGGAAGTTTTCGTAAATCTGCATGGGTATTTTCTTGAAGATCAAGCTGAAAACCTCTATAATTTAAGCTAGGTACATAAATAATTTTTCACAATTGATATTTACATTTATGCCCAGTTTATGCTCCTTTTGCCAGGATTAAAAAGTAAGAATTATTCAGGCTGTAGAGCAAAGACCATATTTGATTTTTCCTTCGAAAGATGTATATACTATTAAGTTTTTTTTGATATTTATCTTACTTTTCAAACTTTAAGCTATATAAAAAAACTTATTTATTCTGGCGGAACATCGTTTATATTTTTTAGTGAATAACAGGGAACAAAGGTATCGCAAACTTGAACACTTTTTTATTATGTAGCCCAAAAAAACTCAAGATTGTAATAACATTTGCTAACTATTTCTACATGACTCAAGAGGACAGGCTTGCAGAATAATACGGAAAAAAAAGATAGCAATATAATTGAGAGTGAAAAATATCCAGAATTTCTGCAAACAGGAACTGATTCCCATAGGTCCTCATTGCCTCATATCAGATCCTTATAGCTACATATCAGATCCTTATTGCCTCATATCAGATTCTGATTGCCTCATATCGGATCCTTATGCTCCAATCAGGTACAGTCCAATTCAGAGACTGGAGTGTTAAAAATAAATCCTAGGGAAACAGCTCTAATTCTCACTCCCCAGGCTCGAGTTTTTTCTCTAATATTAAGCTAACAGGTTATCAGTTAAAGGTTATTCATATCTCAGGGCATCTACAGGTTTCAGCCTGGAAGCCCTGTAAGCTGGAACAGCTCCTGAGACAATGCCTATAACAATGGCAAGGACAAGGCCAAAGAGCATGAGGTGAGGTGAGAGCGAGATGCCTGAGTCCCCCCCGGATCTCATCATGGTCATGCCAAGTAACGGAAATAGAGTTGAGATAAAAGCTCCAAGCATAACTCCAAAAATCCCTCCAACAAAACCAACCATTGCAGAGTTAAAGACAAAGATCATAAGGATATCACGGTTTTTCGCCCCTATCGCTTTCATAGTACCGATCTCTTTTGTTTTCTCAAGGACAGAGGTAAACATCGTATTTGCAATTCCTACAGCTCCTACAATCAGTGATACCGCAGCAATTGCTCCCAGGAAAAGGGTTATGGAGGACGTCATTTCGGTAACAGACTCAGCCATGGATTTTGACGCAGTTACGGAAAAGTCCATTTCATCTTCCCGCATAATATGCCTTGAAACCATGAGCTTATTGGTAATATCTTCCATTACAGTATCTACAATGTCTTCATTCTGTACTTTTACCATGATTGTATCAAAAACGCCTTTTTCTGCATCCTCGATAATGTCTACTGCCCCATCAATAGGCATGTAAATATTTCTGTCCTCAAAACCGCCTTCCTCGGTCAGAATACCAACAACACGCACGGACTTACCATTTATTTTTATTATCTGATTGACCCCTATGTCCCTGTCATAAACTCCGCTGGCAACCTCACTCCCTATTACTGCCACATACCTGTCAGCCGGCTCAAGCAATCTTCCTGACTGCGTCTCCAAGGTAGTCATGTATCTCCAGACCTGAGGATCCACACCCGTTATCGAGAGTGTAGCATTCTCTCCTGCATAATCCACTTCTTCACTGCCTGAAATTTCCCCCGCTATATACTGTATGCCCTCTATACCCTGAAGTGCGTCAAGATCATCTTCTGTCAGTTCGGAATCCTTAACTAAATCCCCTCCTCCAGGTCCGGGCATATTTGACATCGCTCTGGTGTACCCCGGGGTTATAGCTATTTTTGTCAGATCCATCTCGGAAAGTCTGCTCTGAACCTGTTCTTCCATAGCATCCCCCAGGGAAAGAATGCCCACAACAGCCCCGACCCCTATAACAATCCCTATAATGGTCAGCCAGCTTCGCAGTTTGCTGTGCAGAAGCATATTCAGGGCCATCTTCGTGTAAGTAGAATTTCGCATACCGAATCCCTTCCTTTCTCTATCAGATAGCTGCATTTAGTCTCTTGTTGCCCCGGAGTCGTATTTCTGGTCCCCAATTCCTTTGTTTCTGGATTTTTTCTCACCTTTTGCCTGTTTTTTCTTGCGGTATATGAATAGCCCAGTTATTGCAACCAATATTAACACGAAATAGGGTGTGTATGAACCGAGGCTACTACTGAGTGCTCGCGGGCCAGTCTCAGTGGCAGTACCCTCTGGTGCGGACATCTGGACTGCAACAGCCTTATCAACCGTTATTCTTTCCCCTTTTGCATCGGTATACTCAATCTGAACTTTTAGCGGAAGAGAAACGGTTGAAACCGAACTTTCATTATCTTCTACTGCAGCCCCACGTGCTTTTGCAATGCTCGGTGATTTTCCCTCACCTGCAGCCTGTGTGCTCGCAACATTAAAAGACGCAATTGTATAGTCTCCTTTCTCAAGATTTCCGACAATCGATGAAGAACTTCCTGTTACCCTGTAGCCTTCCTGTTCAGGAACGGATACTTTCACGGAATATGCTATATTGTTGCCCACGTTTGCAACTGAGAGAGAAATCTTTCCAGGGTCACTTTCCGAGAAAGAAACATCGAAATCGGTTTCCCCGCCTACAAAGAGCCCTGCAGTTGTCTGGATGCTCTTTGCATTCGACTCATAATCTTCAAAGCTAAGATTCACATCCAGGGTATAAAGTCCAGGGTTAGCGTTTACGTCTGCCATGACTGAGTAAGACACAGTTACAGAATCCCCAGGTTCCAGATATTTGACATATTTTGTATTATCCGAATATACAGGCAGGATAACCCCTTTGGGGTCTTTCCAGGAAATTACCATATTTTTCAGGGGCGAATTTCCAGTATTCGTTATTATGAATTCCAGAGGCTCTTCCTTTGCCAGATCAATATTTGCTTTGTTTATGGTAACAATCTGAGCGTACTCTTTACCCCTTACCTCGAGCTGGATGGTCTTTGTGGTTTTAATCGTTTTTGACGAAGATCCACCCTTTTGGGCAGTTGTGACGATATTGAGGTCATATGTGCCTTCGGAAGCATTGGAATCAGTCATGAGCTTGAATTTAAGAACGGCTGCATCATTATCTTCCTGCCGGGCATTCAGATAGGAGATTTGCTTTTCAAGCGGTTCTCCTGAAACCTTACTGAAAGGGTATTGAGGCTCGATTGCAGCATTAATATTCTTCAGATCATTACTTCCTACGTTCTGTACGCTGACAGTAAGTTCGACCGGTTCCCCTGGGCGTGCAGCATCAGGATTCTGGTTAGTCACGTTTGCCTGAACGGACGAGGAATTTATCAGTCCGCTTGCAGCAAAAGCTGTACCTGCTCCCAGCATCAGCACTGATAAATATAAAATCAAGAGCGTTAACAAAGAAAATTTTTTCATATTATTCCCTCCGGTTTATCTCGCATGCATTCCTCTATTTTTTCTATCTGACCATCCCTGATGTACACAATTCTTGTAGCATACTTTACAAGCTCCAGGTCATGGGTCACAATGATGATTGTCTTACCTTCCTTTTTGTTCAAACCGTCAAGAAACTCCAGAATATAATTCCCTGTCTTGCTGTCCAGATTTCCTGTTGGCTCATCCGCCAGGATTATAGGTGGATTCACTGCAAGGGAGCGAGCTATTGCTACCCTCTGCCTCTGCCCGCCTGAAAGCTGGGAAGGAAGGTTATGCTTTTTGTTTGAGAGCCCTACAATCTCAAGCAGGTATGCAGCTTTTTTGCGGGCTGTATGTGGGTCTTCTTCCTGGAATTCCAGAGGCAGTAGCACATTCTCCAGAGTGTTCAGAGTGGGAATAAGGTTAAAACTCTGGAAAATGAAACCTATCATCTGCCCCCTGATTCTGGCAAGCTCGGATTCCTCAAGTTCCGAGATATCACATGAGTTCAGGAAAACCGTGCCCTTTGAAGGCAAATCCAGGCAGCCTATCAGATTCATAATTGTGCTTTTTCCACTTCCGCTCGGACCAAGGACTACGAGGAACTCTCCTTCATAAATCTCAAGATTTATTCCCCTGAGGGCTGCAAAATCGGACTCTCCCATCGGGTAGATTTTCCATACATCATTCAGTTTGATAAGTGGAACTTTCCTGTTCTCGGAGACATTCTCTGCATCCAGACTTTTGACAGAAGCATTATTGACAAAAGCATTATTGGCAGAAGCACTGCAAGAACTGCTGTAAGGATTGTTTTTTAGAGTCTCCCCCGAGTCGTCCATTTCAGAATCAATATCAGATTCATCGTAGAAATCTGCAGCTTTCTCAAGCGAATTCAGAAGATTTAAGGCATTTAATTTCGTTTTAAATGCCCCTATTATTTCTGTAAGCGTCATTATACTCCTCTAAATCATGTCCTGCCTCATCAGGGCAGCTTAATAATTCGGTTTTCTGTTCAAACTTTGCCTGAATCTCCTGTTTAAAAGCCTCTTCCGATTTTAGCCTGAAACACCCTTACTTTGGTATCCTGCGTTCTTGAGGCTAGCCTGAAATGCTCTTACTGTGATATTCCGCGTTTTTGAGACACCTGCAAATGCAGATGCCTTTTGTTGTGGTGTGTAGGTCTTTTGACTGCTCCTTTTATTCATGTCAGTTTCTTAGGAGAAGGCAGTCAACCCCTTCATTGGCATTTAATAATAAAAGGATACTTAACCACAAAAAGAGAGATTAGAGAATAAATTTATTAATGAAGCTTTTCCAGGAGCTTTAACTCCGTTTCATTCCCTAAAAGCTCTCTAAATTCTTGTTAAATCCCTTCTAAAGGGTTATATTCATATTAAACGTAAATCCGCCTTTCCAAGATCATAAGGTCGGTTTGTTCTTTATGCCAGTTTTTCTGTTAAGAAACTATGAGGCAGTTTGATCTTAACCTGGTTCACGTTTTAATTCAGCCAAAAGCAGGAATATTAACAAAAATAGATATTAAACAAAAACTGTCAGGTCTGGAAAAAAGTAGATACGACAATACAGGAAAGTAAACAAACTAATAGAGAAAAAGTCGGTTATTTAAAAATTCGTGAGTTTTTAAGAGGCTGAAAAAAGTATCCTACCTGAGTTTTAGCGCTCTTCATCTTTCAGGATTACAATGTTTCCTCGCCCACGCTTGAATTTCTCAATCAGCTCTCTTCTTTCCAGGTCTGCAAGCATGAGGCTGACCTTTCCTTCGGAGTATTTCAATCTGCTGCGCAGGTCTTTCTGTGTAATCCTGCCACCCTGACTTCGGATTATGTCCATGACCTCCTGGAGGTCTGCGGGAAGCGAGTGCTTCTTTCTGGGAGCAGAAGTTTCATTTTCAGAGATTACTGAAGGCTTATCCCCAGTTTTCTCAGAGGATATCGCCTGTTTTTCTCCCTGAGGTTCAGATCTTATCGGTTCGGTTTCATTTACCCTGGACTCAACTTTAACTTCTGTTTGTTCTGCAGTCACCTTCTTTTCCGGAATTTCGGGTAATAATTTTTTTAATGGTGATTTTACCGGTTCTCTTACTGGCTCTTTCTCCAGTTCTTTTACCGGTTTTTTTAATGGCTCCTTCGGAGATTGTATTACCGGATCACTCATAGGCTCTATCACAGGATCTGCTACCGATTCTGTTGCAGATATTTTTTCTGAGGGCTTTACATTAGATTCCTGTGCTTGGAAATCCTGGCTTATTCCTAGCTCCAAGTCTTCAGGGGCAGCTTCTATTCCTCCATTTACACTTTTATGGGAAAACTCTGTTCTTTTAGCGGGAGCCTTTGCCGTGAGTTCGACCTTAGCATGCTCGGAGAGATTTTTGGTCGTATGCCTTTTTCTGGGAATATATTCCCCTTCATCAGGCTTATTTTCCTCTATCTTCTTACCCTTTCTAGCAAATCTGTAACCTGTTATAAGCAGGAAAAAAAGTAAAAGAGCTGTCAGCAGATAATTTATACTCAAAGAGCCGGCTCCTCTGGCTGGATCAATATTGCCTGAATTATCTTTACCAGAACCTGTTTGACCTGTGGCTATCTCGGTTACAGGGCTTATATCATTCGAGGACGAGTTTACCGCTCCATTGTTCAGGCCCTTTGAAGATCCATCTACTCCTGAACTGTCCATGAGCTCATCAGAATAGATCGGGAGAAGCAGGAGGTCACGTACATACGTTCCGTCGTCTTTAATTTCAACTGATTCTTCTGCCGAATAAATAAGGGTGCTGTTTTGATAATACCTGGCTTTAATAGTGTAGTCCCCTGGCATCAGATCAAAAGAATACATGCCATACCTTGCCACCATAGACTGCGAGGGCGTGGAATTTACCTCAACCACGGCATTCTCAAGAGGCTCGAAGGTATCCCAGCCGTATACTGCACCGTGGATTGTAGCCGTGCTGTCCGCTAAGACAGGTCCAACTAAAGCAAGTACAGCAGCAATACAAACAATAAAGAGCCTCAGATTCATTTCAGGCAAACCCAGACTTGCATATTAATTTTCTATCTTTCCAGGCGTTTTTAATATTCTTTTTCGAGGTTTATGGGCTCTCTGGAAGAAAGCATCTCCTGCTTTCTGTTCTCCAGATAAGTCCTGCTGGTGTCCGATATTACTTCTTTGCTTGCGCCCGATTATTGTGCCATTGCCTTTCTATCTGGTCCGCGCCCAGTATTGTTATCCTTCCTATCAGGCCCATATTCTTTAATATCATTCTCTTCCTCTATACTGCGTTCTCCATGACCAGGTTCTTCTTCAAAGAGAGGTCTCCCCCAGACCTCTTTCCTTACCGCCCCTTCATTATCCTGAACGCTATATGTACCGTTACCTTGGAAAGCTGCATAACCCTCGCCATCTGCTGTGAGGGTAATGTTTTCATTGATTAACATTATAGTCTTATGAGAGCCGGAGACCTTTACATCGGCAGAATTGACATGATACAGGAGCACCTTATCATGCATATCGGTTTTTTCCTCAAATGTGTAATCCCCTTCGATATCAATTTCTGAGTCGCTGGAAAGATCCCCTATTGCCATGTCTCCTTTTTCCAGGTGCATATTAAGGGTGAAACTGCCCATGAGGATAGCTTTTCCTTCTCCTGCTGCAGTGAGCCTGGATGTGCTGTTAAGTTCCTCACTCCCAGGCATCAGCAGCTGCACCTCATCGAAAATATTTTTGAGAACATAATTAGCCTCAATCATGCTTTCCTGCGACCTTATCAGATACTCCCTTTCCATGTCTTCGGATGAACCATTGTATCCATCAGAACTCTTGACTGAGCTGTTATTTTCATCAGCTGCGGCTGCGGCTGCGAGGGCTTGATATTGCTTTGCTTCTTCTACAAGAAGGTTGTATTCTTCAAGCAATGCTTCAAGTCTGGTAACGTCTTCCCCCTCGGCTTTATATCGCTCAATT
>Ga0134098_1002278_pt1 | contig 13593 bp, 10 predicted proteins | sample 9_3taG_FD_94456 | JGI IMG/M metagenome (GOLD analysis project Ga0134098, IMG submission 94456) | Switchgrass degrading microbial communities from high solid loading bioreactors in New Hampshire, USA - 9_31_10_142_A3 metaG | ecosystem: Engineered > Bioreactor > Semi-continuous > Anaerobic >... | reverse complement strand
GGCGGCCCCGGCCTGGCGATGGAGACGGTCGAAGAACTGCTGGGCGTGCCGGTGGACTATTATGCCCAGGTCGATTTTTCCGCCTTTGAACGCTTCATCGATGAGATCGGCGGCGTGAAAATCGATGTCCCCGAACCGATCACGGTGGACCCGCTGGGCGACAATAACACCAAGAGACTAAAGCCCGGCGTGCAGACGATGCCCGGCTGGCTGGCCCTGGCTTATGCACGCGCCAGGAACTCCGAAGGCGGCGATTTCGACCGCGCGCAGCGGCAGCAGCAGGTCGTCATGGCTATCCGCGACCGGATCATCAGCTTCGAGATGCTGCCTACCCTGATTGCCAAATCGGGCAAGCTGTATCAGGATCTTTCCAGCGGTATCCGCACCAACATGACCCTGCAGGATATCATCAAGCTGGCCTGGCTGGCTGTCCAGATCCCGGAAGAAAATATCAAGAGGGGCATCATCAGCCCGCCGGAACAGGTCACCCTGGTCAAATCGCCGAATGGCGACGATGTCTTGAAACCGATCACGGAAAAGATCCGCCTGCTGCGCGACGAAATCTTCACCGAGTCCGGTCCGGCCAGCCCGGCGGTGGCGAACATGACACCCGAAGAAAGGGTACGCGCCGAGAACGCACGCGTAGCCGTATTAAACGGCACGTATACCCCCGGCATTGCATCCCAGACCTCGGACTACTTAAAATCTCTGGGTGTCAATGTCACCGTGGCGGACAATGCCCAGCAGGCGACCACCTTCACCGAAATTACCTTCTACACGGGCAAGCCGTACACGGTGCAGTACCTGGTGGACCTGATGCAGATCAATCCCCTGCGCATCCACCACCGCTACGACCCTGCCCACCCGGTGGACATTGAGATCACGCTGGGTGACGACTGGGTCGCCAACAATCCAATGGGGCAGCAGTAAAGCGAACGACATCGAGGTTCAATTCAGTCTTAAGGTGAGTAACTAGAAAGCAGCACGTGGTTGCCACACGTGTCCGGTAGTTTACTTTTTCAAATGTTTACCCATCAAGCGCCAGACATGGCTGTACCGTGCGCACCTGCCTCGTACGCCCGACTGGCGCTTTGCTTTTCCTCCCCCTGTTCAGCGCTGCTCAAGCGCCTGGAGAAGAGCGGTTAAAAATGGAAATCCTCAGCGGCTCGGTGGAAAGGATCACCTATTACAACCCGGAGAACGGGTACAGCGTGATTCGCCTGCGCCCCGACCAGCGCCGCACACCCGGGATGAACCGGGAAGGTCTGGTCACCGCCACGGGCAACCTGCCCGAAATCTCCCCGGGAGAACACCTGCGCCTGCGCGGTGAGTGGACCAACCACCCCAAACACGGTTTGCAGTTCCAGGTCGAAGTGTGTGAACAGACGCTGCCAGCCACCATCGACGGCATCCGCCGCTATCTGGGTTCGGGGCTGGTCAAAGGTATTGGCCCGCGCCTGGCTGACCGCATTGTCAGCCACTTTGGACTGGATACGCTGGACATCATCGAAAACCATCCGGAGCGCTTGAGCGAAGTGGAGGATATCGGGCCCAAGCGCTCGAAGCAGATCTGCAAAGCCTGGAACGATCAGAAGCAGGTCAAAGAGATCATGCTGTTCCTGCACAGCTACGGGGTCAGCACAAACCTGGCGGTAAAGATCTACAAGCAGTACGGCGAAGAGGCCCTGGATGTGGTTCAGCAGGATCCTTACCGGCTGGCACGTGACATTCACGGAGTGGGATTCAAAACCGCCGATAAGATTGCCCAGTCGATGGGGCTGCCCAGAGACGCTCCCTCCCGGGTGGACGCTGGAGTGGTGTACGCCCTGAATGAAAGCACCAACGAGGGTCACGTTTATATCCCCGAAGAGGAACTGGTGGAACAGGCCGCCAGCCTGCTGGGCCTTTCCTCTGATCTGGTGCGGCCGGGCCTGGAACGACTGGAACGGGACGAACGGATACAGCGCGAGCTGCTGCCTGTAGGAACACCAACCCCCAACAGACCCGATGGAAGCGGGCTGGGAGAAGCTCCTGCTCTCTACGGAACACTAGCGGTTTATCTGACTCCCCTTTACCGCAGTGAAAAAGGGACCGCCGAGCGCCTGGCTGCGCTGGCGAATGCCATGCCCACCCGCCTGAGCGACCTGCCGCCAGCCTTCCTGACGCTCGATCCCGTGCTCTCCGCCGAGCAGCAGGCTGCCATCCGCACCGCCATCGGCAACCCGGTCAGCGTGATCACGGGCGGGCCAGGGACAGGCAAAACAACCTGCCTGAAGGCACTGATCGCTGTGCTGGAAAGCGCCCACAAGAAGTACGCCCTGGCCTCACCCACGGGAAGGGCCGCTAAACGCCTCTCCCAGGCGACCGGCCGGCCAGCCAGCACCATTCACCGCCTGCTGGGCTTCTCTCCCGGCGAAGGGTTTAAGCAGAACAGCGAAAACCCGCTGGATGTGGATCTGCTGGTCGTGGACGAAGCTTCCATGCTCGACCTGATCCTGGCAAACAACCTGCTCAAAGCCCTGCGTCCGGGCACGCATTTGCTCCTGGTAGGAGATGTCGACCAGCTCCCCAGCGTCGGCGCCGGCGACGTGCTGCGCGATATCATCGCCAGCGGCCAGGCCGTGGTCACACGCCTGTCGGTGATCTTCCGCCAGGCCGCTGATTCGCTGATCATCACCAACGCGCACCGCATCAACCAGGGAGAACTGCCGCTCTTTCCAGGCCCAGCCCTGCAGAAGAGCCACAAAAATGATTTCTTCCTGTTCCCGGCCGAAAGCCCCGAAGAAGCCGCCGACTGGGTGGTCGATATCGTCTGCAACCGCATCCCCCAGAAGTTTGGTCTGCACCCGCTTGAGGATATCCAGGTGCTGGCGCCCATGTATCGCGGCGGCGCCGGTGTCAGCATCCTCAACCACCGCCTGCAGGAAGCCCTGAATCCCCGCGAGTTAATGAAACCGGAGAAAACCCTTTACGGACAGACCTTCCGCCCGGGCGACAAGGTGATGCAGAATCAGAATAATTATGAGAAAGACGTGTACAACGGGGATATCGGCTTCGTCTATGCCATCAACCCTGTGGAGCAAACGCTCACTATCGACTTTGAAAAACGGGCAGTGAATTACGATTTTAGCGAAGCAGACCAGCTTGTGCTGGCCTACGCGACATCGGTGCACAAGGCTCAGGGCTCAGAGTTTTCTGCTGTGGTCATCCCTCTGGTCACCCAGCATTACATGATGCTGCAGCGCAACCTGCTCTACACAGCGATCACACGTGCAAAACGCCTGTGTATCCTGGTGGGCAGCATGCGCGCTATTGCCATGGCAGTGCGCAACAACAAGGTCGCCCACCGCTACACAGCTCTGGACTGGCGTTTGAAAAACCTGTAACCACAAAAGCCGGCTGCGCTTCAGCCGGCTTATTGATTCGCTCTTCGCCTGTCACTCAGGATGGATCCTGCAGATTCTTTGAGCGCATCATCCTGCGCGTGCGTAAGATCATCGACAGGAATTCAAACACATGGCGCCAGGGTTTAATGTGACTTTTCTCGTCTGCATAGATGGTGCTGATCGGCACCCAGGCAATGGAAAACCCCCGTTTCACCGCGATGACGATCATTTCGACCTCGAACTGGTAGCCCTGCTCTGTGCTGGAAATCATCGCCTGCATTAAACGCCTGCTGATCAACCGGTAACCGGACTGGTTATCGCGAATACGCTGTCCGATCGCCCAGGAAAAACTGTACAGCCCGAACAGGTTTGCCAGGCGCCGCCGGAGCGGCATCTGAGCAAAATTTCGCGCCCCGATGATCAGGTCGGCCGGCTCCTTACTGTACTGCTCCAGAAAGCGGGGGATCTCAGCAGGGTCGTGCTGTCCGTCGGCGTCCAAAGTCAGCACCGCCTGGTAGCCTTCTTCGAGAGCACGCGCAAAACCGGCTTTTAACGCCGCTCCTTTCCCCTGATTTGGGATCTGGTTCAGCACCTCAACTCCGGTCGCCTCCGCCCGGGCTGCGGTATCGTCTGTGGAGCCATCATTGATGACCAGAACAGGCAGATGTAAAAGAGTGCCTTCGATTACTCTGGTAATATGTGCAGCTTCATTGTAAGCAGGGATGAGCGCCAGGATCTGGCGCTGGTGAAATGGGATTGTCTCTTCTTCTTCCATGGGGGCTCAGTTGAATCAGGGTATGGCGCGCCGAACAGGTTTGAGAATAATTCCGGTATAGAGCAGCAGGTTAGCAGCAACCGCTGCCAGAATAAGCCAGACAAACACCTGGGGGCCGAGCGGTTCGAACCACTGGCCGATCAGCCACGGTAGAACCATTGCACCCAGGCCGGCTCCGACGAAAAACCAGCGTGTCACACGACCCGGCAGGGCGATGCGGCGTTCGGCCAGGTTCATGGTGGTTGGAAAAATAGAAGCCATCGAAAAACCGGTGAGGAAGGTTCCTGCAGCCAGCAGGGGCAGGATGTGAGAGCCAGACAGGATGATCACCAGGCCGGCGGAGGCGCCTAACAGATCCACAAGCAGGATGGTGCCCGGACGCAGGCGGACAGAAACGGGGATCGACAGCAGCCGGCCCAGGGTGAGTGCACCCCAGAAAAGCGAAGTCAGATAGGCCGCGGCGGTGGGCGTAGCAGCCTCCCGGGCGATGGCAAAGGTGCTGATCCAGCTCCCAAATCCCACCTCTGCCCCCACATACAAGAAGAAAAACACTGCGATCATAGCGACCAGCAGCGGGTCACTGCGGCCGGTGTCTGCTTCTTCCCGGGCGGTTTGGTTTTCAGGGCTTGGCAGCCGGAAGAGCCACAGTACCGGCAAAAAGATCAGAGCCGCCAGGATCCAGTAGGCCGGGGTGATTCCGCGCCCCAGGCCGATCATCTGGGCTACGATCACCGGGGAGAGGAAAGCTCCCAATCCGAAGAAAAAATGCAGTCCGCTCATAAAGGGAGCAACTTTTTCTCCGTGAACGCGCACCAGCAGCGTATTGCCCCCCACATCAATCCCTGCTTCCGTTGTTCCGGTTATGAACATCAATGCGGCTAACAACCACAGAGAAGTGCTCAGCGGGACAAAGAAAAGGCTGGCAGACATCCCAACCAGCAGCAGCACCATCATACGGTTCCCGGGGATGCGGTCAAAAAGCCGCCCGCCCTGTACGGAACCGATCAAATACCCCAGAGAGCGGATTAAAAAGATGATGCTGATCTCGTTCAGGCGTGACCCGGTGTTTTCCGATAGATTGAGCAGCGTCGGGCCAACCACGGAGGATGACAGTCCCAGTGCGATGAAAGCGGCGTAATATCCCCAGGTATTGTGCAGCGCGGCGCCAGCAGCCGGGGTTTTGCTGCTGGTGGTGATTGATGTTTGCGGAGAAGGGGACTGCATTGGTCTGGCCTCTGGATACAAGAGAGAACAAAAATGTTATAACGCGCCTGATTCTAGCACGAAAAAAGGGCGGACAGCATTCAGGGCTGGACAAATGTCAAACGCCATGCCCCCCAGTAAGGTTCTCCATTTAATTCGGCACATTGGACGGCGGTCAGACCGGTGATGATCTGTGCACCGCCCACCAGGCGCAGATTATAGGTCTCCCCCTCCTGCAGCGTGAAGTCGGCATAGCCCAATCCCAGTTCTGGCTTCAGCCCTGTGTAAAAGTGCTCCTCACCCCCATCCCAGGTAATAACAACTTCCACCGCGGGCTGCGGTTCTCCGGCAGCGTTCAGGACCTGGATTTCTACGATGGGTCTGGGGAGCGGCGTATCGCAAATCTGCTCGCGCGCATCCAGGATATAGGGTGAGCTGGATGTCGGTGCAGGATTATTCTCGACCGCAGCAGCATCCTCAGTGGCTGCAGGCGGCATGTCAGTTTCAACCGCTGCATCCGTAGAAGCGGGGAATGGAGTTTCCACCGCCTCTGTTGGCGGCGCCGGGCTGGCCTCCAGGGTGGGTTCTGGGGTTGGCGAAGGGGAAGGAGAAGGCGTGAACGTGGGCACCGTCGGCAGGATTACCGGACCAGCTCCCCCTCGTAATGCTGCAGAGAGCAGACCCAGAGCACGCGCTTCCTGAGGCGGGCTGCCATCTGTTAGCGCGCGCTGTGCCTGATCCGCAAGGATCGTGTAAACATCCGGATCCTCCAGCAGCTCCAGCCGGGCCCGGGCGCGCTCCAGGTTTTCATCGGCGGCATAGGCCAGGGCTATCAGCACCCGCTGGCGATCCTTATATTCACTGGCCAGGGAACGGGGAGAGGTGTTCTGGTAATCCAGGGGATTGATCAACCAGGCATAGATCAGGCCCAGAGCGATGCCAATCACCAGCCCGGTTAGCAGGTACAGGGAACCACGCGATTCTTCATTCATAATCCCGGGGACTCCAGCCCCTGTTCCTGGGCCTGTAAATCGCTCTGCAGCTGGCGCATGATCTCCAGATCACGTTCCACATAATGGGGCTCAGCTGACAGGATCGCCTGCAGCACTATCTGGCTGGGAGATGCGCCTCCCAGGGGTGCCAGGCGCTCGCGCGCCCGCAGCAAATCCCTGTCGGCCTGATAGGCTTCGGCCACCATTAACACATAATCGGCTTTGTAATCAATGCTCAGCGATGATGGGGCGGTATCGGTGAACTCGATCGGGTTAATCACCCAACCATAAAACAGCCCCAATCCCATCCCTATGGCGATGGCGATGAAAAAGCGAATCCAGCGAACGGTACGGGATGTGTTATACGACATACCATCATTACGATTTGAGTCTTAAGTTCATCCGCTCGTGCTCCGAGATAGTTTACAACAAAACGAAGCTATCCGGTAAGTCTCTTCTCATTTCTTTAAGAAAGGGTGCAGTTTATCAAGAATTGTTAATAAAAGGTTATGACGAGGCAATATTGCTGGTAAAAAATCAAATAACACATTTTACTGCTTGCCCAATGCCTAAAAATCCTGTACAATTTTATCTAGACTCTGCTCGGATGAATGCTGTACCATTCATTCCGTAGGAATCTTGCCAGGGAGGGAATTTAAACATGGACGTCATCAAGGTATCAGGCACTTCGCGAACTTCCGCCGTGGCAGGCGCCATAGCCGGAGTATTTCGAGAACACCAGCATGCTGAAGTGCAGGCGATTGGCGCAATCGCGGTCAACCAAGCAGTCAAGGCACTGGCACTTGTTAAAGTTTTTATGCAGGAAGACGCATACGATATCATTTTCATACCGGAATTCGTTGATGTAGAGATCGAGGAAAAGGTTCGTACTGCAATCAAGTTCATTGTCGAACCGCGCTAGTCGCTCTTTCGAGCAGAGGGTCCTGTTTTTCGGCGGCGGATGGGCAGACGATTATTGGGGGATTGCGAATTCGAAGGATGCCAGGTTTCTACAATTGATCAGCGTTCTGTGCGGTAGAATAGCTGAGCTGGCAGTTAGTGCGGAACCCAAATTATCGAAAAGCACATCTGACAAAAGTGGATTTCTTTGCGCGTAAGGCTGCAGTCGTTCACTCGAGACAACATGATAGAGCCAGAATAAAGGGGGCCGGTTTCCAGAGACAAAACTCTGCCAAACCCGGCCTTCAGTTTTTGCTGTTTCCTGCAGTCTCTGCAGTACGGCTCGTCTTAATGCTGCTCCTGAGCGGTCTAATTGCTGGCTGCAGCCAGGCACAGGGATTCCAGACACTGACGCCTGCACCCATCTCACAGGTCGTCCTGCCCACCGCTGCCCCCACCAGCATCCCTACAGCCGTTCCCACCTTTACTCCATCTCCAACACCAACGGCTGCGCCTTCATCCAGCCCAACCCCCACCCCACTGAGCTGCTGGCAGGAGGGAGGCGAGATGGTTGTTGACCAGCTGCGCACTTCACTTCTGCCCCTGCCGCTGGAGTACCGGGTATATCTCCCCCCTTGTTATCAGGAAGAACCCGAGCGGCGCTATCCGGTGCTGTATCTGATCCATGGACAGAGTTACACCGATGACCAGTGGGACCGCTTAGGGGCAGACGAAGCTGTCGACCGGCTGGTGGCTGAGGGGGAAGTCTCACCTTTTATTATCGTCATGCCGCGCGACCGAAACTGGGCACAGCCCTCTCAGGATCCTTTCGGGCAGGTCGTGGTTGAAGAACTGATCCCCTTCATCGACGAAAACTACCGCACACTGCCGCAGCGCGAATACCGGGCTGTCGGCGGTCTTTCCCGTGGGGCTGCCTGGAGCGTTCACCTGGGGCTGTCCCGGTGGGAGCTGTTCGGCTCCATTGGCGCCCACAGCCTGCCGGTATTCTGGGAGGACACCCGCTACCTGCGCACCTGGCTGGACACCATCCCACGCGAGTCCCTGCCGCGCATTTACATGGACACGGGTGAGAAAGATTACCTGATCCGCTCTACTCTCTGGTTTGAAGAACTTTTAACCGAGAAAAGCATCCCTCACGAGTGGTATTTATTCTCCGGTTATCACGAAGAAGCCTACTGGGCATCGCATATTGAGCAGTATATCCGCTGGTATGCACAGGAGTGGTAAATTCACCGCCACCCGACCCGCCTGCTTCCAGCAAAGAGTGTGCGTGATATAATTTCCGCCATGGCACTGACAATTGAAGAAGTAGAACATATTGCAGAACTTGCCCGGCTGAAGCTCAGCGATGACGAAAAGAAGCGCTACCGCGAGCAGCTCTCGGCCATTCTGGATTACGCGGGCCGTCTGCAGCAGTTGAACACCGCTGATATCCCGCCGACGTCCAGTGTTTTACCGGAACGGAGTGTGCTGAGGCCAGATGAGTCGCGTCCCGGCCTCACGCCTGAAGAACTGCTGCAGAACGCCCCGGAAGCTGAAGACGACCAGTTTCGTGTTCCACCTGTTCTGGAATAATCGCCTGCAATAACCTCTTTTCGTTACCGGTTTCAAATGGGTTATATCGTCGGCGCGGAAGCCCGGGGAGTTTCGGTTTCTCAGTTCCGCGCCGTTTTCTTTGACCAATCCAGGTGAGGGATCATGACCAATCTGATCGATTTGACAGTACTCGAAGCCGCGCGAGGGCTGCGCAGCGGCGATTTTTCCAGCCGTGAGCTGACAAAGGCCTTTCTGGACCAGATTGACCGCCTGGACGGAGATCTGCATGCATTCCTGACCCTGACCCCAGAATTGGCCCTTCAGCAGGCAGAAAAAGCCGATGCGGCCCTGGCAGCCTGGAGGAAGGATCCATCCAGCCCTCTTCCGGCTCTGATTGGAATTCCCATCGCGGTAAAAGATGTCCTCTGCGTTGCCGGCGTACCCTGCACCTGCGGCTCACGCATCCTGGAGGGCTTCCGGCCCCCGTTCAACGCCACCGCAGTAGAGCGTTTGCTGGCCCGGGGCATGGTGATTCTGGGAAAGACCAACACCGACGAATTCGCCATGGGCTCGTCAACCGAGAACTCCGCCTACGGCCCGACTCACAATCCCTGGGATCTGGATCGCGTGCCGGGCGGCTCAAGCGGCGGCAGCGCCGCTGCAGTGGCCGCACGTATGGCGCCGGCAGCTCTGGGGACGGATACCGGCGGCAGCGTGCGCCAGCCGGCATCTTTCTGCGGCGTCACCGGCCTGAAACCTACCTACGGCCGTGTTTCTCGCTATGGGCTGGTGGCTTACGGTTCCTCGCTGGACGTCGTAGGAGCCTTCGGGCGCAGCGCTCGCGATGTGGCCGCGGTATTCACACAGATGGCCGGCCCCGACCCGCTTGACTCCACATCGGTGGATCTGCCGCTGCCTGATATCAGGCTGGATGACGTTGATAATCTCTCCGGCCTGCGCATCGGCGTACCGCAGGAGTATTTCATTGAGGGGATCCAGCCGGAAGTGGAGGCCGGCGTCAGGCAGGCCGTGCGTGTGTTCGAGTCTCTGGGCGCGGAGGTCAAATCCGTCAGCCTGCCCCACACCGAATATGCCCTGCCGGTTTATTACCTGATCGCCCCTGCAGAAGCCTCAGCCAACCTGGCTCGCTATGACGGCATCCGCTACGGGCCGCGCGTCGATGCGGAAACCATGTGGGACGTGTTCCGCAATACACGCGGAGAAAAGTTCGGCTCCGAGGTAAAGCGCCGCATCATGCTGGGCACGTACGCGCTGTCCGCGGGTTACTACGATGCCTATTATGGACAGGCTCAAAAGGTGCGCACTCTGATCAAGCGCGATTTCGAGCTGGCTTTCCAGGAAGTGGATGTCATCGCCGCTCCCGTGGCGCCGTCAACCGCTTTCCGCTTCAACGAGCATACAGAGGATCCGCTGGCCATGTATCTGGAAGATGTATTCACACTGCCAGCCAACCTGGCCGGCGTGCCCGGGTTGTCCTTCCCGGTCGGATTTGACAGCCAGGGGATGCCGATCGGTATGCAGTTAATGGGCCCACACTTCCAGGAGGAGGTCCTGCTTCGCGCCGCTCACATCTACCAGCAGCAGACCGACTGGCACACCCGCCGGCCGCAGGCGCTCGAACAGGTATCTTAAGGGATCCACCTGGCGGAGCGTCTTCACAAAAAAAGAAAGCGCCACTTTCTGCGGCTGCAGACCTGCCGCCGGCCGGTTAATCTGGCGGCGGTTTCGAAAGAGGAGGAGCCTTGTTTAATTCGCTTCCGACAACTGCGCAGGATTTTATGCGCTGGCGCTGGGAAGAAATCGAGCCGTTCTACCAGGAGCTCAGCGACCGCTCCATCGATGCCGGGAACGTCGATGGCTGGTTAAGGGACTGGTCACATCTGTCCCGGCTGATCTACGAAAGGTTTCAACGTATCGAGGTTGCGGTAACGGTCGATACCACTGACAGGGATGCCGAAAAGCAGTATACGGATTTCCTGGACGAAATCTTCCCACGCGCGCAGGCCATGGAGCAGAAGCTCAAAGAAAAACTGCTTGAAAGCGGCCTGCAGCCCAAAGGATTTGAAATTCCGCTGCGCAACATGCGCGCAGAGGCCGACCTGTTTCGCGCCGAAAACCTGCCGCTCATCAGTGAGGAAATGAAGGTCGGCACAAAGTACGATAAGATCGTCGGTGCGCAGACCGTCGAGTGGGAGGGACAGGAACTGACCATTCCACAGATCGCCCCCCTGATGCAGAAATCGGATCGCAGCCAGCGTGAACAGCTCTGGCGCCTGGCGATGAAACGCCAGATCCAGGACCGCCAGACGGTTAATGAGCTGTGGATAAAGCTGTTGAATCTACGCTTCCAGCTCGCCAGAAACGCAGATAAACCGGATTACCGGGCTTACCGCTGGCAGGAGCTGCTGCGCCTCGATTACACACCTGAAGACACACTGCGTTTTCACGAAGCTATCGAGCAGGTCGTCGTGCCTGCCGCACAGCGGGTGTATGAGAGAAACCGCCAGCGGCTGGGTGTCGATGAACTGCGTCCCTGGGATCTCTTTCAGGATCTCTATCCACTCTACCAGCCCCCGCTGCCATCCTACGGGAGTGTGGATAACCTGATCGAGACCACAGGTCGAATTTTTTACCAGGTGGATCCAAAACTGGGGGAATATTTCCAGACCATGCGCGACGAGGGGCTGCTGGACCTGCCGAACCGTAAAAATAAAGCTCCTGGCGGCTACTGCACCGATTTCCCGGTTGCGCAGCGTCCGTTCATCTTTATGAATGCAGTCGGCGTGCACGATGATATCCAGACTCTTCTGCACGAAGGCGGGCACGCCTTCCACGTTTTTGAGAGCAATCACCTGCCCTATTTCCAGCAGCAGCAGGTTGGATCGGAGTTCTCGGAAGTTGCCTCCATGGGGATGGAGCTGCTTGCCGGGCCATACCTGGGGCGCGAACACGGTGGATTTTACGAACCACGGGAAGCCGCCCGGGCACGCATCCAGCATCTGGAGCAGAATCTGCTCTTTTGGCCGTATATGTCAGTGGTCGATTCTTTCCAGCACTGGGTTTACACTCACCCGGAGGAGGCCGTTGATCCTGCCAGATGCGATGCCTGCTGGGGAGAACTGTGGGATCGCTTTATCACCGGCGTGAACTGGGATGGCCTGGAAGAAGAAAAGGTCACCGGCTGGCATCGCAAGCTGCATATCTTCCGGTATCCGTTCTATTACATCGAATACGGCCTGGCACAGCTCGGCGCTATGCAGGTCTGGGCCAATGCGCTGCAGGACCAGCGGTCCGCCGTGGCAACCTACCGCCGGGCGCTTTCTCTGGGTGGAACTGTGCCGCTGCCGCAGCTCTTCCAGGCAGCCGGGGCAAAGCTGGCCTTCGACGCTGAGACGCTGAGCAAATCGGTGCAGCTTGCCGAGCAGACGATCGAAGAACTTGAACAATTCTTATAAGCCTTCGAAACCAATCCGCACCCGTCACGCTGCGGATTGGTTTCATTTTTAAATTCACCCATAAACAGGAGGTTGTTTTGTTCAACTCGCTCCCTACCGGCCCCGCCGAAATTGAATCCATCTCCTGGAACCAGATCGAACCCTACTTCCAGGATCTGTATGAACGCAAACTGACCGCGGAGAACATCGAATCATGGCTGGCTGACTGGACACGCCTGGACGACCTGGTGAGCGACTGCTACGCGCGGTTAAATGTGGCCGTGACGGTGGATACCACAGACGAACGGGCAGAGACTGTTTTCAACAACTTTCTGGATCAGATTCTGCCCCACTACCGGGCCTGGGATCAGAAGTTAAAAGCAAAGCTGCTTGCCAGCGGGTTACATCCTGAGGGGTTCGACATCCCGCTGAAGCGGATGCAGACCGAAGCGTCGATCTTTTGCGAGGAGAACCTGCCCTTGCTGTCGCAAGAGCGCAAGCTAGGCGCCGAGTACAACCGGATCATCGGAGCGCAAACGGTCATATGGCAGGGAGAAGAGAAAACTCTGCTGCAGCTCCGCGCGGTGGCACAAAACCCTGATCGCTCCGTGCGGGAGCAGGTCTGGCGCCTGATCGCCGCGCGCCAGTTAGAAGATCGCCAGGCCATTAACGCCCTGTGGACCCGGATGCTGCGCCTGCGCCAGGAGCTGGCAAGGAACGCGGGGAAGCCAGATTACCGTGCGTACCGCTGGAAGCAGATGCTGCGCCTGGATTACACCCCGGAGGACTGTCTCCAGTTCCACCGTGCCATCGAAGAGGTAGCCGTCCCGGCTGCTACCCGGATCTATGAGAAGCACCGCCGGCGGCTGGGCGTCGACCGCCTGCGTCCCTGGGATTTAGACCTGGATCTTTACCCTATCCACATCCCTGCGCTGCCCTCTTACGGGAGCATTGAGGTGCTGGTAAACACTGCTGGGCAAATTTTCCGGCGCCTGGACCCGCAGTTAGGAGAGTATTTCCAGGTCATGCAGAGCGAAAGACTGCTGGACCTGGAAAACCGCAAAGGGAAAGCCCCGGGCGGATACTGCACTGCATTCCCTGTCAGCAAACGGCCCTTTATCTTCATGAACGCAGTAGGCCTGCCGGCTGATGTGCGCACACTGCTGCACGAGGCAGGTCATGCCTTCCATAATTTCGAGCGCTTCCAGCTCCCCTTTGCCGCGCAGCGCAGCCCGGGGCTGGAGTTTTCAGAGGTCGCTTCGATGTCGATGGAGCTGCTTACTGCCCCTTACCTGAGCGAGGAGCAGGGCGGATTTTACAGTCCG
>Ga0134098_1002250_pt1 | contig 13751 bp, 10 predicted proteins | sample 9_3taG_FD_94456 | JGI IMG/M metagenome (GOLD analysis project Ga0134098, IMG submission 94456) | Switchgrass degrading microbial communities from high solid loading bioreactors in New Hampshire, USA - 9_31_10_142_A3 metaG | ecosystem: Engineered > Bioreactor > Semi-continuous > Anaerobic >... | reverse complement strand
GTGCTGCTGTGGTGGATTGTCGGCCCGGTGAGCCAGGTGCTGGGCATGACCGGCGGCGGGCAGATCTTTGCCTACCTGGACCTGGGCCAGCACTTCTTTGAGAACCTGCTGTGGGGCATCATCGATCTGGAGGACGTGGTCTTTTACCTGAGCCTGGCCGCGCTGGGCATCTTCTCTGGCGCCGTGATCGTTGAATCGAGGAGGTGGCGGTGAACGCCCGGCAGCGCTTCGCCCCCCTGGGCCTGGCTCTGGCCCTGCTGGCCGCCCTGGTCTCCGCCGGGCTGTTCATCGTGCAGCGCGCCTGGAACCTGCCCCTGCAGATCAGCCTGGTGCTAATCGTGGTCGGGCTGGCGCTGTTCGTCTTCCTCGACCCGGGGCGCGCCCGCGCTCTGCTCACCGGCCGGCAGGCGCGCTACGGCAGCAACGCCCTGGTGCTCTCGCTGGCCTTCGCCGGCATCCTGATAGTGGTCAACTACCTGGCGATCAACAACCCGCAGCGCTGGGACCTGACCGAAGACCAGCGCTACACCCTGGCGCCGGAGACCCTGGCCGCCCTGCAGGCGCTGGAGCAGCCGGTGCGCGTGCAGGCCTTCTTCTCCCCCGACCGCCCCACCGACCAGGCGCGCAGCATCCTCGATCAGTATGCCTTCCAGAGCGAGGGACGCTTCACCTACGAGTTCATCAACCCGGTCCAGGACCCGGTCGCCGCGGAGCAGGCGGGCATCACGCAGGACGGCTCGCTGGTGATCTGGCTGGGCGAAGATAAGCAGATCGTCACGGCGCTCTCTGAGATCGAGATCACCGGCGCTCTGGTGCGTCTGATGAACCCCGAGGCGCAGACGGTCTACTTCCTCACCGGCCACGGCGAGCGCAGCCCGGAGGACAGCGGCAGCGGCTCGCTGGCGCTGCTCAAGCGCCTGCTGGAAAGCAAGAACTACACCGTCGCCACGCTCAACCTGATCGCCGGGAACCAGATCCCCACAGACGCACAGGCGGTGGTGGTGGCCGGTCCGCAGCAGCCGCTGACCCGGGAAGAGGTGGACCTGCTGCAGGGCTTCCTGGAGGGGGGCGGCGGCCTGCTGGTGCTGGCGGAGCCCACCCTGCTGGCGGATTCCGGCGAAGCGGAAGACCCGCTGGCGGCCTACCTGGCGGAAGACTGGGGCATCGTGCTGGGCGATGACATGGTGGTGGACCTGAGCTCCGCGCAGGCTTCAACCGTGGCGGTAGGCGCCGAGTTCGGCACGCATGTCATCTCCAGCAGCCTCGCTGGCTGGGTAACCCTGATGCCCTCGGCGCGCAGCCTCTCCCTGGAAGCGCGGGAGAACGGCGCCAGCCAGAGCCTGCTGGTTTCGACCAGCGGGCAGGCCTGGGCGGAGACCAACCTGGAAGCCCTGCAGGTCAACGAGGTCTCGCCGGACGAAGGCGAAGACATCTTTGGCCCGGTGGCGCTGGGCGCAGCGGCCGAAAACTTCGCGACCGAAGGCCGGGTGGTGGTCTTTGGCGACGCCGAGTTCATTACCAACGAGTTCATCAGCGCCTACGGCAACGCCGACCTGATCGTCAACTCGGTGGACTGGGCGGTGGGCGAAGAGGCGCTGATCAACCTCACGCCGAAAGAGACCACCCAGCGGCTGCTCGTCCCGCCGCAGGCGGTCACAATGAACCTGATCTTCCTGGGCGTGGTAATCCTTCTGCCGGGGGCTGCACTTGCAGCAGGGACTGCCGTCTGGGTCCAGCGCAGACGCCGCAGGTGAGCCGGTGATCCGTCGTTCGACCTGGGTGCTTGTGCTGGTCTTTGCCGCCCTGGTGCTGCTGGCCTGGTACTTGCAGCAGAACCGCCAGCAGGACCAGGAGGCGGCCGCACCGGCGGCTGAGCTGGGGAACCTGCTGCAGGTGGATGCCGGCGAGATCCAGGCGGTGGAAGTGCGCAGCGCGGCAGGGGAGCGCGTGGTTCTGGAGCGCAGCGGCGAGGAATGGGCGCTGGTCGAGCCGCAGGCGGGGCCCGCCGACCCCGACCGCATGACCTTTGCCCTGGGGCGCATCTCTGCTCTGCGTCTGCTGGCTGCCCTGGAGAACCCGCCCCCGCCGGGCGACATCGGCCTGGAGCCGGCCGCGTACACGCTGACCGTGACCCTCACCGGCGGCACCCGGCACAGCGCCCGCATCGGCGAGGTGACCCCCATCCAGAACGGCTACTACGCCGCCGGGCAGGACGGCCGGGTGTACGTGGTGAGCTCGCCGGGTGTGGAGGAAGTCCTGGACCTGCTGCGGGACCCGCCATACCAGCCGGACCCGGCAGCGGAAGCTCCGGAAACCGCCTCAACTCCGGAGCCGTAGCAGCCGCTGCAGGCAGGGACAAAAGAAGAGATTTAACCGTTTCATAGCATTACATTACTGTTTTATTAACATCAAGATAAGGTATTGCTTTCAAGCAAAAAAAAGTGTATTCTCTTTACGTAAGCAAGAACCGTTCGTAAAAGTGGTCACAAAGTACTGCGGACGGTCACATTAACCTGTAGCAATACAGGCGTGGGAGCCAAAATGATTGACGAAGAGTTGTTGAACGAGATCGAAGAACAGGATGAGGATGAACATCCCGCGATCGCTCGTCTGATTGAACTGGGGCGTCAGAAGTCTTTTGTAACCATTGATGATATTCTGAGCTTTTTCCCTGAGGCCGAGCAGGATGTTGATCAGCTTGAAGAAGCCTTCGCGGCTCTGATCAGTGCCGGTATCCCATATTTAGATGAAGCCACTGTCGTCGGGCCAGGCCCGACGGATGAAGAACTTGCCGAAGATGAAGACGTCGAAGAGGATGACTCGCAGCAGGATCTCTCTTCGGATGACAACTATCTGGCCAATATCGACACTGACGACACCATCGGCCTGTATCTCAAGGAAGTGGGGCGGGTGCCCCTGCTGACGGCGGAAGAGGAAGTGGACCTGGCCCAGCGCATCGAGCGCGGCCGGCTGGCGCGCGAAGAGCTGGCCAAGGGCAACGTCAGCCAGCGCCGCCGCCAGGAGCTGCAGCGCCTGATCGAGGACGGCTGGGCCGCCCGCGAGCATCTGATCACCGCCAACTCCCGCCTGGTGATCAGCGTGGCCAAGAAGTACATGGGCCGCGGCGTGCCGTTCCTGGACCTCATTCAGGAAGGCAACATCGGCCTGATCCGGGCAGCCAAGAAGTTCGACTACCGCCGGGGGCACAAGTTCAGCACCTACGCCACCTGGTGGATCCGCCAGGCGGTGACGCGCGCCATCGCCGACCAGGGCCGCACCATCCGCGTGCCCGTGCACATGGGCGACCAGATTAACAAGCTGCTGCGCGTGCAGCACCAGCTCACCCAGCGCCTGGGGCGCGACCCCTCCGTGGACGAGCTGGCCGACGCCCTCGAAGTCACCCCGCAGAAGGTGGAGAACATGATCCAGGTGGCCCGCCGGCCGCTTTCGCTGGAGACGCCCACCGATGACGAGGAAGACTCGGTGCTGGGCGACTTCATCCAGGACGAAGAAGTGCCGGCCCCCGACGAGACGGCCACCTACAACCTGCTGCGCGAGCACCTGGAGAGCGTGCTCAACGGGCTGCCGCCGCGCGAGGTGCGCATCCTGCAGCTGCGCTACGGCCTGCTCGACGGGCAGGCCTACACCCTCGAAGAGGTGGGGCGCAAGATGGGCGTGACGCGCGAGCGCGTGCGCCAGATTGAGGCCCAGGCGCTCAGCCGCCTGCGCCACCCGGCCATCCGCCGCAAGCTGCGCGAATACCTGGGTTAGCCCATTGGTTTTTCTCCGATGACAGAAAGATCCTGAAGGTCGTAGATGCCTTCAGGATCTTTTTTAGTGGAACGAATGCCGCTCAGGCGCCGGAGGTCTGGCGGGTGGTGATCTCATAGCGCAGCTCGGCCATGCCCGGGCCGAACTGCTCCGCGGAGGTCAGCCGCAGGGCCGGGCTGAGCACGGTGCGGGGGAAGAGCGGTCTGCCGCTGCCGAGCGTCACCGAGCCAATCTGCACGATGATCTCGTCCAGCAGGCCGGCGTCGTAGAACTGGCCGGCCAGGTCGCCGCCGCCCACGATCCAGATGTTTTTCCCGCCGGCAGCCTCCGCCATCGCGGCGTGCACCGGGCGCACATCGCCCTGCACGAAGCGGACCTCCCCCTGATGGGGCCGCGGCAGGGTGCGCGTGGTGAACACCCATGCCGGCTGCGAGTAGGGCCAGGGTGCTTCGCCGGGGGTGCCAGGTTTGACGATGTGCTTCAGCAGCCATTCGTACGTGGACGAGCCCATGGCCAGCGCCCCGACCTGTGCAATGAAGGCCGGGTAGCTCGATGATTCGAGGTCTGCCAGCGGAAACAGCCATTCGAGGGAATGATCGCTGGTGGCGATAAAGCCGTCCAGGCTGGAGGCGGTGTAATACTGGGTTTTCATGGGATGTTCTCCTGTAGAGCTGGCAGGTTGAGTGGTATGTAAGGACGGGCATATCTGGTGCTGCCAGCTGATAAGGGTATTCGTTCTCAGGTCTACTGTATCACGGAAAACCCGGTTTACCAGCGCGCTGTCATCCACCCTAACCACACCCACCGGTCGCAGGGGCACGGCAGTGGAGAGGGATATCAGCATACTCAACCCCCCTCCGCCTGTAAGGGCACGGCATTGGAGAGTGAAAACGGCCCGGTCAAAAAGAATTATCCTTCCCGAAGGGAGCTGTGTAAGAAGGCAGCCGTGCCCGCCTCCCGGGTAATCCCAGATCAATCGATTTTCAGCCGTGACGTGTAGAGCGTTCTTGGATTCCCCCCTCATCCCAACCTTCTCCCCGCCGGGGAGAAGGCGTTAATGCCGGTGCTGCGGCCCGCGCCTCAACTATAGGCCTGGCGGCTGAAGCCGCACCCTGCAAGAGTACATAGCCCTGCCTGCGCAGGCAGGGCTGGTTGGACCGGCCTTCACAGCCTGCAGCCAGGCGCCCTTCGACCAGGCTGTCGATCTTCGACCGCCGCTCCAGATGCCTGGGTGCGGCACGATAGATGCCTGCCTGCCATTGAAATGGGTGTGCAGCCTCCCCCTACCGCCTCGCGAATATCAACATCCCCTCACTGTCATAATAATCCGTCGGGATGGTCTCCAGCAGCTCGTAGGACTGCGCGAAGCGCGGGTCCTTCAGCAGCCCCTCACGGATGTACACCTCCATCAGCACCACATAATCGGGATGCTGCTCCAGGATCAGGTCGGGCGGGACGGCGTAGCCGTACCCCCCGGCAATAATGTCCTGCTCCACCGGCAGGTACTGCAGGGTCACCGGCGAGTTGAGTCCCACGGTGTCGAGGATGCGCGCCGGCGTGTAATAACCCAGCACGCCAACATCGCCGGCGGCCAGCACAGGCATGTCCTGGCCGCGCTGGCGGATCTCCTGCGCCACGCGGTCCGCCGCCTGCCGGTAAGCCAGCTCGATCTTATACCAGGCCATCTCGGGCGCCGGGCGCGTCAGGCCGTGATCGGGCGCCAGCGTCCAGCCGCCGCTCAGCAGCAGGGCAGGGACCAGCACGAGCGCCGCTGCGCCGGCTGGCTGCAGCGTGCGCTGCAGGCGCTGGCCCTCCAGGCGGCTCAAAACAGCCCGCAGCAGGCCCTCCGCGCCGGTCAGGATGAAGAGGAAATAGGCCGGCAGGATGGGGGTGAGATACCAGCGGAAGATCAGGGGATTGGCGATGGCATAGGCGGCGAAGTACAGCCAGGGGAACAGCGCCAGCGGCCAGACCCGCCGGCTGGACTGCAGGGCTTTGCGGGCGCCCAGGATGTACAGGAAGGGGTACAGCACCAGCCCGGCAGCGATAGCGGGCACACCAAAGGTCAGGTTCTCCATAAAGGGGGTGGCGTAGTGCTGGACCAGCCGCACCAGGGCGGAATTCTCCGGCAGATGATAGGCCAGGTTTTTGGCGCTCACCGAATGCGGGATGGGGCTGCCGAAGGTGACGGTGGCGAAGACCAGCCAGGCCCCGGCCGGCAGCAGGAAGGCAGCCGCTTCTTTCCAGTGGAACGGAGCCGCATCGTCCGCATCTGCGAGCCGGCAGAGCAGGCCGGAGAAGCGGCCCAGCTGCCGGCGCAGGCCGGCCAGGCGGGGATGCGCGCAGCCAATCTGCAGCAGGCGGTCGGCGGCCAGCGGCGCCACCAGGAGCAGGGAATCTGGCCGGGTGAGGAAGGCCAGCGCGCCCAGCAGGGCGGCCAGGGTGGTGCGGGTGCTCAGGTGCGCCAGCGCCGCCGCGGTGAGCAGCAGCACGAACACGCTGGTCTCCAGGCCGCCGATGGCGAAGGTCACGCTGTAAGGCGCCACCACCCAGGCCAGGGCCGCCCCCAGCCCGGCGGCGGTCGACCCCAGGCGCCGGCCCAGCAGGAACAGCAGGATGCAGGTGACGCCGTCCGCCAGCGAGTTGACCACCAGGGCGATCTCGGGGAAGGGCGCCTGCGGACCGCCGCTGAACAGCCCCAGAACAGTTAACAGAAATGTATACAGCGGGGTGGTGGTGCCCAAAACGGGCTCACCGGGGTTGTAGACGAATCCGTTCCCGGCTAAAATATTGCGTACATAACGAAATGTGATGTACGCATCATCGATGGTACGCGGGCCGGGGACCCAGCGCAGCGCCGCAGCAAAGAGCAGCAGCGCTGCAGGGATGAGCCAGGGAGCAGGAGCGGTACGACTGCGCATGCAGATGATTATAAGCAACTGCCGCCGCTTCCCGTGCCCCTGCGGCTTCTCAGTTCTGCAAGCCGGCGGTGAGTAACCCTCAAAAAGCCGGTATGATACTGGAGAGCTGCCCTGGCCCTTTCATGGCAGCAGTCGTGCATCCAGGATGGTAAATTCTTCCTCCTGGAGCGTTTATGGAATCCACGCAGAAGGCTTTTCCGGCTGCATCCTGCCTGCTCGTGCTGTTCATGGCGACAGCAGCCGCAGTGTTCTTGAAATTCTCGGAAACCACACCGCCGCCTCTGCCGGCCACGCAGGTGGAAGCGGTGCTCCCGACGGTTACGCTGGCACCGGCCACCTCACCAGCCCCCAGTGCCACCGCCGTTCCGCAGGTGACCTTGAGGCCCACCGCGCTGCGGTCCTACTCCCCTGCGGAAGCCGAGTATATGGATGCGCTGCTCGAAGCTTTTTCGCAGTGTCAGTCAGCGGTGGATGACCTGGAGCAGCTGCTGACAAAGGCCTCCGGAGAATCGCAGGGCGACCCGCCGGCCCCGGCTGCGGTGCGCAAGGACCTGCAGGCCTGCAGCCGCCTGCTCGAGGAGCAGCGCAGCGTCCCGCCCTCCTTCGCCAGAACCGACGAGCTGCTGGTCAAAGCCGGCGGCGAATTCGAGGCCATGGCCGAGAGCCTGAAGGACCCTGCACTGGCGGAGAGCAGCCAGATCGAAGCGGTGCTGGACCATCTGGATAAGGCCAGCCAGTATCTGTCCCAGGCTGCCGATCAGATGCCGGTTGACTGACCGCCCCCTGGGGCGAGACCTGTATCCCAAAAATACCCATTACCTGTGTTCATGGATTTCATCAACAAGTTCGCATTGAGAACCTCCCAGCCTGCCAGCGTTTTTCCGGATCCAGAGGCAGCACGGGCCGCAGAAGACTCAGGCCGGCCGGCGCTGCCCGCCCTGCTGGGGGCGCTGCTGCTCGCCGCGCTGGTGAAAGCGCTGCTGCTTTATTTCGATGCGGTGCCCTTCAACGGCGACGAAGCCGTCGTGGCCCTGATGGCGCGCCACATCCTGCAGGGGGCGCGCCCGGTGTTCTTCTACGGTCAGGCCTACATGGGCAGCCTGGACGCCTGGCTGGTGTCCCTGGCGTTCCGCCTGCTTGGCGAAGGCGTGACCGCCATCCGTGTGGTGCAGTCGGCGCTGTACCTGCTCTACCTGCTCACGCTGTGGCTGCTGGCCCGGCGCCTGTTTTTCGATGGGCGTGTGGCCAGCGCGGCGGTCTGGCTGGCGGCGGTGCCCACCGTGCTGGTGAGCACCTACACCACCGCCAGCCTGGGCGGCTACGGCGAATCGCTGGTCTTCGGCAACCTGATCCTGCTGCTGGGCTATGAGGTGATCTACGGCCGCTGGCAGGAGAAAGGCCCGGCCTGGCTGGCGCTCGGGCTGGTAGGCGGCCTGGCCTTCTGGACGCTGGGGATGGCCGGGGTGTACCTGCTGCCCGTGGCCGTGCTGGGGCTGCTGCGCTTCGGCCTGCGCCGCCCGGGGGCGTATGCCCTGGCTGCGCTGGGCTTTTTCGCCGGCAGTTCCCCCTGGTGGGCCTACAACCTCACCCACCACTGGGCCGCCTTTGGCGACCTGGGCGGCGTGCTGGGCGTTGAATCCAGCCTGATTTACCGCCTGACGGGCTTCCTGCTGCTGGGGATACCGGCCCTGCTGGGCTGGCGCTGGCCCTGGACGGGCAGTCTGGCCCCCTGGCCGCACATCGTCCTCACCCTGCTGGTCTACCTGGCGGCCGCGCTGACGGCCGTGCACCTGCTGCGCCATAAGGATGACGACGGCCCCGTCCTGTCCCCGGGCGCTGGGAGGCTGCTGGCGCTGTTTTCGCTGGTGAGCGGGGGGGCGATCATCCTCTCCCACATAGGCATCGACTCCTCCGGGCGCTATTTCCTGCCGCTCTACCTGCCCCTGGTCCTGCTGCTGGCGCTGTTCGTTGCGCGGGTCTGGCGCTGGCGGGCAGCCGCCGGGCTGGCCGCTGCCCTGCTCATCATTGGGGCCAACGCGCTGGAGATCGGTCGGGCGGCTGCGGATCCCCAGGGGCTGACCACCCAGTTCGACCCCATCTCCGCCTTCAACAACCGCCACGACGACGAGCTGATGGCCTTCCTGCGCGAACAGGGCGAGACGCGCGGCTACTCCAACTACTGGGTCACGTTCCGGCTGGCCTTTCTTTCCGGGGAGGAGCTGATTTTCGCCCCGCATCTGCCTTATAAAGCCGATCTGCGCTATAACCCCCGGGACGACCGCTACCCGGCGTACACCCGGCTGGTGGAGAGCAGCCCGCACACCGCCTACATCACCACCCAGCACCCGCGCCTGGACGAGCTGCTGCGCACCGGTTTCGCCCGCCTGGAGGTGAGCTTCCAGGAACGGCAGATCGGCCCCTACCGCGTGTACTACGGGCTCTCGCGGCCGGTCCGGCCTGACGAGCTGGAGCAGGCCGCCGGAGGCTTCACCGATGAGCACCCGTAAGCTGGTTGTGTGCATCACTTTTCTGGCCGTGTTCGCCATGGCCGCCCGCATCTCGGTGGACACCGACACCTGGTGGCACCTGCGGGCCGGCCAGTGGATCGTCGAGAACAGGGCCATCCCGCGCGTGGACAGCTTCTCGCACACGCGCTCCGGCCAGCCCTGGGAGTACCCCGGCTGGCTGGTGCAGGCGCCTCTTTATCTGATCTACCGCTGGCTGGGACCGGGCGGCCTCAACCTGTGGACGGCGGCCATGGTCACCCTGGCGTTTGCCTGCATCTACCCCATCCTGCACGGCGGGCCCTTCCTGCGCGCCTTCGCCGTGGTGCTGGCCGCTGCCGCCTCGGGCGTGTACTGGGCGGCCCGCCCGTATATGGTCACCTTTGCCGCCGCGGCGTTCTTCCTGCTGGTGCTGGAGCGCTGGCGCCGGCGAATGGATACTGAACCGCATGACGGGCACCTGGGGAGCCTGCTGCTGCTCCCGCTGGTGATGCTCGTGTGGGTGAACAGCCACGGCGGTTTTGCGGCCGGCTTCCTCATCTGGGGGGCGTACCTGGCCGGGGCGCTGTTCGACGGGCTGCGCATCCGGTGCTGGAGCAGCGTTCGCCCGCTGGCGCTGACCGGAGCCCTGCTGCTGGCCGCTGCCAGCCTGAACCCCTCCGGCCCGGAGATGCTGGCATACCCCTTCAAAACCGTGGGCATCACGGCCGTGCAGGAATACATCCAGGAGTGGCAGCCGCCGGACCTGCAGGCGCGGTCCGTGCAGCCTTTTATCTGGCTGCTGCTGCTGACCTTCGGCGCGGTGGGGTTCTCCCGCCGGCGCCTGCTGCTGACCGATTTCCTGCTCTTCGCCGGCTTCGGCTATATGGCCCTCACGGCCGGGCGCAACATCGCCCTCTTCTCCCTGGCCGCGCCGCTGGTGCTCACCCGCCACGCCGATCCGCTGGCCCGGGCGCTGGGGCAGCGCTGGGGCTACAGCGGCCTGAGCGAGCGCCCGCGCACGCCCTTCCAGGGCCGCCTCAACCTGGCGCTGCTGGCCCTGCTGGCTGCTGCTGGCGTGCTCAAGCTGGCGCTGGTCTTTCCGGCAGAAGTCAACCAGGAGCATTTCGCCGAAACGCTGCCGGTGGAAGCGGTGGATTTCCTGCGATCCCAGCCGCACAGTTCCGGAAAGCTGTTCAACTCGTATAACTACGGCGGCTACCTGGTGTGGGCGCTGCCCGAATACCCCGTGTTTGTCGACGGGCGCACCGACCTGTACAACGACGAGATCATCAGCCAGTGGCTGCAGGTGGTGCGCGCCGAACCCGGCTGGCAGGACGTGCTGGACCGCTGGGAGATCGGCGTGGTGCTGCTCGAGCCCGACATGCCCGTGGTAAGCGAGCTCGAAAGCAGCGGCTGGGAGCGGGCGTACGCTGATTCCCTGGCGGTGATCTACCGCAGGTAGGACACGGCCGGGTGCGGGAGCGTTAACCGGGGCGCTCCGCGCCCACCACGGGCTGTCCGGCGCCCGCGGAACCCGGCATGGTCCCATGCCCGGGAACCCGTAATCCAGACTTCCGCGTTGATCTGCGCTCTCTGCGTCAATCCGCGTCCCCTCACTCAGCGCTTCAGCCGATTCAGCGCCTCAGTGGTTTACAGATGCCCCTATTGCCTCCCCCACCACCAGTCTTCCACGTGATGTGCAAACCGCGCGGCCCGGTCTGCAACCTGGCCTGTTCCTACTGTTACTACCGCTCAAAAACAGACCTCTACCCGGGCGGCAGCTTCCGCATGTCTGATGCGGTGCTGGAAGCTTATGTGCGCGACTACCTCCAGTCCCAGCAGGCGCCGGAAGTGGAGTTCGCCTGGCAGGGCGGCGAGCCCACCCTGATGGGGCTGGACTTCTTCCGCCGCATCCTGAAGCTGCAGCGTAAATACCGCCGGCCGGGGACGGTGGTGCGCAACGTGCTGCAGACCCACGGACTGCTGCTCGACGATGAATGGGCGCGCTTCTTCCGCCGTAACCACTTTCTGGTGGGCGTCAGCCTGGACGGGCCGGCCGGGGTGCACGACGCTTTCCGCCGCGACCGCCTGGGCCGGCCCACACATACCGGCGTACTGGAGGCGATCCGCCTGCTGCAGCGTCACCGGGTGGAGTTCAACATCCTGTGCTGCGTGCACGCCGCCAGCGCCGGCCGTCCGCTGGACGTCTACCGCTTCCTGCGCGACCAGGTGGGGGCGCAGTTCATCCAGTTTATCCCTGTGGTGGAGGCGGACCCGGCTGCCCCGGGCGGGGTGTCGGACCGTTCGGTTACAGGGGAAGGCTACGGCGAGTTCCTGACCGCCGTCTTCGACGAGTGGGTGCGGGGGGATGTCGGTCAGGTGTTTGTGCAGCAGTTTGACGCCGCCCTGGCGGCCTGGATGGGGCTGCCCGCCCCGCTGTGCGTGCACGCCCCGACCTGCGGCCTGGCGCTGGCCCTGGAGCACAACGGTGACCTGTACGCCTGCGATCACTTCGTCGATCCGCAGCACCGGCTGGGGAACATCCTGGAACAGCCGCTGGCGGAGCTGGTGGGGTCCGCGCAGCAGATCCGTTTTGGACTGAGCAAGCGCGCAAGCCTGCCGCGCCAGTGCCGGGAGTGCGATGTGCTTTTTGCCTGCAGCGGCGGCTGCCCGAAGGACCGGCTGCACACGACCGCAGACGGCGAGGCGGGGCTGAACGTTCTATGCGCCGGCTACCGGCGCTTCTTCCGCCATATCGACGCCCCCATGCGGACGATGGCTGCGCTGCTGCGCACCGGCCGCCCCGCGGCGGATGTGATGCAGGTTTACCGGGGAGGATGGGGGCCGCGGATGGATGCGGAAGGTCGCTGACAGCGCAGATCGATTGTCCGCCCGCTCAGCGTCCTGTGCGTTTTTCCGTGTCCGCCTTAAAAAATCACTCCCACGCTCCTGCGTGGGAGTGCCAGGCGGTGCTCATGCGCGGCCCGATCCGGTGTCCAGATACGGTCCGTGAGACGGCGACAGCCCGTCGGGGTCGTTAAGCGTCGCGCCGGGCGGGGGTGTGAGCGGCCCTTCCAGCAGCGGGTCGTGCGTGGCCTCCATCCAGCGCTGCAGGCGCAGGCGCATCTCCGCAGCCACCTCCTCATACCCCGGACAGCCGGTCAAATTATGCCTCTCATTGGGGTCCAGCGCCAGGTCGTACAGCGCCTCGGCCGGCGGGGCGATCTCGCCCCATCCGTGCTCCAGCAGGAAGCTCTTGCTGGGTCCGTCGTCTACGTTGGGCAGCACCGGCCGGCTGCGCTCGTCGAAGCGCCGGATGTAGCTCCAGCGCCGGGTGCGCACGCTGCGCATCGGCTCGGGGGCAGCGTGGAAATTCACCTCGGCGAAGACTTCTGCGCGCACTTCGGCTGCCTCGCCGCGTACCAGCGGCAGCAGGGAGACCCCCTGCAGCCACTCCGGCTGCGGGATCTCGAGCAGGTCGCACAGCGTGGGGAAGATGTCGATCTGGCTCACCAGTGCGTCGATCACCTTACCGCCCGAAAAACCGCCCGGCCCGCGCAGAATGAGCATCACCCCGGTGCCGTGCGCGGTGAGATTGCATTTCATATGCGGGAAGGCCAGGCCGTGGTCTGTGGTGCAGATAACCAGGGTGTTTTCGGCCAGTCCGCTGCGCTCCAGGGCGTCGAACACCGCCCCCATTTTGGCGTCTAAACTGCGGGCGCTGAGGAGAAAGCGCGCCGTGTCCTCGCGCACCGCGGGGACGTCGGGCAGGGGAGCGGGCGGCTGCACGTAATCCGGGTTGACCGCTTCTTCATCCAGCGGCGGGAACTGCCGGTGCGTCTCTTTAAAGCCGACCGAGAGGAAGAAGGGCTGCGGCGGGCTGCTGGTGAGGAAATCGACCGCTGCCAGGTGCGCCTGGTTGTCGGGGATGTCCAGGCCGGCTTTTGGGGAGGGCGGGTCGCCCAGGTACATATCGTAGCCAATGGCCTGCCAGGGCACCGGGAACATGTTGGCGATATGCTGCACCCCGGCCAGAGCGGAGACGTAGCCGACCCTGCGCAGGGTGTGCAGCAGGTGATGGCTGTAGTCGTTCAGGGAGAAGCCGCGGTGAGCCAGGCCGAGCATGCCGTTGTTGTGGGCGTACTGGCCGGTCAGCAGGCAGGCCCGGCTGGGGGAGCAGGTCGGGCTGGCGCAGAAGGCCTGGCGGAAGAGCACGCCTTCTTCCGCTAACCGCTGGATATTGGGTGTGGGAACCGCATACCCGTAGGGCTGAACATACCTGCCGGTGTCGTGGGAGTGGATGTAGAGGATGTTCGGTCGCTGCATGGGTTGTCTCGGGAGGGGGAATTTGGAGTGAGTATACTACAGGTAGGGGGTCCGGTGATGGAAGGACGCAGGTGATGCTGCGCATCTGGGGCGCTGGGCAGCCCGTGGCGGCCGCAGAGCGCTTGGTTAGACGCCCACTTGGAGCGAGGGAGTGTTAAGGTACTGGCGGCTGAAGCCGCTGCTGTGAAGATCACGAAGCCCCACCTGCGTGGGGCTGGTCATTTTTATTCTGGCTCCCGAACATGGG
>Ga0134098_1002244_pt1 | contig 13770 bp, 8 predicted proteins | sample 9_3taG_FD_94456 | JGI IMG/M metagenome (GOLD analysis project Ga0134098, IMG submission 94456) | Switchgrass degrading microbial communities from high solid loading bioreactors in New Hampshire, USA - 9_31_10_142_A3 metaG | ecosystem: Engineered > Bioreactor > Semi-continuous > Anaerobic >... | reverse complement strand
CTTAATGTAATGACTTACACCGGCTATACATATGAATATATCATTAGCAATTCATCCAGACATAAGGGCTGGGAGGAATTGCTGAATGAAACCGATATACTTGTGGATGGCAGGTTTGAATTAGATAAGCGAAATCTTCTCCTGAAATTCCGTGGTTCTGAAAATCAAAGGATTATAGATGTAAAAAGGTCAAAATCTGAAAAAAGAATTGTTATTATGGATTAAATTATAGGATATGGGTTAACATTTAAACATTAAAAACCGACTCCCAATTAGGGGCATTAGATACTGTTCGAGATATTGCCGAAGTGTTTTGATTCTTTCATCAAGTAAGCAAGGAAGATTTTATAACGTAACAGATAATTAGCCCTAACAGTGGAATTGCTATTTAGATATTTTATCTAATTCACATTTTAATTATTGATATGTTTCCTCGAACAGATGCTACAAAAAATCACCCACAGGCATCATTTCCATCAACTCTACCCATGTGGAGTGTGTGGTGTTGATGTAAAAAAAGATAAATGAGTGCAAAAAAGTAGTGTATTTCCATGTTTTTTCAGATATAAGGGTTATGCAGTAATAGCTCAGCTATTTTAAATGAAAGTATATCTGCACAGGTTGTGATATAAACTCAAATTAAGTGAGTGGATTGAATGGCTAGAAAGGGGGAGTATATTTGATGAACGATATAATGAAAGTACTGAGAGATAAAGATGATAAAAAGGCGTATGCTATGTTAAAGGAGATTATAGCAAAATCGGCTACATCAGAAGAATACTATTCCTATTTTGACGATTTTTCAGAATTGATGAATGCAAAGAATTCATACGTGAGAATACGTGGATTTACTTTATGTTGTGCTCAGGCGAGATGGGATGAAAGGGGGAAACTAAAAAATATACTTCCAGGTATCCTTGCCCAGCTGCATGATGATAAACCGAGTATAAGGACAGCATGTCTCCATTGATTAAGAAGGATATGGATGAACTGTTGAAAATTAAAGGGGAGTAATTACTAAATACCAGCCTGTAATACGTTAGGTGGCCCAGCAGGTTATTACAGCTTGGGTACCGCCTGTGGTGAAACGTTCTTTTCGCAACAGTGCTATCATGTTTCCGAATTTATAATTATCCATAGCAAATTCATCTCCATAATTTTGAACAAAAATTCACTAATGATTCCAATGTCTTAATTTTTTTTAATTTTGTCCTCAAAAGGGAATACATAAATACAATTTAGCCAACCTCCTACTTGCATTTATTGCGCTATATTAGTGTGCGATTGTCCAAATTGGTTAGGATACCAACATAATAGTGAAAACCAATTTTTTTATTTTTTGTGTTTTTAAAACATAAAAAAGAGCTATTCATAAAGAAACAATCTTGGAAGACAATGCATAGAATATAGATATCGATGACAAAGACGTCATCATGAATGGAGTCTTTTTTAGGAGGGTATCTATGTGTGGAATTGCAGGTTGGATTGATTATAATAGAGATTTAAGAAAATATGTGGATACTATAAATAAAATGACAGGTACATTGGTGCGCAGAGGGCCTGATGCCCAAGGCATTTATCTTAAAGAGAACGTGTGCTTGATGCATTGAAGGCTCATTGTTATTGACCCTGAAAATGGCATACAGCCAATGACAATAAAAAAAGGCAATACCAGCTATACCATTGTTTATAACGGAGAGCTTTATAATACAAATGAGCTCCGAGATGAGCTTCTATCTTTTGGATATCACTTCCGAGGACATTCTGATACTGAAGTTCTGCTGACAGCATTTATTCATTGGGGCGAATCATGTCTGGAAAAGCTGAATGGTATTTATGCTTTTGGGGTTTGGAATGATACAAGCAAAACTTTGTTTTTGGCCCGCGACAGAATGGGGGTAAAGCCGCTATTTGTATATACCTATTCTGATGGAATTATTTTTGGCTCCGAGCTAAAAACCCTGTTGGCAAATCCCTTAGTTAAGCCTAGAATTGATAATGATGGCCTAAAGGAAATATTTCTGTTGGGCCCAGGCAGAACAAGCGGTAAAGGAGTTATCAAGGGTGTGACAGAATTAAAACCTGGAGAGTTTTTGGTATTTGAAAAAAACCTAGGATGGAAGATCCGTAATTATTGGAGTTTAAAGGCTAATGAACATACAGATGATGTCAAAACCACCATTGAAAAGACTCGTTTTTTAATCACCGATGCGGTTAAGCGCCAGTTAGTATCCGATGTGCCATTATGCTGTTTCTTGTCCGGAGGACTTGATTCTAGTATTATTTCAAAAATAGCTTCTGATATTTATTTATCTGATAACAAAGGAAGGCTTCATACTTATTCGGTTAACTATATAGACAATCAGCAATATTTTGTAAAAAGTATTTTTCAACCAAATTCAGATGAAGAATATATTCAGATGATGGTAAATGAAATAGCATCACAGCACCATGAAGTATTGCTTGATAATGAAGATTTGGAAAAATATTTGGATGATGCAGTGCTTGCCCGTGATTTGCCTGGCATGGCAGATGTGGATTCTTCATTACTCCTATTTTGTAGGGAAATAAAAAAGAAGTTTACCGTTGCAGTTTCTGGCGAATGTGCTGATGAAATATTCGGTGGTTATCCATGGTATCACAATAGGGACATTTTATTCAAAGATACCTTTCCTTGGTCTCAATCTTTGGATTTAAGGCAAGGCATTTTAAAAGAAGGCTTGCTGGTGGATGGCGAAGAATATGTAAAACAGCAGTACAGCGATACTGTAAACAAAACGGATACATTGCCAGGTGAGGGAGAATTTGAAATTCGCATGAGACAACTGTTTATGCTGAATCTGAATTGGTTTATGCAGACATTGCTGGACAGAAAGGATAGAATGAGCATGTACAACGGACTTGAGGTAAGAGTTCCATTCTGCGACCATCGCTTGGTAGAGTACGCCTTTAATATGCCTTGGAGTATTAAGTCGCTTAACAACAGAGAGAAAGGAATTGTGAGGGAGGCCATGAAGGGTATTCTGCCAGACAAGATTATATCGCGTAAAAAAAGCCCATATCCGAAAACTCACAATCCAAAATATTTGAATGCAGTTAAGTCAAGATTGCAAAATATACTGAATGATTCCAACTCTCCATTGGTGCAGCTGATTAACAAGCAAAAGGTACAGGAGATTATAGATTCCGATGGAAAGACGATTTCAATGCCTTGGTATGGTCAGCTTATGACAGGCGTACAGTTAATGGCATATTTAATACAAGTTGATATCTGGATGAGAGAGTATAGGATTGAGATTGTGTAAAAGATATGTCAAAGGATTATAACTTGAAAAGGAAAGAGTATCTTATTTTTCGCGCTTAACAAGGGAATGATGAAAACTCAGAAAAATGATTATTGATTTTATCAACTTAAGCTACATTGACTGTGTAACATTGTATGAAAAATTAAATTGCACTTGTGAATAAACCTCCTTTTTATGTTTTTTAGGCAATTTACATTTTGAAGGTTTATTCCACAAGTGCATTTTTTTTGGAAAATCGTAAACTGGACCAGTTGAAGTAATAGGGAAGTTAACAGGGACTTGATATAGCAATTGAAATAGCAAATCATATTGAATACCACTGGAATAGAAGCAAAGTAGTAATAAGCTCATCCTGTAAAGCATAAGTAAAGAATGTCCAGTTCCGTTGCCGTTTACGTGGTTGCTTACCATATGCGTCACATTAAACTGTTTTTTTCCATTAGAATATACTGCACTTAATATTATTGACTTCCTGGGGGTTAAAAGAGAATCAATTGAGATTTCGAGGATTTCGGAAATAAGAGGGAGCAGCAGGATTTCAGGCAAACATTATTGGTTAGGGGCTAAATACCTATACACCTATAGACAAAATAAAGTAAGTTTTGATATTTGAGTTAACATATTATACAAGGCACCTTATTCACAATATAAGTTAAGGTGCCTTGATTATATATTCATATTTGAAGTTCCGTGAGATTTAAAATCAACTGAATCGAAGTCGTTCAATTGGTTTTTTCCTTTGTATATTTCGACAAACAGCTGTTAATGTAATAGCAGCAAGGATAATAAGGGATACTGACATTCCTATGATGAGGAATGCATCAATTGCAATACTTTCATGCAATAGCTTTCTAAAAATAAACTTAAGTACGGGCAAGCTAAAAAAGTTGCTAAGTAGGATAGTAAATCCGATATAGTATATGTTTTCCCAACGGAGCATAGATTTTAGTTGAGCATTTGTCATACCTACGATTTGAAGGAGGGCCATATCTTTTTTTCTTTCATGGATACTGCAGATCATGGTATTGAGATAGTTTAATATGCCTATAAAGAATACGATAAAGCTTAAGCTGTAGCCTACAATCTGTATGGAAGCCATTCGCTTTTCAAATTCAGTTATCTGCTCCCTTTTATCCCTAATAACTACAGTAGGATTGAGGTTTAATGATTTTAGCTGCTCTTTTACTGTATCCTCATATCCATCAGCTGTAAATACATTAATCGCCATAATGTCATAATCATCAAATTCATCTGTGAAATCTTCATAGGACAGATAGATATCCAGGGATACTAGAGGGTAGGAGTAGATGCCTGCTAGTTTCCTAATAGGTCCACGTCCAGGCTTGCCTATAGCCATCACTTGATAATTCTTCTTTAAAAAGTCCAGTGAAAGCTCATCACCGGGGAAATAATAGGATAGATACTGGTCTTTTTCCTTTATGGAATTTACCAAAGCATATCCTCCCTTACAAAATCTGTCCTTATCAAAGGAATTTTTAGTACCCTCTGTCAATATGGACTCCTCAAGATATTCCAGCCCATCCTCAGGTATTCCGTAGAAATATACTATACTTCTATCTCTAACCAGAGTTGAATTCCTGATACGCTCTAAAACATCCGGTCCTACCCTTATGTCATTTTGCTCTGTAATAAAGTTTGCTACCATTTCTTTAACTGCTACCTTTTTTGTGGTAGTGTAAATTGGAATAACCTTTGTAACCCCTTTCAATTCTTTTATCGTATCTATCATGCTGTCTGATAGCTTTTTATTATTTGTAGAATAGTGATGTTCGCCTTCCATAAAAAAGTCATATACTATACTTTCTTCGGTATCATAAATGCAGAATTCAGCAACTTGAATATCAGAATTCTCAGAGATAAGTTCTACTAACATATAGCTAAACTGAAACAGGGTAATGGATAACACAATGGATGCTATCATAATTATGGTTCTTTTAGGATTCCTGCGTAGATTGGATAAAGCCATACGCCATGGTTTTGCCCCCATATGAGAATGCTTTGTGCGGGCTTTCATATGTGTCTTATACTCTTTCCTCATTGCCTCTATGCAAGATATGTTTCTTATCTTCTTAACAGGTAGTAATGCAGAAAAAAGTGCTGTCAGATAGGTAGTGATGGCTGTAAAAATTATGATAAAAGGATGAAACTCGTAATGGTAGATTACTCCCTGTAAAGACATAAAGATTGGTGAGAGTACCCTCCAGCCAATAAAGTAACCACCTATAAGCCCAATTGGAATTGAAAATGCATATATGACAGTAACCTGAGTCAATACTAGCCTTTTTAACTGTTTTCCTGTGGTTCCAATGGTTTTAAGCAAACCGTAGAACCCAATGTCCTGTATCAGCATTATGGAATAAATATTATATATGAGCAGGAAACCGCAGAAAAATACCATCAAAACCGCAAATATAAACAGTGATATTGATTCCATAGATAATGATTCTCTCCTTGATAGGAGATAAGCATCATTGATATCTGTTATACCATTCAGTTTTAGGTCGGACGTAAGTCTGGCTACCTTACCTTCTATGTTAATACTGTTATGAAATATCAAATATGCGGTTAAATTATCTTCATAGGTCTCCTTGGTAAATGCTACCCTACTTGCTCTTTTATCCACATTACGTTCTAAGATACCGCTAAGGATATAATTTTGCGGAGTCACAATTCCATTTTTCTCTATATATAAGGTAATCTCCATGCCGATAGTTGCCTCATTATCCAACTGATATAGGAAATCCTTGTCTAATAATATTTCATTTTTGCTCTGTGGGTAGTGACCTTCTACTATTTGCCTAAACATATGGGATAGGATATTGGAATCATCACAGGCAATTAGAGAAGGGGCATTTTTCTCTGCCATGGAAGGATTAGTATAAATGTTGGTTCCTTCGGAAACTATAAATACTTCTTTGACTAGACCATGGGAGGAAATTTTATCAGCTTGTTCTTTGGATATCTGGCTTATTTTGGCATGAAAATTTGAACCAGCTGCTAATTGCTTTGAGATTTCTTCTGCCTGGCTTATCTGGACTGTAATAGAAATGACTGTGGTAAATAGTACCGCTGTCAATATGATAGCAACCCCAATGATGATATACTTTCTTTTGTTTGCTTGCAGCATTTTACAGGCAAGTTGAAAAACAGGGTTAGTCATAACAGCTCCCTCCCTTTTGTTCCATGGGGAAGCTCTGATCTATATGTTCATTCACCTGATTTGTTACAATCCTGCCATCTTCAATTCGTATTATTCTCTTTGCAGTTTGTGCAATTGCTTCGTTATGGGTTATCATCACAATGGTTTGTGCGTATTTTTCATTTAAAAGTTTCAAGAGCAGAACAACTTCAAGACTGGTTTTGCTGTCCAGGTTACCAGTGGGCTCATCCGCCAATACGATCTCGGGTCTGGTAGCCAAAGCCCTTGCAATAGCAACCCTTTGCTGCTGGCCTCCAGATAGCTGACTGGGCAGGTAATACCTTTTCTCAGAAATACCCAGGGTAGTAAGGAGACTTTCTATGTAATCCTTATCTGGTTTGCAGCCATCCAACTGTAAAGGCAGTATTACATTTTCATATACATTCAGGATAGGTATAAGATTAAAATCCTGAAATACAAACCCTACGCATCGCCTACGAAAGACTGTCAGCTCGTCCTGTTTCATACGATATATGTCATTGCCGCCTATGAGGACCTGTCCAGAGGTTGGTTCATCCAGACCTCCAAGCAAGTGTAGAAGGGTGCTTTTGCCGCTTCCGCTAGTACCCACAATGGAGACAAATTCCCCACGGTCAATACATAAGCTTACATCTTTCAATGCGCAAACCTTTGTTTCCCCACTCCCGTATATTTTCGTTAGGTTCCTCGCTTCTATCAACATGATACATCCTCCTAAATTTATTGGTATCTGTTTTGATTTAAATTGTATCATGCAAAACTAACCAGAATATAACTTGAAACTAACAGTTTTGTCACATTTTCCTCATTATATCTGTGTTCGTGGGAGGTAAACGGAAAATGTACTTCCCTTTCCGGGTTTGCTTGCAACTTCAATGTAACCATGCTGGCTGGTAAGGATCTCCTTTGTTAAGTATAAACCTATTCCAACACCATTTTCTGTATTTACTAGCTTTCCACGATAGAAGCGTTTCCATATATCAGCCTGTTCATTCTCCGGTATTCCCATACCTGAATCTGTGATATCAATTCTGACAAAGAACTCATAAGGAGTTGTTTTGATATTAATTATACTATTTGCATTGGAGTATTTTACTGCATTGTCAAGGATGTTGTATATAGCTTCCGATGTCCATTTCATATCGAAGAAGGCTGTCAACTTAGGATCACAATTAGTATAGATCGTGATGTTTTTTTGCCTGGAAGCAGGTAGTATATCTGATACTGCTCTTGTTAAGAGTTCCTTGATATTGTGTTGATATATCTTTAGATTTCCGGTAATTAAACCCTTCTCACAGCGGCTTATCTTGATTAAGGCGTCGATGAGAAAGCGGAGTTTTTCTGCTTGCATGCGTATTTTTTCAGGTTTATCATCATCAGTGGATTTATTCTCCAGCATAAGATCTGTATACATAATGATATTGGATAGAGGTGTCTTAACCTGATGTGCCACATCGGAGATTAAGCTATTCATTTGCTCCTTTTCTCTTTCTATTTGCTCTGTGATGGCTTTATGGGATTTTATCAGGGTATATAGTTTTTGCTCCAGACTAGACAGTTCATTATCTGTGTAATCAGGTTTATAGTCAATTTTATCGAATAAGTCGTTTAGCCTGCGGATTAAGCTGGCATTTTGATGTTTCACCAGTAGCATATATGTAATAGATGATAAAAGCACTAAAATTAAATAAGCTCCAAGCAAAAGAACATGGCCGATGAAGTATTGTGACAGGATGAAGTATACCACAGATAAAGTAATCATTATAGAGATAAAAACGATGGTCATCATTTCTTGCTTCCTTCCCACATATAGCCTAGGCCATACACTGTTTTAATAGCATTGGCACCTATCTTTTGACGTAGGCGTTTTACAGCGACGGTTAAGGCATTGTCATCGATAAAGTCTCCATTGACCGACCAGACAGTTTCAATGAGGTGCTCCCTTGGAAGAATCATATTCCGATTCATGACAAGAAGTTTAAGTATTTTTTGCTCAACTGTACTTAGGATTACATTAGAACCATTAACCTTATATTCCATAAGGTCAAAATTAAAGTAGTAGGTATCATCGGAATAAATGTTGCCGTATCCATCAAACCGCCTTAATGCCGCATTAATCCGCTCGCGAAGAACCATAATGGAAAATGGCTTTGTAACATAGTCGGTTGCACCTACCCGAAAGGCAGATACAATCTCAATTTCTGCATCATTTACAGTAAGAAAAATGATTGGGATATTGGAACTTTTCCGGAATTCACGACAGAAATCAATCCCATTACCATCTGGAAGATTGCAATCTAAAACAATCAGATCAACACGATTTAATTTCAATAATTTTTTTCCTTCCTGAAGAGAGGCTGCTCCGATGGTGCTGATTGAATCCTGTTCCAAAGCTAATAAAAGCCCAGAGCGCAAACTGTCATCATCCTCTATAATAAGCACGATCTTTCTATCCAAAATCTTACCCCTTTCTATTGGCTCTATTTATCATTTTCATATCCATGTAACTTATCTATTTTATAATTAAATAATCAGGCAATATTATAGATAATTATTAAACAAATGGAATGTAATTACATATATGAGATTGAGGGAATATGGTTATAATGATATATTTACATTATAACTAAGCTTTATATATATAGATTAATATAACTCACCTTTATTGTTAAGTAGAAATATTAGTTGAAGTAAACTTTTTCCACAGTTATAATTCATACTCTTATGATTTAAAAATCTTAGATAGTATTTCATTCCAACAGAGGTTAAGAGATTGGAACAGAGTAAAAATCAGTTACTTGGAGGAGATAAAAAGTGAAAGAGATAACTCTTACAGGAAAAAGTCCTGACATAGCGGAAGAAAATATTAAGAAGCTAATGACTATATTCCCTGAAGTTGTTACAGATGGAAAGGTGGATTTTGAAAAGCTGAAACAGGTTTTGGGTGAATATGTGGAAGATAGTAACGAACGCTATAACTTTATCTGGAACGGTAAAGGGCGATCCTTGCGTTTATCTCAGACACCTTCGCTAGGAACACTAAGACCATGTAAGGGGGAAAGTAAAAACTGGGATACAACTCGAAACCTTTACATAGAAGGCGATAACTTGGAAGTATTAAAGCTCTTACAAAAAAGCTACTATGGGAAGATTAAAGTGATATACATTGATCCACCTTACAATACAGGAAAAGATTTTGTTTATAAGGATGATTTTCATGATAGTATTGAAAACTACAAGAAAATTACAGGACAGGTAGACGATAGTGGCAAGGAAATAAGTACAAATACAGAAACCAGCGGCCGCTATCACACTAACTGGCTTAATATGATGTACCCAAGATTAAGGCTTGCAAGGAATTTGCTTAGAAACGATGGCGTTATTTTTATTAGTATTGATGATAATGAGGTGCATAATTTAAGGAAGATATGTGATGAGATATTTGGAGAAGACAATTTTGTTGACTATTTTCTGTGGACGAAAACATCTACACCTCCGTCACTGTCAAATAAATCTAGAAAAACAGTTGAATTTGTCTTATGTTATGAAAAGGAGAAGAATAATTACAGATATTATGGCAGTGAGTTAGAAAACGATGATGCTCCCTTGTTGAATACTGGCAATCCGATAAAAACTCTGACCTTTCATGTTGGTACTATAAATATAACGTTTATAGAGTCAGGTGTATTTAAGGCAGGGAAATATGGGAAAGTTGAATTGATGAACGATTTGGTTGTAAAAGACGGAAAGAACGCAAATGACGTCATAATCAATGCAGAATTTAAATGGGGACAGGACACTCTTAATGAAGAAATATCTAGAGGCACTTATTTTTTAATAAAATCAGACAAATTCTCCATAAGATTTCAAAGAATGGATAATAAGGGGAAATATAAAACACCCAATAATTTTATTAATATAGAACTAAATAAAAAAAGCGATGTCGGTACTAATGAAAGTGCAGTGAAAGAACTGGAATCATTAGGTTTAAATGGCATGTTTGACTATCCAAAACCAGTATCGCTGATAGAATATATTATAAAGATGATAACCAAAGAAGATAGGGAGGCAATTGTACTTGATTTCTTTGCTGGTTCCTCTACTACCGCTCATGCTGTAATGCAGCTTAATGCCAAAGACGAAGGCAATAGAAGATTTATTATGGTACAGCTCCCAGAGCCAACAGATGAAAATAGCCAAGCTTATAAGGCTGGCTATAAGAACATCAGCGAGATAGGCAAAGAGCGCATTCGCCGTGCCAGCGAAAAAATCAAGGAAGAATACAAAGATAAAAAGAATATAGAAAAACTTGATGTTGGCTTCAAGGTATTTAAGCTTGATACCTCTAATATAAGAAAATGGCAGCCAGACTATGATAATTTAGAGAAATCTTTATTTGATTATGTAGATAACTTTATAGAAGGCAGGACAGAACTTGATGTTGTTTATGAGATAATGCTCAAATACGGACTTGACCTGACCTATCCAGTTAATGAGTTTACAATTGCCAGCAAGAAAGTTTATTCTATTGACTATGGTAAGCTTATGATTTGCCTTGATGATGAGATTACAACAGAGGTTGCAAGGGGTATTTTGGCAAAAGCAAAGGAATTATCACCTGAAAGCAGCAGGGTTGTGTTTAAGGATAATGGATTTAAGTCAGATAGTAACAAGACCAATATCAAGGAGATACTTAAATCCGGCGGAATTGAGGAATTTATAACTATATAGGGAGGTATGGTCTAAATGAAGCTAAAATTTGATAAAAACCTGGAATATCAACAGCAGGCCATAGCTTCCGTTGTTGATTTGTTCAGAGGCCAAACACCTATGAATACTAATTTTACTGTATCGGCTTATAATGGGCAAATAGGACTGTTTGATACCGAAAACGGTATTGGTAACAGGCTAGAGCTGGATGAAGAGGAGATACTTAAAAACCTACAAGAAGTCCAACTTAGGAATGGCCTACCACAAACAAAGTTTCTGAAAGCCGGTGAGTATGATTTTGATATAGAGATGGAAACCGGTACAGGTAAGACCTATGTTTACTTAAGGACAATCTTTGAACTCTATAAAAACTATGGTTTTTCCAAGTTTATTATTGTTGTTCCCAGTATTGCAATTAAAGAAGGTGTGTATAAGACCTTACAGATTACAGAGGAACATTTTAAGGAATTATATGATAATACAATTTATCACTACTTCATATATGATAGCAGCAAACTGGAACAGATAAGAAGTTTTGCGGTAAGCGATAATATTGAGATTATGATTATAAATATTGATGCTTTTAGGAGGAGTTTTACAGACCCATCTAAGGAAACTAAGGCCAATATAATTCATAGAACAAATGATAGATTAAATGGTATGAAGCCCATTGAGCTTATTCAGGAGACCAGGCCCATTGTTATTATAGACGAGCCACAATCGGTAGACACGACTCCTAAAGCCAAAGAGGCAATTAAGTCCCTTAATCCTTTATGCATATTACGTTATTCAGCAACACATGTGGAAAGGCACAATCTGGTCTATAAGCTGGATGCAGTAGATAGTTATAATTTAGGTTTGGTTAAGCAAATAGAAGTTGCTGGATTTACAACAAAAGACTACCACAATAAAGCATACTTGAAGCTTTTATCTGTGGACAATAAAAAATCTCCTACAACAGCCAAAATAGAGATGGATGTCAAAGATAAAAGAGGTGTGGTTAAACGGAAACCAGTAACGGTCAGAAGTGGAGATGACCTTTATGAAAAATCCGGAGGACGTGATGTCTATGAAGGATATATTGTTGGCGAGATTTATTGCGAAGTTGGGAATGAATATGTCGCCTTTACAAGCAAGCCGGATATTCTACGTATAGGTAAAGCTATAGGAGACGTGGACGACTTGACTAAAAAGGAGCAGATGATTAGGAAGACTATCGAGGAGCACTTAGATAAAGAGCTGGTATTAAATAAGCTGGGAATAAAAGTGCTGAGCCTGTTTTTTATAGACCGTGTGGCAAATTATCGCTACTATGATGAAAATGGAAATCCTCAAAAGGGTATCTATGCAAAGCTCTTTGAAAAACATTATAACGACCTCATAAGACTGCATAAGTATAATACGCTGTTTGAAGATATTGATTTAGACACTGCTGCCGAAGAAGCCCACAATGGCTATTTTTCAGCGGATAAGAAGGGTGTTTTAAAAGATACCAGCGGTTCTACACAAGCCGATGAAGATACTTATAACTTGATTATGAAGGACAAGGAGCGTCTTTTATCCTTTGATACTAAACTTAGATTTATCTTCTCACACTCAGCATTGCGTGAAGGCTGGGATAACCCCAATGTGTTCCAGATATGTACCTTAAATGAAACTCAGAGTGAGGTCAAAAAGCGTCAAGAGATTGGTCGTGGCCTGCGTCTTTGTGTTAATCAGGAAGGAGAACGCCAGTATGGTTCTTTTATAAACACACTGACGGTTATCGCCAATGAAAGCTATGAGGAATTTGCAGCTAAACTCCAGAAAGAATACGAAACTGAAAGCGGCATACGATTTGGCATTATCGAAACTCATTTATTTGCTAATATCCCAGTAAAACAAGAGGATGGAAGCATAAAGTATTTAGGACAGGAAGCTTCTGAGGCCATATTTAAAGCATTTTTGGATAATGGCTATATTGATAAATCAGGTATAGTGCAGGACAAGCTGAAAACTGATATAAAAGACAACAAACTAAATGTACCGGAAGAATATGAACATGTAAAAACAGAGATTACGGATCTTGCCAGAAAAATGTGTGGCGGACTTAATATCAAGAATAATAGTGATAAAAAAGCAATTAAGCTTAATAAGCAGGTCTATCTTGACCCTGAGTTTAAAGAGCTATGGGATAGGATAAAATACAAAACTACCTATTCTGTAGATTTTGATAGTGAAAAGCTAATAGATGAATGCTGTAGAGAGATGCAGAAAAGCTTATTTATAAGTTCTCCAAAGCTTATATATACGAAAGCAGGGCTTGATATTAGTGCCGGTGGCGTTGTGGCGGAAGAATCAGATAGATATGCTGTTGCTTTGGATAATCAACAGGAAAATCTACCTGATATCATTGCCTATCTTCAGAATGAAACCAATTTAACAAGAAAAACTATTGTGGAGATACTGATAAGAAGCAATACTCTCCACCTTTTTAAGAAGAACCCTCAAAAGTATATGGAGCAGGTAGCGCAAATTATCACTGCTAAAATGAGGTTAATGATAGTTGATGGCATT
>Ga0134098_1002230_pt1 | contig 13843 bp, 18 predicted proteins | sample 9_3taG_FD_94456 | JGI IMG/M metagenome (GOLD analysis project Ga0134098, IMG submission 94456) | Switchgrass degrading microbial communities from high solid loading bioreactors in New Hampshire, USA - 9_31_10_142_A3 metaG | ecosystem: Engineered > Bioreactor > Semi-continuous > Anaerobic >... | reverse complement strand
CCTTGACCTTGCCTGTCTTGATCATCGACACATTGGCCATTGTAAAACCAACGCGCTCTGCAAGTTCAGTAACGCTCATTTTGCGCTTTGCGAGCATAACATCGACGTTTATTATGATCATATCGTACCCTCGCTTTCTTCCTGCAGTATGGCGGCTTTTGTCAGGTAGCGCGAAAGGACTGCCGCCAGCAGGGCGAGGCCAACGATAAATATATCCCCTATAACAGACATGAGAAGGATGCCCGGATGGCTCATACCAGCCAGAAGCAATATAACGTTTCCGACGAACAGGAGCGCTGCATCGAGCAAGAGCAGTACAGACCCCATCTTGACCCATTTTGCCGTCAGCATGGTGAACACGGTGTCTTTCATCACTGCATCCGATACTTTCCATACATAAACAAGCACAGCAAAGCACGGGATCGCCACCAGCCATTCAAACACCAGCCACGGCCGGTACCACCCGCCTAATCCAGGATATGCATTGACAATACTCTGCCCCCATGATGGTATTACATAGGCACAGAGGAACAGGCCGCTCAAGGCGACAGCTATCACAGAAATGCGCATAAGGCTCCCGAAAGTCCTTGATGTCATGTGAAGACCTCCTTATCTTTTCTGCTTAAAGTATATAACAGCTAAATAAATATTGCAATAAAAATTTATCGTTTTACGATAAATTTTTATTGCAATACAACATACAGCTTAATATCCAGTTTTCATCCTATCATACAATCACGCGTGCGATCCGGGCTTAAATCTCCAAATGAAACAGGCGGGACCTCTATTGATCCGGTGCCAGGCCATCTTTTTCAGCCCGTATCTCCTTCTCCAGGAGATCGATACAGTAACAGGCCGTATCTTTATTGATGTGACCAAACACAAAGGAACCGCAACGGCATTTGTTATAATCCTTTCCTTCATAGGTGAATGAAAACGGTCCTGCGCAGTTGCCGCGGCAGTGTCCGCAATCCCAGCCGCCGGTCATGATCGCGTGCCTGATCTCTTCAGGGTATTGTTCCAGGCTGTCGGCGTACCGGCTGATATTTGCCAGGTTCAGCTTTACAGAGAGGTTTTCCTGGACTATGTTCAATGACATGATGACTCTATTGCTTTTATTGAGACTATATACACGACCAGTCGTTGCGGCTGAATCCTCCCATCCTCACCGTCGGCTTTGCGTATTTTACGATGAAATCGTTGAAAATTTCAGCAACCTTCCGCCTGTCTTCGTCCAGTGCATGATACAGGCATTCGACCGTGAGTTTTGGCGCTTTCGGCTTCTCATTCTCCAACATCCGGTAATTCATCATATAAAAAAGGTCTTTCGATTTTCTCAAATCATTTTTATTGATGGCAGACATCGCTTCAGACATCGATTTAAGCGCGGGCATAAGGAAACGGTTCTGAGGAAATCCGACAGACACCAGATCATCCTGCTTTAACGTTTTTGACATTCCATGCGTCTCGAAGCCATAATCTGCCAGCTTATTCATCAGAGTCTGGATCCTGGTTATCTTCAGTTCCTTAGCTCCGCTCAGCAGTTTATCTCCAGGGATAACAACAGTCAGGTCCGGCTGCAGTTCTCCAAGATAACCAATCAGGAACAAAAGGTTCGGTACTCTCAGAAAGCTGGCATGGCTTTGCGTATAGTCAGTATTTTTGGCATCGGGAACAGTATTTTGCTTAAGAGGCATGTCAAAATCTTTCGGATCGGAAGCAATATCCGAATATATCATCCTGACTGTGGACAGAAGCTCGGAGAACCCGCTTTGAAACTCATCTTCCCCAAGGCCATGCAAATAAGATCTGCATACATTCAAACGCGTCGGCTGATCGACCAGGTTCTTCAGATAGTTGGCAGCGATTACCTGCACATAATAGCGGTTCATATACATATACCCCCAGTTATCTCGTATGAAGGAATATTTTTATTAACATATTACCTTATTTACATGGCAACAGTATGTCATATTATAAAAAACTGTCACAGGATATCACTTACAAGTCTTCTTTACTTTGCTCTTTCCGCACCAATTCTGCAACGCTTCCGGATGCTGTCTGTCATTCACGGCAAAAATAAAAAATCGTCCCCGAGTCTTAAGACAGGGGGACGGTTATCTTGCCTATTCAGCTTTCTCTTTCATCTTTTCTATAAGTTTCAGTATTCCGGCTTCCACCCTGGCAAGATCTTCTTCTTTCGGCGCCCCTTCGAACTCGACGGATCCGACGAAGTCCCAGTTCATCCTGTTCCTTTCGATTATCTCTTTCAGTTCGTTTTCTGCGCCGCCGGACCATCCGTATGAGCCGAATCTGAAAGCCGCCTTTCCAGTGATCCTCTTTCTGCCGACCTCGTTCAGAGCCAGCCGCTGCCGGCGGGAAAAGCTTGTACTCATAAGTGGGCGCTGCGATGATTATCCCCGCCGACCTGAAAACATTCGCGACGGTCTCGCTGTCGCTTGCTCTTGCTACTTCCAGTTTATTGTACCTGACGCCTTCCCTTTTAAGTATGCATTCTGCGAAATCGAGCGCCTTTCCGGTCATCCCGTACATGGATCCCCACAGTATGGTGATCTCATCCTTTCCGGCGCCTTCAGCATACCGTGTGAACCTGAGATAATCGTCCATGATCTTTTGGGGGTCCTTCCTGTAAACCGGACCATGGCCGGGAGCTATCGTCTTTATTTCAAGAGTTTTTGCCTTCTCTATCGCCTTTTTCACGCTGGCTGTAAAAGTCGCCATTACGTTGGAATAATACCTCATCCCTTCGATTTCGAAGAAATCCACCTCTTCGGGCGTCAGTTCATCATCGAAGCAATGGTCCCCCATCTTGCCGAACGCTCCGAACATATCACATGAGAAGAGAGTCTTAGTATCGCTTTCATAGGTGTACATGGTGTCCGGCCAGTGTACGTTCGGCACCGGATGGAAACTGAGCACCTTGCCTTTCCCGAGGTCCAGTGTGTCCCCTTCCTTCACGACCCGTATTTTGTCTTCGCCATAGAATGACGAAACCATCTTCGCAGCTTTATCAGTGCATATGATCGTAAAATTGTCCCTGATTTTGCGGAAGTTCGAGATCCAGCCGGAATGGTCCGGCTCCATGTGATTGACGATCAGGTATTCGATATTTTGGGGATCGACACCTATCTCCTCCATGTTTTTATAGAGTGTCTCAGGCACTCCGTCCCAGCCGATCACACCGTCGATTATTGCGGTCTTTTCTCCCTGGACTATATATGAATTGAGAGTAACCCCGTTCACAATGTCCCACATTCCTTCGAACAGTATCTCATCGACGTTCAGGGTAAGCATATATATCCCGTCAGCTAATTTTATTTTCTTCATGCGTATCCCTCCTTGAATTTATAGTACCATATTTTTGTGGTAATATAAAATCGTGAAATTTCGAATAAGGATGTGGATACCATGGGGTTTCAGGATAAAACAGTGATCATAACGGGAGCCGGAAACGGGATCGGCAGAGGCATCGCCCTGCTTTACGCTGAAAAAGGCGCAAATGTCGTGGCGGCTGACATCGATGAGGCAGCGGGAACCCGGACGGCCGCCGAAATCAAAGATAAAGGCGGAGAAGCACTTTTCGCAAAGACAGATGTAAGGTCGGAAGCCGATATCGTCCGGCTGATGGAAACTGCCAACAGGAAGTACGGCCATATAGATATCCTGATCAACAATGCAGGGATATCGGTTTTCAAGCCCTTCTTTGAATTATCACAGGAAGAGTGGGACAACGTCATAAATACGAACCTGAGAAGCGTTTTCCTGTGTTCGCGCGAAGCGGCGAAATATATGCGGCATAACAATGACGGCGGATCTATCGTGAATATCGCTTCCACCAGGGCTATCATGTCCGAGCCGGATTCAGAGGCTTACGCCGCTTCCAAGGGCGGTATCGTCGCACTTACGCATGCGCTTGCGGCCACACTTGGCCGGTACGGGATCACCGTCAACGCTATTTCACCGGGCTGGATCGAAACTGGAGATTATTCAAAATTAAGAGCGGTCGATCATGAGCAGCACCTGTCAGGGCGCGTGGGAAAACCGGACGACATTGCACGCGCCTGTATCTTCCTGACCGATAAAGAGAATAATTTTGTCACTGGCATCAACATGGTGGTGGACGGCGGCATGACGAGAAAAATGATATATGAGGAGTAGGAATTATACAGCAAAAACCTATTGAATCATCAGGCCAGGAGAGTTATAATTTATTGTGCAGACAATATCCGGGCAATTAACTCAGCTGGTAGAGTGCTATCGTCACATGGTAGAAGTCGTGGGTTCGAGTCCCTCATTGCCCACCATATTATGAAAAGCCCTTGATTTTCAAGGGTTTTTTCATTTTAGAGGGAAGCCTGGAATTTGCCTCGCCGTCCGATTCATTGCAGTTTGCCGCCGCAGTACGGGCAATAACTGAATTCCGCCGGCACATCGATCCTGCAGTTCGGGCAGTATCTGAAAGGCATGTGGTTTTCGATACGCCGCAGATCATCCGGTCTGATCTCTGTACCGGGATTTTTCTCGAATTCCCTGCCGACGGCCGGGTCCAGCTCGTAAATGCTGCCGCAGCAGGAAGTCCTAGCAATATACCTGGTATTCCACCTGAAAGTCGGTATGAAAAACACATGGAAATACCTGTACGTCTTATGGATCTCGTACCTGGCCAGTTTCCCGCACGCCGGGCATACTATATTGTTATAAGCCCCTATATACCGGTCTTTGTCCTGTATGCCAAAAACCCCGATAAAAAACATACGCTCACCCTTTTAGGAACACATGCTCGCTCTTTGCTGTATGCACTTTTATGTAATGCTCCTGAAGAACTCCACAGCACCTTTTATATCATTTTCGTCCGGATGTCCTTTGGCTATCCCGCCGATCAGCTTAAAGGGCCCGAATGTGTCAAAACCCCGGCATCCATAAGTACCGGCCAACCGGCAGGACTTCTCTGCTATGATCCGTCTCATTTCCCTCGTGTAATCGCCTTTAACGCCATAGGTACTTATAAGGAATACCTGTTTCCCGGCCGGCAGGTTTTTCCTGGCAAATTCCAAGACCTTACCGCTGAACCTGCTGTAATATATGCCGGATGCAAAGCCAATCATATCATATTCCGATAAGTCTGCTTCCATACATTCAGTTACATCGATCAGCTTAATGTCGCCCAATTCCCTGATGGCGTCCAGAAGTTTCTTCGTATTCCCATGATGCCGGGAATAGTATGCGATCGCAACTTTCATAAAAACACCTCCGGTTTTATAACACTGTTCACTCAGCCGTATCGCTCATACTGCTTATATCTTATATCATTTCCAGCAGTTGCAGTCATCTGATTTATACCAGGTTTCCAAAGCAAGAACAGGCTATTTGTCACCAAGCGCCACTTTCCATCCCGTTTCATTAAAGCCGACCAGGACAAAGGCGTCACCAATGAGGATCGGACGCTTTACGATCATACCGTCCGAAGCCGGCAGGCTGCCGCAAATTATCCTTCCGGCCGCCACAAACGTTTGCCTAAAAAGATGTCGGGTTTGCCCGGCCCGTTCGCATCAGGCACGACCCCGATGATTTTGTATCCCAGTTTCATGTAAAAACCCGACTGGTGCGTACCGGCAGAGAAGTCCCGGATTTTTCCCGGCAGATCATCATACAGATCGACATTTGCGAGAGAAGTTCCGCCGTCTCCTCTTTCATCATCGGCTCCGACACGTATCGTCAGGCCGCCCCGCTTTCTTGCTTCGTCCTCCAGTGCCGCGACGATCGCTCTGCCGATCCCCTGCCTTCGCCTGTCACCGCGGACAGCCAGCGGATGCAATTCGAAGACGTTTCCATTATACTCGGGAAGTATACCGCCCCAACCGATCACAATACCGTTTTCGACAGCGGCAAGCAAAGTGTTTTCCGGGATCAGGCGCTCATTTATTTCAGCCAGAGCATCCTGAAGTGTCGGCCAGCCTTCCGGAATACTGTCAGTCAATATTTGTGCAGCCTGTTTTATCTGTGTTTCGTTTAGCTGGCTCATGTTTATGATTTCCATATCCGCCCACTTTCTGATTTCACTGGATTCATTTTTCTATACAAAAAGAGGCTGCAGTTAATGCAGCCCTCTGAGCCGTCTGTCCGTGGAAATGATTACTCGACCTTGGTCGACAGGAACATTTGCAGACCCATCTGCTCGATCTGGTCCTGCATTTCCTCGATCTCATCGATATGGCTGTCTTCGTCGTTCAGGATCGCTATGAGCATATCCCTTGTCGCGTGGTCATGTTCCTCGGCAGCAAGCGCTATGGCATCATTATAAGCTTTGATGGCGCCTGCTTCAGCAGCATGGTCATACTCTATCTGCTTCGGAACATCACTGCCAATATGGATCTTGCCCAGGTTGGAAACGATAGGTTTACCGCCGAGGAACAAAATCCTTCCGATAAGTTTTTCGGCATGCTTCATTTCAGTTATGGACCGTTTTTCATAGGCCTCGTGCAGCTTGCCGTAGCCCCAGTCCTCGCACATCTCGGCATGCACTATGTACTGGTTGATGGCTGCAAGCTCATCTGCAAGCAAAGCATTAAGCGTATCGATAAGTTTCTGGGATCCTTTCATAAGAACAACTCCTTTCCTTGCATTACATTGGATGGCTTTGACTAATGACTGTTGCGTAAATGGATATATTTGCTCGAAAACTATAACTGTATATTATCATTCTACCTTTATTTACTTTTTTTATCAAGATGCAAGGACGGTTCTTGCCAGGGGTGGCTATTCCTGTGACAAGGTTGCCGGGGGACGGTCGAACTGGACATGTAAGATTCCGCTGCCGCTTTTTCGATTTCAATATTGTCTTTGAGCCTGCTTTCAATGTAGTCGATGGATTTCTGAATACGTTCGTAGTAGTTCATCCGGAGTACTCCTGTAGCGACACTTTCGGCGGAGGGGTCGGCAGGGTATCGACATAAGGCGTAGCCAAGGAATTGAATTTCGACAGAAACACGATTTCAAGACCGTTCATGGACCAACTGGTTTAATCCTCCACGTTCGCAGTGACTACGGTTTGCATTAGTTCGTTGTTGCTTATTTCAACATTGATATACTTTGTCACCGAATTGCCTTCCCTGTCAGTTACCTTTATTTCTATACGGTCACTGGCCAGTTCTTCAGGATAGCCGTCAAGGCAGATATGCCCGATGTTTGCGGCGCCGGAACCGTCTTCTCCTGCCGCCAGCTTAAGTTTCTGCTCCTCAGTCATATCTTCCGGCAACTCTATTTTCGGATCGACGCCGAAACCGACGAAATGGGAGAAATTATCTTCACTTGCCCATCTATACAGGTTCTCGGCTGTCCACCTGTACCAAATCTCCCCGTAGTCACTAAACTCTTTGTCGAATGAGAACTTTATTGTTTTGCCATAAAGGCGCTCAGGATAGAATGTACTGGTCCCGATTTCATCGTCGTATGTCTGATAATATTCGGCATTCCAGTATTTTTCATGCTGTGTGTGAGTCAGGTCAACTGCGTATAGGTACTCATTCCGGCATGTTACCTCTATTTGGGCTATATCTCTTCCGTCAATGTAAAACTCCAGCTCAGGTCTTGCATCCACATAACATGCTGAGGTGTCATAATTTTCCGGTGTTTTATTATGATCCGCCAGACGGACAACTACATCGGCATTTACATTTCCTGACATGTCATTTATTCCATTATCCACTCTTATCGCTGCGCTTGCAATTCCGATTGCGGCCGTCAGCATCAGCATGGCGCAGGCAACAGCCAGACCGGCTTTCTTTTTCCTTGCGTCCAGGATGGACGAAATCCTTATTTTCATACCACTCTTACCTCCATAAAAATTATTTGATAACGCTGTTCTTGTTTTTAACCGGGTCTCAAGCAGGCCGACGATCGCTTTGCAGTACCTGTAGCGCATATCCGGTTCAGAGTCGCGTAATACCTCGGCATCGCATGAAAGTTCACACTGTGCATTGATCACCTTTGCCATCAGGTAAACGGCGGGATTGAACCAATGCATGGCTGTCGCGAGCAGCAGCAGGCACTTATACCATGTATCCTTTCTTCTGCAGTGAATGAGTTCATGTTTCAGGATCAAGCGGAGTTCTTCCTTCGGAATGTCTGTCACCGGCAGCAATATCCGCGGTCTAAAGAGGCCCGCAATCATGGGACTGCCTGTATATGGGCATAAATGCAGGCCTACCCGCCCTGGTATCCCCAGTTCTTTTTTTATATCATTCATAAGCGCCAATACCTGTTCATCTTTAACCTCCTCGCTCCAGCGTCCGAGCGTTTTCATCAACCGATAATGTCTGAAACACCGGCCGAGAAGGAAAGCGACCGCTCCTGTTGCCCAAATAGCCGCTGCTGCCTGCCACCACTGGATGCTTGTAATGGCGTGCTGCATCACGAAATTGCCGGATTGAACGGGATGGTTAAGTTGAACAGCATTGCTGAGCCAGGTGGCAGTGTCTGCAACTGTCGCCGGAACTGCCATAAGCGGCCTGGTCAATACAGCCTCGGCCGGCGCCGTTACATTTATGCCGGGCAACTCAAGCTGCGGCCAGACCGGGACAATCAAGCCTATGACAATTATCAGCCATGAATAATAAAGCCATTTGGCAGAGTAACGCTTTGACAATACCGGGGTTACCGCGGCATACAAAAGAATAACTGCCGATAAGGCTGCAGAATAAGTCATCAGCATTATCATAAAGTCCTTCATTTCAGCCCCTCCGTTCTTTTATCCATTGGAGCAGTTCGCTGATATCCCTGTCTGTCAGTGCATCGTCATCATACAGCGTATTGACAAGGTTAAGCAGAGAGTTGTCGTGGTATTGCTTTATAAAATTGCCTGTTTCGAATTTAAGATACTCTTCCCTGCTGACAACGGGATAATAAAGACGCTCTCTGCCCGCTTTTTCAGTACGAAGGAACCCCCGCTCGACCAACCGGAGCATGAGAGAGATCACCGTCTGGGTTTTCCACTTCTTTTTCTTCCCCAACTGCTCCATAACAATGTTCGCAGTAACAGGAGGATCGTTTTGCCACACGATCTTCATTACCTCGAACTCCGCATCCGGCAATCTTTTCATGTCCCTCACAGCATCACCTCCCTGTTTAAGACAATTGTCTACTATATAAATTCTACAACTGTCTAAAATTAGTGTCAAGTATATTTTCAGAATGTAATATGTATACCTGCTAATAAAAAAGAGACCATAATAGCTGCGGCCTCCCTGGTCTTATGTTTATATAAATAGATCATATTAGCATCAGCAGGACAGAAGTCCAGACACGGGGACGGTTCTCCTGTCTGAAGCAGGAGAACCGTCCCCGTGTCTGAAATCTGTCGCGCATGACTCACATGGTAAGTAAATTCAAACTGCTGTCTGGCCTGAATGACTGGCGATCCTCATTTGCTGCCTGTATAAATGTATTTCGATCACAGCTCGCCTCTGGCTTCCTTCCAGTCCACCAGCAAATTATAGCGTTTGGTTTTGAAACGCAAAACGCAATAATTAGGATCATCAGGTCCGCTGAAATGATTAGCCAGACCGTCATACCACATTTCCCTCTTTATTTCCGGATCGGTCAATACTTCCATTTCCCCGACCAATGTAATGTTGTAGTCATCGGCGCTAAAACAAACACTTGCCCTGTTGCATTTTTCGATCCGGTTGGTTTTTGTTCCGCCCAACCCTGTACAGAAAGTGATCCAGTTGATCCCATCAGCCTTTGAGGCAGTGATCGTTGAAGCTGTTGGATAATCATCCATATCCATCTGGGCCAATACACAGTATGTGTCTATTCCCGTATTCTTTTCAACGATCTCCCCTGCTCTTTTAAGTATATCCCGATCCATATTGCCCTCCTGACTTTTTTCAATAAACTGTATTTTCATGGTAAACTAAAATTACGTATACCGTCAAGCATATACTCAGGCATATACCCTCTGCCGTATTGGTTCCTGTCCATGGTAAAGGAACGGTTCTTGCATCTGAGTCGCGAAAAATCGACACTTTGCCTTCGGGATATGTGTTACAATTATACTGCCGACAACATAAACATCAACGTTTCGGTTGAACCTATGACTGCGGGAACAGTTTAAACATCATCTGCTTCCAGCACATTCACACCATAAAGCCTGGCGATCTGATAAGCCAGGCTCGATTTTCCCGACCCTGAAGGACCCCCAATGAACAAAACTGTCCAGTTTCTTTCAATATTCATAAATTGCCCATCCTTATACCAAGTCTTTATTAACGGTTAATCCGGTATTATGCCACTGGCCTTATTTTATCACAGATATGCTCAGGCAGATATGCTTTTGCCCCTGTCTGCCTCATGGACCGGCCTTGCTTCCGCAGACATCCTCAGGCGGAAAGCCTTATCGATCTTATCGGATAATCCGGCATCCATCTTTCTGACATTGTCGATGTATGACGTGATATCATCGAACCTATCTACAGGTTTGCCGAGCAGGATAGTTTCCATCTGGTTTCTGATGAAGCTGGCAATAGTCAAACTCCTTTCGTCCCGGATCGTACTGATAAGCAACAGAGTATCCACAAGGCAGTCCAAAACCTTCTCTTCCACGAAAGGCTTTTCACTATGCTTTATCTCAGTCTCCTGCGATAATGTGTTCCGCCCATGGCTGTCAAGTGCCGCCTGTACGATCTCTTTCGACTGCCCTACGGCGCACTGGTTCCCCTGGCATTTGTTACAATACTCCGGACCCAGGCAGATGTTGCTCAGATCTTTCTCCATATGCCGGTAATAGTCATGGAGCATTTTTGACTTGCTGATAAATGCTGACCTGAATCCTTCACGCCTTCTGCGGATCATTGAATAAACCATCCAGGCGGTTACCAGCGCCAATATGGAAATGAAGGGAACGACATAATAAGCTTTTAAAAACTGGCCGGGTACTGTCTGATACAGCTTCTGAAGTCCGAAAACATGAAAATGGATGCTGCCAGCAGCTTGATGCCTACTTCCGGGATCTTGTCGCCCAGTTTCCTGCCGATGATGATCCCGAGGGCTCCGGTGGCTACCATTCCTGAAACAGTTCCCAACAGTACCATGAACGGATAGCTGGCATCCGCCGCCAGGGTTATTGCCGTCAGTTGCGTTTTATCTCCGAGCTCACCCATGAAGAACGCAAGTGCGACCGTTGCTGCCGGTCCAAATTTCATTCGTGTTTCCTTCTCTTCTTCCTCTTCCTCGGGCTTCAGCGTCCAGAGTGCAAACCCGACGAACGCTGCCCCGGCGATCATCTGGATAGTATTGATCGGGACCACCTGGGACAGGTAACTTCCCAAAACTACTGCAAGGCCATGGTTCAGAAATACTCCCAACCCTATCCCCATCAGCACTTTTCTTACCGGGAACCGGGTGGCAAACGCCATCGCAAGGATTTGGGTCTTGTCCCCCATTTCCGCAACAAATATCAGCAAAAAGGCCTTGATCATCTCCTGGACCATGTAAGCTCTCCTCTTTCACATTTTTCATTTCGCATCAGCTTCACCGCCGACAGCTTCCTGTTATTTTATACTTATCAAATAAAAAAGACCTTCAGATTACCAGGCACATTCTGATAATCTAAAAGTCTCGCTTTCTTTAACATATGTTAAAGAGATAAGACCAGGATCCCTCCAGTATGTTGATCTTATCCCGGTTTCCCGAAGCTACTCCCCTTTAGAACTGATGTTATTTTACCAACACATGATATTTTTGTCAAATCCCTCTCCTGATGCATTAAGGTCAACAGTGATCGATGTCCCATCAGATCGATTTCAGATCCGGAATAATATCAGATAATAAAGTTTATGATCCCGGAAGTCAGATGGCATACAGTAAATACACCCAATGGAAGGACAGCGATATAGTTCTTTCTGTCCAGGGCATAAAAGAAAAATGCAAGGTTTGGCGCAAGGCACAGAATGACCATGTTTCGTCACAACCTTTTTACTCAGCGAAGATGTTGCTGAATTACAGTATCGGTCTTCCCATCGATCTGTCTTCCCGTGGCAGGCGTGAGAACATGTCCGAGGCAGGAGACCTGTACCAGTGTCTGCTGTGGTGGCATGGGAGCCGTCTCCGTGTGCCTAAAACAGTGACAAAAGCCGCGTACACAGTGATTCCATGTATGCGGTATCCAGTATTTTTCGACTTTTGATATCGTTCAGGACAGCATACGCCATGTCATAGTCCTGTCGGCTTATATCTCCCCGGTCCAGCGCGCTTTTCAGTTCGTCTTCGTCAAGGACAAGGACCGAACCGTCTGGCAGAAGAGCAACGTCAAGGTACAGATCGTCGCAATACGGATTGCCTTCATCATCAGCGGCGTTTTTCCTGGTTATGTCGATATACCATTCCACGATCTCCCCGTTGCTGTCATAAATGGCAAAAAGGGCCCAGTTCTCTCCGTCAGGGATGTAGCACAATTCACTGTAGCCATTATCATAAAGGCATAAATTGCCGACTATGAACGGACGGTGTACTTCCCTGATCTCCGTCAGCGACACATAGCCTGCCATACCGTTTTCATCTACTCTGACCACTCTTGATGAAAAAGACTTAACGTAGTCTTCCTTCACACGTCCGATATACTTTCGCCTTTCCACAGGATATTGCTCTCCGTTTGGTTTTTTGTAATTATAACATATCCCGTATGACAGTCAAATCAACTATCTGCTTGATTCCTGCGGTCATGCCATCAGGTAATCGATCAGATTGGAAAAGCTGATATGGTCCGGATCCCATTTCCTTTCAGGACAATCCACGATCTCATATGGCAGCCCCAGAGCATCAGCAAATCGATAGAACATACCATCAAGCCACGGAGGCGTCCAGGCGCCGGACCTGGATATATGGACCGCCGACACCGTGATGCATTCGCCGGCCAAATCATTAAAACCACAGTAGCTGATGTTGTAAATACTGTTCATCGGTTTGAAATGATCCGGCTTTTCGGCCGTATAAGGGCTGTAGATTATGCTGGCTTCATCTATCCGTCCATCTTTCAGGAGTTTGCCAAGCCAGTTGGAACAGTTGACCTCAAAGTTGAGGGATGAAAGCCCGCCATAGCCAAGATCGGCATGGGAGTCGAACAGGTATACCGATTTGCAGTTGTTTTCCGATGCAATTTTGTATGAAAGGGCATGAGAATCCGAAACACAGATTTTTACATCACTTATGAATTTGAAATACTTTTTGATTTGACTCCAGAAGCCGTCCAGTTCCGGGGAAAGCTGAAATGATCCCCGGATATCTTCTCCTCGTGTCTTGGCCTGGATATGCCTCTTGTACCAGGAATCTATCAGGCTCCTGTTATTTTCAATGTACGAACCCCAATTGTCCCGGGTGTATATGAAATAGTCCCAATCTATCGATAACAGGCACTTTCCCATACCTTACCCCCCTTAACGCGGCTCACACGATAAAATATGAGTGCACTGGTATCTGGTCAAATATCATGCCTGAAACATCTGTCCCTGAGATTACTTAAGAAAGATCAGGACCCCGGTTTATCCGAATAGACTGCGGTATTCAAAAGTATGTCATGAACAGCGACCTCCCTGTACCAGCCTGCCATGCATTATTTTACCACACATGCATACGTTTTTGAATCAGCCTCCGCAGTTCCCGGGTCCCGCCCCGGTTGTCTGTTGGGCAATTTTAATAATATATGGGTTCTGTAGACAACTTTTATTTATCATTTTTTCTTATTGACAACTAAACAGGTTTTGGATATCATGTGTTATTATAGCAAAGGCGCTGAGGGCGAAAGTCCGCAGCGCCTCTTGTTATATTT
>Ga0134098_1002225_pt1 | contig 13862 bp, 12 predicted proteins | sample 9_3taG_FD_94456 | JGI IMG/M metagenome (GOLD analysis project Ga0134098, IMG submission 94456) | Switchgrass degrading microbial communities from high solid loading bioreactors in New Hampshire, USA - 9_31_10_142_A3 metaG | ecosystem: Engineered > Bioreactor > Semi-continuous > Anaerobic >... | reverse complement strand
CCCGGTGGCCTATGACCATTTCCTGCCCTTCGCGGACCGGAAGGAGTACACCGGGAAAGTGACGGATATCTCCCGGATGGTGGTGGCCCAGGGCAGTGAACGGGTGTTTACGGTGAAAGTGGCCCTGGATCATCCTGACCAATACCTGGTGCCGAATCTCAGCGGTAAGGTGAAGTTTTTGAAGAAATAGATGAGGTTAAGGTTGAAAGAAACCGCTCTGTAGGGGGCGGTTTTTTTGTGTTTGTATGTGAGGTGAATTTGATGAAATTTTCTGAAAATTACTAAAATTTAGGAGGTAATTGAAGATTTTAGAAGAATAATTCTGTTAAGAAAAAATAAAAAATTTGGGCTTAGCATTAAAATCTGACTCAAGGTGAAAAGTATGAGTTTTGTATATTTACTTTGGGCGAAATACGAAGAATATAAAGAAAAGGAAAGTGATTTAAAGAATTGGCATCCTTTAATATGTCATATGATTGATACTACGATGGTATCTAAAATATTATGGAGTGAAGTTTTACAGCCACCGGTCAAAGAACGGCTTTGTAAGGCATTGAATATAAGCTGTGCAGATGCTGAGTATTGGGTCCCTTTTTTATGTGGTATTCATGATATTGGTAAAGCTACTCCGGATTTTGTAGGTTTATGGAATGATAGAGCGGAAATCTTCCATAAAGCAGGCTATTTTTTTCCTGAAGTAAAATACGAAAGACGGTTGCATCACGGAATTGCAACTGGAATGATTCTTCATGATATACTACCAGAAAATGGATTTGATCGAGTTTCTGCCAATTATATTTCTTTAGTTCTGGCTGGTCATCATGGCTTTGTACCTCATTATGATGAACTAACAAAGCAAAATGATAACTACTGCCGTTTGGGAATCTATCAAGATCCAAAATGGGGTTTGCTGTTTCGGGAATTATTTAAAATTTATTTTTCAATATTTGATTATTCTTCACATCGTTCTCCTCAATTCAATTTGGAGAATGAATCATTATTAATTATTTTAGCAGGTTTAATTACCATTGCAGATTGGATTGCATCAAATACTAATTTTTTTCCGTATGCTGGTAAAGTGGAAAATTTGAAAGAATATATGAAATATGCTGAGAAACAAGCAAAGGAAGCTGTTTATCAATTAGGATGGAGTAAGTGGAGAGAAAGAGAAATAATTACATTCTCAGATATGTTTAATTTGAAAAAACCAAATCAAATGCAAACAACAGCGATATCTATAAGTTCTGAATTAAAAGGTCCGTCATTGATTGTTATTGAAGCACCAATGGGTCTGGGAAAAACTGAGGCTGCGCTTTGGCTTGAGGATTACTTGCGTTGTTCGCAAAAAACAGCAGGATGCTATTTTGCTTTGCCGACAACAGCTACTAGTAATCAAATGTTTGGGCGGTTTAAAGAATTATTGTTAACCAGATTTCCCAATGAAAGAGTCAATTATCACCTAGCTCACGGTCATGCGGAATTATCCGATGAATATCAAAAGATTAAACCGTCCTATATTTATAACGAAGATAGTCTTATTGAATCTAATACTGTAATTGCTGAGGAATGGTTTATGCCCAAAAAACGAGTTTTACTAGCACCATTTGCGGTCGGCACGGTGGATCAGGTTTTATTGGCAGTTTTACGGGTTAAACATGGGTTTGTCCGGTTGTTTGGATTAAGTGGCAAAGTGGTGATTATTGATGAAGTACATGCGTACGATACTTACATGACTACTCTCTTAGAACGTCTTTTAGCTTGGTTGGCTACCTTAGGTACATCAGTGATTTTGCTTTCCGCTACATTGCCAAATAAACGTAGGGAAAAACTTTTTCAGGCTTATTCAGGATGTTCTGAATCATTGCCAGTTAAACAATATCCCAGAATTACCTGGTTTTCAAATGGTCGTATTGATTGTTTTGAGATCCCTCCTATACGTTTTAAACCGCTGCATCTGATATGTTTGCCGGTACAACCGAAAAATAATAAAGATACTGTTTACATTGAAAAAGTTGCCCGTAAGTTGTTAAGCAAGCTTTGTAACGGCGGTTGTTGTGTTTGGATTTGCAATACTGTGAGATTAGCCCAAAGAGTATATCAATGTTTAAAGCGAATAAAAGATACCGAACAAATTGTCTTTGAGTTGGATTTATTTCATGCCCAATATCCCTATAAGCAACGTGCAATGAAGGAAAAAGAGGTTTTAAAGAAATACGGGAAAGAAGTGCCAAAGGATAAAGTACGACCATGTTCAATTTTAGTTGCTACTTCTGTAGTTGAACAAAGCTTGGATTTGGACTTCGATATCATGATAACTTATAATGCACCAATAGATTTGGTTTTACAACGTTCAGGCCGCTTACAGCGTCATAAACGGAAACGACCTGCTGGATTACGAAAGAGGTATTTGTGGATCATCGGTCCTAAGCCGGGTGATGAGGAAGAAATTTTTAAGTATGAAGTCTATGATGATAAATATCATTTGTGGCGTAGTTGGCTTTTTTTACAAAAAACTGCAGTAATACCTGATTCACAGATGATTGATAATTTAGTACAACAGGTATATAATTCGGAAGTTTCTTTACCTGAAACATTAGAAGAATCTATAAAAATTAAACTCAAAGAAGAGCAAAAGAAATTAGAGATTGCTGAAAAAGAAAAGTGGGTCAAAGCAAGATATCGAATGATTTTTGCTCCAAATCAAGAAGACATTTTGGATTCGTTCAATGCAGAGTTAGAAGAGGATAATCCGGAGATTCATCAAGTGTTTCAAGCATTAACCAGACTGGGATTATCAATACAGTGTATCTTTCTTTATAGGACTGAAAAAGGATTATCTTTAAATAGTTCTGATTCTTCAAAAATTATCAATTTGGATCAAGAGCCTGATAAAGAACTGATTAAAACATTACTTGAAAATACGGTTACAATTTCTCAAAAAAAAGTGATTAACACCTTGATCAATAAACCGTTAATTGAAGCAAAAGGGTTTAAAAAATCCGCCCTTTTACGCCATTCTTATGTCATTGTTTTGGATGAAAATAAAAAATGTCAGGTAGGAGAATATTGGTTAACGTTAGATGATGAGCTTGGCTTGATAATTTCTGGTAAGGAGGAATGACGGTTTGCTCAGTTATTTTAACTTAATTGATGAACCATGGATTCCATGCTATGTGGAAGGAGATGAAAGACCAAAATTATTAAGCTTATTTCAAGTTTTTCTAGATGCAAAAAATATTAGGACTATTTATACTCAAACCCCTTTAGAAACAATTGCCTTGTATCGGTTGCTTTTGGTTATTTTACATTGTGCCGCACAAGGACCAAAGACAAAAGAAGCCTGGTGTAGATTATGGAATAATGGTTGGGAGTATGAGGTAACAAATTATTTAAATAATAAATACGACCGTTTTTTCTTGTTTGATCAAAAATATCCGTTTTTTCAAGCGCCGAATCTAGTTTCTAAAGAAGAGGATCCTGAAAACGGACTAAATTATTGGCCAATAACCGGCATTACTTTTAATAAAGCGTCTAATAATAATCCAACTATATGGGATCATAACACCGATGACCAGAGTATTGAAGTATCTTTGGATGTAGCAGCACGATGGCTAGTATCGCAACAATTATTTAATCTCGGGGCAATGAAAAGTGGCAAGAAAGCTGAAGATAAGTCATCTTCTGATTCGCCAACAACACGACACATGCATTTTTTAATTCGAGGAAAAAATCTTTTTGAAACGTTAATGTACAATTTATGTCTTTACAATATTGATGCTGATAAGCCTTTTGTCGGGCAATCTTCTGATGATAAGCCTTGCTGGGAACAAGATTTAAAGTTTGATTCCCATCAAAAAGAAGTCCTTGGCTATTTGGATTATATGACCTGGCAACCAAATTGGATTAAACTTAAATTCAATAAAAATAATCCTCGAAAAGTTTCAAAGGTCTTAGTTTCTGGTGGTTATAAATTCGAACCCTTATCTGATGATATTCCTCGGTTTGATCCACTTTGTATGTATTATCGGATTGATACCAAAACCAAAAAATTAGGTTGGGAACCATATAAAATGAAACGAGAGAGATCAGTATGGCGTGATCTAAATGCTTTATTTCCGATTTCAGATGGATCAACAAATAATTCTAGTTCGAAAATTAAAGAAATTAAACGCCCGTCGGCTATAGAATTATTCGCAAATTTAATGAAGAGTGATTTAAAGTTACCAAAAATAAAATATCTTCCAATTGATATATATGGAGTTTCGACACAGCCGGGTCAAAATAAAATTCACCTATGGCGTCAAGAAACATATAGTATACCTCTGGATTTTATTACAAAACCCGATGAAGCCGAAACTGCACTATTAATAAAATATTTTAATTATTCCATTACCAGATCAGAAAAAATAGCAAGAACACTAATTCGTAGTTTACGTATTCTTATTGGCAAAGATGTAGTAAATTCTGAAGAAAATACTGAAAAAACTAGAAAGAAGACGAAAGAAAATATAAAACCATATTCCGATTCTTTGGAAGAAAATCAAAAACTATTTTGTAATGCTTTATCAGTTTATTGGGCGAACTTATCAATATCATTCCAAAGTTTTATAGCGGAGTTAACTGAGAATAGAAAACAAGCTATAAATAACTGGGAAAACGAAATTAGAATAGCAGCTTTTAAAGCATTGGACTTTGCCTCTCAGGGTTATGAAGAATCTGGTCAAGCATTAAAACGAGTTTCGCTGGCTCAAATTATGTTGCAAAAGTTATTAAAAAAATCAGGAAAGGAGGGACAAGCCGGTGAAGGAACAACAGACAAGTCGATTCATTAAGTATCTTTATCAACTTGATCCCAAAGAAGACCGCGAAATTTTTGCAGTTTTCCGCAGGGGACTTGGTAAACCGCCTGGAAGCGTCTTTGAAATGTATCGTTATATATTCGTCCCTAAGGTTTCTTCATGGATGGAAAAGGTTTGTTTTATGATTGCTTCTTTATATGCACTTTATCCTGTGAAGGGAAATGAAAGCTTAGGTAAAGCCATGGCAAAAGTATTATTGAAAAGGACGAATGGGAAATATCAAGCGGACAGCAAAAATATCAACAGTATTGAACGTCGATTCTGGCGGTTGTTATCCTGCCATCCTGATGATATCTTTGAACAACTCACTCATACTGTTTCTTTGATTAAATCGGATGATGTTCCAATTGATTGGGATGATTTATACCGGGTTCTTGCTCGGTGGCAGTATGAGGAAAGCAGAAATTGGGAGAAAAAACGTTGGGCTAAGGATTTTTATTTGGAGCTCACGTGTTCGACGCAAAATGACCAAGGTGAAACAGATGAAAATAATGATGAGGAGGTTTTTGTTGATGAAGATTGAACTGCATATTATTCAAAATTTTGCTCCATCAAACTTAAACAGAGATGAGTCTGGTTATCCGAAAGATTGTGAATTTGGAGATTATCGACGTGCTCGAATTTCCAGCCAATGTTTTAAAAGAGCCATTCATATGTATCTTGATGAAGACTCAAAGTTAAAAGATATGATGGGTATTAATACGAAGCGGCTTCCTGAACTGATTGTAGAGAAATTAAAAGAACAAGGAAAAACACATGAAAATATTTTAGAACTTATCCGCAAAATTCTGGGGTTAAAAATTGATGACAAAGAGGGTGAAACCTCATATTCATTATTTTTAATAAAAACATGTGCGGATGTTTTAGCTGACATGATTGCAGAAGAATGGGACGGATTGTTTGACGCTAAAGGAAAAATTATAGACTCGGATAGACTGAAGCGGATTAAATCTGAATGGGAGAAACAGCTTAAGAGAAAAGACGTTATTGACCTTGCTCTTTTTGGAAGAATGATTGCTGATATGCCAGAGCATAATGTTGAAGCGGCTACACAATTTGCTCATGCTATTTCTACAAATCGCGTAAAGATGGATACAGACTTCTTCACAGCTATTGATGAGTTAAAACCTAATGAAGGTGCGGCTATGATGGATCTCACTAATTTTAACAGTTCTTGTTTTTATCGATATATTAATTTTGATCTGATACAGTTTAAGGAAAATCTTAAAGATATTAAAGATTCAACAATTTTAAAATATGCAGTACAAGCTTTTATTCGAGCTTGTATTGAAGCAATTCCATCAGGAAAACAACATGCATATGCAGCTGACAATATGCCTAGTTTTGTATTGGCTGTAGTACGTGAAAGGAAATTGTGGTCATTAGCTAATGCATTTGAAGTGCCTGTATATCCTAAAATTGATGAGAATAAAGGATTAATTGCTCAGTCAATCTGCAAATTAGATGAGTATTGGGGAAAAATGAAAAAATATGGGACTGAGGATATAAGAGCAACAGTTGTTTTTTCGTTGGAGGATATTGGCTTTAATAATATTAGTTCAGTTGATAATTATACTTTTAATAAAGCCAAAAGCTTATCAGAGTTTTTAGATACAATTATAAATCATACAACGGTGGTAGAAAAATGAATACATTACTTATTCGTCTTTCAGGACCAATGCAATCCTGGGAAATTCAAAGCAGTTTTGATGATCGGGATACCATGCTTGAGCCTTCGAAAAGCGGGGTTATCGGATTATTATGCGCGGCTTGTGGTAAAAAACGGGATGATATTGCGTTTATTGCTCGCCTTGCAGAGATGAAAATGGGAGTCCGTGTGGATCATCAAGGAAAGAAATTATGCGATTTTCAAACAGCCGGTGGAGGTATCTGGTCAGGTTCCAGAAAATATGGGGTCTGGAAGGCTTCAGGTGGAATAAAAGAAGAAGCAGTACTTTCTAAACGTTTTTATTTGGCTGATGCCGATTTTTTGGTTGGTTTGGAAAGTGAGGATTATTCCATGTTGCAGGAATTACATGAGAGTTTAGCAGCTCCTGTTTGGCCGCTTTATCTAGGAAGAAAATCTTATGTTCCCGGGACACCGGTATATATAAAAAACGGTTTACGAAATTGTGATCTGAGGACAGCTTTAACTGTGGATAATGAGTGTGAATGGAAACCTCGTAAAGAAGAAAAAAATATCAAACGACTTCGATTAATTCTTGAATGTTCTCCGGATGAAGGTCAGCCTCGGTTGGATGTTCCGGTTTCGTTTGATGTTCTTAGGAGAGAATATCGATTGCGATATGTTAAAACCGAATGGGTAGAGATTGAAAAATTACCTAAAAGGTAGGAGGTTGTTCTATGTATCTCTCCAGTTTGATACTGAATCTCCGTAATCATCAAGTCCGTAAAGATTTGAGAAATTGTCAGGAATTACATCGAACACTTTTAAAAGCTTTTCCGCAGGTATTGTCAACAGACGATAAAAACAGTCATGCCCGTAAAGAGTTTGGAGTGCTTTATCGAGTGGAAACCAGACGAAAAGAAAATGATATAAGAATACTGGTTCAATCAAAGCATAAACCTGATTGGGCTCTGCTTCCTGTGGGCTATTGTGAGGTCAAAGGGCCTAAATTTATCTATGATAAATTGCAATTATTAACCGAAGGCCAGATTTTCTCATTTTTACTCAAAGCTAATCCAACTAAAAAAGTGGGGACTGCGTCGAAAGCAGAGTGTCTGGCAGGAAAGAAAAATAATGGCAAACGGATTTTTATTTGGAAAACAGAGGAGCAAATTCATTGGCTTTCACAAAAGGGTAAAAATGGTGGATTTAGACTCTTATCCGTCCAAGTTAATCCTAATATTTTCGATGTAGACACTAGACGTGATTTTTGGGTGAAAGGTTGGAAAAATCTTAATCAGCAAGGGGTAGGAATAGTCAGGCAGGAAATGAATTTTGGCACGGTAGTTTTTCAAGGACATCTACAAATTACGGACAAGGATAAATTTTTACAAACTTTATCAAATGGCATAGGAAGCGGTAAAGCTTATGGTTTTGGTTTGCTTTCAATTGCAAATCCATGAAAAATCTTATGTTTACAACTGTATAAATCATTCATAAGCAGATACGAACTTTAAATGCGAGCTCAGATACTTAATAAGGTTTTTATTGACACAGATCCCGAAAAAACAATAAAACGTTCAGTATTTTCCCCACGTATGTGGGGGTGAACCGAGAATGTACGCGCAAAAGTTTTGACAGCATATATTTTCCCCACGTATGTGGGGGTGAACCGATGCGGAAGGGTTTGTTATAAGTCAGAAAATAATTTTCCCCACGTATGTGGGGGTGAACCGTGTAATAGTCGATAAACTGTTGAGGGTCAACCATTTTCCCCACGTATGTGGGGGTGAACCGGCTTACCGCGAATTTGAGCCTGTGGGGGTATGATTTTCCCCACGTATGTGGGGGTGAACCGTCTATCTTGTTTAGTCCTATTTCGTTGGGTTTATTTTCCCCACGTATGTGGGGGTGAACCGGAGCCTCATAATGTTTGCATTGGGTTTCGATAATTTTCCCCACGTATGTGGGGGTGAACCGATTTTGCTGATAATTAGGGGTCTTTTGTAAAAATTTTCCCCACGTATGTGGGGGTGAACCGAATGAGAACGGGCACTAAATTTGCCGGTACACATTTTCCCCACGTATGTGGGGGTGAACCGCGAATGTTCATGCTTGTACGCATTGCCCTGACATTTTCCCCACGTATGTGGGGGTGAACCGATTGACAATTCGTTTTATTGTCCGCGTACCATATTTTCCCCACGTATGTGGGGGTGAACCGATTACTCGCGAGATTCTTGTCGGCGACGGTTCATTTTCCCCACGTATGTGGGGGTGAACCGATTGAAAGAGTACAGGGAGAACGGCAGCGGGTATTTTCCCCACGTATGTGGGGGTGAACCGTATATCCCATCCAAAAACCGGCGGCGTTGTGGATTTTCCCCACGTATGTGGGGGTGAACCGTGTCCAACGCCTCTGGAGCAGCGCCAATTATGATTTTCCCCACGTATGTGGGGGTGAACCGGAGGCGGTTAAACCTTGATTGTTCGTAGAATTATTTTCCCCACGTATGTGGGGGTGAACCGCATATATCTGGGACTATATCCCCAACAAGTTTATTTTCCCCACGTATGTGGGGGTGAACCGTATTTTTCCCGTGCTATTTTCCGCTGTAACTCATTTTCCCCACGTATGTGGGGGTGAACCGTGCGGCGTCCGGCTGATATCGGTCCTTGAAAAATTTTCCCCACGTATGTGGGGGTGAACCGGTAAGCGATGGCAAGGCCGCCCGGGAGCCTTAATTTTCCCCACGTATGTGGGGGTGAACCGAGACCGAAAAAGGCAGTTTTCAGCACGGAAAGATTTTCCCCACGTATGTGGGGGTGAACCTTTATCGCGCTGCCAAACGAATCGCTGGAGCAATTTTCCCCACGTATGTGGGGGTGAACCGCAAGGGCAGACGGCCAGACTGCCCGTTGAAGCATTTTCCCCACGTATGTGGGGGTGAACCGCAATCGCTTGCTCAAGCTTTGTCATAACAATCATTTTCCCCACGTATGTGGGGGTGAACCGTTGTTCACCCAAAAAAATCAAAACAACCAGATATTTTCCCCACGTATGTGGGGGTGAACCGGCTATGAAATAAAAAAAATTAGTAAAGTATATATTTTCCCCACGTATGTGGGGGTGAACCGGTCAAAAAAGATAGGATAAGGGAGTTGATAAAATTTTCCCCACGTATGTGGGGGTGAACCGGAACCGAGAAACAAATCGCATGGGCGGAAAGCATTTTCCCCACGTATGTGGGGGTGAACCGGATTAAGCAATACTTCGGTCGGCGGCGGAGTTATTTTCCCCACGTATGTGGGGGTGAACCGGCTATCGTGAACTTGCGGGACAGTGAGGGAGCATTTTCCCCACGTATGTGGGGGTGAACCGAGTCCACAAAATACGAACCTACGCCGTGCGAGATTTTCCCCACGTATGTGGGGGTGAACCGAAATAGGTATAATCCAAAACTTTTCGTCATAAATTTTCCCCACGTATGTGGGGGTGAACCGTAATTCCTGATGATGTTTTCGGCTTCTTTGGGATTTTCCCCACGTATGTGGGGGTGAACCGCTTCTCTTTTATTGCATTGTAGACGTGTCTGAATTTTCCCCACGTATGTGGGGGTGAACCGAAATCCGCCATGTTCATACACCCAATCCCGGAATTTTCCCCACGTATGTGGGGGTGAACCGTATCAATCAGCCGAGTACGACCGCATAGGATTATTTTCCCCACGTATGTGGGGGTGAACCGTATCAAACATTTCACGCCAGGGTACTGCAAACATTTTCCCCACGTATGTGGGGGTGAACCGGAATATGCCCTGAATTTGAAAAGGGAAAACCAATTTTCCCCACGTATGTGGGGGTGAACCGTAGAAACCCCGTTACATGGAAAGATTCTCCCCATTTTCCCCACGTATGTGGGGGTGAACCGAGGAACTTGTGACGATTAGACAGCAGGTTAGGATTTTCCCCACGTATGTGGGGGTGAACCGTATCTGGACGCATTTATAGACCGCCTCATGAAATTTTCCCCACGTATGTGGGGGTGAACCGTATTCCGCACAACATTAATAAACCAAACAAAAATTTTCCCCACGTATGTGGGGGTGAACCGCATCTCCTACAAACTCCCCTTTCCTCATACCAATTTTCCCCACGTATGTGGGGGTGAACCGTAACTGGCTATTTATTTCCGAGAGTCGATTAAATTTTCCCCACGTATGTGGGGGTGAACCGTATATAGAGTTAAGGCTACGCCAAGACCCTGAATTTTCCCCACGTATGTGGGGGTGAACCGCCAGCCGGTCACAAGTCCGGAGAAGGGAGAGTATTTTCCCCACGTATGTGGGGGTGAACCGTATATGAAAAAGGGCATCGTGACGCTGAATTCATTTTCCCCACGTATGTGGGGGTGAACCGAGAAACGGGAAAAGGTGCGCCAGGCGAAAAAGATTTTCCCCACGTATGTGGGGGTGAACCTTTGTGGAACAATGAAAAATTCAACAATTTGACATTTTCCCCACGTATGTGGGGGTGAACCGCAAAACCATGGCTTAAAGGAACGGGAGCGACCATTTTCCCCACGTATGTGGGGGTGAACCGAGTTAAAAGATGAAGCCGAAGCACTTGGATACATTTTCCCCACGTATGTGGGGGTGAACCGTTTATTCCCAACTTCCGCCGCACGGTCAACAGATTTTCCCCACGTATGTGGGGGTGAACCGGAATTAGTGTCGGGAACCTCTACGGCAAAGACATTTTCCCCACGTATGTGGGGGTGAACCGTTTATTCCCAACTTCCGCCGCACGGTCAACAGATTTTCCCCACGTATGTGGGGGTGAACCGAAATGGCGGACTGATAAGGTTGAAAAAGTATTATTTTCCCCACGTATGTGGGGGTGAACCAGTTGTTCCTGTAATTGTCCTTTCTCCAAAGTTATTTTCCCCACGTATGTGGGGGTGAACCGCAAACGGTGACATACATCATGAAATATGTCCAATTTTCCCCACGTATGTGGGGGTGAACCGATCGGGAATGGAAATTAGCCCGCGAAGAAGAAATTTTCCCCACGTATGTGGGGGTGAACCGGTTCCGAACAAATTGACCCTTCTTTAGTGCAAATTTTCCCCACGTATGTGGGGGTGAACCGTTTATTAATCGAGAAAACAACTACGAAGAAGAATTTTCCCCACGTATGTGGGGGTGAACCGTTTATTAATCGAGAAAACAACTACGAAGAAGAATTTTCCCCACGTATGTGGGGGTGAACCGTTCCTCAGCTGCGAACACTCTGTAAATCTCGTATTTTCCCAACGTATGTGGGGGTGAACCGGTTTAAATATTGCCCATTCTGCGGCGCAAAAAATTTTCCCCACGTATGTGGGGGTGAACCGTCCAAAAAGACAAAATTTGAACTACCAGCATTATTTTCCCAACGTATGTGGGGGTGAACCGAACTCTGTAAATTTTCCCCTTCTATTTACCGCATTTTCCCCACGTATGTGGGGGTGAACCGCGATATACTAATCGGATTTGGCTGTACGTCTGATTTTCCCCACGTATGTGGGGGTGAACCGCCCGGCGACAATTACCTAAACCGCATATTACATTTTCCCCACGTATGTGGGGGTGAACCGTCTTCTGGCCTTATCTCTCCGTTCGTTCGCTAATTTTCCCCACGTATGTGGGGGTGAACCGTCAGGCCGTACACCATTACAGGTTTGGCCGTTATTTTCCCCACGTATGTGGGGGTGAACCGATTACATGATAAAGAAATTGAAAGATTAAATAATTTTCCCCACGTATGTGGGGGTGAACCGCCAAAGAAAAATTGCGAGAGTGTTTTGAATGTCATTTTCCCCACGCATGTGGGGGTGAGAGAGTATTGGGCTATTGTATTGGTGCTCTCGCGAAAAAATGAAGTGAGGTGATCCTATGCGTGATCTCCACGAACTTCCGAAACTCCGCGACAGCCTTAGTTATTTATATGTTGAACATTGCAAAATCGATCAGGAAAACAAGTCTATAGCTATTCATGACGCAGAAGGTAAAGTTCCGGTTCCTTGCGCCTCGCTATGTTTGTTGATGTTAGGGCCTGGGACCAGTATTACTCATGCAGCTATTCGAGCATTGGCAGAGAATGGCTGCATGGTTATGTGGTGCGGTGAGCAAGGTGTTCGGTTTTATGCGCAGGGAATGGGAGAAACTCGAAACGCGAACCGTTTATTGCGTCAAGCCATGCTTTACTCTGATCCGGCTCTTAGATTACAAATCGTGATGAGAATGTATCGAATGCGTTTTAAAGAATCTTTACCTGAAAATTTGACTTTGCAGCAGATTCGCGGTAAGGAAGGAATACGGGTTAGAGAGGCATATGCGAAAGCCAGTATGGAAACAGGGGTTCCTTGGAACGGGCGTTCATATCGTCGTGACAGTTGGGGGGACAGCGATCCGGTGAACCGTGCTCTTTCGGCAGCAAATTCTTGTTTATACGGAATATGCCATGCTGCTATTGTATCTTTGGGTTATTCGACGGCAATAGGTTTTATCCATACAGGCAAACAATTATCATTTGTCTATGATATTGCCGATCTCTATAAAGTTGAAACTACTATTCCGATTGCTTTTAGAGCTGCAGCCCGTGGTTCTACCGGGATTGAACGGGAAGTAAGAATAATCTGTCGGGATATGTTTCGAGAAATCCGATTATTGGAAAGAATTGCGGACGATATTGAAACTGTATTGGCTCTGAATGGCTTGGATGGTGTCCACATGGATTTTGATACGGATCAAGCATTGCCGGGGGGGATTTGGGATCCTGATTTCGGCGTGGTTGAAGGCGGAGTCAATTATGGGGATTTTGAGGAGGGTGAAGGAAATGGTGGTCATGCTTCTTGAAAATGTCCCTACTTCGCTTCGGGGTGAATTGACACGGTGGATGATTGAACCTAAAACCGGCGTTTTCGTTGGGACAATTTCCGCTTTAGTCCGTGATAAACTATGGGAGAAGGTTTGTAAAAGCGTTCGCGATGGCGGATGTATGATGCTACATAATACCAATAATGAGCAAGGATATGCCATCCGGGTGAATGAAAACTTTAAACGCAAGCTTAAAGACTTCGAGGGGTTATTATTGATTCAGATCCCTAAAGATCAATAAAACGTTCAGATTTTCCCCACACGTGTGGGGGTAAATTACATGATAATATCATCAAAGCGTTTTCACCTTTTGTAATCAAGTCACACATACATTGAAACTGACCTAAAAAATGATGAAAATGGCACCGTGACCTTAAAGGTTATAAAGTCTCCTTTGCCGAACTGATGACAGGAAATCGTTTCTTGGCGAACCGAACTACAATGGCAAAGGAGTTT
>Ga0134098_1002210_pt1 | contig 13941 bp, 14 predicted proteins | sample 9_3taG_FD_94456 | JGI IMG/M metagenome (GOLD analysis project Ga0134098, IMG submission 94456) | Switchgrass degrading microbial communities from high solid loading bioreactors in New Hampshire, USA - 9_31_10_142_A3 metaG | ecosystem: Engineered > Bioreactor > Semi-continuous > Anaerobic >... | reverse complement strand
GCTATCGTTACTATTCCACTTATTATGGTAATTATCGTAACAATTGCTTGTAAAACCCGCATAACTATAGGATTTTTTTCCTGCCATTTTATTATTGCTGCATTTAGTCGTTGCTGCCAGTTTGAAGAAGAATAAATCTCTGTAATATCATTTGCAAGCTCTTCCTCTTCGATAGAGGTTAAAGATACCTCGTCAATTTCACTATCAAAATTGTTGAATATCTGAGAATACTCACCTTCAGGAAATAAGTTTCCTAACAAATTGTTATAAGCAGAGGTATTTATTATGTTTTGGAAAAGGTTTTGATAAGTATTTAATGAATCTATAATGGACGACAGCCTGCTGTTATTAAAATTAATCCTCTCAAGGATTGCTATAGAATTCTCAAACATACTGCCTAAACGCTTAGGCATAATGCCTTCAATCCTATTTGCATAAAGAATTGCCTCTCTGATTGCAGGCGTATTGACAATATCTAAAACTCTTTGTACTTCAGAAAAAACCGCAGCATTAGGCAATACAAGCTTTTCAATACGCGGAAAGAGTTTGTCCATTTTCTCTGCATATGAAAATGCAGAAGCAAATTCTGTGCTTTTAAAAAGATTGGCAATATAGTCTTGCTGTTGAAGCAACCGACTAATAGGCGTCTCAAACATGGTTGCCATATTAAGCCTTGATGCTATTCCTGTCAACCTACTGATTCTATCCATTTGTTCCATATATCTATTCATCGTCCTGAATGGCTTCTCCATCTTACCCTTTGACATTTCTACCGAAAGCCCCCCACCTAATCGCAAACCGTTCTGATTCAACTTACAGCTAGGCATTTGCATTCTGTTTTAACCGATATATCCCATTGACATATCTCTTAAAAGTTATAATCATACAAAATATATTATATTCGAAACTACGAATAATGGCAAGTATTCCCTTCATAATTGAAGAAAAATTTTCAATTGGTTTCTTTCCATCAATGGAAATATATCTAACTATAACTATGCCCGTAAGCTCATAAAGCCTTGCATAGCAAGACTTTATGAGCTCAAAATAGATATACTGAACTAATATAGCTGCAATCGTTTTTCCCCTTCTCTTCGGCCTAAAATGAATGAGTATACTGACAACTATCCTGGTTTTCTTCCACCGCCGATTCACTTAATGCAATCACTTCATAATTTGCTTTACTTACACACTGATGAGGAATTTCTCCTTGTTCCGCCATGGAAGAATAGCGTGTTCCGCCTACAACAATATGGTCTAAAACTTTGATTTCAAGAGGATGAAAAATATCAACAAATCTCTGTGTCAATGCCCTATCTTCCGGAGAAAAATTTGTGGAGCCGCCGGGATGATTATGGGCCAAGATTATCGCCCTGCAATCACATGCAATGGCATATTTCAATACCTCTCTGGGATAAACAACTGCTTGTTCAACACTCCCTTCAGACATAGTCCTTGTTTCAATCACATTATTGCCGTTATCCAGAAAGGCAACCATGAATCTCTCTTTATCCTTCATTCCACCTAAAAGAGCCAAAAAATACTGTCCCGATACGGTTGATGAATTGAGCGTGATCTTCTTCTCACTTTCGTAGATTTTCAGGAGGTTATAAGAGGCAATGAATTCATTGAGCAGTCCTATCTTTTCAAGCTGTTTTTCATTTGGTTCCATAATATGAGGGTGTTCCAAGATATTAAAGGGGTTGTTTTCTTTTGCATACTGCCGAATCTTTTTATATGGCAGTCCTGTTAAAGTTGTCAGCCCTTTTAAAAAGCTTTCGGTATGCTGCATATTTTTCTTCATGTTATGCTTGCCCCCTTTCCTCACCAAATATCTCAATAATAGCTTTTAAACTTTTCAGCTTCTCAGAAGCCTCCTGGGATAAATCAAGTTCAAGTGATTCGAGATGAAGAAAAAAGTTATCTACTCCCATGTTTTGAAAGCATCTATTAATTTTTTCTTCCGCATCAGCATCCAATCCAACCAACAGAGACAATAAAGCTGCACACTTTTTGTATTCCGCATTCCTTGATTTTTCTAAATTCATCTCATCTTCCACCTTTCATGCTATTTATCAATAAAACTATTTTGTTTCTTTGTCTGATGTTGAATATTTCTTAGAGTGGGCAGTTCACTGCATAGCTCACGGTGAACCGTACCACAGTTCACCAAATAAACAGACTGCCCCCTTGGTGTAAAAGTAAGGTTTTTCAGAGTTACCCCATCCCTGATTTCAAAAAATATATGTTGCTGCTCTTGCCCCCGTTCTCACGCCACCGCTGCTCCTTGCGAAGATAACCGCTCTTTTCAAGGTCTGCGATGGCTCTTTTTACAGTGCTCCGTGACAGCTTCAGTTCTGCGGCGATGGTACCGATCGCCGGATAGCATTTGCCGTCCCTGTCCGCCCTGTCACGAAGGTACATGTAGACGGCTACAGCCCTATGGGGAAGCTCCGATGCATAAAGCGATTCAAAATAGCCCATCAGGCACCTCCTAATCTGTACGCAGTGGCGTCTCCATTTGCTGCTGTGTTTTTATCTTTGTTTGCAGCCTGGACTTCAATGCTTTCCCCTGAATCTCTTCAGCAGGTGTAAGGGATATGCCGCCTTGAGCTGATGTGGAGTATGGTTCCTGTTCTTCTATATTCTCATATGATATGTGCCGTTTGACGATTTCCTCTTCAAGTTCTCTTTTATCTGCATAGGCAACCTTGCGAGCGGATTTTTCCTGCAGCTCATACACCTTTTCAAACCGGATGCCCCATTCAATAAACAGCTTTAAACTGGTTTTCATAGGACAGGCGCCGGTCTTTGCGACAATGAAGCTGCCTTTGGTCAGGGTCTTTAATTCATCAGGAGTCATCAGGGGACGCTGGATCATTTGCAGGGATTGGGACGGATCATGCTTCCCCCGGGTGACCGAACCTGATAAAACCGTCTTATTGCCGAGGCTTCTGGAGAGTATCTCGGCTGATTCCGAGTTTGGGGCAAAGCCTCCAAAAATGGTGTCCTGGCAGTTGTCGATGATGATGGCGGCTCCTTCCTTGCCGTAGTTCTTTTCAAGCTGCGCAAAGCTCTGTATGATGGCTACGATGGAAACGCGGCGGGAACGGGAAGCGGAAAACATCATCTCCGCACATTCAATTTTTGGTATAGTGCCGATCTCATCGAGGTACATCATGACACGGTTTTGAAGCCTTCCTCCTTGCTCATCGGCTACCGACAGTATCTCCCGGTAGAGTTGCTGGACAATGAGGGAGATTAGAAAATATTTTGTATTGTCTTCTTCCGGCATGACAAGGAAGATGGCAGACTTTCTTTTGCAAAAACGCTCTGCATCGATGGCAGTGTCAAAGCACAGTATCTGCTCCAGTTCCGAGTCCAGGAATGCATTCAACCGGGAAAGGGCTGTCGACAGGACGCTTTGCATGGCCTGCTCCGCAGTGTTTAATGCCGCTCCCGCAAACCATCTTGCCTTATGCTCCGACGGGAGTTTTTCAATAAGCAGCTGGAACTGGTTTTTTCCTTTTACGCCGGAGGGAGCCAGCAAGTCCTGTATGAGCTTAAAGACCGATATGATATGGCGTTTCTCGTTTGGACAGTATTCCGCCACCAATAAAATGACGGCAGTCAGCAAGCCCTCGGCTGCATCGTAGAAAAATGCATTCTGGCCGTAGGAGCCTGCATCCAGTCCCCCGGAGTTGACAATGGTTTTTGCAATAATCTTTGCATATTTCTCCGCCCTGGCTTTTGCTGAGAGATTATCAGGATTGGCAAGGTATTCATCCATATATTTGTTCACAAGGTGCAGCATATTGTTGCCGTCGCTGCGGGTTGGGTTTCTCAGGTCAATGACGGACACATCATAGCCATAGTAGTCCCTGGCGATGCATCCGTAATTCCTGTAAAGGTCGCCCTTGGTGTCAGTGGTAATAAAGCTCATCCCGGAGGCACAGGCATATTCCAGATTGGGATAAAGGAAATTTGCGGTCTTGCCGACGCCCGCCGCTCCGATCATCAATGCATGAACATCCCCCTGGTCTACAAGAGCGGTGACCGATCCTGGAGCCGTTTTGCATCCCACAACCAGACCCTGCACCTTAGGCAGGTTGATGCCCTTGCGCCACCGTTCCGGCTCGTAGGGTACATGAGCATAGGTCTTCTTGATTTCATTCTTCGTTGCAAACCTTGCCGTGCCATGCTGGCCGTCACCTACAGTCCTGGCCTTGATGCCATTCAAGGTATAGTAATGAGCCAGGAGAACGATAAAACCGATGACTCCAAACATAGTTGCTGCAGCTATGATTAAAGTAACCACCTGTGATGCTTGCATTGGTTTCCTCCTTTTTTCAAAATTAAGAAAGCCATGCACCAATGGTTTTTCATTCGCACATGGCTTTTTTCAAATCCGTAGTTATAATGTTGCTAAATACCAGGCTGCAAAAATTCTTCGCAAACAGCCTGCATATAATCGGATCTCTCTTCATTCTGCTTTTGCAGAGCTTCTATTCTCTGTTCCTGCTCTTCAAGACATATAAAAATTTGAGCCTTGACACAGTTTAGTGCAAGACTCATATATGATGCGATTAATTTTTGCTTATCCTCAAGGGTACGTATTCCGGATGTGTTGAGCTGAGCATTAATGGCATTGACATCCTGCTGGATATCCTCTGCTTTGGTTTTCAGCTTTCCCCGGTCCTGGTGCGGATGATAGCTGTGACAGAGTTCATCGGTCAGTTGCTTAAAATTCATTGGTTTTTCAAGCTGCCGGTATTGCGCCATTACTGCAAATAACGCATATACCGCCATGCTTAGCAGCTGTTCCATCAGGACAGCTTTTTGTCTATCGGTTGATCTTGATGACTGCATGAGGGGCACTGCTTTTTCATAGTGCTCCATCAGCATTTCATGGGGATTTTTCACGGATTTGATATGGCTACACAAGTAACGAATCTCTCCGCACAGCTCTTTGCAGGCTTCAAGCTTCGGATGTGGTTTTGCCGGAATCGGTGTTATGCCATGCTGCGCTTTCAAGTCCTCATTCCAATCCTTGCATGCGGGCTGTAAATATGAAATGCAGGCGTATCCTTTTTCATGCAATATGTCTGTAAATCGCCCGGAAGCTTCTATACCGGCAGGATCATGGTCGAGGCACAATACCACTTTTTTAATGTGCATATTTTTTGACAGCACATGAAGCATGGCATGTTCAGCCACACCGTCCAGCGCTACATAGCTGTGCTGCTGCCAGCCGTTCTTATGCAGGGTGATAAATGACAGCATGTCGATGGGAGATTCAAATACATAAAGAATACTGCTTGTACCAATGTAATTGAAACTGTATTTTGGATCGGAGCCTTCCACATTGCCACGGTAACCAGCAGCGTTGGAATAGGTTCCCCTTTTATGTGCATGCCGGGCAGTACCGTTTTCATCATAGCCTACAAAAACAACATTGTGATATTCCTTGTCCTCATATATTTTTTTCTCTCTGACAAAGTGGGTGAGGACATCCCGGTCAATATACCGCTGCTTCAAGAGGTAGGCATATACCCGGCGCATATTATCTGCAGCCTCCGGCAGTACGAATTTTTTTCGTTCTGCTTCCGGCGCCTTTTTATCACTTTGCTTAAACGCCGTACCCTGTTCGCCGCCCAGGAGCAGTGTCACTGCATCAGGGAATGAGAGTCCATAAAATTCCTGCACAAAATCAATGGCCAGGCCGCCTTGCCCGGTGCTGTGGCGGAACCACCGGTTGCCCCGGATTGTCACACTATCATGACGCTTCCAACGCCACTCCCTGCCGGAGCGTATGAGCTGCTCTCCCTGCCGTCTGAGAAAGTCCACAAGGTCAACGGAGTTTGCACGCTGTTTCTGCTCATCGGTAAAATGTACGTACTCTGCCATAGCCATCCTCCTTTGTCAGCGTTTCCTCTTGCCCGACCTGCGAAAATAAGCCACCCTTTTCACAGGTGGCTTCAGTCTTGAGAATATATAAGAGACGGGGAGCTTTTCTTTTTTCTGCAGGTAGTTCTTCTTCATGCGAATTCCTCCTAATAGCTTTGATGTGGCGCATGGTCGTTATATGCATGACCTCGCGCCAGTTTTTTCTCCATGATTTTTTTGCGAAGCTTTCGGTCAACCTGGATGAGAGGATTGCCAAAAGCTTTCTGATACTCCTCTCTAAAGATGTTGCCCAAGTGATGCATCAAGCGTGTTGCTGCAAGGAGTATGGATGGGTCTTTGAAGGAATCCATGCGTTCCAGCAAATACTTTGCATAGATATTTCCCTGTGCTGCAGCTGCCGACAGCCAATGCAACGCTGTTTCCTTATCCTGCCTGACATCATGCCCCAAAAGATACAGTTTGCCGAGGGCATATTGCGCATACTGATTGCCTTGTACTGCAGATTTGGTCAACAGTTCCACAGCCTTTACGGCATCTTTCTCTAGATGGTTTCCTGTAAGGTACAGCTTCGCCATTGCATACTGTGCGAGAGCATTCCCGTTGTCCGCAGCTTTCCCCAGCCACTGCAATGCCTTTGCTACATTTTCATGCTCGCTGTCCGATTCAAGATAAATCCTGCCGGGCATATACTGTGCGTTGGCATTTCCGAGCTTTGCAGATTTCTCAAAACATGTGGTGGCAGCAGTAATATCACCATTATCTTTTATTGATATATCCTGTTCCTCGTCCGGCTCAAAAGTGAAATGGTGACTGCCGATATTTAACGCTTCGGCAATCACCATATTTTTAATGCTTTTAAATTCTTTTTGCTGCGACAATGGAAGAGGATGCGGCAGCTTGTCGGCATAGGTGCTTAAAACTTCATTGCGCATTTCGTACCAGCTGCTGTAAAGCTCTGCTACTCTTTCATCCTTTGCAAGCTCATCGACAATCTGATTAACGAGTGCCTTGAGGGGAGCCTTCAGATAACCGTATTGCTTCTTGCCGGAAGTATATTTAAGCTTTTCAGCAAGGCGGGCAATCAATTCTTCTATATTTTTATTCTCACATACCCCTGCACGAATTTGAGCAATGATGTCCTGCATGGCCTCACGGCTCTGTCTATTCAGGGCATTGCGTCGTTCAGTCTGCTTCTCATAAATCTGCATCAAGTCCTGGCGGAAGATTTCCCGTGCAAGACTTCCCCGCATGTTTTCTATCCCTTGCTTTGTGACATAGGCTTCTTTGGGATTGATGGAGTAAGCAATCAGGTGGATGTGCGGGTGATGGCTCTCATTGTGAAAAGCAGCATACCATCGCAAATTTTCCGGAGCAATCTTCATGTTTTCCGCGATGATATTCCGTTGTGCCCGGATCAAATCCTGCCACGGTTTTGCGCAGTCATATCCCAGCCTCTCTGCATCTTCGCGCCGGAGGGATACAATATTTGTCCACACATTTCCGGAATGGTTTGATACCTCATCAGCAACTTTCGATAGTACAACAGGTACACCTTCATCCGTAAAGAGTCCGTGGCTGCCGAACTTTTCAACTCTCGGACGATTGGCGATGTAGTCTACAAAGTTTTTCTTTTTGCCGATCAGATCGAGATTGTTTTCAATGGCAATGGAAATAAACTCCGATGCATTTTCTCTGGTAGGTTTTTTCAGATAGTCCTCGTACTCGAATAGGTCAGCAGTATCCGGCAGCATTTTCAGGATTTCAGAAATTAGCTGCTGCTGGTTTTTTGTCGCAGGAAGAAGGTGAGAGCTGTCGGAGACTTTTTCAACACCCTCACGGGTAGCCACATATTCTACCAGATTGGCCAAATGTGCTTTGGGTGCTTTTTTCAAGTAACGGCATTTGAATATGATCCTTGGCACAACATATCACCTTACTTACCCTTTTGGTATTTCACTGCCTCCTCAAAGGTGACGGAGCCGATGGTCTTTTTTACATCGTTGATGCATTTCCCCCGGAGCTTTTGCAGCAGGGTTTCATCGATCTCGGCGGTAGACGCAAGGACATTCATCATCATGGACATCTCCACCGCCAGCTTGAAAAGCAGCCGTGCAATACGGTTCTCAGAGCTTTCAACAATACCGGAAAGGGTGGAAGTAATTGCACTGGGAAGATATTTGTTGTTTTCACCGGATGTGATATATCCGCTGTAAAAGTGAATGGCCTTTTCTATAAACTCGCTCCGGCTTTTGCAATTGTCCTTCGGGAAAAGCTCATCTGTCTTTTTTATGGTTTCGGGATACAGCCACAGGGGAATTCTCTTTTTATTCTCCTCTGCCACTCTTAATCCACCTCCGTTCCTTGTCTGGATTCTATTTACATACTTGGCAACCACCTGTGAGGTGTACCTGTAAAAGCCTTTGCATACAGGAAAAACCCGGATTTTCGACCACCCGCGAGGTAACCGCAGCCCTATTCAGGTGCACCTGCTTCAAAGCCTTTCAGCCCGCATTGCGGGCTGATGTGATTTGAGGGGAGGTCGCTTGCGACCACCCCTCTTTAACCTGCACCGTTTTCGACCCCATGGTTCACCCCTGCTGAGGATAATAAAAGCCATGCCTGCTGCCGTCTTCTTTATGCTCTCAACAAGCCCCAACAAGGGGCGGAAAACTGCCCAAAGGTATATAGACGCCACCTTCCCCCTGAAAAGGCCGCACAGGGCACACAGCCGCCAAATATGCGGCTTTTAGTATGCTGTTTACACGGTGGTGTTGACGTCATTATTGGCAGCAGCCGTAGAGGAAGGCCGGGCCGGTCTTTTCGACTTTTCCTGCACCCTGGAATCCCGGCTTTCAATGTACTCACGAACTGGTGCGGGGACATGCTTTTCGTAGAGCTTTTGCATCACATCGTCCAGCTCCTTCTGAAGGTCGGCATCCTTTTTGTCCATGTACTGCTTGATAGCATTCAACTTTTCTTCATCAAATTTGATTTGCAGGGTTGCTTGTTTCATTGTGAATCTCTCCTTTCGAATTTACATACTCATGCTCATGCCCTGGGATTCTTCCGATTCTTCCGGTGGCTCCGGCTGCCTGGCCTGCGAAGATAATGATGCTGATTCAGCCACCGCCTGCTCACGCTGGCGGCGGGTTTGTCTTGACTGGCGTTCCCTTTGTGGCTCCGCCTGCTGCTCCTGAGCTCTCTGTTCAGACGTTTCCTCTTGCAGCGATGCTTGGTCAAGCTTGCTTTCCACATATTCTCGGACGTGTGCCGGAACAACTTTTTCATAGGTTTTATCAAGGTAATCCTTTAGCTCCTGCTCAACAGCCAGCTCCTTTTTGCCCATAAAAAAACGGAGTGCATCCAGCTTCTCCGTGGGGAACATTATTTTCAGTTCGGTTTCTCTCATGGCTCTTTTCCTCCTACAAATTCATTTTCATACCGGTAGATTCCGGCTCCGGCTTTGCATCATGAAGCCCTTGAGTTTGCTCCTGATGCGCAGCAAGAAAATCACAGGCGTTGGGCAGGAAAGCAGCGTAGCGGGCGTAACTGCTTCCCTCGCTTTCTACAAGTATACCGTCCGGCCTGTCCTCACCCACCACTAAGAGGCAATGATACACACCTTGCCTATCGCAGTACATGAGATCAATGTTGTTCCGGATAAAGTCATAGTCGTCCAGCATTTTCTTGGAAAACGCATCGTATTCCTGAGAAGTAAGCCCAATTATTTTTTCAATAACGCAGTCCCTGGGCTGAAAATCATTGGTCTTTCTTTCAAAAATGGCTTTGGTCTTTAACATTTTTTCCCTCCTTGGCAAACAAAAAAAGCCATCCCTTTTCGAGATGACTTTCGCTTCTAAATTATTCTGTTGGCTACATGCCCTGGGTAAAATCCGACAAGCCTTTACGTTCCTGCTTCACGCCATTGGCAAGAGCCAGCGCCTTTTCCCATGTCTTTTCGGTTTCATATTTGAAAAACTCATAAAGGGGATTTAAATCCTCGGCTTCATCATACTTTTGCAGGCACTCGTAATACATCCGCTTATCCTCGTTATAGACGATAAGGGGCGGGTGGTTATGTGTCATGAGATAGTAATTCATAAGCGTCCTGCCCACACGCCCATTGCCGTCTGCGAAGGGATGGATATACTCAAACCTTGCATGAAAATAGGCGGCGGCTTTTAAGACATCTTTGCCCTCATAGGCGTTGACTTCGGCAATCAGCTCTGTCAGGTCCTTTTCCACATCTTCCGCCGCGGAGCCCACATCATGGACTCCGGTTACATAATCGTGCTTTTTAAATTCGCCCGGCCGTTCCTCATTTTCAATATACCTGCGCTCATCGTATGTCCCGCTGGTGAGAACCTTGTGAATTTCCTTAACCAACTCTATGCTGAGAGGCTCATTTTTCACGATTTTTTCTTTCAATAACTCATAGCACAGCTTTTGATTTTGCTGCTCAAACAGGGCGCGGGGACTTCCGGTATAGTCTACAACCCTGCCGTTTTCAAAGATTTCTCTTGTATCGTGGTAGGTGATTTCCTCGTTCTCTATTTTCCCGGAATGAAACGCAAACAGGATGCGGAAACTGTCAAGATATTTATCTAAATCAGCAGCGGACGCAATTTTGTATGACTGCCACAGTTCAACAGCCCGGTTATATTGATCCAAGCGCATTCCTCCTTTTTTACATTATTTGTTTCATTATACCACACTTTTAATAAGCTTAGACAGAATTGCGAAGGCTGTAGGTTTATTATAACAGGAAGTCTCGCCATCGGAAGCTGCCCTTTTTTCTAATCCACAGCATCATTTTTCACCCTGCTTACGGCAGATAGTTTCTCGGGTTTTGCTTTTCACCGTTCACTCGTACCTCAAAGTGCAAGTGCTCTCCGGTACTCCGGCCTGTGGAACCGACCTGTGCGATGATGTCGCCAGCCTTCACGGTTTGCCCCTCAGCGACAAGGATTTTGGAGCAATGGGCATATATGGTGACGAAACCGCCGCCGTGGTCAATGGCCAGATGATAGCCATAGCCTGTGTTCTTATAGCGCACAAACAGCACCGTACCATCAAGGGCTGCATGGATCGGTGTGCCTTTAGACGCTCCCATGTCCAGTCCGGAATGTCCCCTGCGCTGGCCGGTGAAGGGATCAGTTCTGTAGCCAAATTCCGAGGTAACCATGCTGCGCCAGTTTTCCCCGAGGGGAGAACAGAAACCATCCAAGCCGGTAAAGGGTGCATCGGACAGCGGCAGTCCGTTTACCCACACATCGAATTCTTTTCCATAGGTGGGGACACTGCCACCGTAGCCAATGCGGTAGTAAATCTCAGAAGCGTTGGCCTGTTCCTCATAAGTGATTTTCCTACCGAGGGCGCTCTGAAGGTTTCCGTAAATTTCCGGCAGTGATTTAAGCGGCACAGCCACGGTGTATTCTTCCTCCGAGGTTGTGCCATCGCCATTGTCCACGGTTCGGGTGCGGGTTTCATAACGGACAAAGCAGTCAGCAAAGGCACGGTAGTCCGAGCTATCCATCTGCAGATTTTCAGCGCCGAAGAACAGAGAATAGAAAATTGCCTTAACCCTTGTGCTGTCGATACTGCCGTCCTCTATATCGGAGATGGCGGTGTCAATCCCGGCGAAGCTGTTCTGCATATCCCGGATATAGGCGGCGTAATCGGAGGGGACCCGGGAAGAGATCGCGCCGCCGTTGAAGCACAATTCTATGGCGTTGCTGTTGTGATCCGCCGCAGCCGAGAGCAGGCTCACGATCATTACAACGATAAGGATGAAGGGCGTCAGGATGGCGGCGACAAGAACGCCGACAACCTTCCATGTCCTTTTGTCGGTTGCCGCGGCGATGGCCGCCCTGACCGCAAGGGTAATGGTAGCCGGATCAGCCATAACCATCACCACCATTTCAAGTCAAACAGATTTTCCTGTTCCGGCTGTTGTTCCTTAGCAAGCCGGATGGATTTTTCCACCGCCTGCTCCAGGTACTCGGTATCGAAACCTGCGCTTTTGTAGCCCTCCATGATGGCATTAAGATAGTAATCGGACGGAGATCCGAAGGGATGTCCGTCATTCATGATATAAACCATCGCAGAAATGGTCTTGCCGTTAAGCTCGACATCAAGGATTTCCTTGCGGTAAAAATGGGGATACCCCTCATAACGGTCAAGGGCCTGAAGGTCTTTTTCTTTCAGTTCCCATAAAAGAACAGGAACATGGCTTCCCTTGAGCGGTTCTACCGTTGCTACCGAACCTCTGCGACCGCCACGAAACAGCAGCTCATAATCCTTAATTTTACTTGCCCCGATTACCTTGGCAGTGGGGCATCTAAATGCCATCTGCTGCAGGTTGAGATTGCTTCCGTACGCAATGTACAAGGTTTTGCTTTTCATGTTTTATCAGTCCTCCTACATGGACAAAGAAAGACCGGGGCATTCTTCAGCCTCGGTCTGTTCGATGTCCTCTTGATTTTGTTCTTCCAAAGCTGCGGCTGCCTGTTCCTTTTCCTTCTTTTGCTTTAATCGTTGCTTTTGCCGCTCAGCTTGCTTGGGGTCTTTCCAGGCAATGCAGCCCTCCAGATGCTCCAGCAAATGCAGCCGGGCGGTTTTGAATTCATCGCCGATAAGGCCCAGCCGCAGAAGCCAGGTGCGGAAGGTATATTTCTCATTGGTGCTTTGAGTTTTAATTCGGCTGGCGCACCTCTGTGTCAGTGCCTGGTGGCTTATGGCGAGACAGAGCTGGATGTATGCCTTGATTTTTCCGGCATGGGTGGTGCCGTTGAACAGCCTGAATTCAATCGTACCCTTCTGGAACACGCTGTGGAGGTTCAGGCAGTGGTACCGGCTGTTGTGGTAATGCTCATGCCTGCCGTCATTGCCGTTGTACCAGATCCGGCTGACCTGCTCCAGGGTTTTCGGCTTCTTCCGGTTGAGTTCCTCCAAAAAGCTCTGCTCCACCTTTTTGCAGTAGCGGCGTTCCCGTGCCACGTTCACCTGCAGCGCCTTGTAGATCAAGTCCTCCTTGCTGGCCATAATGTTGGTGATATTTCGCAGGGTGTTAGCATTGTGATGTGACGCATCCACATGGACATGGATGCCGCAGCTTGCATTGGCAATGGCTCCGGCAGCTCGGAGTTTCCGCACAATCTCCTGTATGGTTTCAATATCCTCGTATTTGCAAATGGGACTGACCAGCTCCACGCTGTAGGTGCTGTCGGCCGGAATAATCCGCCGCCCTTCTTTTTTCTCTGTAGTGATGCTGCCGTCGCTCATGACCTTCCACCGGCGGCTTTGGCCGTCCAGGACGGAATAGATGCCGTAATAGCCCCCGTCATGGGAAACCGGCGTGCCGAAGTATTCCGCCATGACCTGAGCGGCACGAAGACGGGACAGTCCCGTCAATTCGATTTCGATGCCGAAGCGCTGGTCCTTCATCTCCAAAAACCTTCACCCCCTTGTCGCAGCACAGGCGTTTCCCCCATACTGGATTTCTCCGGTTTTTGATCATCTGCCGCCTGCCTTTCCAAAGAGCCTTGCCTTGTGTTCCGGCGCGGTCACCATGAGGTTATACCGCTCATTGCCGCATTTGTAGAGACACACACCGCGCTGCGGGTAGCGGATCAGGTTATATTCGCTCTGCTCCAGCTGCAGGGTATCGATGTAGAATTTGGCATCAATGTTTCCGGCATTAAAGAGGAAGGCGTGAGTCGGTATGGAAAACAAAGGCTTGGTATACTCCCGGATGCCGTCAATATTGAAATCCTCCAGGTTCTGGCTGGCAAGGATCACGGCGCTGTCCTTCTTGCGGACACGCTTCATAAAGTTGCGGATATACTCAACCGCTGTGAGGTTGGTAAGAAACAGATAAAACTCATCGATGCTTGCTACCGTATTGCCCTTGGTTAAAAGCTCGTTGGACATGAAGGACAGCACGTTAAACAGCAGGGCGTTGCGGATATTTTTGCTTGCCTGCAGCAGTCCTTTCACACCGAAGGTGATGAAATGGCTGCTGGTGATGTTGGT
>Ga0134098_1002192_pt1 | contig 14054 bp, 7 predicted proteins | sample 9_3taG_FD_94456 | JGI IMG/M metagenome (GOLD analysis project Ga0134098, IMG submission 94456) | Switchgrass degrading microbial communities from high solid loading bioreactors in New Hampshire, USA - 9_31_10_142_A3 metaG | ecosystem: Engineered > Bioreactor > Semi-continuous > Anaerobic >... | reverse complement strand
TTACGTGGGCATGGAAATGAACGCCCGGGCTGTCATGTACGACTACCTGATGGTGAGCGGAACCGCCCTTTTCAAGCAGTTCGACCTCAAGGACTTCAGGCTGGCTACGTTTCTCCGGGGCACGTTGAACGCCCGGGGCGACAAGGACGAGGGCTGGTCGCTTGAGCTTGCCATCCCATGGGAGAACTTCGAACGTCCGGTGACGCGGCCCAAACCCGGCGTCGAATGGCGCGCTCAGTTGAGCCGGTGGGATAACGTGAATCCGGAGCGCGTGCTGAGCATGTGGTCCCATCCGCTGCGCCGTTCGGCCTCGCCGCACGTACCGGAGCGCTTCGGCATTCTGGTGTTCACCGAATAGCCCGCGCCCGGTTTTTGTGTGAGAGAATTTCAGGCGGCCATCATGTCACCTGCATCTTCGATTGCACGGCTTACACGGCGAGACTTTTTCCTGCGGGCGGGCGCCGCGCTTGGAGCGTGCGCTTTGTCCCCGGCGATGCGGGCTGCGGCCGAGGCCGCCGGGCCGATGAAGATCACCGCCATCGAGGCGGTCACGTTCCGCAAGGACCTTCGCATCGGCGGTAACTCGGGCGGCGCCGACGGCGCGGAATTCTTCTGGGTCCGGCTGCACACGGACCGCGGCATTACCGGAACGGGCGAAACCTACCCCTACTCGCAGGGCGAAATCGGCGCGCTCAGGGATTACGCGCGGCAGATCCTCGGCCGCGACCCGCGCGACATAGACGGGCTCTGGCGCAGCTACTACCACAACATGGCCATGCGCAACGCGGGCGGCTCGGATATGCGGGTCCTCAGCGCCATCAACATGGCGCAGCTCGACATTCTCGGCCAGGCTGCCGGCCTCCCCCTTTACCGGCTGCTGGGCGGCAAGACGCGCTCGCGCGTCCGCGTTTACAACACCACTACGGATTACTGGGCCATCAACGGGATGAAAATGGGCCCGGACACGCTGGCCATCGCCCGCTTCCTGCTTGATCGCGGCATTACCGCCATGAAGATTTACCCGTTCTCCGCCCGCGACAACTACCTCTCCAACCAGGAGCTTGACCGCGGGCTGAAGTGGATCCGCGATATTCGCGACGAGTTCGGCATGCGGATGGACATCTGCGTGGACCTCTGGGGCCGCTTCGATCTGCCGAGCGCGATCCGCATCGCAAAGGCGCTCGAGCCCTACAACATCATGTATCTCGAAGACGCCATGCTGATGAACAACGCCCAGTCTTACGCGCGGCTGGCGCAGGAGACCAGCATTCCCATCTGCATGAGCGAGACTCTCGCCACCCGCTACGAGTACCGCGAGTTTTTCGAACTGAAAGCCTGCGACGTGGTGATGTACGATCTCTCCTGGTGCGGCGGCGTTTCGGAAGCGAAAAAGATTGCCGACATGGCCGACGCGTATTTCATCCCCACTTCGCCTCATACCTGCGGCGGCCCGCTGCTTTACATCTGCTCGACGCACCTGAGCGCGGCCGTGCCGAATTTCCTCATTATGGAAAGCAATTACTGGAAGTACACGCACCAGTTTCCGCGTTTCGTGGCCAACGCTCCGGTTCCGGAGAACGGCTCGGTAGCACCTCCGGAGGAGCCGGGCATCGGCGCAGGCATCAGGCCCGAACTCTTTTCGAGCGGCGATGCCATCGTGGAGACCATCGCCCGGGCCTAGACGGCGCCTCGTGCAAAGCTGCCCGAGAAGTGTAAGAATAGCGACATTATGAAACGGAACCTTTGGCTCGCACTTTCATTTGCCCTCATCCTGCTTTTTGCCGGCGAGGGCCGCGCCCAGTTGGGCATGTTCACCAAAGAGCAGCGCATCGAGTTCACCCGGGAATGGAAAGGTGAGCGCGACGAAGACGGCCGCCCGCTTGTCCCGGACTCGGTTCTCGAGCGCCTGAGAGAGACCACTGCGGAAGAGGCTTGGGGCGTTCTGCGCGGCGCTCGCTATCCCAACCAGTTCGCCTCCGGCTTCCAGCAGATCGTCACCGTTCCCGGGAAGCGCCTGGTCGGCCGCGCCGTGACCGCCGTCTTCATGCCGCTCCGTCCTGACGTAAACGCGGTCATCAATGAAAAGGCCAAAGCAGAGGGACGCAGTAGCGCGGGCGGGCAGAATTCCTGGGTCATCGATATTCTGAAGCCGGGCGACGTGGTTGTCGTCGATCTGTTCGGCAAGATCAAGGACGGCACCTTCATCGGTGACAATCTCGCCACCTCCATCTTCACCAAGACAGGGACCGGCGTTGTGGTCGACGGAGCCGTCCGCGACCTTTCCGGCATTTTGCAGATCAAGGGATTTACCGGCTATGTGCGCGGTTTCGATCCCTCGGCCATCGCCAACGTGATGCTGGTGGGCATCAACGTGCCGATCCGCATCGGCGAAACCACGGTGATGCCGGGCGATGTGGTTCTGGGCGATCCCGAAGGCGTTACCTTCATTCCTGCGCATCTCGCGGAGCGGGTCGCGGATGTCTCCGAAAACACCCGGCTGCGCGACCAGTGGGGACACCAGATGCTGCGCGAGGGCAGGTACACCCCCGGCCAGATCGACTCCCGCTGGACGCCCGAAATGCAGGCCGAATTCAAGAAGTGGGCTGAAGAGCAAAGGAAGAAGCAAAAGAAGTAAGACAACCGGCGAGACCGGGCTTACGCCCGGTCTCGCTCCCGCCAGTTCATCCTTCCACCGTTCTTGTTAAATCTGCCCCCCGAACCTGATGGGGACGTAACATCTGCGCAGAGCCCGCTCAAAATCCTTGCAGAAATTCCCAAATCAGAGTATAAGTCGCAGGAGAAACCACGAAGAGGGGGTGTTATGCGCCTGTTTACTTGCGCCTGCCTGCTTGTCTTTACTTCCTGGCTGGCTCTTGCCCAGGACACCAGAGGGAACATTTCCGGCACGGTCACCGACGCCCAGCGTGCCGTTATCGCAGGAGCGACCGTCGTCGTAACCAACACGGGCACGGGGACAAGCGTCCGGCTGACCACCAACGCCAACGGCTACTATGAAGCGCCTCTGCTCCTGCCCGGCTCTTACACTGTCAGCGCCGAGTACCCCGGCTTCAAGCGATTGGTGCGGTCCGGGATCACGCTTGCCATCGGCGAGCAGTTACAGATCGATCTGCAACTGGAGGTCGGCGCCGCCGCCGAATCCATAACCGTGACCGGCGAGGCGCCGATTCTCGACACCAGCACGGTGAGTACCGGCCGGGCGATCTCAAACCGCGAAATTATGGACCTGCCGGTGCTCGGCAATAACACCATGATGCTCACCCGCTTCGCGCCGGGTGTACAGGTCCCCGGAACCACCCAGTTTCTGGTCCAGGGCCAGGTCGGCGGCGGGTCGGGATATTACGCGCCGGGCAACGTCGGCGGCAACGAGTGGTCGATCGATGGCGCCTCCACGAACGGGACGGATCGCCGCGTGTCGATCATGCCCAGCCCCGATATCATCGACGAGTTCAAAATCGAGATTTCCAACTTCGATGCCGCGTTCGGGCATTCCACCGGCCTGAACATCTCCATGTCCACCAAGTCGGGAACCAACGACTTCCACGGAACCGGCACCTATCAGTACATGAACCAGCGCTGGAACGCGGCTTCGTTTTTCGTAAAACAGAACCGCTACCGCCAAATCGCTCAGCTCCGGGCTGCCGGGGACTTCGCCGCGGCGGATGAGCTGGCCAAACAGCCGCTGCTTCCTGCCGGCCACATGAACAACGTTCATGCGACCATCAGCGGCCCCATTCGCATCCCCAGGCTGATCGACGGCCGGAACAAGCTGTTTTTCTTCCTGGGTTATTCGAAGCTCAACAATTTCCAGTCCGCCCGTCCGAGCGAAATCAACTACACCGTTCCCACTGTGGCGATGCGAAACGGCGACTTCTCCCAGCTTCTGAACGTCGATCCCGTTCGCTACCAGATCTACGATCCCCTATCGACCCATCCCGATCCGGCGCGGCCGGGATTCGTGGTTCGCAACCCGTTCCCGAATAATCAGGTTCCGCAAAGCCGGATCACGCATCCCTCCTACAAGTTCTACACCGACCGCATGCCGCTGCCGAACAACGATCCCACAGACCCGACGCGGGAGCCGGTCAATAACTTTCTGGCTTCCAGCATGCCCAACAACGTCTTCTATCACTCCTGGAACAACCGGGTCGATTACATGGCCACCGAGAAGCACCGCTTCTTCTTCCGGTGGATCAAGACTCACTTCATAGAGGACGCCCAGGACTATACCTTCTCGACCGAGCCCGGCCTTATGGCCTGGAACGAGCGGCGTCCGGCAGCCAGCGCCGCCGCTGACTGGACCTATGCCATGAACCCCAACACCGTGCTGAACGTGACGGTGAACGCGAACAGCTTCCTCCTGCAAAACCAGCGCCTGGGAACCCGCAAATACAAGCCCACCGATGTGGGCCTTCCCGCCTACATGGATGCCAAATGCGACGCCAGTTGCGCGCTCCCCAGATTCATTTGGCCCGGAATGACCGCCTGGTCGGGCGACATGGTCCTCAGCACGCCGGTTGATCCCGGCACGAAGGGCTGGCAGCGGAGCGTGAAATTCAACGTTTCGCACGTCCGCAATGCGCACTCTTTCCGAGCCGGTATCGACTTCCGCGAGCACCATCGCACGCAGATCCAGACCGGCGGATTCACCTCCGGGAACTTCAGTTTCGCCAATAACTGGACGAGAAAGGACGGCGACGGATTCACCCCTGCGGGTAGCCTCGGCTTGGGCTGGGCGACGTTCATGCTCGGTATGCCCACCGCTATGTCGGCGGACACCAACGATACTTTCGCGCTCGTCAGCCCTTATTACGCCTGGTACGCTCAGGATACCTGGCGCGTCACCAGGAACCTGACTCTTACGCTGGGCCTGCGCGTGGAGTACGAGCAAGGCGCCACCGAGCGCTTCGACCGCGCCCTGTCGTACTTCGATCCCGACCTTGAGCTGCCAATCACGGCTGCCGCCCAGGAGGCCTACGCCCGCAATCCCCTGGACGAGCTGCCCCCCAGCCAGTTCATTGTCCGGGGCGGCACTGTCTACGCCGGGAGAAACGGCGTGCCGAGACGGCTGTGGCGAAACGAGCTGATGTGGCTGCCCAGACTGTCGGCGGCCTGGCAGTTCAGCCCCAGAACAGTCATCCGCGGCGGCTACGGCATTTACTATGACACCCTGAACGTGATGAACCAGGGGGCCAACCAGTACGGTTTCTCGCGCGCCACCAACACGACTCTTACAAACGATTTCGGTATCACCTGGCTAGCCGGAGATCCCGCGAATGGAATTTCGCCGCTCGCCGACCCGTTCCCGGTCCGGTCCGACGGCACGCGCTTCGACGCACCCCTGCGGGACGCTCTGGGCGCGATGGCCCGCGTGGGACAGGGGTATACTTTCGGCCGCTTCGACCGGATGCATCCGCGCGTCCAGCGATGGCGGGTGGGCATCCAGCGCGAGCTTACGAACAACATGATGGTCGAGGTCGCGTATTGGGGCCAGTGGGCTGACCGCATCAGCATTACCCAGAGACTGGATGCGCTGCCGGAACAGTATTGGGCCACCGGGCTTGTGCGCAACGATGCCGTTGCCACCGACATGAACCGCGAGGTGCCGAACCCGTTCTATATCGGAAACTTCGAGTTCCTTCGCACCTCCGACCCGGTGCTTTATCAGCACCTCTCCACGCTCCAGCAGTTCACCAGGCCCACCATACAGAAGAACCGGCTCCTGCGGCCTTTTCCGCACATGAACGGGATTTCGGACAATGCGGTTCCGAAAGGCAAAGCACGCACTCACGCGCTTGAGGTCAACTTCCAGCGCCGCATGTCGAAGGGGCTGACGGTGAACGCTTCTTATTCGCGGATGAAGCAGGACGCCCTGACGATCCTGGAGAACGAGTTCCACACCGAACCAACCATTTGGTGGCCCAGCGACACCGCCCGGCCGCACCGCTTCACCGCCACCGGCGTCTATGAGCTGCCCTTCGGCAGGGGCCGCGCGTTCGCCCAAACGGGCATCCTGAACCACATCGTGGGCGGCTGGCAGATCGCCCTCACCTTCGAATACCAGCCAGGCCCGCTGCTTAGCTGGGGCAATCTCTTCTACTACGGCGATATCAGCACCTTCGAGCGCGACGCCACTTCCGGTACCCGCACGTTGGAGCAGTGGTTCAACACCGACCTGCCCTTCGAGCGCACCTCGACCAGGCTGCCGGCGGCCTTCCACGTGCGAGTATTCCCGCGTTACTTCAACGGCCTCCGCGCGGACGGCCTGAAGCAATGGAACGGGAACCTTGTGCGCGAATTCCGCATTACGGAGCGCGTCCGCTTCCAGGTCCGCGCCGATGCGATCAATCTCCAGAACCGCTCGCAGATGGCGGCTCCCGACCTGTCCCCGACATCGACGAATTTCGGGAGAATTACAAGCCAGACCTCGTCGCTGAACCGCTTCTATCAATTCCAGGGCAGAATTCAATTCTGATTGCGTCTTTCACGCCCGCGGCGCCGGCAGCGCAGGGTTTTTCCGGCGCCGCGCACTTGCCGTTCCGGATCACCCGCGACAGAATGGTTTGGTACCAAAAAGGAGACCCAACATGGGCAAGAACTTTTCGAGACGTAACTTGATGCAGCTGGCCGGCGGCGCCGGCATTGCCTCTATCGTGGCTCCGCGGCTTGCCAAAGCGGCCAAAACAAAGTGGCCGATCGACGTGATGCGCGAAGGGATTCCCAAGATCTGCGCATACGGGGGCAGGGACGCGGCAGCCAACCGTGCCTTACAGCAGGTTGGAGTCTTTCATGTCATCGGCAGCGGCGGCCGCATGCCCTGGACCGAGGAAGCCCTCCGCAGGATGATCAACACGTACAAGGAACAGGGGATGACCGTCGTGAACGCCATGATAGGCGGGATGAGGGACATCATCCGCGGTGGCCCAAATCGGGACCAGGAGATCGAAAACATTATCCTCTCGACGCGGGCTGCCGGCAAAGCCGGACTGCCCTGCATTGAATACAACTTCTACGGCCACCGTTTGACGGAGGGCTACGAGGAGGAACTCGGGCGTGGCGGTTCCGGCCTCACGCGTTTCAATTACGAACGGGTGAAAGATCTGCCGCCTCTGGAACACGAGGGCAAGCATACGAAGGAAGAGCTTTTCAAGCGCGCCGAGTACTTCCTCAAGGCCGTCATCCCCGAAGCGGAAAAGGCCAATGTCCGGTTTGCGCTGCATCCGAACGATCCGCCGGCCCCGATCTCGCGCGGGACCGAGCAGATGTTCGCCACCTTCGCCGATTGGAAACGCTACCTGGACCTGGTCAAGAGCCCGTACAACGGCATCACCTACGATTGCGGCGTTTGTTGGGAACTCGGCGAGGACCCGGTGGAAGTCTTCAAGTACCTGAGAAGCCGCGACGTAGTCAATCACGTCCATTACCGCAACGTGGTCATGCGCAAGCCTTATGTCGACTACACCGAAGTGTGGCTCGACGAAGGCCAGGTGGACATGTTTGCGGTGATGAAGGAGATGGTGCGCAGCAAGTACGGGGGAAGCGTTCTGCCGGAGCACCCGCGCGCCATCGACCTCGACCGCAACCGCGAGCGCGGAATTGTCGGCCAGTACGCGAAAGTGGGCGGCGGCGGCTTCGCCGGCGAAATCTACAACTACGGCTTCACCAAAGCAATGCTTCTGGCCGCACTCTCCGAATAACCGGCCTGTTTTCCAACACCGGCGCCGGCGCCGTTTAAACTCACGCGCCGGCGCCTCCCATACGCGCCCACCGCGCTGCGCGGACCGGAAACGTCTTTCTGTGTTCTCCTGCCGGGCGTGAGTTTTCTCCTTTCCCGAGACCGAAATACCGAAATACCCCTGCCGCTGGATTCATGCAGCGGCCTGTGAGAGATTAAGAATAGTTAACGTGCCCGCCGGGGAAAGCGTAAAGGGGTGAACTGAGCCCGGACGGGCACGGCCGATTCGACGGCGGCTTGATCGCCGAGGCGATTTGCAGTGCCTGCGCCGCCTGCCCTTCTCTCGGATTCCGGCGGCGTCACTCGCAACCCCGGGCGCACGCTACTTGAGGTGTGCCCGATTCCACTGTGGGAGAAATCCATGTTCCACCATGTAAAGGAACTTCAGTTCAATGCACGCGTCTCGAATCCGGACCCCCGGTTCGCGCGGCTGCTTCTGGAGCAGTTCGGCGGAGCGAACGGAGAGCTGAAAGCCGCGATGCAGTATTTCACCCAGGCCTTCGGGTGCCGGCAGGCATACCCGGAAACGTATGACTTGCTGATGGACATCGGCACCGAGGAGTTCAGCCACCTGGAGGTGGTAGGCGCGACCATTCAAATGCTGCTCTCAGGCGTGAACGGCGAGCTGAAAAACGCCGTCGAGAGAACCGATCTCGGGAAAATTCTGAACGGCGGCAAGGGCGCACGCGAGGACTACATGCACGAAGCGCTCACCAATCCCGAGTTTCTGGTGCTGTCTGGAGGCACGCCCACGGTCACCAACGCCGCCGGCGTGCCTTGGTCGGGCACGTACGTGGAAGCGAACGGCGAGCTGACGGTAGATCTGCGGTCGAACATCGCCGCCGAGTCGCGCGCCAAGATCGTCTACGAATACCTTATGCAATTCACCGACGACCCTCTGGTCAAAGAGAGCCTCGGATTCCTCATGACTCGCGAGATTGCGCACATGCAGATGTTCACCGCCGCGCTGGATTCGATTGCCGCGAACTTTCCTCCGGGTGTTCTGCAAGGAGATCCGCGGTACACGCACCTGTACTTCAACATGTCCGACGGCGTGGATGTCCGGGGCCGCTGGAACCAGGGCCAGGGCCCCTGGAACAAAGGCGAGGAGTGGGTCTACGTCTCCAACCCGCACGAACACGTGCAACGGACTCAGGGACTGGTCGAACAGGCGGTCGAGGACTCCTCGCATAATCTCAAGGAGATCTCGGACCTTGACCGCAGGATGAGCCAGGCGCGGTACGAGGAAGTGAAGAAGGCTGTCCCCACAGGCCGCGCGCAGTGGTCGGACTACAAGGAGCGGGCGCGCAAGCAGGGCTGATGTCAGGTGGCGGAGCAGCCGTCCAGCGGCTCTCCGCCGCTTTTCCCACCCGGCGAGTACGGCGGCAGGCGCGTGCGCCGAATGCACCTCCGCGATGAATTGTGCTAACGTACTCCCGAATGCAACTTCAACTTCGACGTCATACAAGAGATCCGCTTATATATACAGCCCTGTTTGCGATGTTTTGGGTGATTGCCCGCGCCTGCCGGCAGTCAATTACGATAGACGAAGCTGATTCCTACCTCTTCTGGGTCTCACGATTCAGCCCTTCCCATTGGGAAGCCGCCTCAAATAATCACGTGCTGAATTCGATGCTGGAGAGGTTAGTCACAGACATATTTGGCGTGTCTCATTTCACGTTGCGCGCTCCCGCCCTGCTGGGCGCGGCTATTTACATCCTGGCGGCTTTTTATCTCTGTAAGGCCATTACAAGCGGAAAACTTCTTCAATGGACGCTATTTGTCGGCTTTGTATATAACCCCTTCGTAATGGACCACCTGGTTGCGGCCCGCGGCTATTCGCTTGCCCTTGCCTTCCTGCTGGCAGCCATCGCAATCGCCTTCAGCGATGTGCCCCCTCTGCGGGCTGCGGCGCTAAGCTCTGTGTGTATCGCGCTCTCGTTTGCCGCGAACTTCTCCTTCGCTTTTGCCAATGCCGCGGTGTTCCTCATGATCATGCTGTGGCTTTCGCGGAACGTCGAACGGAGGACATACCCGGGATTGGCGATTGCCGGCATTGTACCGGGATTAGCGGTAACGATATTCCTGACGATGTGGACGTTACTTAACTGGCCGAGAGGTCAGCTGTTTTATGGCGCGCACAGCCTGGCCGAGACGTTCCACAGCATCCTTGAATCTTCGCTGTATACGCTGAACCCGTACCTGGTAAATCCCTCACTCTATCCTGTTCTGGAAAAGGCATCGGACTGGTTGCCGGTTCTGCTGGGCGTCGCGCTGGCGGCGCAAGCCGGAGGCATCGTGCTTAAGCGGGTCTCGGTTCTCAAAGAGCATTGCGTGTGGCTGCTCGCCGTCGGCGCCGGCGGATTCATCATCGCGACCGCCGCGCACCGGTTGGCGTACGGAATCTGGCGTCTGCCGATGCCGCTTGCCAGAACCGGGCTGTTTTTTGTCCCGCTCTTTATATTAGTAGCGGGCGCCCTGGCGTCTGCCTTCCCCGTTACGCGCACCGGCAGAGTTCTCCAGAGCTTTGTTCTTGTCACGCTGTTCGCTACGGCCTGTTACTTCATCTTGTGTCTCCGGCTGTCGCATTTCAAGGAATGGAAATGGAATGCGGACTGTAATCACCTTTATGAAGTGATGGCTGATTACAGTCAACGTTATAACGTGAAAAACATCACGACAAGCTGGCGATTTACAGCATGTCTTAGTTTTTATCGCGAGCTCTCAGGGAATAAGAGTATAGAGGAGATCGAGCCTTTCGTGGATCGGTATCCTTCCGGTAAGCCGTTGTATGTTCTGTTTTATCCCCATGACATGGGTTTTGCCGACCAGGAGCGGCTGAAAGTCGTCTATCAGGGTGAGTTGAGCGGCGCGGTTGTGGCTATCCGTCCCGACGTGGCGTGCGCGAACGAGTAAGCTAAGCCGGCTGTCCCGCCGCTTCGTGGATTTCCTGCAAGCTCCACACGCGGACGGGGTCGCGCCGGCGCGATGCTATGGCTTCGGCCGCCGCTCTAGCGCCGCTGATGGTCGTGATGCACGGCACGCGGTAAGCTACGGTCGTCCGCCGGATCGCCCGTTCGTCGCTGAACGAGCGCGCCCCGGCCGTCGTGTAGATCACGAGATGGATCGTTCCCGCCTTCAGCAGGTCCACTGCGTTGGGCCGGCCTTCGTTCACTTTGAACACAACCCTGGGGGCAAGCCCGGCCGCCCGCAGCGCCGCCGCCGTCCCGCGCGTCGCCACCAGCTTGAAACCGAGCCCGGCGAGTGTTCGCGCCACCTCTACCGCGGCGGCTTTGTCGCGGTCATTCACGCTAATGAAGACCGTGCCGCTGTCCGGCAGCGGAGTCCCCGCGCTTAGCTGCGCCTTGCCGAATGCTTCGCCGAAGTTCTCGCCCACTCCCATCACCTCGCCGGTGGACCGCATTTCCGGCCCCAGCGCCGGGTCGACGCCCGGAAACTTGGCGAAGGGGAACACCGGCGACTTCACGAAGAACTGCGGCACGGGCAGCACGCCGTTTACACGCCCGCCCGTCAGGTCGCGAAAGTCCGCCAGCCGCTTGCCCAGCATCAGCCCCACCGCGATCTTCGCCAGCGGCACGCCGGTCGCCTTGCTCACGTACGGCACCGTCCGCGACGCCCGCGGGTTCACCTCCAGCACGTACACCGTGCCGTTCTGGGCGGCGTACTGCACGTTCATCAGCCCGACGACTTTCAGCGCCCGCGCCAGCCGTTCCGTGTATTCCCGCACCTTGCACAGCACTTCTTCGCTCAGCGAGTACGGCGGCAGCACGCACGAGCTGTCGCCCGAATGAACGCCGGCTTCCTCGATGTGCTCCATGATGCCAGCGATCAGCACGTCCTCGCCGTCCGACAGCGCGTCCACGTCGATCTCAGTCGCGCTGTCCAGGAAGCGGTCGATCAGCACCGGGCGATCCTGCGAGAACACCACCGCCTCGCGCATGTACTGGCGCACCATCTCCTCATCGTAGGCGATCACCATTGCGCGCCCGCCCAGCACGTACGACGGCCGCACCAGCACCGGGTAGCCGATTCGCCGCGCCACCGCGCACGCCTCTTCCACGCTCGTCGCCGTCCCGTTCGGCGGGGAGGGAATCCCCAGCCTCTCCAGCAGCGCGCCGAACAGCTTGCGGTCCTCGGCGAGGTCGATGTTTGCGGGATCGGTCCCGATGATCGGCACGCCCTGCGCCTTGAGCGGCAGCGCCAGGGTCAGCGGCGTCTGCCCGCCGAACTGCACGATCACGCCCTCCGGCTTCTCGCGCTGGATGACGTCCAGCACGCACTCCCTCGTGAGCGGCTCGAAATACAGCTTATCCGACGTGTCGAAATCGGTGGACACCGTCTCGGGGTTGGAGTTGATGATGATGGACTCGTAGCCCAGCGATTTCAGCGCCAGCACCGAATGCACGCTGCAGTAGTCGAACTCGATGCCCTGCCCGATGCGGATGGGGCCGGAGCCCAGCACGACCACTTTTTTGCGGCCGCTGTCTTTGGACTCGTCCACGTCCTCGTAGCAGGAGTAGTAGTACGGCGTTCTGGCCTCAAACTCGCCCGCGCACGTGTCCACCATCTTGTAGGTGGGCAGTATGCCGAGAGCCAGCCGCAGCGCCTTGACGGCGGGCTCCTGCGAGCCGATCAGGTTCGCGATGTAGCTGTCGCCGAAGCCGTAGCGCTTGCACCGCTTCAAAAGCTCTGGCGGCAGCGTGTCGATGGTGTAGCGCTTGAGCTCTTTGGCCAGCTGTACGATATTGTTCAGTTTGTTAATAAAAAACCTGTCGATGCGGGTGATCTCGAATATCTCGTCTACCGACCAGCCGCGCTCCAGCGCTTCGGAGATGACGAATATGCGCTCGTCGTCCGGTGTCCTTAGTGACTTTTCGATCTCCTCGTCCGTCCATGCCGCGATGGATTTCATGCCGAGCTGGTAGTCCAGCTTGACGTCCAGGCTGTCGATGGCCTTGAGCAGCGATTCCTCAAAGTTGCGTCCGATGGCCATCACCTCGCCGGTGGCCTTCATCTGTGTGCCCAGCGTGCGCGTGGCAGTGACGAACTTGTCAAACGGCCAGCGCGGCACCTTGGTGACCACGTAATCCAGCGCCGGCTCGAAGCAGGCGCACGTCTCTCCGGTGATAGGGTTGGTAATTTCGTCCAGGCCGTAGCCCACCGCGATTTTGGCCGCGGCGCGGGCGATGGGGTAGCCGGTGGCTTTGCTGGCCAGCGCCGACGAGCGGCTGACCCTGGGGTTGACTTCGATCACCACGTAGTCGTCGCTGTTTGGGTTCAATGCAAACTGGATGTTGCAGCCGCCCTCGATGCCCAGCGCGCGGATAATCCGGATGGACGCGCTGCGCAGCATCTGGTATTGCTTGTCGGACAGCGTCTGCGACGGCGCGATGACGATGCTGTCGCCGGTGTGGATGCCGACAGGGTCCAGGTTTTCCATGTTGCACACCACGATGCAGTTGTCCTTGGCGTCGCGCATCACTTCGTATTCGATTTCCTTGTATCCGGCGACGCTCTGTTCCAGCAGCACCTGCCCGATCATCGAGAACGAAAGGCCCTGCGCCGTGATGTTTTTGAGCTGTTCCATGTCCTGCGCGATGCCGCCGCCGGTGCCGCCCAGCGTATAGGCGGGCCGGACGATGACCGGAAAGCCCACTTCTCCCGCGAACGCCACAGCTTCTTCGACGGAAGTGGCGATGACGCTGCGGGCGATTTTCTCGCCGATGCGCTCCATGGTCTCTTTGAACAGTTCGCGGTCTTCCGCCAGCCTGATGGAGGAAAGCGACGTGCCCAGTAGCTCGATATTAAGCTCATCCAGTATGCCGTTTTCGGCAAGCTCCACCGCCATGTTGAGGCCGGTCTGCCCGCCCAGCGTGGCGATGATGCCCTGCGGCCGTTCCTTGCGCAGTATGGCGGATATCGTTTCCAGCGTAATGGGCTCGATGTACACGCGGTCCGCCATCTCCGTGTCCGTCATGATGGTGGCGGGGTTGGAGTTGACCAGCACCACTTCGTAGCCTTCTTCGCGGAGCGCCTTGCACGCCTGCGTGCCCGAATAGTCGAACTCCGCCGCCTGCCCAATAACGATGGGGCCCGAGCCGATCACCATTATTTTTTTGAGGTCATGTCGTTTAGGCATTGGTTACCTCCCGGGTACGGTTCTCTGAGAAAATGTATCTCCTGAGAATCCCATCTGGTAAATGCCGATTGTAAAAATACGCAGAGCCGTCCGTCCATCATTTCAGCAGATCTTTCAATGCATCAATAAGCGCGTCGATGT
>Ga0134098_1002160_pt1 | contig 14314 bp, 7 predicted proteins | sample 9_3taG_FD_94456 | JGI IMG/M metagenome (GOLD analysis project Ga0134098, IMG submission 94456) | Switchgrass degrading microbial communities from high solid loading bioreactors in New Hampshire, USA - 9_31_10_142_A3 metaG | ecosystem: Engineered > Bioreactor > Semi-continuous > Anaerobic >... | reverse complement strand
TGACCGACGGCCTCGGCCTGTTCGGCGGCACGCTGATTTTCATCATTTTCGGCAAGGCGTCGCCTGACGTGCTGCTCGGCTTCGGCTTCGGCGGCACGCTGTTGGCGCTTTTCATGCGTGTTGGCGGCGGTATCTACACCAAGGCGGCAGATGTTGGCGCGGACCTGGTTGGTAAGGTCGAAGCCGGTATGGAAGAGGACGACCCGCGCAACGCGGCCGTCATCTCCGACCTGGTGGGCGACAACGTGGGTGACTGCGCCGGTATGGCGGCGGACATCTTCGAGTCGTACGAGGTGACGATCGTCTCTAGCCTGATCCTCGGCCTCGCGCTGACCGCGATCAACGGCGAGCTGTACTGGATCGTCCTGCCGCTGCTGGTGCGCGGAATTGGCGTCATCAGCTCGATTGTCGGGACGTACGCCGTGTCGCTGTGGCGCGTGGACGATGCCGAAGAGGCGATGTACAAGAGCTACGAGATCTCGTCCGGCATCACGATCATCTCGACGTTCCTGCTGGCGTGGCTCTACGCCGGTCAGCTTTCGCTGGCGACGCTGGTGGCGGTGGGCGTCGGTCTGGCCGTGACGTTCAACCCGCTGACTTCGTATGCCACAAGCGCTAAGAGCCCCCGCGTGCAAACGGTTGCGGCTTCGACTCGCTTTGGCCCGGCCTCGGTTATTCTTGAGGGTCTGTCTCTGGGGTACCTGTCGAGCGTGTGGGCGCTGTTCGTGATTGTCGCGAGCCTGCTTGCGGCGATCCTGGTCTACAGCGTGGACTTCCCTGATGCCTGGAAGCTGCCGGTGGCGCTCATCGGCGCGGCGCTGTCGGTGTTCGAGATCGTGCGCGGGCAGCGGAACGGCCACCTGGTCGAAGGCTTCTTCCACGCGCTGTGGATTATGGTCTTTGCGCTGTTCCTGGTGAGCATGCACGCCGTTCCGGATGTGCACCGCTACAGCTACATTCTGTTTGGCGTCACGCTGATCGGCGTCGGGATGCTGTCGCACACCGGCAACAACGTCAGCATGGACACCTTCGGCCCGATCTCCGACAACGCGAACGGTATCGGCGAGCTGGCCGGGATGGGCCCCGAGGCGCGCCAGATTATGGCGGACCTGGACGCAGCCGGTAACACCACGAAGGCCATCACCAAGGGCGTCGCCATCGGCTCGGCGGTGATCGCGGCGGTGTCGCTGTTCGGAAGCTACTTCTCCGATATCCAGCGCGTGCTGCCGGAAGGCCAGACCTTTGAAGAGGTTATCAACCTGGCGGACCCGATCGTGTTTGTCGGCCTGCTCATCGGCGGCTCGCTGCCGCTGCTGTTCAGCGGCCTGCTGATCAAGGCGGTTAACCGCGCGGCCGGGCAGATCATGGCGGAAGTGCGCCGCCAACTGCGCGACCCGAAGATCATCGACGGCACCAAGACTCCGGACTACGCCAAGGCGGTGCGGATCTCGACCCAGTCGGCGCAGTATGAGCTGGTTCCGCTGGGCATCGTCGCGGTCGTCGCGCCGATCGTCGTCGGCCTGCTGCTCAAGGAGCAGGCGCTGGGCGGCTTCCTGGTGGGCGTCATCCTGACCGGCCAGTTGTTCGCGGTCTTTATGTCGAACGCGGGCGGCGCGTGGGACAACGCCAAGAAGTACGTGGAAGACGGCTATCACGGCGGCAAGGGCAGCGAGAACCACAAGGCGTCGGTTGTGGGTGACACAGTCGGCGACCCGCTCAAGGACACGGCTGGCCCTGCGTTGAACCCGATGATCAAGGTGATGAACCTGGTCGCGCTGATCGTCGCGCCGGTCGTCGTGCAATACGGCGGCTATGGCGTGGGCATTATCGCTGGTATCGCGATCGGCGTGGCGCTGATCGTCTGGTCGGTGCGTCGTAGCGATCGCCGGGTCGTGATGGAAGAGGACGCGGCAACCGAGCGCATCAGCGAGGCGATTGTCGCGGGCGACTAAGCTCTGCAAATCCGACGCCCCATCGTCGGGAGATTGCTCAGACAAAAGCGCGGCCCTCGCCAGTGCGGGGGTCGCGTTTTTTGCGTCGCTTTCTTACAATCTGCGGGGGAAGGACGCCATGACGACAGCATACACCACCGATGCACGCTTTGCGCTGCATGATGATTCATCGCATCCCGAGCACGCGGGCCGCCTCGAAGCGATCAGCCGGACGCTGACCAGCAGCGGCTTAGCGGAGCGCCTGCTGCCGGTAACGCCACGCCCCGCGACGCAGGATGAGCTACTCGCCGTGCACGCGCCGGAGCATCTGGCGCGGATCGAGGCGACACGCGGGCGGGCACGGGGACGCCTTGAGATCGACACATATGTGACCGGGCACTCGGACGAAATCGCGCGGCTGGCGGCGGGGTCCGTGCTGGCGCTGGTCGATACGGTGCTGGGCGGTGAGGCGGCGAACGGTCTGGCAGCGGTCCGCCCGCCGGGGCACCACGCCACGCCGACGCGAGCGATGGGCTTCTGTCTGTTGAACAACGTTGCGGTTGCGGCGCGCTATGCGCAGCGGCAGCATGGCTTGGGGCGCGTGGCGATTGTCGACATCGACGTGCATCATGGCAACGGCACGCAGGATATTTTCTACAGCGATCCGTCCGTACTGTTCATTTCCACACACCAATCTCCGCTGTATCCAGGCACGGGCGCGCTTGGCGAAACGGGCGCCGGAGCAGGGCAGGGCACGACGATCAACGTGCCTCTGCCGCCGGGCGTGGGCGATAAGGGGTATCACGCCGTTATGGAGCGGGTGATCACCCCCGCGCTGCGGCGGTTTGCGCCGGAACTGCTATTCGTCTCGGTGGGATTCGACGCGCACTGGGCCGATCCCCTGGCGCAGATGGCGCTGTCGCTGCGCGGCTATGATGCGCTGATGCGGCAGCTTGCTGCGCTGGCGGGCGAACTGTGTGAGGGGCGTATCGTTGTGGTGCTGGAAGGCGGCTACCATCTTGGCGCGCTGGCGAACGGCTGGGTAAATGTGGTCCGTGCGCTGCTGGACGACGCGGATTGCGCCGATCCGCTGGGTCCGGCAGGCGTGGGTGAGCCAGAAATCGACAGCCTAATTGACCGGATTCTGAATCTGCACCATCTTCCTTAATGCAATCTTTAGCCGTGTTGCGCATTTATGAAGCGCATTGCATAATGAAAATATCGTGCGCAGAGCGGATCCCCAGCGCTCGTGGCGCACGATTGACCACCGGCAGGTATGGGAAACGAGCGCATCATGGCTGAGACAATCACCCTACGAGCCTATCTGAACGACTTGAGAGGGATGGTGGAGAACGAATCTCCGACAGAGGTCGTCAGCCACTGCCGGTACATTCTCCAGCACTATCCTCAGAACGTGGCAACCTATCGTCTGCTGGGCCGGGCGCTGCTGCAAAAGGGCCACAACGAAGGTCTGCCAGAGCATTTCGTCCAGGCGGCGGATATTTTTCAGCGTGTGCTGAGCGTGATCCCTGACGACCAGGTGGCGCACCTTGCTTTGAGCGAGATCCGCGAGCAGGAAGGCGCGCTGGATCAGGCGATCTGGCACCTGGAACGCGCGCACGAGCAGATGCCGGGGAACACGGCTGTCGAGGAAGCGCTGCGCAGACTCTACACGCGGCGGACCGGCCAGGAGACGAAGGTAACCGACAAGCTCCAGCTTTCGCAGGGCGCGCTCGCTCGCCAGTACGCCAACAGCCAGCTTTATGACGAGGCTGTGCTGGAACTACGCCGGGCGCTGCATGACGATCCGGAGCGGGTCGATCTGCAGGTGTTGCTGGCAAAGCTGCTGTGGGAAAGCCAGCATCGCGTCGAGGCGGGGGAAGTGGCACTTGAAGTGCTCAAGCGGCTGCCGAACTGCCTCGAGGCGAATGCGCTCATGGCGCGGCTATGGCTGGCGTACAACCGCCCATCGGACGCGCAGCCCTATCTCGACCGGGTGGAAGCGCTCGACCCATACGTGGCGGCGAGCATCCTGCGACCCGACGGGAACGTGCCGGATCGCAACACGCTGACCCGGCTGGATTACACTGCCCGCGCGGCGGCCGCGCTCTCGACGGAGACGCCCGAGTGGGTCCACGAGCTAGACGACTTCGATGCGCGCGCGTCGTTCGGTGCGCCGGGTGGCAGTCGGGTGGACGCGATCGACACTGACGCTGTGTTTGGCGCACCGGCGGAAAGCGCGGCTCCCCCCGACTGGGTGCAGGGCATCTTTGCACAGGGCGAAGACGAGATGCCGGACTGGTTCGCTGCTCCGTCCCCCGCACCTGCGGATGAACAGCCCGCATCGTCGGAACCGGCGCCCGCCTCGTGGTTGGAAGACCCCGATACGGAACCGGCCGAGGCTGCTTTGCCTGAGCCGGATCTGTCCGAATTGCTGGGCGGCGCGCCCGACTGGTTCGGTGCTGCCGGGACCGGGACGGACGAACCGGCGGCCGAAGCGCCGGATGACCGCTGGTCGTTCGATCTGCCGGGCGAGGATGCGCCGCTCGCGCAGGATGATATGCGCGCGTTCGAGCAGGACCAGCCGTGGGCGGGTGCGGATCAGCCTTTCGCCGAACCGGCCGAGCCAGAGGCCGAGGTGCCGGATTGGTTCGCGGGCCTGGGCAATGCGATTAGCGCAGAGCCCGCAGAAGCACCTGCCGAGGAAGAGGCACTCGATCCGCTTGCGTGGCTGGACGAAGATACCCGGCCGGAACGGGTCTTGCCGGAGCCTGAGACACCCGAGGGGCCGCTCGACGCGGATTGGCTGGCGTTTGATGCAGAGCAAGCGGCTGAACTGCCTGCAGCGCAGCCGCAGAGCACGGACGCGGACGCCTTCACGCCTGAAGATGACGAGATTGCCGACCTCGACCGCTTGTTTGAAGCGCTGACCGCCGCCGAGCAGGCGCAATCTGAGGCGGATACGGTGGGCTTCACGGTCGAGGAAGCGAAGCAAGAGGACGAGCTTGCCGAGCGGCAAGCTCCAGCGCCGTCCGATGACTGGCTTGCCATCTTCCAGGAGAGCGAGCCAGCAGATGACTTGGAGCCGTCGACGCCTGTTGCTGAGGCGCCCGTGACGGAAACGGACGTATTCCCGTGGGAGACGCCTGAGGCAGAATCGCCGCCGGAAGCGGACACACCGGCCGACGAGTTGCCGTGGGAGTTGCCCGCCGAGGAAGCGTCCGACGCCGCGCGGGCGGAGTATTCGCCCTTTGAACAGGCTGAGACGGTCGCGCCCGAACCGGTTGCGGGCGTTGAGGAAGAAGCGACCTTTGACGAAGCGTGGGCGGCATTTGACACGCTGAGCGAGGACATCGTCACTGGCGCAGTTGCAGATGCCGAATCTGCTGCTGAAGTAGAAACTCCAGCCGTTGGGGAACCGGAGATCTCGACCGGGGAGTTGTTTGGCGGGGCGGCTGCGGCGGACGATGACGATCTGCTCGCGGCGTTGTCGCAAGCGGCCGCTGACGAGGACGACTGGCTGGCCCAGTTCGATAGCGGGACCGGGCCGCTCGCCGCGCCGCAGGATCAGGCATCCGAGCCGGAAGCGGTGCCCGCCGATGAGGATTGGCTGCGCGAAATCCAGGCGGAAGCAGGGATCACGCCGCTCACGCAAGAGGACGCGTCTGCCGAGTCGTTGCTCTCGGACGACGACTGGCTGCACCAACTTGAGTCTGAAGCCGAGCAGGGCGCTCCGGCGCAGGATGAGGTCGCGACGCCTGAGCCTGCAGCTTCTGACGAGGACTGGCTGCGTGATATCCAGGTGGAAGCAGAGACCGCAGTTCCGCCGCAAGAGGAAGCGCCCGCCGAAGCTTTCGCTTCGGATGATGACTGGCTGCGGCAGCTTGAGTCTGAAGCGGAGCAGGGCGCTCCGGCGCAGGACGAGGCTGTGACGCCTGAACCTGCAGCTTCCGATGAGGATTGGCTGCGTGAAATCCAGGCGGAAGCAGAGATTGCAGTTCCGCCGCAAGAAGAAGCACCCGCCGAAGCCTTCGCTTCGGATGATGACTGGCTGCGTGAGCTAGCAAGTGAGGCCGATCTGACCCCAGCCGCCCAGGGCGAGGCGCCGCTCACTGGCGCGCTGCCCGATGAGGACATTCTGGCGATCTTCGGAGAGCCGGTCGAGCCTGCTGTGCCCGAACCGTCTGAGACGGATTTCGCGGCGTTTGACTGGTCGGCTGCCGAGGCGGACGCTCCCGCTGCTGAGACACCTGCCTGGATGGTCGACGAGCGCGCGCAGAGCGAGCCAGAACCACTCGATCAGGCGGCGGAACCTGCATCGGAAGACTGGCTCGGCGCGCTGAGCGACGAGGAAGGCGCGTCCACGGACGATTTTGCGCCCTTCGAAGAAGAAACCCTCGAGGACAAGCTCAGCACCGCTGAACACTCGTTACTGCGCGGGCTGGCGGCCGCTGTTGAAGACGCTCAACCCGCCGAGGTGCCTGACTGGATGGCCGGGCTGGAGATCGACGGCGCGGCTGACGCTGAGGTAGTTGGCGGATCGGTCGAGGACGATTACGATCCATTTGAGGGCGGCGATCCAGCCAATGTGCCGAGCTATGAGTCGGCCGTGCACACCGGTATCTTGCAGCCGGACGAAGAGCCGGACTGGATGCGCGTTTTCGAAATAGACGCGGATGCCGAGGACGAGGGTACGCCAGTCGAAGAGGACGCCGTACCCGATTTCGCAGCCGCCGATCTGGTTGACGAGCCGGACGATGCGCTCGCTGCATTTGATGCGGTCGCGCAGACGCCCGACGAGCCGCCGCGTGAGGCTGCTCCCGCCGAAACGTTCGACGCGATTGAGTGGGATATGCCCGGCGACGACCTGATCCTGGGTGTCGAGCCGGAGCCGCGCGCCGAGGCCGACGTGGACATTCCCGACTGGCTGAGCGCTATCACGCAGACCGCGACGCAAGATGATGTGGATGCAGCATCGGACATCGAGGACGTGTTCGCTGCCGATGCCGAGGCTGTGCCAGACTGGCTGCGCGAGATAGAAGAACCAGCGTCCGACGCGGAGTGGGCGGCGCAGGTCGAAGAAGTGGAAGCGGAGCCGTTTGCACCGGCCGCCGATCTGGCTGATACTAGGGACGCTTCGCCCGCGACCACCGAGGACGAAGACGACTTTGGTAGCATCTTCTCGTTTGAGGATCGCGAGCCGACCTGGATGCGCCGCGCGTCACAGCGACCGGATGACGGATTTGAACGCGACTGAGTGAGGGTATCAAACCCGCGCGATCGCCGGGCGGCGGCCGCGGTGTCGAGGAGGATAGGGCATGGTACCGGCCCCTGACGAGTTCCCCGATTTCGACAGCATGACCCCCGAAGAGCAGATGGCGTGGCTCGAAAGCCTCGCCCGCCGTCAGGGTGCGAACGCTGACGAGTTCGTGACGGCCGCGGATCAGGACATTCCGATTCCCGAGAATGTCGAGATTGACGAGCCGGGATATGTCCCCTATTCGATCCGCGAGGGTCTGCGTGTGGAGCGCGAACCGGAGCCACCGGCTGAGCCGGGCGACACCGAGCCGTTCGGTCCTGAAGACGAGGAACAACTCGAGGAAGCCCACGCCGCGCCGCGCGCTGATCTGCCTGATCCCCATGAAAGTATTGCTGCCGACGCCGAGGAAACGCCCGACGAAGAGTTCCCGCCGGTGGTTGAGGATGTCGAGTTCCAGGCGGACGCGTTTGTCACCGCGGCGGAGATGATCAACCCGGACGATCCGTCCGAGACGGGCATCGCGGACCTTGAGGAAGCGGCGAGCGACGAAACGCTGGACGACGAAGCCCTGGCCGACCCGATGACCTGGTTGGACAGTCTGACACCGCAAGCGACCGCCGGGGAAGCCGACTTTCTGGCCGAGCTTGAGCGCGCTGCGGCGGCGGAAGATTTCACGCTCGACTGGGATGAGGACGAGGGCCAGCCGGGGGTGGAGCAGGGCGTTCCGCTCTACGATGCGGCGGGCGCAGTGGACTTTGACCAGCTCGAAGAATTGGGGCTCGAGGGGTTTCAGGAGCGGGATTTCGGCGAAGAAGCGCGCGCCGCCGCAGACTTGAACACGCCGTCCGTCGACACGGGTATGGACGACGCGGCGGATAGCTGGCTCGAGGCTCATGCCGAGCGTGGCACGCCCGAGCAGGCCGAGGAAGCTGAAGCGCCCCGCGCGGTAGATGAAGCGGCTTTACGCGAGGCTGCGGCCGCTGCGGATGAGGCCGATCTTGGCGAGCCGGAGTCAGAGCCCGAACCCGAGACTGTGGCTGAGGCTGAGTGGTCCGAAGATGACGTGCTGGGCGGCGCCGATCCCATCGCTTGGCTCGAGACGCTGGCGCGGCGCCAGGGCGCGGACCTCGAAGAATTGACCACCGAAGCGGACCTTGATATTCCCGAGTTGCCCGAAGATACGGTTGTCGATGAGCCGGGATACACGGAATATTCGCCGTTCGGCATCTTGCCGCCGCGCCGCGAGGAGTCGCTGCCCCTGTCTGAGGAGCCGCGCGCCGAGCAGGATGAGTCCGCGGCGGAGCTTGAGTCGCTGAGCGAGTCGTTGGGCTGGCTGGCCGACATGACCAAAGAGCCGGAAGCCGAGCTTACGACCTGGCTGGCGGTGGAAGACACGTTTGCCGATCGGGAACTTAGCGCTGAGGACGAGGCGATCCCCGCGCCGGAGCAGCCCGCTGAGCCTGCCGACGCGCTGGCAGGCATGACCGACGAGGAAATCGAGCTTGCCCTGCGGCGCGGAGAGCTTACCGCCGAACAGGAACTGGCATGGCTCCAGCGCACGGCTCGCGAGCGCGCCGCCCAGTTGAGCGAGGTCGCGGGCGAACTTGGCGAGGAAAGCGGCGCGGATCTGGATGTTGAGCCTGCGGAACCGGGCGAGATCCCGCCGTGGCTGGCGGCGATGCGCGAGGAAGCGGTGGGAGACGACGCCGATACGGAAGACCTCGCGAGCCTGTTCGACACCGAAATCGCAGAGGCCCAAGCTGCGGCCGAGATCGAACCGCTGCTGGCGGATGATGCAAGCATCACCGAGGCGGAACTGGCCGCGTTCCTTGAGGATGAAGATGCGATCGGCGAGACGGATGCGCTGACAGAATCGCTGGTAGCGGACCTGATCAGCGACGCGGCTGCCGAGCCGGTCGAGCCAGGGCTGGCCGAGGCCGAGCCGATCGATATGCCCGATTGGCTTGTCGAGCAGGACGAAGAGTTTGCTGCGGCTGATGCGGAGCTTCCGGGGTGGCTTGCGGAGCCGCTGGAAGAGCCAGCCGTGCCGGTCGAGGAAGTGCCGGACTGGTTGAGCGAGCTTGGCGAGCCTGAGGCAGCTCAGGCGCCCGCTGCTGAAGAATTCGCTCCTAGAGCGGCGGCGGAGTCGCTGCCTGAGCCGGAGTTTTTCGCGCCGCAACGGGAAGCCGTGATCCCCGAAGGGGAGTTGTTCGTCACGTACCGGCAGCGGCTTGAGGAGGACCCCAGCGATCACGCGACCCGGCTGGCGCTGGCGCGGACATTACGCGGTCACGGTGAGGTCGCGCCGAGCCTCGACCATTACGAGACGCTGATCGAGAACGCGCAGCTTCTGGAAGACGTCGCCAACGACCTTTCGACGCTGGTACAGGAGCAGCCATTCCAGCCACGCGCGCGCCGCTTGCTGGGCGACACGCTCATGCGCCAGGGGCGGCTGCAAGATGCGCTCGAGGCGTACCGGAAGGCGCTTGAACAACTCTAGCAGCGGTTTGCGTTATAATTGGCGCGATGGCCGACGGGCTGGGTGTGATCCCGGCCCGATCGTTGTCTGGACCTAGACACAACGAAATGAGGAGCAACTGTGGAGCGAACACTGATTATCGTCAAGCCGGACGGCGTGCAGCGTGGCTTGACCGGCGAGATCATCCGGCGGTTTGAGACGCGCGGGTTGCGGATTGTGGGCATGAAGTTCATGCAGGTCAGCCGCGAGCTGGCCGCGCAGCATTACGCGGTGCACCAGGGTAAGAGCTTTTACGACGAGTTGATCGATTACATCACATCTGGTCCGGTGGTGGTGATGGCGCTCGAAGGGCCGAACGCGGTCGAGGCGGCGCGCAACACGATCGGCAGCACGCGCCCGCACGAGTCCCCGCCCGGTTCGATTCGCGGCGACCTGGGCATCGAAGTCTCGCGCAATCTGGTGCATGGCTCGGACTCGGTCGAAAACGGCCAGAAAGAGGTCGCGCTCTGGTTCAAGCCGGAAGAACTCGTGAGCTGGCAACGCGACACCGACCGCTGGATTTTCCCGGCGTAACGCACGCCGCCAGCGACGCGCTTTGGCGAATGATCAAGCACGCGAGAAATCACCTGACTTCTCGCGTGCGTTTTTCTATTCGGCAGGGTGCGCCTGCGCTACTGAATGCGCACCACGACCGGGGCCTCGCGCCACAGTCCCTCGAGGTCGTAGTAGCTGCGCTTTTCTGGCAGGAATCCATGCACGACGACGTCGCCGTAATCCATGAGGACCCAGCCGTTTTGCGCTTCACCTTCTGTACGCCAGGGGAGAATGCCGTAGCGATCTTTGAGCTCTTGCCCGATATGCTCAATGATTGCTTTGAGCTGCCGATCGCTGTTGCCGCTGAGAACTACGAAAAAATCCGTGACGGGCGAAACCTGCCGCATGTCCATCAGGACGACGCTTTCACCCTTCCGGTCCGAAGCTACGTCCACGATTGCGCGAGCGAGATCGATCGGTTCCAGTTTTCCGCCTCCTTAGCTGGTTACTCCTTGCCCCTATTTTAGCATTATTCTGTTTCGCTGTCAGTCAGAATCGCTCACACTGCCGGGGAAGGGAGCCCGGAAAAGCTCGGTATACGTCGCGCCGCCGGGGTTGAGCTCGCTGCGCATCAGACTGACGCTTGTGACGCGCCACGCCTGGTTATCGGTCTGCCGTGTGCCCATGACCACCCCGCCAAGCAGCGCCGCCTGCGACGCCGACGCCTCGCGCCGCACGCGGCCAAGCGTCAGATGCGGGCTGAAGGGGCGGTCTTCGGTCGGATAGCCGAGCGGGGAGATCGTCCGCTCGACAGCGTCGCGGAGCGCGTGCAGTTCCGGCAGTGCGCCCGCCACGCCGACCCAAACCACACGCGGGCGGCGCTCGCTCGGGAAGCAGCCCAGGTCCGACAGCACCAGCTCGAACGGCGCGCGGCCCACAACCGCCTCGCTGAGCGCGCGCTCTAGCTCGGGTTGCTGCGAGGCAGGCGCGTCCCCGAGGAATTTGAGCGTGAGGTGGATTCCGTGCGGGTCAACCCAGCGTACGACGCCGTGGGGCGTGTCGGCGCGAACCTGCTGCTGTATCACGGCCAGGCGTTCCAAAATGGGAGCCGGAAGCACAATCGCCACAAACAGTCTGAGCGTTTCCGCCATATCTGCTCCTTTCGTTCGCAGCCGGGACAGCTTCGAGGGAGTATAACGCGTCCCCTTGCGGGCTGCATCTGCGCGAAACTCCAGGGACCTTCGGGCGATTGTCTGAGTGAGAAATCTTGTTGTAGAATTACCTCATTCACCGGGCACGCCCTTCAGGTTAATGAATCATGGCCGAAGATCAAGCGAAGATGCTCCTGCGTCAGGGGATCGCTGCCGCGAAAGAAGGACGCAGCGCGGCAGCGCGTGATCTGCTACGCCAGGCGGTGCGCGCCAACCCGCGCGACGAGACGGCGTGGCTGTGGCTGAGCAGCGTAGCGCCGAACGATCGCGAGCGGGTGTTTTGCCTGAAGCAGGTACTGGCGATCAACCCGCAAAACGAGTTCGCGCTGAAGGGGCTGGCGGCGCTAGGCTATGCGCCACCTGCGCAGGAAGCGGCTCCTGCGACGTCGGTTCCGGTGCTGGCGGAAGACAAATATCTGCGTATCCTGCCCGCGCTGGACGATCTACTGCTTGATTATCCCTACGAGCCGGAAGCAGACGGGGGGCAGGCGTGGGTTCATAAGCCGCGCCGCCGCTATGGAGAGGCTGCGGCACGGCGCTTGCAGCAGGCGACGGTTGCGGCTGCGGCGCTGGTGTTGGTGGCGCTGGTCGCGGGTGGGGCGCTGCTGGCCGATTCTTTGGGGCTGTTCGATGGAGAGAGCGATTCTGCGGCGGTGGTCTATCAGCCGGTGTTCACGCTCACGCCCACGGCAACAATGACGGCCACCCCCGGCTTCTGGCCGACTCCGACGCCATTCCCGGCGCGGCTGAGCGTCGGCGCGACGACCGTCCCGGTCGGGCTGGAACCGGCAGGAAGCATCTATGGGCTGGCGACCCCCACACCGATTTACCCGGAATTTGACTCAAGCGTGCAACGGCGCATCGAACCGGCGATCGACCTGTACTCGATCGGCCGGTATGCCGAGGCGCAGCGCGAGCTGGCGACCGCGCAGGCGTCGTACAGCGGGCAGTGCTATCCCGCGCTGGTCTATTATCACGCGATGGCCTATGCGGCGCAGGGCGGCACGGCGAACCTCAACGCGGCGGCGCGCTTGCTGCAAGACGGCCTGGCGTATACACCGCCGGGCGATCGCTATCGCGGTGAGGCATACGACTCGTGCCCCGACGCGCCGCTGCTGCACGCCGGTCTGGCTGAGGTCTGGCTGCGACAGGGGCGCACCGCGCAAGCCTATTCCGCTAGCCAGCAGGCGCTGGAAGCAGATCCCCGGCTGGTTCCGGCGAGCCTGGTGAAGGCGGAGATCGAGCAATCGCGCGGCAACTTCGGCGCGGCGGAGCAGACGCTGCTTGATGCGCTGGCGCTGAGCCCGCGCGACACAAACCTGCTGGTTCGCCTGGGCGAGCTTTCGCTGGCGCAGGGGCGCGCAAACGCAGCGCTTGAATACGCCGGGAAGGCGCTGTATGTGGATCCGCTGCTGCTCCCGGCGCTGCGTCTGCAAACGCGGGCGTATCTCGCGCTGGCGGAAGGCGCGCCAGAGAACCGCGCAACCGCGCGCGAGGAATACTTCGGACTGGCGGCGCACAGCGCGCAAACGCTGTTGCTCTACTATCCCGGTGATCCGCAGGGTCACCTGCTGCTGGCCGAGGCGCGGCTGGGCGAAGGCAACGCGGAGCAGGCGGAAGAGGCGCTTAACCGGCTGCTGGCGGTCGAGGACTCCGCATTCCGCGAGCAGCACGCGGACATTCTGCGGCAGGCATATCAGCGGCGCGGCGAGCTCTATCTGCGGCAGGGGCGTATCGCGCTGGCGAACCAGGACCTGCGACGCGCGGGGCCGACGGGCGCGATCGATCGCTTGCTGGCGCTGGATCTGGTACAGGGCGACTATGACGACGCGGCGCTTCAACTCACGACGCTGCTCAACGCGCCCGGTGCGAACTCTTCCGCATATCAACTGGTCGGTGCGCAACTGGCGGTTGAAGCCTGCCGCTATTCTGCGCTGGACGACCTGGAATGCGACGACGCTCGCGCGCTTGAATTGCTCACCGACGAGTTTATCGGCGTGTTGCCGGGCGAGCAGCAGGCCGAGGCGTATTCTCTGCGCGGGCAGGCGCGATACTGGCTGACGCAGGCGCGCGGGCTGCCTTCAGCGGCAGGACGCGTGGCGTATCAGGCGGCGCTTGATGACCTCAATCGGGCGCGGTCGCAGCGCGATCACGCGGTCGATCATTATTTCCGTGGGCTGGTCCTGGCGGAGCTTGGCGCGTTGGACGAGGCGCTGTCGGAGTTGATGTGGGTAAAGTACTGGGATGGGCTGTACGATTACCCGTTCGTGCCCGACGACTTCGACCAGCAGGTGATGGCAGTCGAAGAGCGTGCCATCGCGGCCCGCGAAGCAGCCCTGGCGACTGCAACGGCGACCGTCCGGTCGCCGAGCAGGGAGTCGCAGACTGACGAGCCGGACGAAGGCTCTCCGACTCCGGCCGCTCCTACGCCGACGCCCGCGCCGACGATCCCGTTTGAGGAACGCCCGCAGCTTCCGTAGCGTCGCCGTGTAGCTTCTACAACACCTAGAGGCGCTCTGGCGTGTCGCTAGACCGGCGGCCAGGGGTAGCTAGGCCCATGCCCACTCGGGCTGGGGAAGACGCGCGTCGTGAGCAGCTTTTCGATGCGACGGACCAGCGCGCTGATCTCGTTGGCCGACAGCCAGCTTTGCATCAGATCGATCCACGGTGCAGCCTTGCACAGAATGTCGTTTTGCAGCGAGGCGAGGGATTCGAGCAGCGGCTCGGGGATCGGCTGGCGCTCGAACTCCCAGATGACGGTGCGCAACTTCGGCGCGCTGTGAAACGCCAGTCCGTGATCGATTCCCCACAGCTTATTTTGTGCATCCAGCAGCAGATGCCCGCCCTTGCGGTCTGCATTGTTGATCACGGCATCGAACGCGGCGAAGCGCTGAAGCTG
>Ga0134098_1002147_pt1 | contig 14406 bp, 18 predicted proteins | sample 9_3taG_FD_94456 | JGI IMG/M metagenome (GOLD analysis project Ga0134098, IMG submission 94456) | Switchgrass degrading microbial communities from high solid loading bioreactors in New Hampshire, USA - 9_31_10_142_A3 metaG | ecosystem: Engineered > Bioreactor > Semi-continuous > Anaerobic >... | reverse complement strand
TACTTGTTCATGATTCGGATGATTTCAGTAAGAAACTTATCCTTTGCACCGTTTTCGTTGTTGCGAAGTGCAGTAAAAATATTGGCTATTCCATGATTCATAATAGTGAGCAGCCACTTAATATGCGGCCATTTCTGAATATACGGTAGCATGCTGCTGATGCTGGTACCGGTTTCAGTGATTGTGCCTGTTGCGTCAACCTCAAAAGTAAAAATGCCTACCGTATCAAATCGGTCGCCGTAGTCTCTAAGTGCTTCATACATTCGGCCGAGGCGGTGATATCGTAAAACACCAGCTCGTCGGCCCCCGAGTCGTTGTAGTATTTCGCCAGGGCGACCGGGTCCTCCACGTCCTTTATTCCCGAAAAGTTTACCCCCTTGACCACCCTGCCGTTTCGCACGTCAAGGCAGGGTATTATTCTTTTGGTAAGCATTTTATACACCTGCCTTCAGCGCCGCTTTAAGGTCAATTTTGCCTTCATACAGGGCTTTGCCGAGGATTGCGCCCCATAATCCCATCCGGCTTAATGCTTCAATCTCTTCCACCGAGGCTATACCCCCGGATGCGGTTATGTTAAGGCCGCTGATTTGCGTTAAAATTTTATATATTTCAAGGTTTGTTCCGCCAAGCATGCCGTCCTTTGAAATGTCGGTGTATATGACGTGGCTTACCCCGGCCGACGCAAGGGTTTTGCAAAACTCCACCCCGTCGTATCCCGTGCCGGAAAGCCAGCCCCGGGTGGCCACAAAGCCGTTTTTAGCATCCACGCCCACCATTAGGGAAAAGCCGTACTTGGCTGCCATTTCGGCCGCAAATTCAATATTTTCCGCAGCGGCGGTGCCAATAATAACCCGCTTTGCCCCTGCGTCAAGGTAAGTTTTTATCTTGTCCTCATCTCTTATTCCACCGCCGACCTGCACGTTCAAGCCGCTTTCTTTTATGATACGCTTTATAACGTCAACGTTTTCAAGACTGCCGGACTTTGCCCCGTCAAGGTCTACCACATGAAGTTCGGTTGCCCCGGCTTCATAAAATGACAGCGCCACACACACGGGGTCTGCCGAATATTCGGTTATCTTACCGAAATCCCCCTTTTCAAGACGGACGGCTTTTTTTGAAATTATATCTATTGCGGGGATTATCTTCATTTTCCGCCCTCCGTTTCGCAAAAGGCCTTTAACATGGCAAGTCCCACCTGCCCCGACTTTTCGGGGTGGAACTGGGCGCCGTAAACGTTACCCTTTTTAACCACGGCGGTAACCTTTACGCCGTATTCCGCCACGGCAAGGGTGCTTATTTCGCAGCCCTTGGCGTAAAAGGAGTGGACGAAGTAAACATAGGCACTGTCTTTGTTCGGAATCTGTGAAAAGAAAAAGTCGTCCTTTAAAATTTCAAGCCTGTTCCAGCCCATATGGGGGATTTTAAGGCCCGAAACATCGTCCGCCAAAGGGCAAACCCTACCGGGGATAAGGCCAAGGCCCTTATGATTTCCGAATTCAAGGCTTTCGTCAAATAAAAGCTGCATTCCAAGGCAGATGCCAAGGAGGGGGGTGCCGGCTGACGCAACCTCACGGACGACATCTGTTAAAGACAGGTTGTTTAACTTTTCCATAGCCTCGCCAAAGGCTCCCACCCCGGGGAGGATTACTTTGTCGGCGGCAAGGATGGTTTGGGCGTCTTTTGTAACCACCGCTTTTTCGCCTATATATTCAAGGGAGCGGGAAAGGGAGTATAGATTCCCCACTCCGTAGTCGATTATCGCAATCATAATACACCTTTTGTGGACGGCACTTCACCGGACAGGCTTTCGTCCACAGAAACGGCGGCTTTAAGCGTCCGGGCAAGGGCCTTGAAAATGCCTTCTATAATATGATGGGTGTTTTTGCCGTAGATTTTCTTAATATGCACCGTTATCCCCGACTCCCGGACAAAGGCAGTCATAAACTCCTCCACAAGCTCGGTGTCGAAATCCCCTACCCGGGCCACAAGAAGGGGAACGTCAAAGTTAAGGTAAGAACGGCCGGATATATCGGCGGCGCAAAGAATTAACGCCTCGTCCATGGGTAAAATTATATTCCCGTAGCGTTTTATCCCGGCTTTGCTTCCCAAAGCTTCTTTAAAGGCTTTGCCAAGGGTTATGCCAATATCCTCGCAGGAGTGGTGAAAGTCAACATAGGTGTCGCCTACACACTTTACCTCAAGGTCAAAACGGGAGTGGGAAGAAAATAGGGTTAACATATGGTCGAAAAAGCCGTTCCCGGTGTAAATTACGCTTTTTCCCGTTCCGTCGAGGTTAAGGGATAAGGCTATGTCGGTTTCGTTTGTTTTTCTTGTAATTTTATATTCCCTCATTGTCCCCCTCCTGCAAAATTTTGCTTACTGCCGAAACAAAGGCTTCCATATCCAATCTGGTGCCTATGGTTACCCGTATAAAGTCTTTGATACGCTTGTCGGGGAATATCCGCACCAGAATTCCCGTGGATTTTAGCTTTGAATAAAGTATTTGCCCGGATATTTTGCCATGCCTTGCAAGGAGGAAGTTCCCTGCCGACGGCGTAACGTAAAAGCCGAGGTCAGTTAAGGCTTTGCTTGTATATTCTCTGGTTTTTATAATTTCGTTCGTGCATTTTTCAAAATACTCTTTATCATCAATAGCCGCAATGCCCGCCATCATGGTGAGCCGGTTTACCGAATAGGGGTGGAAGGAATACCTTACAGTGTTAAGGTCGTTTATAAGCTCCCGGTCGCCTACGGCATAGCCTAATCTTCCACCCGCAAGGGAGCGGGATTTTGAAAAGGTGCCCACCACCAGCAGATTAGGGTATTTTTGTGTCAGATTAACACAGCTTTGGCTGCCGAAATCAACGTATGCCTCGTCCACCACCACAACCCGGTTTATATCGGAAGATGCAATTTTTGCAATTTCCTCTACCGGCAGGAATATGCCCGTCTGGGCGTTGGGGTTGGCGATAAACACCGTTTCGGGAATTGTAAGATAATCATCGGGATTAATTGTGAAATCTTCATTTAGGGGCAGGATTTTGTATTTGATGCAGTAATATTTACAGAAAACCGGGTAAAAGCCATATGTTACATCCGCAAAGGCCGCACCCCTGTCACTGCCGCAAAAGGCACGGAAGGCAAAAGACAGCGTTTCGTCCGAACCGTTGGTTACAATGACATTTTCCGCCGAAACTCCGAAGCTTTCGGCCAGCGCCTTACGGAGGGAAAAAGCTTCCGGGTCGGGATAAAGGTTTAATTTTATTTTTTCTGCGTCGCTTACCGCCTTAAACACCGCCGGAGGGGGGGAAGGGGGATTCGTTGGTGTTAAGCTTGATATATTTTTTATCCACCGGCTGTTCGCCGGGAACATAGGGCTTCAGCTCTTTAAGGTCCATTGTTAAATATCTGCTCATAGTGTGTTATCCTTAACTCGTATTTCTATTGCCCTTGCGTGGGCGTCAAGGCCTTCACGCTTGGCAAAATCCATGGTGCGGTCTGAAATTTCTTCAAGCTTTTCCCTAGTATAATATAAGAACGACGACTTTTTGCGGAAATCATCCACCGACAAGGGGGAAGAAAAAGCGGCATTGCCCGATGTTGGCAGCGTGTGGTTGGGGCCGGCTATATAGTCCCCCAGTGGTTCGGGGGTGTAATAGCCAAGAAATATTGAGCCTGCGTTTTTAACCATGTCAAGCAGCTCAAAGGGGTTGGCGGTGCAAAGCTCAAGGTGTTCCGGGGAGATTTGATTTGAAAACTCCACGCATTCCTCAAGGTTAGCAGCAATGATTATTCCCGAATTATTTTTTATTGCTTTTTGAGCAATTTCCTTTCTGGGAAGGGCGTTCAACTGCTTTTCAACCTCGGTTTGCACCTTTTCGGCAAGACTATTTGAGTTTGTTATAAGAATAGCCGAGGCCATTTCGTCATGCTCTGCCTGGGAAAGCAGGTCTGACGCCACAAATGAGGGGTTAGCCGTATCGTCTGCGATAATTAATATTTCAGAAGGGCCGGCGATCATGTCTATGCCCACCACGCCCGAAACCAGCCGCTTGGCAAGGGCAACGTAGATATTGCCGGGGCCTACGATTTTATACACCTTTGGTATGCTTTCTGTGCCGTAGGCCAGCGCTGCCACCGCCTGGGCTCCGCCCACGGCGAAAACCCGGTCCACTCCGGCGATTTTGGCCGCCGCCAGAATTTCGGGTTTTATACTTCCGTCAGGCCGGGGGGCGTGACCATGATAATTTCGTCAACGCCTGCAATTTTGGCGGGGATGGCGTTCATAAGCACCGTTGAAGGGTATGCCGCTTTACCGCCGGGGACGTAAATTCCCACCTTTTCAACGGGGGTATACCGCATTCCCAGCACAATGCCGTCGTTTTCTGTTTTGTACCCGCCGCCAAGCTGTTTTTATGGAATGTTTCTATGTTTTCCTTTGCGATTTTAAGTGTTTCAAGAAAGTAGCCATCAACCTGATTAATGGCACTATCAATTTCCTCCCGGCTTGCTTCAAGCATCTTTCGGCAGGACTTATCGAATTTCTCGGTATAATACCTTACCGCCGTGTCCCCCTCAAGTCTGACACGAGATATAATTTCCTCAACCGCCTTTGCCTTTTCCCCGTCAAAGTCCATCCGGCGGTTAGCAAGGAAGGATAAAATTTTTTCCTTTTCAATTATTTTTATCATTTTCAATAACCCCTTTCAGTCTGGCCACGGCGTCGGTTATCTCCGATGCCTTGAAGTTGAAGGAGGATTTGTTTGAAATAAGCCTTGCCGAAACGGGGAAAATTTCCTCCAGCACATCCAGGCCGTTTTCTTTTAGGGTTTTTCCCGTTTCCACTATGTCCACAATAACGTCGGAAAGGCCTAAAAGCACCGCTGTTTCAATTGAGCCGGAAAGCTTAATTATTTCAATCTCCCTCCCCTTCTGGCGAAAATGGGAGTTTGTTATATTGACAAATTTAGTAGCCACCTTAAGGGGACGGGCGGTGTCGTCGGTAAAGTTAACCGGCCCTGCCACCGCCATACGGCATTTGCCGATACCCAAGTCAAGGAGCTCATATACGTCGGGGTTATATTCAAGCAAAGTGTCCTTGCCGGCGATACCAATATCAGCAATGCCGTATTCCACATAAATGGGGACATCCACCGGCTTGACCAGTATGCAGCTTATATTTTGGTTTTGAAAAACCAGTCTGCGGCTGTCGCCGAAAATATCGCCTATGTCGTAGCCGGCTTCGTTTAATATAGAGCAGGCCTTTTCCCCCAGCCTTCCGGTGGGGATTGCTATGTTAAGCATGAAAATCTACCTTTCATATTACATATAAACAATCTGTTTAAACCTTTTCCCTTCGGGGATTGTCTGAAGGGCAAGCACGCTGCTGCCGTTCTTTTGAAGCTCATTTACCCTTTGAAGCACATCCCGGGGACGGTGGCTTTGGTTGTATATAAGAAGTATATCCGCATCGTATTGGGTTTTGGCCGAGTAATAGGCACCTATTTCGCTTAAATTTATGGCAAAGCCCATGGCGCCGGTGTTTTTGCCGAACCGGGCTAAAAGATTGTCGTATCTACCCCCGGAAAGGACTGCCTTTGGCACTCCTCTGACATATCCGCGGAGTATAATTCCGTTGTAATAGCTCATATCCGCCACTATGGAAAAGTCGGGGATTATTTTATCGGCATAAGGGGTGTCTTTTATAACGTCGTATATTTCCTCAAGTTCGGCTACTGCCTGCCGGGTGTTATTGCCGGATATTAAGCCTTTTGCAATTTCTATTGTGTCTTTAAAGCTTGCTTTGCTTGAAATAAGTTGGGTAAGGGTGTTTATTTTTACACCCGGAATCCCTGCCATGGCGGCGTATTCGGCAAGGTCATGGCAGTTTTTTGCGGAAAGGCAGGCTGTTATTTTTTCGGCTATCTCCCGGTTTTCCGTGTTAAAGTCGGAAAGCATTCCCCTAATAAAGCCCATGTGAGATATATTCAAAACAAAATCACCGTCCACGGCTTGAAGGCTTTGGGCGGCAAGGAGGATAACCTCAAGGGTGGAATAGCTGTCCGAAAAGCCTATAATCTCAATGCCCGCCTGGCTTATTTCCCGGTATTCCCGGGTGCGTTTATCCATGCGGTAGACACTTTCCCGGTAATACAGCTTTTCGGGGTTTTGGCTTGTGGCCTTTGTGTTTTTGGCAATGGATAAGGTAACGTCGGGCTTTAGGGCGATAAGCCTGCCGTCGGCGTCATTAAAGGCTATTATGGACTGACTGGGGAGGAAGGACATATTTTCAAGGTAAAGGGAATATTCCTCGAACTTTTTTAGCCGGTAGCGGGAATAACCCTGCTTTGAGTAGATGTTCCTGAGAGTAAAGTATATTCCGTCTTCCTTTGAAAGGGCGGATGTGTCAAGAATCATTTTTATCCTCCGTTTGGTTTACAAATGAGGCAAGTATTTTTGAATACCCTCCGCTGCCGTACTGAATGCACCTTGACACCCGGCTGAGTGTTGCGGAGGATATTGAACTTTTATCGGTTATCTGGTTGTAGGTATGGCCCTGGAGCATAAGCTCGGCGCACTGAAGGCGTAGAGCCATCTGGTTGACCTCGTTAATGGTGCAAAGGTCCTCAAGAAAGATTTTAATATCGTCGGGGTTGTTTATTTTTGCAAGAATTTCATATAAACGCCTATGATGGCTTTCGTCAAGAGGTTTATTCATTGTTTTTATCCTCCTTTTACGGTTGTATTATAGCATATTACTTTACCGCTATAAAGTGCTAATGCGTTAAATCAATAAAGTTCGTTGTATATTATAAAAGCACCACTCCGGTTATCAGTGGTTTTGGTTAAAATAACCGGACTAAAGAGTTAAGGTGTGGGGTGTGGTGTGGGGGTGGTGTATCCTTTCCCCGGGGCTTCACCCCGGGCTAATACACCTGCTCCCCCTCCGGGGGGCGCAAATTGAGTAAAAAATAATAAAAAAGTTTTGCTCCGGGTGAGATTTTTTTGAAAAACGAAAACACATACACTTATGAACGCTAAATCAGGCGAGAAAACAAACATAAAAGGAGAATCGTATGAAGTTTACCAAGTTTATCGTTCTGTTAATGGCTCTTACCTTAATTGTGGGACTGGTTGCCTGCAACGACGGGGACAAGGACACTTCGTCCCAGACCACGTCGTCGAAACCTTCCACCTCTTCCGGAGCCGAAAGCTCTAATCCTGCCAGCGGCGAAGAATCCGCTCCCGCAAACTCCCTGTTTGACGGGGACCTTGAAGACATTCTTGCGGCAATATATGAACGTGCCAAGGATGTTGAATATCTGAAGTACATCGATCCCGAAAACCTTTCCACTACCGAAATCGACCCCGAAGACTGCTTCTACTATTTCGGTGTCCAGACCCTTGACTTTAAGGAAGCCATTGCCTCTGAATTTGACATGGGCGGCGCCTACTCCCTCTGCCTTGTAAGAGCAAAAAGCGCAAACGATGTGGAAAACTTAAAAAAGACCATTTCTGAAAACGTAAACCCCTGGAAATGGGTTTGCGAGGGTGTTGACGAGGACAAGGTTGTTGTTGACAGCGTGGATGACGTTATCATCCTTATTATGTATGAACACTCCGACCTTCTCCACGACATATTCCTTGATTTAGCCGAAAACGGTTAATTTCTAACAGTTGCTTGATGCCCTCCTCGCTATAAGCATCCGTGGCGGTTTGTCCGGCGGATGCGGGACGTGCGGCGGTAAGCCCCCGCCGCACGATCCTTGAAAAATTAAATTTATACGGAAAAGAGAAACAGTATGGTTTTTGCAAGTATTTCTTTTCTTTTTTATTTTCTGCCGATATGTATACTTATTTATTTCTTATCCCCAAACAAGCTTAAAAACGCAGTATTACTTGCTTTCAGTTTGTTGTTTTACTATTTCGGCGAACAGCTATATGTAATAATCCTTCTCATTTCAACAATCCTTGACTACACCTGTTCGTTATGTATCGAACGTTTCAGTGGAACGAAAAAGGCAGATATCTTTTTGATTATATCCATAGTCGGCAACCTTGGAATGCTCGGCTTTTTTAAATACTACGACTTTTTCGTTTCCAATATAAATTCCTTTATCGGCATTTCCATTCCCCTGCTTAAAGTGGCTCTGCCTATCGGTATATCATTCTACACCTTCCAGACCATGAGCTACACAATAGACGTTTACCGGGGCGAAGTGCCGGCACAAAAGAACTTTTTAACGTTGTTTACCTATGTTTCCCTCTTTCCCCAGCTAATCGCCGGTCCCATTGTAAGATATCAGACCGTGGAACAGGAGCTTGAAAACCGGACACATTCCTTTGATTTATTCGGCCAAGGCGTCTCCCGCTTTATAGTTGGCCTTGCTAAAAAGGTTGTTCTGGCAAACCAGCTTGGATTACTGGTTGAGGAATTCAGAAAAATCCCCGAAAAAACCGTGGTATTCTACTGGCTTTACGCCATTGCCTTTACGTTGCAGATTTACTTTGACTTTTCGGGCTACTCCGACATGGCAATAGGCCTTGGCAAGATTTTCGGCTTCAACTTCCTTGAAAACTTCAATTACCCCTTTATCAGCAAAAGTGTCAGCGAATTCTGGCGCCGGTGGCACATGTCCCTCGGAACCTGGTTCAGGGACTATCTGTATATCCCCCTCGGCGGAAACCGTGTGGGATATAAAAAATGGCTTAGAAACACATTGATAGTATGGCTGCTGACAGGCTTATGGCATGGTGCCGACTGGCCCTTTGTTTTCTGGGGACTGTTTGTGTTTGTGTTTATATTAATCGAACACACCTTCTTGCTTAAAGTCTTTGAAAAGCTGCCGTCGGTGGTGTCAAGAATTTACTTTTTAATCGTAATCATTACATCAATGGTTATTTTCAACGGCAACGGCATTTCAGGTTCCCTTGGCGACGTGGCGGCCATGTTCGGCTTCGGCGGATTGAAATTTGTAAATTCCGACACAATCTATTATCTTACAAGCAATGTCGTGCTTATTATAATAGCCGTTATCGCCTCCACACCTTTAATGAAAACGGTTATAGAAAAGCTGAAAACAAAAGCATACGGTATAAGATTCACCGATATCGCCGAGCCTGTAAGCTGCTTTGTGCTGCTTATTCTTTCGGTAGCCTACCTAGTGGACGGCTCCTTTAACCCCTTCCTTTATTTCAGATTTTAGAAAGGAAGCATACATGAAATCAAGAGTAAAAAACATTGTTATATCTGTCTGCTTTTTGGCCCTTATCTTTGGATATATGATAGTTGCTATAATAACACCCGACGGGGACATTTCCTATTCCGAAAGGCGCAAACTTACCCAGTTTCCCGAACTGACATGGGAATCGATTAAAACGGGGGAGTTTTTTCAAAAATTTGAAAAATACGCCCCCGACCAGTCCCCCCTGCGGGAGAGTTTCCGCACCGTTAAAGCCATTTCCCACTTCTACCTTTTTAACCAGAAGGACAACAACGACATATTTATTATTGACGGCAACGCCTACAAGCTGCTTTATCCCCTGTATGAAAAATCCATAACCGACGCAGGCAAAAAGCTAAACGAGGTGTATGATACCTACCTTAAAGGTATGAAGGTTTATTACACCGTCCTACCCGATAAAAACACCTTTATCGCCGGTAAATACGACTACCCCATTATTGATTTTAACCGGGTTGTCAGTCTGCTTGGTGAAAATGTTAAAAACATGGAGTATATAAATCTCCTCGACTGCCTTGGCACAAAAGACTTTTACAATACCGACCCCCACTGGTCCCAGGACAGACTTGAAAAAGTGGTGACCCGGCTTTCAGACAAAATAGGCTTTGAAAAACCCGACTTTAAGTCTTTCACCAAAAAGCGTCTGTATCCCTTTTACGGAGCCTACTACGGCCAGTCGGCACTTCCCCTGTCGCCGGATGAGCTTATCTATCTCACCAACGACACCATTGAAAAAGCAGTGGCGCGCAATCTTGCCACCGGTGAAACCTTCCCCGTTTACAACACCGACAAGTTCGGTGGTGTTGACTCCTACGATGTATTTTTAAACGGCGCTCTTCCCCTTATAGAGATAACCAACGAAAATGCCTCTACCGACAAGGAACTTATAATTTTCCGGGATTCATCCGGTTCCAGCCTTGCTCCGCTGCTTATAGGAAGCTATAAAAAAATAACCCTTATCGATTTAAGGTATGTTTCCACAACCACCGTCGGGAAATACGTTACATTTACAAATCAGGACGTGTTGTTTATGTATAACCTTGCGGTATTAAACAACAGTCAGATGTTAAAGTAATGGCCGATAATATAAAAAAACTATCGCATTTTAGCACAACATATGATATAATATACCCTATGCGGGGCAACCTTTCACAAATTCCCCTGCAAAAGGATGTTATATCTATGTCCTCCCCCACACGCTTAGAAATCGACGAGCTGTTCAATAAAATATACGACCAAAGCTACCTTGCGGTTATGAAGTATGTTTCGGCACGCACCAAATGCGCCGATGACGCCGCCGATGTGGTTCAGGAAACCTTTCTTGAGCTGTACAGGGTGCTGGTGAAAAAAGCGGGCTATGTTAACGACTACAATGCCTTTGTAATGAGCATAGCCAAGCGGAAACTTTTTCGACATTATTCATTGGGCGAAAAGCTGAAAATGCTGCTGCCGCTGTATAAGGACAAGGAAGATGAGGCAGATATTATTGACGAGATAGGCGCCTTTGAGTTTGAAGACGAACTTATTGACGGCGTGCTTCTTGAAGAAATCTGGCAATATATATCAGCCTTCGAAAATGACACACGGGAGATTTTTAACCTGAAATTTAAAAAAGGCCTGAGCCTTGAGGAAATTTCTGAAGAACTGAACCTCCCCATACATACGGTCAGAAATAAGCTATACCGGTCAATGGAACGCCTTAAGGAAAAATTTGCTGACGGAAAAGGGGCGAGAAAATGAAATTTAAGGATTTAATACAGCTTTCGGCGGCCAATTCCGAAGTCGATAAAGAGGAACTGCGGAAAAAAGCACTGTCCCAGGGCAAATCAAAAAAAGCCCCGCTTTGGCTAAATTCCAAAGCAATGGCGGCGGCAATTCCCGCATTGATAGTGATTTTTATATTTGCAGTTATTTTAAAGCCCAATTTAGGTTCGCCCGACACTTCGCCAGGGGATATGATGTCAACCGGTTTGTCATCCTTTGACGCAAGCGATATGGTGTTGATAACCAATACCCCCGACGACGGGGAGATTATTATAGAGGATTCCCTTAAAGCCGAGCTGGAAAGCAAAAGTTCGCAAAACAATGACAAAGTCGTTACAATAACGGTTTTCGTGTTCTCCCCTGATTTTGAGGAATATAAAGTCGAAAACGCCAAAGGAGTTTCGTCGTATGACACCAGAACGCTTTTGGATTTAAAAGAGAATTATCTGAAAATCGAAGAGGATTATTTCAAGTCCCTGGGATTTGAAATTAAAGGAACGAACGTGGGCGCCATGGCCATAGTAATTTCCGGCAAGGCCGGGGATATACTAAACCTTGAAATCCCCAAAGGCAAGGCTTATGTGTTTTACAAGGGTGATAAAATAAATATTAATCCCTAGCGGCTTTGATGGTGGTTTTATGCTTATACATTTCGGCGTCGGCCTGCTTTATAAGCTTTTCCACCGATATATCCCCTTCGGCCCAGGCGCAACCTACCGACACCGAGCATTCTATACCGCCGGAGGAGTTTAGCTGGTCAAGTCTGGCTTTCCAAAGGCAGATAAGCATTGACAGCTCCCCTTCGGCACAATTGCATACCACCACAATGAATTCATCCCCACCGATACGGTAGGCATGAATTCTATTGTTTGTTATGGACCTGATTGAATCGGCGGCACGGCAGATAATGGTGTCACCGGCATCGTGGCCGAAGGTATCGTTGGTTTTTTTAAGATAATTCAAGTCAAAGAATATTACACCGCAGGACTTAAGGTTTAAATATTCCCCGGCTATCATCTGTTTCAGCTTTTTGCGGTTGTATAAATCGGTAAGTCCGTCGTAGTCGGAAAGATTCCTGGCCTTTAGCTTGTCGTCGGTGTCCCGGTCGGCTTCCCGGGTTAAATAAATTGCCGAATTGCCCCCTTCATCGTTTTGAACAATATAGGCGGCGGTTGTCCACCAGCTGTATTCCCCCGACCTTTTAGAACGGTAGGTGTATTTTACATAGTCACCGCTTTTCTTTTTATTCAGGTTTGAAGGATGTAAGGTTTTGTAATATATCTCCCTATCTTCGGGATGGATTTCGTTTTTTATAATGTCCTCAATGCATTCATCCCATTTGGATTTCAGCTCTACCCTCTTTAAATCGGTACCCGAAAGGACAAGCCGTGTTGCCGTATTGTCGTCAAGGTTGCATTCGAAAACACTGTGAAATACAAGGTCATAGGTGTGGAGTATGGCTTTAACCGGGCTGTTCCTTTGTCCCCGGTTGTAAAATACGTCCTTCCCTTTGGGATTATTTGCCCAAAGGGCTATTTTTATAGAGAAGGTGTTTTCAAAAACCATGGTGAAAACAAGGGTATACACAAGGCTTATAACACCCACATTAAAGGCAAAATACCTTAAAAACGCTGCCGTAACCGGAAGTATTGTGAATATATGGAAAAACAGTTTTTCGTTTACCGATAAACATTTGCGGTTGGATAAAAGATAAAGGGTATTGATAATAAAGTTCAGCGCCGGGATGAGGATTGTCAGATAATATAGCGGTCCCTTGATAAAAGCGTTGTCCGGGGAGAAGGCATAAATAAAACCTTTAGTTTGGTTTAGTATTATAAGCACCATTCCGGCGATGGCCAGGGTAAAAGATACGGCAACAAAAATTGCATCGAAGGAGAAAAATTTTAATTTTTCCTCTGTTTTTTTCTTATTAGCGGTATAGAAAGCAAAAAAATAAGAAATGCAGGTGCAAGAAATATAAAAAAATAAAAAAGAAGCCGAAAGGCCCGCCTTGTAAATGAAAAACGATGTTGGAGTTATACCCTCTGCGCCTGCTTCAGTTATAATATCAATGGCAAGCTGAAATATGAAAAAACAGCAAAAAGGCAACAAATATTTACCGGAGTTATACTTGACTCCGGTGCCCCTTAATATATATAGCCCGTTATGCAATAAAACGGATATTGCAACAATCTCAAGGGTTATGGTTACAAAGGTTAATGAGTTCATGACATCCTCTGAACAATGGTGATATATACTATATTTGGTTTTGAAAAACATTTGTTTAATAATATTATATTTTTTTGTATAATTTGTCAATATATATTTTTATTTTTTTAACAATGTTCATTTATTGAAATAAAACTGCCGCCCTAAAAAGGACGTTTTCCTGCATTTTTTAGGCCGAACCATTCAAGCAATTCATTTGCCCGTTTTTCGCGCGTCTCTTTTCTCATACCATAAAGTGAGGCGCAAAAACAGAGGTTATCAAAACCATCCATTTCGTCATAAAGATTGCTTTCATCGGGTACGACACCTATAATGCTCTGCACTTTTTTTATGTCTTTTATGCCGTCGATACCATCTATGAATATTGTACCGCTGGTAGGTCTGCACAAGCCAATGAGCATATTGATGGTAGTTGTCTTGCCTGCTTCATTGGGGCCTAAAAAACCGAAGATTTCACCCTGTTCAATGTCAAAAGAGATACCGTCTACCGCAGTAAAATCACCATATGCTTTTTTAAGATTCGTGACACTTACAATACCCATAATGTAAGTTCCCCTTTTCATCAGTTTCCGGGCCATGGCAGGCAGAACGCACTTCTACGGAGCATTCTTTTTCAGACTCATGCACACGGCATTTGTCCCTCTTTTTCTGTATACAACCTTCTTCCTCCGGTTTACAAGCCTCTCTTTGAATTGCAGCCAATTTCTCAAGTTCAGAGGCAAGTGCCAGCAGCTGTTTACGGTCTACATCATAATGCATGAAGTATCCACGTTTCTCTCCAATGAGTAAACCAGCCTCGCGCAGAACTTTTAAATGCTGTGATACTGCAGCCTCCGTCAATTTAAGACGGCGAGCCAATGCGCTCACACAATAGTTATGCTGTAATAACAGCTTCACTATTTTTAGTCTTGTATCGTCAGCAATTGCTTTTAATAGTACAATAATGTTTTTCAAGATATAACCTCCTTCTAATTAAGTAATTACTTAATTAGAAGATAGCATAATAATCTGATTAAGTCAATACTTAATTAAAAATTTATATGATCAGCAGCCCCCTTTCATCATAAATTGATCCGTTGCGTTCATCCCCGTCATGCCTTAACGCGCGGTCAAGCGCCATAATTAACGCTACCGCACCATCTATTCTCTCGGTGGATTTTTCTTTATCCGG
>Ga0134098_1002119_pt1 | contig 14562 bp, 8 predicted proteins | sample 9_3taG_FD_94456 | JGI IMG/M metagenome (GOLD analysis project Ga0134098, IMG submission 94456) | Switchgrass degrading microbial communities from high solid loading bioreactors in New Hampshire, USA - 9_31_10_142_A3 metaG | ecosystem: Engineered > Bioreactor > Semi-continuous > Anaerobic >... | reverse complement strand
TATGATTATTATCAGATGTCGGCTGAAATGCAGGTGTTTCCGGAATTGATGATGCTTAAAGTTGATATGTTAAATATGCAAGGGCATAATCTTAAGCCTTTTGATGTGGGATCGAAGGATTTCTTGAAAAATAGATTGAATATGTGCAATTAATATCATAATAATTATTGGTTTCTATAGTACATCCCAAAACACCATTATACATGGTATTTATACAGAATAATAAGTCAATTATAGAATTATACAGCTCAGCAAACGAATTCGGCCGAGCTGTATTTTTTGGTTGTAAATAAAGACCAAAAATCGCGCAAATACAACAAAAGACTTCTAAATTGTGCATAAAATATTGTATTTAGCAAAGAAATGTGATAAAATGTAAAACAATGTATTTAGTCGAGGTGAAGAAAATCATGGCTGTTAGTTATAATAAATTATGGAAGCTGCTAATTGATAAGAAAATGAAGAAGAAGGACCTTCAAGCTGCTGCGGATATCAGTGCAAGTGTAATAACTAAACTTGGGCGAGATGAGCCTGTAACAACCACGATATTAATGAAAATATGTACGGCTTTAGAATGTGATATCGGTGACATCATGGAAATCGTACCTGATGTAGGTAATCAAGAAAAAAATATTACAAAAAACAAGTAAAGGAGGGATCAGTATATGGCTCGACTTGAAGACATAACCGTAGGTGCAACCATTGTTGGCATTGCAGGAAATATGCCGGTGAATGTTGTTGCAGTCAAATGGTATGGTACTGCTGTTCTAGAAGTTACTTTTAAAGACGCCCGTGGACAGCTTGCAAGTCAACTGTTATATAGGGAAGATGAAGAAAGGATTGAAGTCTGTTCAGACAACTTGCCATGGTCATTTGATGCGGACGCAAACCTTCTAAAACTTGCCTCAGAAGCCTATCGCATTAAGCTTGCCCATATTTTTGATCCCTATCTTGCGGTACATACGTCTGAAATAGAACCACTACCACACCAGATTTCGGCAGTTTATCAGGAAATGCTATCACGTTTGCCACTTCGCTATATTTTGGCGGATGACCCTGGTGCGGGTAAAACAATTATGACAGGACTATTTCTTAAGGAACTGCTCGTTCGCGGTGATTTAAAGCGATGCATGATAGTTACGCCGGGAAATCTTGCGGAACAATGGCAGGACGAACTATACCGAAAATTCAACCTGCGCTTTGAAATTCTTACTAATGATCGTATCGAAGCAGCAGTTACCGGCAATGTATTCACTGAGATGAATCTTTGCATTGCACGTTTGGATAAGCTTTCCCGAAACGAAGATATACAGGAAAAACTGCGAATTACCGACTGGGACTTGATAGTCGTCGATGAAGCGCACAAAATGTCCGCTACAATTTGGGGTGGAGAAATAAAATACACAAAACGGTTTCGACTTGGACGATTGCTATCCTCAATCACAAGGCACTTCTTGCTTCTAACCGCAACACCCCATAACGGGAAGGAAGAAGACTTTCAACTTTTCATGTCACTTATTGACCAAGACCGTTTTGAAGGTGTGGCGAGAAGCTCAAATCAAGCAGTAGATGTATCTGATGTGATGCGCCGTTTAGTAAAAGAGGACTTGCTTAAATTTGACGGTACCCCTCTTTTTCCAGAACGTCGTGCATATACGGTCAACTACGATTTATCGCCAATGGAAGCCAAACTGTACACAGCTGTTACAAACTATGTACAGGAAGAATTTAATCGCGTAGACCAGCTTAACAGTGAGCGTAAGACTACTGTTGGTTTTGCCCTCACCATATTGCAACGTCGCCTAGCTTCGTCGCCGGAAGCCATTTACCAATCTTTAAGGCGCCGTCGTGAGCGTTTGGAAAGTCGTCTCGCTGAAGAACGACTGGGCAAACGTGCAAATGATTATACTATACCAGATTATGATGAATATGATGATGACGATATGCCATCGGCAGAATTGGAGGATATGGAAGAAAGGATCGTAGACCAAGCCTCCGCTGCTCAAACTATCGCCGAACTGGAAGCGGAAATTGCTACTTTAAAAAAGTTAGAGCGTATGGCAAATGATGTGCGCCAAAGCGGCGAAGACCGTAAGTGGGAAGAACTTTCCAAGCTGTTACAAGATGATAGTAATATGTTTGACCGCGATGGAATGCGTGAGAAACTGATTATCTTCACAGAGCATCGTGATACCTTACGATATCTAAGTGATAAAATTTCATCCCTTCTAGGAAATGATGAAGCGGTTATTACTATTCACGGCGGAATGCTCCGAGATGAAAGACGAAAGATAGAAGAACTGTTTAAACAGGATAAAGAAGTGCGTGTCCTCATCGCCACCGATGCTGCGGGTGAAGGCATTAACCTGCAGCGCGCTCACCTGATGGTAAATTATGATTTGCCATGGAATCCTAATCGCATAGAACAACGTTTTGGACGTATTCACCGTATTGGACAGACGGAAGTTTGTCATTTATGGAATTTAGTAAGTCGTGAAACACGAGAAGGCATGGTTTTCCAACGTTTATTTGATAAATTAGAGCAAGAACGTGAGGCCCTTAAAGGTAAAGTGTTTGATGTTTTGGGCAAAGTTACTTTTGATAATAAACCCTTACGAGATTTGCTTATAGAGGCCATTCGGTATGGTAACGATCCTGCTGTTCGGGACCGTTTGAATCAGGTAGTTGACCACAGCTTAGACCGCGAAGAACTGCAGCGTCTGCTTGATGAAAACGCTTTGACAGAGGATACTATGGATGTACATCGAGTCATTGCTATCCGAGAGGATATGGAGCGAATGGAAGCTCACAAGCTCCAGCCTCACTTTATAGAATCTTTCTTTATAGAAGCATTCCAAAGCGTAGGCGGTAAAATCCGCCCTCGCGAAAAAGGACGATATGAAATAACCTCTGTACCGTTTGCTATCCGCAACCGTGATATGCAAATTGGTTATGGTGAACCGGTACTTTCTCGTTATGAGCGAATATGTTTTGACAAGTCTTATTGCAATGTACAAGGGCAAGTCCCCGCTGCATTAATTGCACCGGGACACCCACTGTTGGAAGCGACCATAGATCTGGTGCGCGAGCGAAATATGGATGTGTTAAAACGCGGCTCTATATTTATAGATGATAACGACTTTAGCACAGATGCGAGGTTACTTTTCTATATAGAAAATTCAGTACAAGACGGAGTGGTGTTGCCAAACGGAACGAAGCGTGTTATTTCTAAACAAATACACTTTGTAGAAATTAAAGAGGACGGTACAACAATTAACGCCGGGTATGCCCCCTACCTTGACTATCGGGCAGCCCATGATGATGAAACACTTGCAATTCGAGAGTTTATTAATAACCAAAATTGGCTCAAAGGGAACGTAGAAGATATTGCTACAAGCTATGCCATCAGCGAAATTATTCCGGCTCATGTTAAGGAAGTGCGGGAACGCAAAACAAAACTAATTGACAAAACCATAAAGGCAGTTAAAGAGCGATTAACTGCGGAAATACAGTATTGGGATTTTCGTGCAGCCGAACTAAAAACAAAAGAATCAGCCGGCAAGACAAATGCAAAATTAAATTCACAAATGGCGGCTCGTCGCGCTGAAGAGCTGGAAGCCCGAATGCACAAACGACTTGCCGAATTGGAGACGGAGAAACTTATATCAGCAACACCACCTGTTGTGGTCGGCGGAGCGATAGTAATACCACGAGGGCTTATAGACAAATTACTTGGCAGATCCGATAACTTCTCCGCCGATGCTGCAATGAGACGTGAAATAGAACTTGTTGCTATGAAAACTGTTATGGATATTGAAACATCTCTGGGATACATCCCTCGTGATGTCAGTGCTGCAAAAGTCGGTTATGATGTTGAATCCGCCATACCGCCTCATTTGCGCGAACCGGACGGAGCAACTCTTCGCTTTATTGAAGTTAAAGGCAGAGCGTCAGGCGCGGATACTGTAACTGTTAGCAAAAATGAAATTCTCACGGCTTTAAACAAGCCGGATGAATACATCTTGGCCATTGTGGAAGTTGATGGTAATAAAACACATACATACTATCTTAAGCGCCCGTTCCACAAGCGCCCTGATTTTGCGGCAACAAGTGTAAACTATAATATTAAAGAATTAATAGATAGTTCAACTGTCATATTACGGAGGTAAAAGATAATGGAATATAAAAAGAAATTAATAGAAGTGGCGTTGCCGCTTGAAGCTATTAATGCAGAGTCGGCACGCGAGAAGTCTATACGGCATGGGCACCCCTCTACACTCCATTTGTGGTGGGCAAGGCGTCCTCTTGCGGCTGCAAGAGCTGTTATTTGGGCATCCCTTGTTGATGATCCATCTAGTCATCCTGAAGAGTTCCCCACTGAAGAAGAACAAGCCAAAGAACGCCAGCGTTTATTTGGCATTCTTGAAAGACTGGTAAAATGGGAAAATTCCAATAATGAGGAAGTGCTTGCCGAGGCAAAAGCTGAAATTATGAAATCCACAAACGGCAATCCGCCACCTCTTTTAGATCCCTTTGCAGGGGGCGGCTCAATACCGCTGGAAGCCCAGAGGCTTGGCCTGAAAGCTTATGCCAGCGATTTAAATCCCGTTGCTGTGATGATCAATAAGGCAATGATAGAAATCCCGCCGAAATTTGCTGGACAGCCACCAGTGAATCCCGAATCACGAAGAAATCCGTTAAAGACAGAGTGGAAAGGCGCTGAAGGTCTTGCCGAGGACGTACGCTATTATGGCGAGTGGATGAAGCAAAAAGCGTGGGAGCGTATTGGGCATTTATACCCAAAGGTCAAAGACGAACATGGACGAGAACATACCGTTATTGCGTGGATTTGGACGCGTACGGTGAAATGCCCCAATCCCGCTTGCGGATGTGAAATGCCGTTGGCAAGCAGTTTTGTTTTATCTAATAAAGGTAAGGGCATGTATGTCCAACCAATTATTGAGGGGAACACCATACGATATGTGGTGAAGGAAGGTAAAAATGCACCTGAACCAGCTAAAATTTCGCGAGGTGCAAAATTCAAATGCATTCGATGTGGTGAAGTAACTACAACCGAATATATCCGTACTGAAGGTATGGCTAATCGTATTGGTTCAAAACTAATGGGTATAGTTGCCGAAAATAAACGTAGCCATCTTTACTATTCGCCGATTGATGAGCATGAAAAAATTGCTGATGTAGAAAAGCCAAATGAATATCCAACAGGACTACTCTCAAATGATAGACGTGCTCTTTGGGCACCATTATACGGTTATGATACTTTTGATAAGTTATTTACTAATAGACAATTAACAGCTTTAACTACATTTTGTTCATTAGTGGTCGAAGCACGCCAGCAAGTCATTGAAGATGGAGGAAATGAAGAATATGCAAATGCACTAGCTGTTTATTTTGCTTTTGCAGTTGATCGTCAAGCAAACTATTCTTCGATAGTGAACACGTGGGCAGGTTTTATTACACAAACGTTTGGTAGACAGGGAATTCCTATGACATGGGATTTTGCTGAAACTAATATTTTTTCAAATTCTTCTGGAAACTGGACTGGAGCAATTGACTGGATTGTTCGTTGTTTTGACATTTACCCTGCTTCAGAAATAGGTGAAGCCATTCAGAACAATGCTCAAACCGATATAGGTCTTCGCAACATTATGGTATCAACAGATCCTCCTTACTATGACAATATAGGGTATGCAGACTTATCTGATTTTTTTTATGTGTGGTTACGACAATCTCTTAAAGACATCTATCCTGACATATTTCGAACAATGCTTGTGCCAAAAGCAGAAGAATTAGTTGCCATACCGTATAGATTTGATGGCGATTTCAATAAAGCAAAGACCTTTTTTGAAGACGGCATGTTTAAAACATTCTGCCAAATTTTCGAATATGTAGCAGAAGACATTCCACTTACGGTCTACTATGCATTCAAACAAAGTGAAACTAAAGAAGAAAACACTTCTTCAACAGGTTGGGAAACGATGTTGTCTGCCATTATTCGTGCTGGTTTCCTCATAACCGGAACATGGCCGATGCACACAGAACGCGAGACTGGACTGAAAAACATGGTTAACTCCCTCGCATCCTCCATCGTACTTGTCTGCCGCAAACGTCCCGTCGACGCGCCTGTTTGTACCCGACGCGATTTTATAAACGCGCTAAAGCGGGAGCTGAAACCTGCATTGCAAAAGCTACAGCAATCCAATATTGCCCCTGTGGACATGGCTCAAAGCGCTATTGGGCCAGGCATGGCTGTGTATTCCCGATTCTCAAAGGTGCTAGAAGCGGATGGGAATCCCATGAGCGTCCGCTCTGCCCTACAAATCATCAATCAGGAGCTCGACCTTTATTTTACCGAACAGGACGGCGATCTTGACCGCGACAGCCGCTTCTGCGTTGATCTCTATATCCAATGCGCATTTAATGAAATGAAATTTGGCGAGGCAGATGTGCTGGCACGGGCAAAAAATACAAGTGTAGAAAAACTTGCTGCCCGCGGCGTTCTCTATGCGCAAAAAGGCGTAGTACGTCTATTAGACAGAGATGAAATACCTGAAAAAACAGATAAAGATATTATCTGGCTTCTTACCCAGCAACTCACCCGTACTTTAGAAAAGGACGGTGTGCTTGGCACGGCAAAGATCGTTGCAGATATATTTACATCTGAGCCGGAACAGGCAAAGGCTCTGGCATACCGTCTATATCAGATAGCTGAGCGTAAAGGCTGGGCACAAGAAGCGTACGCATACAACTCCCTTGTTATATCCTGGCCGGAAATACAAAGCAAAGCGGCGGAGTTGAAGGCACAGATTAGCAATGCTACACAAATAAGTCTTTTTGATATAAAAGATTAAGTAGGAGGATTTGAACATGGAAAATAGCAAGATTATCACGGATGGGCTCTCCATTTTAAGGAACACACTTGCTCCTTACATAGGCAGAGAACTTGGATTGGAGTTTGGCACGAATATCTGGTGGCGTGAAGGTGTTATGAAAGTCCTACGTGAAGAGCAAAAGCGCAATTTGCCAACTGAAGGTGACTTTGCCACGTTGACAGATTCCCTGGACATAGCCATGTGCCTTCTATTGTTTGATATCCACTGGCAGTATGTTTTTAAAAAGAAACTATCCATAGACCATCGTACTTGGGCAAAAGAACTTATAGGTGTTCGTAATCGCCTGGCACACATTGGCGGTCAAGATTTCACTGATGATGACACTTGGCGAGCACTGGATACTATGTCAAGATTATGCGAGCAAATAGACCCTGAAAGCTCGGAAGAAATTCGTGTGCTTTTGCGTAAGTACCGTTATGGTTCTGTGCATGGTTCAACAATGGTTGTTACAAGCGGAATTGATTCTAGTATGCCGGGACAAGCTGCAGGGCGTGCAAATCGTAACAATGTATTAGTTTCAACTCCTGTACAAGGGCTCCCCAGTTGGCGTGATGTAATCGAACCTCACCCTGACGTGGCACAGGGGCGTTATAAGAATGCTGAGTTCGCCGCAGACCTTGCGCAGGTCGCACGTGGCGAAGGCGCATATGAATATCGCGACCCGGTAGAGTTCTTTGCACGAACATATATAACAGAAGGCATGGCAGGGCTTTTGGAACAAGCGCTCCGCCGCATTTGCGGCAAGGACGGAGAACCTGTCATTCAGCTTAAAACAGCATTCGGCGGTGGAAAGACTCATAGTATGCTCGCGCTCTATCACATGATGCGTGGTACAGTTTCCATTGAGAAAATTCCAAATATTAAGCCGGTACTTGAGCGGGCAGGAGTAAACTCCCTTCCAAAAGCGAATGTTGCTGTGCTTGTAGGTACTGCACTTGACCCTACTAAAAGCAAGCGTCCAAACTATCTGCCGGGCATTACCATTAATACATTGTGGGGAGAAATGGCTGCACAGCTTGCGTCATCAGCAGGAAATCCTGCTTTATATGACTTTGTAAAAGAATCAGATAAAAAAGGTGTTTCGCCCGGCTCAGAAGTGTTGAAGAACCTCTTCGATGCCGCCGCCCCCTGTCTTATCCTTATGGACGAGTTGGTCGCCTATGCAAAGAAACTCTACGGCGCAAATGATCTTCCGGCAGGAACATTTGACAATTTTATTTCATTTATTCAGGAAGTAACTGAGGCAGCAAGGGCTTCTAAGAACAGTCTTGTCGTTGCATCCATACCCGAATCTGACATTGAAATTGGCGGAGAAGCGGGCAAGACCGCTCTTGAAACAATAGAGCATACCTTTGGTCGTATGGAATCTATTTGGAAACCCGTAGCTGCTAATGAGGGGTTTGAGGTTGTACGCCGACGCCTATTCCTCAACTGTAAGAACCCTGATGCACGGGATGCTGTATGTTCAGCTTTTTCCGCAATGTACAATGAGAATGAGACTGACTTCCCCGTAGAAGCACGTGAATTAGAATATAAGGAACGCATGATATCTTGCTATCCCATACATCCAGAAGTTTTTGACCGCCTTTATAAGGATTGGTCTACTCTCGAACGTTTCCAGCGCACCCGTGGTGTTCTGCGTCTGATGGCAGCAGTTGTTTATGAGTTATGGATGGGAAATGATGCAAGTTTGATGATTATGCCCGGTTCCATCCCTCTTGATGTGCCAAATGTGCGTGATGAGCTTACTCGTCATCTTTCTGATAATTGGAATGGCATTGTTGACAAGGAAGTAGACGGCAAAGAATCCATCCCATTTAAAACCGATAAAAACGCAAGATATGGCAGACATCTTGCAGCACGCCGTGTAGCAAGAACCATTATGCTCGGCTCTGCTCCAACAGGACGTGAACAAGTAGTAAGAGGTATCGAGAGTTCACGCATTCGTCTTGGTGTAGTGCAGCCTGGTGAAAACATTTCCGTGTTCAATGATGCATTAAACACACTACGCACTTCCCTATCATACCTTTACACAAATCCGTCAGGCGACAGATTCTGGTATGACAGTCGTCCTACCTTGAGAAAGACCGCTGATGACCGTGCTACGCAAGTTCCATCGTCTGAAGTAGAATATGAAATCGAGAAAAGACTTCGTGCCCTTCGCAAAGAAGCACCGTTTGCCGGCGTTCATCCTTGTCCGGCTTCCTCGCTTGATGTTACGGATGAGCAGGCAGTACGTCTTGTTATCTTGCGTCCTTCTGATGAATACAAAGCGTCGAATGTGAATAATGCCGCAATGACCGCAGTTATGGATATTTTAAATAACCGAGGAAACACCCCTCGCATTTATCGTAATATGTTGGCATTCATTGCACCAGATCAAGACTTAATGGCCAGCCTCAAGCAAGCAGTGCGGCAATATCTTGCTTGGAAGTCTATTAAAGAAGACAGCGAGGACTTAAACCTTGATGCAGCACAAAATCGTGAAACATTAAACAATTTAAATCGTGCCGATGAGACTGTTGATGCTCGTATCAAAGAAACATACTGTTGGCTTCTTGTACCGTATATTGATAAAACCGTCGATATAAAAAACATTATATGGGAAACAATCCGAATTAGTGGAGGTAATGAAAATATTATTACAAAAGCAGCAAAGAAAATGCTACAAAATGAGCAAATCATTACCCGCTGGGCACCAGCACTACTGAAAATGGAGCTTGACAATGTATTGTGGCGTGATTCCGATAATATTTCTATCAAAAAACTGTGGGAATACCTTTGCACATACTGCTATCTGCCTCGTTTGGCAAATGAGAATGTGCTATTAGAAGCCATCCAAACTGGCGTAAACTCTACGGAATATTTTGCTTTTGCTTCCGGGTTTGACGGTACACGATATATAGATCTTAAGCTTAACCAATATGTTGGGTTCATTGAAAAATCAGGCTATCTTGTAAAAATTGATGTTGCTCAAAAGCAAATGGCCGAAGAAGCGGCAAAACGTCAATCGGACATAGGTGTTCCTAACACAGATTACCTCACCAAAACTGCGGATCTCTATACAAATGGCAACAATAATAATCCTTATACTACATCAGACAAAAGTAGCTCAGTCCACGAAAATAACGCTCCTCCTGAGTCCGCACCGAAAAACAGAAGGTTCTTTATGTCTGCTGATCTTGACATTACGCGAATAAATCGAGATGTTCAGAAATATGTTGAGGAAATCATTCAGCATCTAGCTTCGGTGGATGGAGCAAAGGTTTCAGTTTCACTTGAAGTCGAAGCTGAATCACCAGAGGGCTTTAACCAACAAATTGTGCGAACTATTTCGGAGAACTGCCGAACACTTCGTGTACGTGAATCCGGATTTGAGGAATAGGCGATTAGTTATGAACGAAACGATCAACTGATTCCAATAAAGCAATCAACACTTTCTCGAAAAATCAATAATCCAACGATAACCCAAAAAACAAACGATAGCTTGGATTTTCAAAGCTATCGTTTGTTTTTTGCAACAACACCATATAAAAACCATCATGATAGGCGTCAAAAACAGGACTCCATGTGCTGCAGTTGAACGCCCTATGGCTTGAAAAGCCCTATTTTAAGCCATTTTCAAGGCATAAAGCAAAAACTCCAACTTTGAAAAAATTGTATCAAAGTTGGAGTACTTATTTGGCAAAGATGGTCAGCTTTAATACAAATGCACCCATTTCAAAAATGGGTGCAAAATAACCAAATTGAAGTTATTTACAAATTACAATTTGTTTTTTTGATATAATATGGTATAATAATGTAAAAATATAGAAAGGAGCCGGCAATTGTGAAGATTATGTTCATTCAAAAAGATCATGGATTTTACCCATTACATTAGACATATAACTTCTTGCACTTTGATTAAAACCACTATCAGGATATTTCTTCACTAATTCGATTTCAACACCTAGAAGAAAATTGAAACACTCCTTAAAAAATGTAGTAGACAAATCATGCTTATTTGCTTTATCTCCCATTATCAAGATAATTTCCCAAAACCCTCCCCGTTCACCGGGATTTAAATCACACATGATACTAATCATTTCTTTTAAATCACTATCAGTCTGCATTAACTGTATTATTTCATATCCATCTATGCCTAAATTAATCTCTAAAAAGCTCAAGATGTAATTGAGCATTTCCGCTTTATCGTAAATACTAAGTGTTGACTGCTTAATCACTTCATAAATTATTCCAATGCTGAAAAATTCAAAGCATTGATTAATATCCAACTCCTCACTATCACCACTTTCATAAGCAAGAATCTGATAAATTTCTTTCATTCTTTGATGATAATCAATAAACGAAACCTCGCACATGTAATCAAAGCCTTCTTCCGGTAAACTTTGACACTCTTCAAATTGATGGTGAATGGCATCAATAAATTCCTCACAGATTGGCAAAGCGACTTCACTGTCTGATTTTCCTAAAATCGCAAATCGCATTACAATAGATGAAAACAATTCTATAATTTCAGACAATATTTTTATATCACTATTTGTTTTATACATAGCTTTAAAGAAGAGTCGCCAAAAAGTGCCTACTTTAGAATTCGAAATACCTACTAAAGCTTCGAGATATTGGCTTGTCTGATTATGGCTTTTCACTGCTACAAGAAAATCGTATTTAGAAAAGTTTACGTTAAGCGTTTTGAAAAACAATTCCAACAGTTTGTTTTGTTCCGCGGTTGGCGGGAAAACTTGCGCTTGCAAAACTTTCAGGAAAGCATAAAACGAAAGCGTAAGACTACCTCCTGCAATATCATTAGGTATATAATCTGATGTATAAGCTTTAGTTGCAACAGCAGTGATTACTTCAAACATATCAGCCGCGGCATCAGCAATTTCTTCATTACACTTTTGATAAAAGTTTCTCTGTTTCTCCTTTTGTTTCTGCTTATCCCTATAATAATCACGCACCGCCATTGATGTTGAAAAGATTAAGGCATCCCAAAATCCAAAAGCCACAATAAATCCACTCCTTTTTCTATCAACTGAATATTATTAAGTAACTTGTACCATATAATAATTCACCTTTTTTACGCAAATATTAGTTGTGCTGCTCGGTCAAAATCGTAATTTAAATTAACCATTGTAATTTTTTCGCCCACAGCTGCAGTAATTTTATTTTCAATAGATTTTATTGAATACCCATTGGTTATAGATATGTATTTTATTGTCCATCCTCTGTTTTGGTTTCTTTCCGCTTTCAATATTCTAATTCCTTCAAATTCAGATATCAAATCAGATGCAATTTTGACTATTTCATGTGGCCGGTTATCAACCTCATTTTTAGGCCTTTTTCGTTTAATCTTCGGCAGAAAGTAGAAACAGCCTTTTTCAATACAGTTATGTTCTTTTATATGTTTTTTTGTAAGAAATCCACTGTGCCTAGAATATTGACAGTAACCAACACAATTTCCGCTGCCGGTTATGCGCCCGTCTATGCACCGCCGAATACATTTGCTGCCGCTTTTCTTTTCATAATACAAATAATCTTTGTGAGGTATAATTGTTGTGTTTGCACTGTTATTAAACATCAACGTGCCTCCCCTCTATTGAACGACTGCCTGATTTTATGTATTTCACGACAGGATTTACAACGTTTGGGTTGATGAAAGCCCTTCATTTCATAAAAACGTTGTTCTCCAATTGAAAACACAAACTCTTTTCCACAATCTCGACAGTGCAACTTTTTGTCTTTGTTTTCATTTTTTTCTTTAGGTGCCACCTTCACCCCATTGGGAACGAGCTTATTTGATATTTTTGTTGAACGTGACATTTCGATATAACTGATTTTGTGTTTTTTATTTTGCTCTATTCGCTCAAGAAAAATTTCGTAATTATCCTCAAAATACTTTGCCAAACCCATAGTTACAACCCCCTTATTTTTTATAAGACAATTATAACAGGCGCGTATTTTAATCTGTATTTTTCATTGAAAAGCACAAACACCATATAAGCTTCAAGCATAAGTCACGGATTATATTTAAAGCCTGTAATACTTTCTATTTTAGATGTATATTCATTAATGATATGCTTATAGTTTTCTAACGCTTTACTCTCTTTAGAGTCTTCGTCTTTGAAAATTGACCATAATAACCTTTCTTCAGGCGATGGCGGAAGCAAATCCTCCTTTGCTTTTGATGCTACATCAACTATTTTTTTATAATAACTGTACATCCACGATTCATCATAGTCGCTGTATGTCTTAAGTCTTTTTTTAACCATATTTGTGTAGTCTAATAAATACGGTAATACAATATCCGCGCATGACATATTGCTAAGCCGATTAACTGCACCCCAGAAATATAAATCCGCTTCAATATCATGTTCAAACTTAATTAAAGCATCATCAGAAAGGTAAGATATGTACGTCTTGGAATGTTCAATTAATTTTTCCAAGAAAGTACGGATTTGAGCCTTATCCTCCAAAATACAATGCATAACCGCATTAATAGAATACAGTTCAGCCTTTGCATCTTCGACATTAATAGGGAGTATCTCACCATCATCACATGGAAAATCGTCTAATATTAGACTATCATTTAACTTGTCATTAAGTCTTTCAGACGTCAAAGCAAGCAGCTTCTTATCTTCTTCAGATAATTCTTTGTCAGATGCAGCATCCACGAAAGAACGGTATCTATCAATTGCATTACACAATCTTTTGGCGGAATCAATATTTTGTATAGCCTCCAGAAAATCAGGTAAATCTAATGTAGCAAATTCTCCTCCAAATACATCTAAAAGCCAATCGTCTTGTTCCTTGCGTAAGTTGACTCTCTCAGGTGCATCTATATAAATAGACGCCATAAAATACTTCCAACCAATTCTAAACATATGTTCTGATATGCCGATAGGATCTGGTGCAAAATCCTGCGGATCAATCGCTTCGACGTTTTCAAACCTATCGGCACAAACAGAAAATAATTCTTTTCGCAAAGCATATAATTCATCATCAATAATGAAAGGTACCTTCAAGCCATTTAGCATTATTTTACCAAGCACTCTGTATATATATTCTTTGCGCTCATCATCCTTCATTACTTTTGTTTGCCTTTTTACTTGGTTAAGAAAGTGTCTCTCATAATCAGAATTTATAAACACATTTACTTCAAAAGATTTGGATGGTGTGACGTTCGTCTTAATACATGCAGGCTGTAACTCAAGAATTTTATCTATTAATTTAGGATTCATCATTTGGCAGCGTACCGAACTGTGAGTACAATGCACAAACGGGCGGCATAGGTCATCAATCAATCGGCCATCCTCTATTGAGTGTTTTTCAATCTCTTTAAGTGCATGATAAAAAAATTTTTCTGCCCTCTTCATACTTTCAATATGAATGTCTTCTACAGGAGCAAAAAGTTCCACCCTTGTTTGGTAGCAAAACACTGTCAATAAAACAATATCAGCCTTAACTTTTGAAACTGCATCCATCATCCCATCGCGAGAATAGATATTTAGAAAATGAAGTATATGATTCGTATATTCATTCCAGATATAATGTGCCGCACTCTCTTCACCGCCAAGCATACGGTACAACAAATCAATAAAGTATTCTTGCGTACTATGATTCGATAAATTAGAGTTTACAATTATTT
>Ga0134098_1002111_pt1 | contig 14592 bp, 10 predicted proteins | sample 9_3taG_FD_94456 | JGI IMG/M metagenome (GOLD analysis project Ga0134098, IMG submission 94456) | Switchgrass degrading microbial communities from high solid loading bioreactors in New Hampshire, USA - 9_31_10_142_A3 metaG | ecosystem: Engineered > Bioreactor > Semi-continuous > Anaerobic >... | reverse complement strand
GTAAAAATTAAAGATATTGCCGGATTAGAATAGATAATTAAGTGTAACAAATTTTGAAATAAAAATTAAAGTTTAATATATTACTCTTGGTATATTACCATTTACAACATTATTAATATTTTGTGGTTGTTTATCACTATATAGGATGATACGAGGGGGATCCACATACGTAATTACATGAAAATGGTGGTCTTATTTGTATTGCTTTGTTCAATCTGTGTGAGTGGGGTTTCGTTGGGAAATACCACCTTACTTTATAGTGAAAGTTTTGCCTCCGGGAAAAGCCTGGCCGATTTGGGCTTTACCGGAAAGGAACCGACGTATTGGGTACTTGATACGTCCGGTCGATATATGAGATCCGTCACGCCGGATAAAATACTCTGTGAGTTTTCTGAGATCTATACCCCTTCGTTTGAAGCCGACCGGAACAAGGGACCGGTGGTTGTGGAATGGAAACTCAATTATCAACAAGAAAAGTCCAAAAAGTGTTTAATTGAAGGAAAGGTAACAACGGTTTCTTTAACTGACAGCAAAGGCAAAGAGCTTTATAGTTTGGTTTTATCCCAAACTTTGAACGGCATCCGTTAATGATGACAAGTTTACTTTTGATGCGCTATGACCGTCTTATTCCCAAGTTTATTGACGAGAAGTTTTCTTCTGCTATTGTACCGGTGGGAAAATGGATTACCATGCGCATGGAACTGGAACCAACCTCAGGTGGGGAAGGCAGGATAAAAGTGCTGGGTGATTTTGGCGATGGTCGTGGTTTTGTAACATTGATCAACGCCAAAGACAAGCACTATTCGTCTTTTGCAAAACTGCATTTCAAATACGGCCTTGGTATTGGTCGCCGGAAATATGAGGTAGCTGTTGATGATATTAGAGTTTTTGGTGCGGCTGGCAACAAAGACAATACACCGCCGGTGACCACCCATGACTATTTAAATAATGGTGTTTGGGTGAAGGAACCGGTACAAATCAACCTGACGGCAACGGATGATGCCAGCGGTGTTGCAGCCACATATTATAAGGTTAATGATGGTGAAGTTGTTGAGGGTAACACATTATCCTTTACTGCTGAAGGTATCTATACGGTGGATTACTGGTCGGTGGATAAAGCCGGTAATACGGAAACAGCAAAGAAATTAAAAGTTAAAATCGACCAATCTGGTCCGGTGGTGGAGCCTGCGCTAAGCCCTGCTCCTAACGCTGGAGGTTGGAACAATGCCGATGTGATGATAACCTTTAACGCTTACGATGCTTTTTCCGGTGTGGACCAGGTAAGTGAGGCGGTTCAAGTCACCGCCGAAGGGGAACAGGTTATTTCCTATACTGCTACAGATAAAGTTGGGAATGAAACGACCGGGACTGTAACAGTAAAACTGGATAAGACAGCTCCCAGCATCTTTTCGTTGCAACCGGCTGATGGCTCAATACATACCACTGCCCGCCCGTCGATCTCGGCGGTGTTCATGGATGGCCTGTCGGGGATTGATCCGGATTCAGTCCGTTTGACTTTGGATGGGCGGATAGTTAAGGGTGCTACGGTTACGGCAACTGGTCTGTCATATACTCCCTCCGCTGATTTAGGGGCAGGTCGCCATACCATCAGCCTCAGCCTCAGTGACATGGCGGGAAATAAAGCAGTACCCGTTTCAGCGACATTTACAATTGATTCGACACTACCGCTGCTGCCGCCTGACCCAGCGACTGTTGCGCCGGAGCTGAATATAACTGAGTTTACACCTGTTTCTAAAGCAGTTGAATTTCTATATACAGGTGATAACCCGATTCAAACCGGAATGGATCAAGAAACAATTGATCCTGTTAGGGCAGCGGTAATTCGGGGTAAAGTATTAAATAAATATAACCAACCGTTGCCTGCCGTGACAATCTCCGTTCTTAACCATCCTGAATATGGCCAAACCATTACCAGGGCTGATGGTATGTTTGACATGGTGGTTAACGGCGGAGAACAATTAACCATAAAATATGTCTGTGACGGTTATCTCCAGTCACAACGGCAAGTTAAAGTTGCTTGGGATGGCTATACAATATTGCCTGATGTGGTATTAATTGAGGAAGATCCAAATGTTACACCCATTCAAATGGGTGTGCAGCAGGTTCAAGTTGCACGTGGTTCTGTAATAAGCGATCAGGATGGCGTTCGTCAGGCAACGCTGATTTTTCCGGAAAATGTTCGAGCAATTGGGGTAAGCGGAAAGACCCTGAATATACGGGCCACTGAATATACTGTTGGAGATAATGGCCACCTAGCAATGCCAGCTGAACTCCCGGCAAATATTGGATACACTTACTGTGTAGAGCTAAGTGCTGACGGGCTAAGTTCGGTTCGGTTCAATAAGGAAATCTACTTTTATGTGGAAAACTTCTTAAACTTCCCGGTGGGTGGAATTGTCCCGATTGGATATTATGATCGTAACAAAGGAATATGGGTACCCTCGGAAAACGGTCGCGTTATTAAAATAGTTGGAATAACAGATGGCAAAGCAGATCTCGATGTAGATGGTAATGGTATTGCTTCGCCGGAAAGGTTGCTCGAACTAAACATATCAGATTCTGAACGTGAGAAGCTAGCAACTCTCTATAATGTAGGCCAAAGCCTCTGGCGGTCCCCTATAACTCATTTTACACCTTGGGATTGCAACTGGCCTTATGGTCCACCTGCTGGTGCGAAAGCTCCTGCGCTTCCCCAGCCTAAGACCGGATCGAATCCAGATGATAATTGCTATAAACATAATGCTTCTTCCATACAAATTCAAAGTCAGGTTTTAGGGGAAGAGGTTCCTCTTGCTGGCACTCCGTTTAGTATTCACTATTCTAGTGACCGGGTGCCCGGTTATAGGGGTTCATCTGTATTGGAGTTGAAAGTATTTGATGATCAAATACCAACTGGCGTAAAGAGAGCGGAATTAACAATAGAAGTAGCTGGAAGAACTTTTACACAAAGTTTTGCGCCACAAGTTAATTGTTGGGCTACTTTTATGTAGGACGTGAAAGATGCATATGGCCGAGATGTTATCGGTATGCAGAAAGCAAAGGTGACCCGTAGTTATATCTATGATGGCGTATATATGACTCCTTTAGAGTTGGAACGAGCTTTTGGAGAACTATCCGGTGTTCCAATGTTGGGGATTAGAGCTAGACAGGAAATTGCTTTGTCTCAAGTTTCGGAAGCATATATTGCGGGAATTAATGCTTTGAAACCAACCATTGCCGGATGGAGTGTTGATATAAACCATTTTTATGATCCAAAAGCAGGTATCTTATATTTGGGAAATGGAGAAAGACGGTCTGCTACGCAAATGCCCATGGTTATGCAGACGGTGGCAGGTGGCGGTACGCGGCAGTTGCAAGAGGGATGCCCTGCAAAAGATGTGGCTTTTGATACTATTCAAGGCATGTCAGTAGGACCTGATGGCTCTATTTATATGGCATTAAAACATTCCATTTGGAAAATTGATGGAGACGGACTATTGAGAATAATTGCTGGGGGAGAGCAAAAAGGCTTTTCAGGAGATGGTGGAGCAGCTATTAATGCTCTGCTGGATACCCCATGTTTGTTGACCTTTGGAAATAACGATACACTGTATTTTTATGATTCAGGAAACTTCAGAATCAGATATATTGATAGGGAAGGACATATAAATACATTTGCTTCTGAAGTATATATAGAGCCACAAAATGGCAAGATAGCTATCGCTCCTGATGGCAGTATATATTCTTTAAGTGGATTGGGTGAACCCATATATCGTTACAATACATCTGGCGCAAGAACAGTTTTTGCCCAAACAAGCAATGAAGATCTTTATGATAATTTTGATGGGAAATCCGTAAATGAAGTAACATTTCATCGGATTAATGCGATGAGTGTGGGCGGTGATGGCAGCGTTTATTTGGCAAGAGAATATACAGTCTGGAAGATAACACCTGATGGTATTGTTCGCTTTGTAACGGGTAACAAAAAGGAGACTTATTGGTATGGCCCGCAGAATACTGGTGACGGTGGGCCTGCTATCGATGCCCAAATTCATTGTATAACTGACTTGCATGCAACTTCGAATGGGGATTTATATATAACTTGTGGTGGACTTATAAATTGGGCAAGTCCATCATGGGCGCCTAAGACAACCCACTTTAATCATATTCGGTTAATTACTACTGACGGAATAATCCATACCCTAGCCGGTCCGAATAATACGGTTGGTTTTGACGGAAACGGCGGTCCTGCCAAGCAAGCCATAATGAATGTGCCAACTGATATTAAAGTTGGCCCCGATGGGAGTATTTATTTTGTTGATTCGAAAAACAAACAGATTCGAGAAATTAGGCTGGCTTTTGCTGGGTTTAATAATGATGATATTTTGGTAGTGTCTGAGGACGGCGGAGAGTTATACAGGTTTTCTTCCGCCGGGAAACACTTGCAAACTATAGATACTTTAACAAACCAAACAATCTACAGTTTTGATTACGATTCAACAGGAAATTTGGTATCAATAACGGATTTAAACGGTAATGTAACCAGAATCGAAAGAAATTCCAATGGTGAACCAACGGCAGTGATTGCTCCCTTCGGGCAAATGACTCGTTTTAATGTAAGTGCAGATGGTTTTTTGGAGAGTGTTATCAATCCTGCTGGAGAAACCGTGAGAATGGTTTATGGGGACGGCGGTTTACTTGAAGAATTCATTGACTCCAGAGGCGGTTCTCATCGTTTCTTCTATGATGAGATGGGACGATTGGTAAGGGATCAGGATCCGGTTGGACGGGTGGTCAAACTAACAAGAACTAGTACGGAAAATGGGTTTATGGTCACTGAAGAAACTGATCTAGATGATGAAACAGTTATCACTAATACTTATTTGACCGAATATTTGGCCAGTGGTGAAACCAGGCTTACAAACCAGGGGTGTTGTGGGGGACCCATTGTTACAATTATCGGACTTGATGGGACGAAGAAAATTACTCGACCGGATGGAACAGTCGTTACTACTGTGGAAGGGGCAGACCCCCGGTTCGGTTTGCAGGCTCCAATCCTGAAGGAAATAACAATTCAAACTCCCAATGGCTTGACTTATGTACAGAAAAACACCAGATCTGTTACTTTAAATAATCCCAATAATCTTATGGGTTTGGCCACTCAAACCGATATAATTGAAATTAATGGAAAACAGGCCACTATTGTTTATGATGCAGCTACTCGACGGGTTACCCGTAAAAGTCCTTCTGGACGCCAGACTGTTACAACACTGGACGAAAAGGGTAGAATAATCCGTACTGAGACGCCGGGATTTGCACCTGTCCGCTTTGAATATGATGAACGGGGACGTTTAATCAAGATCTACCACGGAACGGGATTAAACGATCGAATTAGCTCAATCCAGTATAATTCCAATGGTTATGTGCAAAGCATGACCGATCCGCTGAATAGAACCACAAGTTTTGAATATGATGCGGTTGGACGAATCACGCGACAGGTCTTACCTAACGGTAAACAGATTAGTTTCACTTATGATGCTAATGGAAATATAACGACGCTTACACCGCCGGGCCGCCCGAGTCATGAATTCACCTATACAGCTGTGAACATGGAGGATACGTATAACCCACCGACAGTAACAGGAACTGGCACTAATAGGACTAAATATAAATATAACCTAAATCGCCAGATTACGATAGTAAATCGTCCCGATGGCAAAAGTATTGGTTTTGAATACGATACCATGGGACGTTTGATGTCGGTGGTATTACCGGATGGGGAAATTGCTTATTCTTACGATCCGGATAACAGTAATCTTATAAATGTTATTGCTCCGGACAACGGCACAATCACGTATGCCTATGATGGTTCGTTGCCTACTAAAGCCACTTGGGCCGGTACTATCCGGGGCAGTGTGGAAGTGACCTATGATAACTTCTTCCGCGTGGATTCGCAAAAAGTCAATGGAGGCAACACTGTTACCTTTGGTTATGATAATGATGGGCTACTAACTCAAGCCGGAAGTTTAACGTTGAGCCATGACCAGCAGAATGGTTTGCTCACTGGGACGAGTATTGGCAATGTGACAGATACTTACCAATACAACGAATTTGGCGAGGTCAGCCAATACCGGGCGACCTTTGGTGGTACGATCTTGTTGGCAACTTCCTACACGATGGATAAATTAGGCCGGATTAGCAGTAAAACTGAAACCTTTAACGGCCAGACTCACACGTATGTCTATACCTATGATGCAGTTGGACAGTTGACAGAAGTCCGCAAAGACGGGATTCTAATCTCCCGCTATGAGTATGATGCCAACGGCAACAGAATTAGCTATTCCGGTCTGAACGGTTCCGTTAGTGCCAGCTACGACAACCAAGACCGGATGCTGCGGTACGGCGAAAACACTTATAAATACAGCGCCAACGGTGAGTTGCAGGAAAAGACGAATGCAGAGGGAACAACATACTATAACTACGATGTCCTTGGCAACCTGAAGGCAGTCACCCTGCCGGATGGCACGAACATTCAGTATGTCATTGACGGAGCAAATCGTCGGATTGGCCGGAAGGTTAACGGGATATTGGTCCAAGGGTTCTTGTATCAAGACCAACTCAATCCGGTGGCGGAGTTGGATGGCAGCGGGAATGTTGTAAGTAGGTTTGTTTATGCAAATGGGATTAATGTGCCGGATTATTTTATTAAGGGTGGAGTGACGTATCGCATTATTACGGATCACCTTGGGAGTCCGCGTGTTATAATTAATGTAGCCACTGGAGAAATTGTCCAGCGGATGGATTACGATGAGTTTGGGAAGGTTATTCTTGATACGAATCCGGGATTCCAGCCTTTTGGGTTTGCGGGAGGCCTCTATGATCCTATGACGGGATTAGTAAGATTTGGGGGGAGGGATTATGATCCGGAAGTTGGTAGGTGGACGGCAAAGGATCCGATTGGATTTTTGGGAGGAGATACTGATCTTTACTGTTATGTAGGAAATGATCCGGTAAACTATATTGATCTGGACGGCTTAGCACGTGGCGATTGGTGGGATTTAAGAACATATCTACCGGATTTAAAAGGTGCTAGAGAAATTGCAGAGGAAGTACTCAGGGAGGCGCAAAATACAGGTTTACCTGGTCTTCATAATGGAGAGGCTGATGCGTGGAGACATGCGCAATGGAACAAACGTATGGTTGAAGAATTAGGTTGGCTAACTGCTGTAATTGCAGGTTATGGACATGAATTGGAAGGAGCATTTAAAGGGCAACCATGGAATGAATTTTGGATGGATTTACATAATAATAGAGAGGGTAGAAGAATTGCAAATAAAAAAGACTCGTGCGGTAATGATATAACACCTTGGAATTTAATAAACGAAGGAAGGCTACGAACAATTAATCCGCCTAATAGAGGGAGTGGATGGCTATATTGAAAATGAAAATTAATGTTTTGTTATGTTTAATTCTAGTTTTAGGAACTAGTATTTTTTCAGGTTGTATTATGTCGAAGTTATATATAACTGGTGATGAAGAGGCTATTGGTGCGAAAGTTATTATTGATGGTAAAGAAATGGGGATTATGAAAAAGGGACCAAAGTTTGGTGCAATATTGATTTTAAACATATCATCAGGTGAGCATGACATTGTAATTATTAGTAAAGATGGAAAGAAAATAACGAAAAATTTTACAATAAAAGGCGAAAATTATCTTGGGGTTGATTTTGCTAATATGACAATAAGAAACTAAGGACTAAAGAATCCTAGCTTCAGATGCTGACTGTTCATCGAATTAAGCCAAAACCAGCAAAGCTCCGTCGACATATTTTTTCAGGTCTATTATCTAGATACAATATTAGTTAGTAAAGACAAGGTAATGTTAATTGAAAAACTATAAATAAAGCAACACGTGTCCCCTCTCCCCGAAAGCAATCTCATTCCGACTGCTGTGAGAGGGGACAATGATCGATATTGCTTTTTGATACTTCTTTTAATCAGCCAATGGATGGCGATTTACGTAAAAAAACCAAACGCCAAGGGAAAACTTGTTCCGGCAATGTTTGCGAAACCATCTCCGCCGCGGGCTAAACCCTCGCGGCTGGGTATATAATCTCACAAACCCCCATAAATGGGGCTGCTGGGACTAAAACTATTTGGGTGCTAAATGGATGATGAAGAGCATTTTGAGAGGTGTGAAATGAGGCGGTCTTACTATGAGGTTTATCTGCACTTTGTATGGAGAACAAAGAATTCAGAACCTTATTTATCTTTTAAAGTAGAAAGAGAGGTTTTGAACATACTTCACACTCAAACCGATCTGGAAATAATAGACCAGCCAGCCCCGGTTTAGCGGGGGTTGATTGAATTTCATAGCCGTGTGGGTTTACCCCGCGGCTATTGACATGCGATGACAGTTACGTGACTGGAAGAAACATAGAATTGGGAAGAAGGTTATCTTGTATTCCAGTCAATTAACACCCGTCGCTGAATTAGACGCTAATGGTAATGTGGTTGCTAGGTTTGTTTATGCAACTGGAATTAATGTCCCGGATTATATGATTAAGGGTGGAGTTACGTATCGGATTATCACGGATCATCTTGGTAGTCCGCGTGTTATAATAAATGTAGCAACTGGAGAAATTGTCCAGCGGATGGATTATGATGAGTTTGGGAAGGTTATCCTGGATACAAATCCGGGGTTTCAGCCCTTTGGGTTTGCGGGAGGATTGTATGATAAGGATACTGGGTTAGTGCGTTTCGGGGCTAGGGATTATGATGCGGAAACGGGGAGATGGACGTGCAAGGATCCGATTGGGTTTTTGGGAGGAGATACGAATTTATTTGGGTATTGTTATAATGATCCTATCAACTTGATTGATGAAACAGGCTTTCATCCCAAATGGCCGTCATATATACCATTCTTTGGTTGGGGTTATACTTTTGGAGAAGGTTTGTATCACGCATTTGGTGGGCAAGACAGAGAATGTCATGATTGGGATGAATGGCAAAAAAGAATGCTTTTAAGCACCGGAATTACTGTAGGATCAGGAATGGCGTTAAAAGCAGGGGCAGTAGCTTTAGCCGGATCACAAGGATTAAATTTTGCAGAAGCAGCTGCGAAACATATGAATGATCCTAACCGGTATGTTCCTGTTCAAACATTGATGGATGCTATTAAATCTGTTCCAGGAGTACCAGATCCTCAGGGGTCTAGTGCGATGATGCATTATGCAACAATGGTAAAAAATGGTGTGACATATACTTTAGAAGTACTCTATGATAAAGCATCAAATACAGTCTATCATTTTATGTATTATCATCCAAAATAAAGGAGAGCAAAATGAATGCTAAAGAAAAGATATATTATCTGATAAGGGAGTTTAAAAAAGGAAATTATGATATAAATACTTTTTGCGATGAAATAACAAATGTCTATAATTTAGAATTAAAATCTAAAGATCTGAATGAGTTGGAAAAAAAGCATTTGAGTGAACTTATAATCTTCACATCCAGATATTCTCCATATGAAAATGATCTGAAAATTCCTAATGCCTTTTTTAGCGATAGTCAAGTAAGGCGTAAAGTAGATGAGATAATTGAAAAATTGAATATTTTTTGACACTAGTGTAGCATAAACCAAATTTACAAAAGTCAACCCAAGAGAAAGGTTAAAAACAGTTAAGAACAAGAGAAAAAGCATCGAAAAGCATGAAAAAACTCCTTATAATAGAGATTAGGCAGTCTTTGTCCAACTAGAATCTCTAATATAAGGAGACCACATGGACAAAGATACTACAAAATCCACATTTATTCAACTGTTTGAAACCGTTTTTAACAAAGATATTTTTACTGCTATTTCCGATAAAGGAGCTGATCGCTACACTAAAAAGCTTTTCGCTAAACCATTCATTCAAATGCTAACCTATGCCGTTATCCAAAATTTTGACGGGCTTCGGGAGATTCGGGAGATATTAGTGAAAGTTTGGCTAATCCATCCTTAAGCCAAGCCCTTCAACTTGAATCAATCAGTCATTCACAGATTGCTCGCCGTTTAAGCAAATTTCCTACCGAGATACTACAAAGTTTATTTATCAATCTCAGTTGGAAACTTCGGCGAGAGACCGGTCAACATCTTAACCTGATTGATTCCACCACCATTAGCTTAGCGCTACGTAGAAGCTCTTGGGCCAAGTTCCGTAAGACCAAAGGCGGAGTTAAACTCCATTTAAGAATTTGCTTTGATGAAAAAAATGGCCTTTCCGGAACAAGTCAGCATCACACCGGCAAAAGTAGCGGACAAAAAAGAACTTAATTCACTCATTGTTGAAGATCCGGATGCGATTCACGTATTTGACCGAGGTTATGTTGATTATCAAATTTTTAACGATTATACCGAACGAAAGATTCGGTTTGTTACCCGATTAAAAGATAACGCGTTGGTCGAAGTAATATCCGATATCTCAAACAACCAAGTAAAACGAGAAGCTATTATTACATTAGGTGAAGGCAAGAAACGAGTAAAACATCCGTTACGACTCATTGAAGCCTATGATAGCCAAAACCGTTTAATCCAAATCATTAGCAATGATTTTGAAACACCGGCTGAAAAGATCGCCGAGATTTACCGTAAACGCTGGCAAATCGAACTCTTTTTTAAATGGATGAAGCAACATTTTACCGTTAAACACTTTTACAGCATCAGCCAAACCGGAGTTGAAAATCAAATCTACATCGCTTTAATGGCTTACTGCCTAATGATGATTGGAAAACGCCGAACCGTTTCGGAAAAAACCTTATGGGAATGGGTACGGCTTCTTAAAAATTATTGGTTTAAACCATTTACCGCTTTCGTTCAAAGACTGCATCACAAACCACTTCGAACATCACGAGGAAGGCGCAGGATAGATTATGAAGCAATCTATCAAATGACCGAAAGGCAGGTGATTGAAACGCTTGATGCGGGTCATCTTAATGATGTAACTTATGACCCATTAGTACTTTAATCTTGTTGGAAAAATGTGGACAAAGACTATAGGTTTGGTATGTCGTGTCCTTTGAATATATAGTGAAAAATCGATGGTTGTATACACTATTTATGGTTTATATTGTTAATAAAATCAGTCGGTATTTTCAACTTGCTTTTTTGTTTAAACTTTTATGCTACGCTAGTGATTTTTTGAACAAAAAGTTATCAACATCTTATAATGGACTACTATTTGAACTATATCCGCGCCCCGATTAGGCAGATCGGTCTAGAATCGGGTTAAATCTTGGGAAGCCTGGATAGGCTACTGGAGAATATAAATTAAAACGACTGCTGACTAACTGAGCAAGCCAAATCCAAGCGGGTCAATCACCTCACCCACGAAACCTGGTCAATCATATATTAATACATGTCCCCTCTCCCGGAAAGAAAGCCCGTTCCGACTTTTGTGAGAGGGGACAATGATACATAACTAAAATTTTGAGTTGAAATTATGGAGACGCCGGTATTGAAAGATAAACATATTTATATTGGTTTACTAATATTACTTATATTTTCACTCATCCATATTCTTTATCCGGAAGGAATATTAGAAAGCCTGAAAAAGAATAGGAAATATTTAGAGAAGTTATCTCCTGATGAATATAAATTATTAATGATTATTATTAAGGCATTTGGTATTTTGGTTTTATTCGTTTTTATACTTTTATTTATCTAATTTAGATTATAAACCCGCTTTCGAAAATGTGAATTTTGTTTTGGATTCAACTGTTTATATTTAGGTATCTCTATTTTATTTGCGGTTGAAGCCATTTCCATCTTTTATAGATTTATTTATTACATCAGAAAGAACGGACATTGGCGGGAGCTTAGGATGGCAAATTTGGTTTATGATTGGAGGGAATATGGTGAAAACGAAAGTTCTATTATTTGTTGCGCTAATGTTAATCATTCCGGAGCTGATTCTTGCAGTTGAAAAAACCAATATAACTTCTGCAAAATATGATCAGCATGGCTACCCGGTTCGAAATGTTCCTACCGTCAAGATTCGGAACTTGTTAATAAACCGTAATTTTAATGAGTTAAATAAACTACTGGACGGCTATCAAAAGGAATTTGAAAAGGATTTCCGTCACGAATATATTTTACGACGATTGGGTCTTGGCCCAAAGCAAACAGTGGGATACCATTATTGCTTATTGGACTAAATATATTAAGCTGGAACCCAAAGACGGCAGGGCTTACCGGGAACGAGGCGGAGCATATTATCAAAAAGGCGACTTAAAAGCAGCTTTGAATGATGCCAAAAAAGCAGCCGATTTGGGAGATGAAGAAGGCCGGAAACAATATGAACGGCTTAAAAATGTGGTTAAGTAGAGTGGCTTGCCGTGGTGAAGAAAATGAAAAAAGTCACTATTTATAAGCCCGATGAACTGAATCAAATTAATAATTTGATTCATAATTGTTTTTTCGATATTGATAGAATAACTGTTGCTAACAATACTTTTTTACTTTATTTTACACGCTACTCGGAGTCAAGAAAGAAACCGGTAAAGAGATGGTTTCTTTTCAAACAATATGAAACACCCGGATTAGACTGCATATTAGCGATCCACAAAGTTAAATCTTACAGTATTAAGGATACCCAAAAAGTACGGTTTTACGATCTTAATGAATTGGCTTTTGACCAAGCAACAAACATGATTCTGATTAGAACCGGGATACCTTTGTCAATAGAAATTGAAATTTGAGAATACGACGAGTACCGGACCTATGTCATAAATCAACTTGGTATTCGTGTTTTTCGAATAAAAAATGAAGAACTCGTCGATATCTCCAGCGTCATTGCAAAGCTAAAGGCAGTTTTATAACAATAGCTCGGATAAAACATGTTTCCCCTCTCACGTCCCTCAAAACGGACATACGTTGCGGGAGAGGGGAGCGGCACTCGATTTCGAACGGCACACAAGATTTGTGGAGGGGTGAGGCGAAACCAACGGTAACCGGGTGAGATACACCGGAGTGAACGGAACTTTCATCGGGACTTATGACGATCAGGACCGGATGTTAAGTTATGGAGGAAATACTTATCAATATACTGCAAGTGGGGAATTGAAGAGCAAGACCAATGCGGAAGGCACTACGGTTTATGATTATGATGTGTTGGGAAATTTGCGGGCGGTGACGCTGCCGGATGGGACAAAGATAGAGTATGTGATTGACGGGTTGAATAGGAGGATTGGGAAGAAGGTTAATGGGGTGTTGGTGCAGGGGTTCTTGTATCAAGACCAACTCAATCCGGTGGCGGAGTTGGATGGTAACAATAATGTAGTAGCCCGTTTCGTCTATGGCAGTAGAAGTAATGTACCGGACTACATGATCAAGAACGGTGCAACATACCGGATCATCTCCGACCACCTGGGCAGCCCGCGGGTTGTGGTGAATGTTGCCACCGGGCAAGTAGTCCGGCGGATGGATTATGATGAGTATGGCAAGGTGATTTTGGATACGAACCCCGGCTTCCTCCCCTTCGGGTACGCTGGTGGGATTTATGACCCTCTGACGGGATTAGTCAGATTTGGGGCCAGGGATTACGATCCTGAAGTTGGAAGGTGGACTGCGAAGGATCCGATTGGGTATGGTGGGGGAGATGCGAATCTTTATGGGTATTGTTGGAATGATCCTATTAATTTGATAGATGAAACTGGTTTTCATCCAAAATGGCCTTCATATATTCCTTTCTTTGGATTTGGATATACCCTTGGTGAAGGTTTATATCATGCATTTGGTGGAACTGATGGCCAATGTCATGATTGGAATGAATGGCGCAACAGAATGCTTATTAGTACTGGCATTACTGTAGGTACTGGATTTGCAATAAAAGCTGGTATTGCATATGCTGCAAAAGCGGCTTCTACTGCAGCAACAATAGATGCTTTGGTAGAACAAGCTAAACAACTTTATCCAAAACTAGCAGATAAAATTCATAACCATCATATTTGGCCAAAGTATCTGGGAGGGGATCCTAATGGACCCACTGTTTCAATAAATGCTGCTTACCATCAAATGATAACAAATGCTTTTAGAAAATTATGGCCTTATGGTCAAGGAGCACCAAGTGTTGAAATGGGCTAATATATAATTAAGTTCGCAATTTCAAAAAAGGGAAAAGCCATCGGGACTCCGAAATGGTAAGTTGCCTAAAACAAACCAGTAAAGGAGTGTTACCCGATGGCTTACCATAAGGATACCGTAAATTTAGAAAAAATGCTATTAAAATTTTTAGGGGAACCGGACCCGCTGCTAGCCATGCTTGAGTGGCTCTGTCATAAAATGATGGAGGTAGAAGTTGAAAACAAGCTTGGCGCAAGTAAAGGCAAGCATTCACCGGAAAGAACCGGTTATCGCTCCGGAACCCGGGTAAGGCGCTTTGATACCAGGCTTGGGACAATGTATCTGTTAGTCCCGAAACTTCGGAAAGGCGGCTACATTCCCTTCTTTGTGACGGAAAGAAAGCGTTCTGAACAAGCATTAATCCAGCTAGTGCAAGAGGCATTTGTTAACGGCGTATCTACCCGCAAAATTGAACGGTTAGCCCAAAGTCT
>Ga0134098_1002050_pt1 | contig 14977 bp, 9 predicted proteins | sample 9_3taG_FD_94456 | JGI IMG/M metagenome (GOLD analysis project Ga0134098, IMG submission 94456) | Switchgrass degrading microbial communities from high solid loading bioreactors in New Hampshire, USA - 9_31_10_142_A3 metaG | ecosystem: Engineered > Bioreactor > Semi-continuous > Anaerobic >... | reverse complement strand
GTGAGCTGCGAGCGGCGCAGGCCGTTGTCCTCGCGCACGGAGATGGTCAACGCGTGCGGGCGGCCCTCACTGAGCAGGCCGCTGCGCATCAACTCCTCGGCGACGTGGTGCGGCGCGCGGTGGGTGCTGCCGGGGTCGAAGCCACGCCAGGCCGCCATCTGCAGCTCTGTTTCAGACTGGCCCGGCTCATTCGCGCCGACGAGCACCAGCAGCCCGGCGGGCACGCCGCAGCCCTCCAGCGCGGCGTCCAGCACCATCCTGCAGATCGTGGTGAGGTCGAGCGTGGCATTGAGCCACTCGCCGAGGTCGGCCACCCGCGCAATCTGGCTGGAGCGGCGGGTCAACTGCGCGTCGATCTGCTGGTAGTCCTGCGCGTTGGTCACGGCCAGCGCCGCCTGGTTGGCGAACGTCTCCAGCAGTTCCAGTTCGCTCCCGGCAAAGGTGTGCGGCTGGTCGTAGAACACCGTCAGCAGGCCGATGCGCCCGTTCGGCGTGGTGAGCGGCAGGCAGGCAAAGGCGGAGAAGCCCCCCTCGCCTGCAAGGCGCAGCGCACCCGTGCCGAGGTTGTCCTGCTCCTGCTCCAGGTCTGAGACGAGCACCGTCTCGCCGCCATCCAGCACCGCGCAGCGCTGCTCCGGAGTGAGGGGTAGCAGTTCGGCCTGCGCCTTGCCCGTGAGGTCCGCCGGGAAGCCCTGCGCCTCAGTAAGCACCAGCCCATCAGCGCCCTGGCGCAGGTAGATCGCGGCACGATCGCAGCCCGCCACCTCAATGGCAGACGACACCACCATCTTGAGCACTTCTTCGGGGTTCAGCGAGCTGTTCAGCATGGCGCTGATCTCGTTGACGCGCGCAAGCTGTGCGGCGTGCTGCTGCGCCTCCTGGTAGAGCAGCGCGTTCTGGAGCGCCATTTCCGTCTGCACGGCAATCGCGCCAAGCAGGTCGCGGTCGCTCTCGCTGAGCTGCCGTCCCGGCTGCTGGTCCTCATCGAGCCAGACGACGATACAGCCGATGGTGCGGCGGGCGGCAAGGAGCGGCAGCCCCAGCCATGCGCGGGCCTCCGGCGCGGCCAGCCCGAGCCGGGCGGCGGTCTCGGTGACGGGATCGGCGTAGAGCGGCTTCTGCTCGTGAAGCACCCACCGCGTGAAGTCGTCAATCGGGTAGTTGTCCGGGTTGTTCAGGCGGTGCCCGTTCAGGCTGGCGAACCGCACGCGCCAGCTTGCCTCGCGGCTGTTTTCCCGTAGCACGATGAGCACGTTCTTCAGGTTGAGCAGCGCGGCGATCTGCAGGTAGGCGTTGAGCAGCAGCGTGTCGATGTCAAGGTTGCTGCGTAGCGTCTGGCTGATGGAGGCCAGCCGCGCGAACTGCTCAATCTGCCGCTGCAGCGAGTTCTGAGTCTTGACGAGGCGCTTGATGACGACCGCCAGCGTCGCCAGGATGCCCGCGAAAATAAAAAACGCGGGCTGGCCCATCGATGCGCTGGCGATGGCGGCAAACGGCGCAAGCCCCACGGGCAGGATGTGCATCGCGGGGATCATCACGTTGTAGCGCTCGCGCATGGTGCGCGGGCTGACGCCTCGCAGGGCCGCGTCGAGCACGAGCAGCAGATTGTGAGCCAGCAGGTAGAACGTAACCGCCGCGATAATCGGCAGCGTGTTGCGGAGGTCGGTTACGGTATAGAGCGGCGGCGCAGTGCCGAGAATGCGGTAGGCGAAGTCGCCCGCGAGCAGCCCGAGCACGTTCTGTGCGAGCGCCAGCCAGCCCGCACCGGCGGTTCCCCACAGGGGCCGGAGGCGGTGCGCCCAATCCGCCCGGCGGCGCAGCATGTGCATCGCGCTCCAGCACAGCAGGCCGACACTGCTCGCGATCATGGCGGGCTCCAGGCCCAGCACGAAGTATGCCATCAACGCGGCAGTCGGCAGGAAGGACACTTTGCCGAGCGGGCCGGTGTTGATACCGAGCGCCTGTATCACTGCGGTAAGTACCGTGACGACTCCGACGACCAGCCAGCCGAGCGGCGGCCAGTCTCCAAAGGCGGGCAGGTGCAGCAGCGCGACGATCAGCGCCGCCACGCCCAGCGCCCAGCGGGTAATGTCAACTCGGTTCAGAGTCGTCATGTCCTGCCGTTTCTAGCTAATAAGGATGGTTGGGGCCGGGGAGTGGGCTGCTTACTCCTCGATGGAGGGCAGCGTAAAGTAGAACGCCGCGCCGCCTTCCGGCCCGTTGGTGACCCAGATGCGTCCGCCATGCGCCTCGACTGCGAGCTTGCAGAACGTCAGGCCCAGCCCGGAGCCTTTTGCGCCGCGCTGACGCTCTCTCGTATCGCCCTGGAAGAAGCGTTCAAACACCCGCTCATGCAGCTCAGGCGGGATGCCCTTGCCCGTGTCCACGATGCTCACCACCTGCTCACCGTTCTCCTCCCGGATGTGGATGCGCACCTGGCCGCCGGAGGGCGTATAGCGCAGGGCGTTATCCAGCAGGTTGAGGAAGACCCGCTTGATTTTATCCTCATCGGCGAAAACGGGGGGCAGGTCGTCGGGCGCGTTGATCTGGATATCAATTTCTGCCTCGGCGGCGGTGCCCGCCAGCACGCTGCAGGCCTGCTCCGCAAGCCCCTTGAGGCTCACGGCGTCCATCATGAGTGACATCTCGCCCGCTTCGAGCTTGTTCACGTCGAGGATCTGCTCGACGAGCCGCAGCAGCGTGTTGGCGCTGGTGAGCGCCACCTGGACGCTTGCCTCGATCGTGTCGCGGTGGATGCTCGGCTCCAGGTAGCTTGCCTCGTCGAGCGCCATGTGCAGCCCGGTGATCACACCGGCAAGCGGGCTACGCAGGTCGTGGACGAGCATGTTCGACATCTCCTGCCGGTACGTCTCCATCTCGTACTCGTGGGTGACGTCGCGCAGGATGAACAGGCGTCCGATCACCTCGGCATCGTGGCTGACGATCGGAAGCGTCGTCTCGTCGATCACGCGGAGTGTGGGCGTGTTGAATTTGTAGGTGCGGCGGCTCACGCTGGTCGGGTCCTCCTCGAACCGGCGCGCCATCTGGATCGCGTCCTTCGGGTCAAAAGCTGAATCCTCACCGAAGACGCGGCGCAGCCGCCGGACGATGGTCGTGAAGTGTTCCCCGAGGTAGTCACCGACCTTGACGCCGACAAGCTGCTCCATGCGCGGGTTCGCCAGCACGAGCCGCCCATCCATGTCGAACATCAGGATGCCGTCGTGGATGCTGTTCAGGATGGCCTGGAGACGGTCGCGCCCGGTGCGCGTCTCCTCGGCGAGGCGGGCGTTGGCGATGGCGACGGCGGCCTGCGAGGCCAGCAGGTCGAGGAAGTGCAGGATGTCCTGCGTGACATGCGCCCGGTCGTCAAAGGCAATGTTGAAGACACCGAGCACCTCGTCACCGCGTTTGAGCGGCATGCTCACCATCGCACCGACGTGCCCCCAGCCCGGCTCTTTGATGACATCCATGAGCAGCGGATGCTCTTCGGGCTTAGTGATGACGAGCGGCTCGCCGGTGCGGGCGACGGTCGCCGTGATGCCGTCAACGCGCGGCGGCGCAAACTCTATATCAAGCCGCCCGTCGGCCCACAGGCTCGTACCGAAGCGCAGCTTGCGCGACTCCTGGTCATACAGGTAGATGTGCACGTCCTGCGCATGGGCGCGTTCCAGCGCGGCGCGGGCGATTACCCGCAGCGTATGGCGCAGGTTCGTGGACGACAGCATATCGACCGCCAGCGAGCGCAGCGTCTGGAACTCCTCGGCGCGCTGCTGCACGGCCTGGAAAAGCTGCGCGTTCTGGATGGCGACGGCAGCGTGCTCCGCGAGGTTGCTGATAAAGCGTGCCTGCTCCTGGTCGAAGGCATTGAGTTCGTAGCTCTCCAGGTTGAGCACGCCGAGGCGGCGGTTGTCGAGCACGATGGGCACGGCAAGCTCGGAGCGCACCTGCTCGCTCGTTGCGATGTAGTCCGGGTCGACGGAGACGTCCGGCACGAGCACGGTCTGCCCGGTCATCAGCGCGCGCCCGGTCACACCCTGATGGGCGGGCCAGGGCTCCGGCCTCTCGGTATGTTCCGGCCCCTGGCGCACCGCGATCTCCAGCGTTTCGCCGCTTTCGTCGAGCAGGAGCAGTTCGCTGATCTGCGCGCCGGTGGCAAGCGCCGCCGCCGAAACCACCTGCTCGATCACCGTGTTGAGGTCGAGGCGGCGCGTCATGCGCTGCGAGATGGCCTCAAGGGCAGCGAGTTCGTCCACGCGGCGGGTCAGCGCCACGTCCGTCAGCCGGAACAGCCGCGCGTTCTGGATGGCGACCGCCGCATGGTCGGCGAGGGCGCGGGCCAGCCGCAGCGTATCGGCGCTGGGGGACGTGGCGCGGCTGCGGCAGCCGACCACGATCATGCCGAACAGTTCGCCGTGCATGACGAGCGGCAGAGCCACCCCGGTCAGCAGGCCAAGCCCGTCCGTCAGGTCTGCGAACTCGTCGGGAAGGCCGCTGGCGTTGCGCTCCAGGCGGATATACTCGGGGTGGGCGGGCCACTCCGGCAGTTGGGAGAAGGCCGAAGCGCTCAGATGGATGTTGTCAACCGGGCGCTCGGTCGTGTGCCGCCCCGAGACTTCCATCCACAACTCGCCGTGCAGCATGTCGCCGCGCTCGGCTGCGAGCAGCACGGCGACGGTTTCCACGTCCAGCACGTGGATCATGCTCTTGGCGACGGCGCGCAGCACGGCGGGCAGCGAGAGCGACTCGTTGATGGCGCGCCCCGCCTCATACAGCGTCTCAAGCTCGCGGCGGCGGGCGTTGGTGGCGGCGAACAGGTGCGCGTTGTTGACCGCCATCGACACCTGCCCGGCGAGCGTGTTCAGCAGTTCGAGCTGCGTCTCCTCGAACGAGCGCGGCGTGTCGTAATACACCGTCAGCGCGCCGATGATGTCGTCGCCGGTGCGCAGCGGGGCCTCAGCGACCGCGCGGATGCCCTCGGCGTGCAGAAGCTGCCAGTGCTTGCGGAATCGCTCGTCGGCGAGTACGTCCTCGATGACGGTGAGTTCGCCGGTCTGCATCGCCACCGCCCGCTCGTCCTTCCAGATGGCCAGCCCCGACGACTGCTCCCGGTAGCGCGCGCTCAGCCCGATGTGGCTGGCGAGGCGGAACTTCCCGTCGTCCTCAACGAGGAATACAGCGGCCTTCTGGCACTGCATCATGTCCACCACGACGCGGCAGACGGTTTCCAGCACCGTGTCGAGGTCGAGGCTGGTGCTGAGCAGCGCGGCGACCTTGTTCAGCGAGCGAAGCTCGTTGGCACGCCGGCGGCTGTCCTCGTAGAGGCGGGCGTTTTGCAGGGCGATGGCGGCGGAGGCGGCGATCGTCTCCAGCAGGCGAAGCTCGTCCGGCGTGTAGGCATAGACGCGATCGAAGTTGCGCACCGCCATCACGCCGATCACGTCACCCTCGGCGATGATGGGCACGCCCGCGTAGCTCCTGACCGTCGGCATGGATGGCCTGATGCCAAGACGCGGCGCCTCCTGCTCTACGTCGTTCAGCAGGAGCGGACGGCAGGTACGGACCACGTAGTCGGTAAGCCCGTTGCCGGGCGCCCGCGTGAACGGTCTGCGCGCCTTGCCTTCCTCGTAGACCAGCGCGAAATGTAACGGCCCCTCCGGGTCGCTGGTCAGCGCGAGGTAGAAGTTCGACGCGTCAAGAAGCTGGTTGATCTCCCGGTACATGGCCTGGAGCAGGTCGTCAAGCTCCAGGTTGGCGTTCAACGCCTGGCCGATGCTGCTCAGCACCCGCAGGTCGGCCAGCCGGTCGGACAGCCTGAGCTGCGTGCGCGTAACGAGGCCCAGCCACAGGGCGAGCAGGGTGTATGGGATGAGCGCCGGCAGCGGATGGATGAGCGCCGCGCGGGTGCTGATCGCCAGGGCCGGGGCGAGGAGCAGCGCGGCGATCAGCCCGTTCATCACGAAGCTTTTGCCGTATGCGCCCCAGTAGCGGCGCGGATCGATGTCTCCAAGTAAGAGCCAGCCGGTCTCAAGAGCGGCAACGAAGCTGAAATACAGCACCACGAAACTGAGCGCGGCGAGGTAGGCGGGGCCGTCTATCGGCCAGCCGAGCGGCTGTGTGCCGAACTGCCCGTAGAGCCAGCCCGACGGCAGCAGTGCGAGCGTCATCGCGGCGCTCTGCCATAGCGTCTCGAATACGCCTCGCGGGCGGTAGTGATGCAGGCTGCGGACGAGTGCGGTCAGTATGAGGACGAGCGGGATGGCAATGAGCGCGGTCAGCGGGGCGACGAACAGCGCCTGCCGGTACCCCAGCGTGAGCGCCGCCCCCGCGAGGCTGGTGCTGATCAAGCCGGTATAAATGCCCCCGGGCAGCCGTACACTGAACAGGACCGACACGGCATGCACGAGCAGCATGTATACGAACGACAGCATGAGGTGTGGGGCCGGTCGCACGCCGACCAGCACGATGATCAGCGCCACGACCAGATACAGCACGACAGCCGCGCGCTGCTGCGCGCGGGTCACCTCGGACGGCAGACGTTGGCGAAGAGGGGCGCGCAGCGTCGTGCTGAGTTCAGGACTCGCGTTCATGTCTTCAGCCTGCGTTTTGTGTTGTTATCGCCGCTGTGCCGCAGGCCGGCCCGGTTGGCCCGCAGCCGCTATCAGGTGACGGCCCGCACCCATGTGCGGAACGGGCGATCATTGGGGCTGAGCAAATCCGTGCATTGGACCTGCTGGCGTACCTGGAAGGCAAATGTCAATAAATCGCACAAAGTCTAGCATAGATCGGCCCGACAAACAATCAAGCAACCGCGCCTACGCCTGCTCATACAATTATTATAAGGTGCAAAATTTTGGCCCAGTGGTGGGACAAATCAGCAAACCGTGCATCTAAAGAATAGCAGGTCGGGCAGGCGACGTGCACGCGGCGAGGCGGTATAATCATGCAGGCATCCTTCGACCAGGCCACACAACCCTATGATCCGATATCTACTCGTCTACCTGTGGCTGATCGCTGTGTACGTTGTGACAGCGATAACCGCCACAAACAACATCCTGCCCGTACCGCCGGAACTGCTGGAGGCGCGCAACATCATCGTCCATGCGACGACCTACGCCATAACGGGTGTTCTGCTGGCGTGGGCAGGCGACAGGCCGGGGCAGCGCTTCGACGCGGGCGCCCTGCTGGTGCTGCTGATCACGGCGCTGCTGCTGGGCGTGGGGCAGGAGGTGCTGCAATCGCTACTGCGCGGGCGTATCCGCCTGCTGCCAAGCCTGTTCGACCTGTTTGTCGATACGAGCGGCGCGGCTGTGGGCCTGCTGCTCTACACACGGGTTCTGCGAGCACGAGCGGTGTCGGCGATGACCGATGCCGCAGACTAGGTCTTCTGTTGTAATCATCTGATTGCCAGAAAGAGAGTGCAAGACATGAGTGACCAGCAAGAAGTTCGCGTCGTCCTGAAGGAAGGGATGCATTTCGAGGGGACGGCGTACCCGCCCGACGAGGGGGGCATCATCCACCTCGACAGCAAGCCTGAGGTGGGTGGGGCAGGGCTTGGCGCTCGCCCGCAGTCGCTGATGCTCGTCAGCCTTGCCGGGTGCACCGGCATGGACGTGATCAGCATTCTGCGCAAGAAGCGCCAGGAAGTGACCGGCTTCGAGGTCAGTGTGAAGGCGGATCGCGCGGAGAACCACCCGCGTGTGTTCACGCATATCTGGGTGACGTACACCATCACCGGGCGCAACATCGACCCGAAAGCGGTTGAGCGCTCCATCGAGCTATCGATGACCAAGTACTGCCCGGTGGCAGCGCTGCTCAGTCAGGTCGTGCCGATTGAGACGGACTACCGCATCATCGAGGCAGAGTAGGGCGGTTTTCGCTCCGCTGCCGATCAGTATTGAGCCCCCGCACTCTGGCGGGGGCTCGTATTTTCAATGTGGCCGGTTTACTGCCACGGATCGTCGTCGGGCGTGGTGTCGGGCGCGGTATCCGGCCCGGTATCGGGCGCGTCGTACACGCGCGGCCCGGTCCCCGGCGTGGGCGGCGGGGATGCGGGCGGTGTATAAGACGGCGGTGCCGCCGCGCCGCGCTGCGTCGCCCCGTAGATCGCGCCACCGATGGCGCCCAGGATCGCCGCAATGAAGAAGGAGAAGCAGATGGCGAAGAGCGCGCTGGCAACGCCGAAGCCGGTGCCGGTGTACAGCTCAAGCATCTCCGGCGGGACCTCCATCCCCTGCGCCTCAAGCTGCGCGAGAGCCTCGGCCACCGCCGCCTCGGAGGTGAATGCCAGCGAGATGATCGAGCTGATAATGCCCTGCACGATGCCGCTCAAACCGGCAGCGATAGCCCCGCCAAGCGCAAGGGGCCCGGCGCTGAACATCGCGCCCCCGCGACGGGCGAAGACGCCGTACAGCGCGCCGATGCCGACATAGCCCAGCCAGAGCACACAGCAGAAGACCAACCCGAGCAGCGGAATCTGGCTCAGCAGTGTCAGCACCAGCACCACTGCCGCCCCGACCCCTGTCGCTTTCAGAAGGGCGCTGTTATCAAGCTGCATGATTCTTCTTTCTCCTTTTTTCGAGTACAATCGTTGTTCAACGTTCGTCCGCAGTTCTGACCCCTGCTGCTGATCCTAGTCGCGTTTGCGAGTGGTGGCAAGCCGGGCGAGCTATCTCCGCTCTGTCGAGTCGGGCAGCCAGTTGGTTGTGTTTTCCGTCACTTGGGCGCTACGGATCGATACGCGGCGTGTTATAGCTTACGGACGGCTGTGTGACCGGGAACTAAGGATTGCGGCAGGTTCTCGAACCCGTTTCCACGCCTGACGGGTCGCCGGATACCGGCGGATGCCAGGCCATGTCCGAGGGAAGGCAATGATCAGGATCGTCACCGACGCGAACGTCAACCTGCCGCAGGAGGTCGTCGACAGGTTCAACATTACCCTTGTTCCTGCATACATTATTTTTGGCGACGAGCAGATGCCGGAAACGGCTATCAGCACAGGTGAGATGATCGAGCGGCTGAAGCAGGGGGAGGTCTTTCCCAAGACGAGCCAGCCCGCGCCCCGCGACATCGAGGCGGCCTATCGCCGCATCCTCGCGGACGACCCGGAGGCGACGATCCTCTCACTGCATATCACCGGCGCGGGCAGCGGCACCGTACAGTCGGCTCAGCAAGCCGCCGAGCGCGTGAAGGAGTCGTTCCCAAAAGCCGTGCTGCACGTGTTCGACACGCGCAACCTCGCCATCGGGCAGGCGCTGATGGTGCGCGAGGCCGCCGTGATGGCGCAGGTCGGCGAGGCGGTTGAGAACGTGCTTGCCCGCATGCGGGACATGCGCGACCGGGTGAAGACCTATTTCGTGCTGGACACGCTCGACTACCTGCACAAAGGCGGGCGGATCGGACGGGCGGCACACCTGATCGGCTCGCTGCTTAACATCAAGCCGGTGCTGACCGTCCGTGATGGCGTGCTGGAGGCCTATGCCCGGTTTCGGACGCAGCGGCAGGCGTTCGATGCGCTGTGCAAACTCGCGCTTCGCGCCGGCGAGAACGCGCGCGGTATCCGTATGGCTATTGCCTATGCGGTACACGACGCCGCCGCCTCGCAGATGGCCGCTGAACTGCGGGCGGCGCTGGACCTCGACGTGCTGATGGTGACCGAGGTCGGGGCGGCGCTGGCGGCTTTCACCGGGCCGGGCGCGCTTGGCATCTCCTGGTATGTGCCGCAGCCATGTGACTAAAGGAAAGTGGAACTTATGATCAAGATCATCACCGACACGACAGCGGGACTCCCACCGGAAGAACTGGAGAAGTACGGTATTCCGATGGTGCCGCAGTATGTCCATTTTGGCGATGAAGCGGTGCGCGACGTGTTCGATATCGGCACCGAGGAGTTTTACCGGCGCCAGGCGGCGGCGTCCGAGCTGCCCAAGACGAGCGCGCCCTCCGTTGGCGACTTTCTGGTGGTGTTCGAGGAAATCCTGAGCGAGCACCCGGACGCTACGGTGCTGTGCATCCACCCCAGCGCCGAGGTCAGCGGCACGATCCGCTCGGCGCGCCCGGCGGCAGCACAGATCAAGGAGAAGTACCCGCAGGCGGATATCCGCATCTTCGACACGCGCTCCGTCTCGCTTGGGCTGGGGCTGGCGGTGCTGGAAGCGGCGCGTATGGTCGAGCAGGGCGCAACGGCGGACGACGTGCTCAAGCGGCTGGCCTTTATGCGAGACAATATGCAGGTCTACTTCGTCGTCGGCACGCTGGAATATCTCGCCAAGGGCGGACGCATCGGGCGGGCGTCGCACCTTGTCGGCTCGCTGCTCGATATCAAGCCGATCCTCACGCTGGTGGATGGCACGGTCGAGAGCTACGCCAAGGCTCGCACCCGCAAGCGCGCCATCGCCATGCTGCGCGATATGGCGCTGGAGGGCGCGAAGGGCAAGCCGGGCGTGCGGCTTGGCGTGGCGCACGCGCTCTGTGAGGACGAGGCGCGGGAGCTTGCTGACCTGCTGTGCGCCGAGCTTTCCCCCGAGGTCTTCCTGTTTTCCGATGTTGGCCCGTCGATTGGCGTACATGCCGGCCCGCATACGCTGGCGGTTGGCTGGGTGTCGGTGCCGGACGGCGAGTAGGCGGCTGAATAACCAGTCGGGCAGGATCGTGATACTATAGCCGCCCATTGCAGGGCGGCTTTTAGATCCTCCGTTTGTATGTAGCGTTGACGTATAATTATAATAAATCAGACCTTATCCATGATGTTTGGGCAGCCAGCCGGGGAGACATCATGCGAGGCACACGTATATTCGGGATGGTTCTGGCTGTCGCCTGTCTGCTGGCTGCATGCACCAGCCCGCCGCGCCCTGATGCTACTTCGACAGGACAGCCCACACTGCCGCCCACATCCACTGAAGACGTACGTTCAGCCGAGGTCACCTCACGCCCGCCGATGACCGCTACTCGTGCGGCGGCGGTCGTATCACCGTCGCCGACCGCCAGCCCCACGCGGGAGACGCCGCCCAGCCCTACGCCGAGCGCCACACCCACCCCAACAGCGTCGCCGACGCCAACGCCGACGGAGGTTCCGCCCGACGCGCGCTACGACCCTGCTGTGCTGGAGCTTGTCGCGCAGTTCAACGCGTGGCGCATGAGCGAGCAGCGCTGGCCGCTGCGCTTGAACGATACACTGGTCGAGATGGCGCAGGATCAGGCTCGGTACGTCGCATCGCTGCCGACCATCCCCTACGGCGTGACGATCCACCTCGACGCCGAGGGCCTTGAGGAAAAGGGTCGCGCGCTACGCTACGGCTGGCCGCACTATCGCACCGAGCAGCAGGTGGCCGTCGGCGAGGTCGCCGCGGTAGCCCGCACCGCGCAGGACGCGATCAACTGGTGGAAGGGCTCGGAGGTCCACCGTAACATCTCGCTGAGCGACGCCTTCCGCGAGGTCGGCGCGGCAGTGGTGCCCGTCGCCGGGGGCGGCAACCTGTATATCATTGTCGTTGGGTCGAGGCCCGGCGTGCTGCCCGCGCTGATGGACGTTGAGACGCGGCAGGTGTACCTGACATCGGAGCGCTACCGCTGGGCAGCGACCGGCGACTGGATGCAGGCGGTGACGCGCGTGCAGCTTGTCAGCTCTGAGGCCGGGCCGTCTGCGCTGGAGGGCTGGCTCCCGTGGACGCTGGCTATCACGCCGCCCGACGGGACCGTCCCACCGATTTTTGTAGCGCTCTCGGACGGGCTACGCGAGCTGATTGTCAGGGTGGTTGAGGGCCGGGGCGGGCTGTGGTTCCCGAGTGTCGCTGCAGCGCCCACCGCGCCCGTGCCTGCTGGGACGGCCCCATCGGACACCGCGACGCCCGTGCCGGGGGTTCCTTCCACACCAACGCGGACGCCCACTCCGCTCCCAACGCCCACGCCCGACGCCCGCCGCGATGTGCTGCTGCTGTATGACAACACCTCGCTGGCGCTGCTCAACGTGTCGGGCGGGCGGCTGGACATCAGCCGGCTGGTGCTGAGACGCGGCGGGCAGACCTTCCCCGTGACCCGCTGGCAGACGGAATGGCTCGGCGCGCCGCTCAACGCCTTCCCCGACCGGCACTGTCTGCACGTGTGGGGCTTTGGCTACGGCGACCCTGGCCGCCCGGAGGATTGCATCAGCCGCAGTTCGGTGATCTACATCAGCCCGGCGGAGCGCCTCTGGCTGGAGGGCGAGTTCACGGTTGAGCAGGGCGGCACAACGCTGGCGACGTGCCAGGCGGGCGCGGGCTTCTGCGAGGTGAACCTGCCGTAACAGGCATGGGCAGGTTCAATATAGCTTTTGATAGTAAATTACAGCTTCTTCACGCTACTCCTGTACACGGAGTAGCTTTTTTGTGTCACAATTAATAAATAATACTAATGATTCACGCAGATGGGTTGACCAGCCGTAAATCGGACAAAAAATGGTGAAATTCATGGCGTGAATTTGCTACAATTAATTGGTTTGGTCCCCACCCGTATCCGAGCAGTTCTGGAGAAGAGGTTATGTCACTAACTGACCAACAGAAAATAGATGCCTACCGGACCATGGCATTGATCCGGCGATTTGAAGAGAAGTCCGCAGAATTATATGCAGCGGGCGATATTGGCGGCTTCCTGCATCTGTACATCGGGCAGGAAGCAATTGCTGTCGCGGCGAATTACGCGCTCCGCGAGGATGATAACATTATCACTGCATACCGCGACCACGGTATCGCGATTGCACGCGGCATCCCGCCCAAGCTGGTGATGGCGGAGATGTTCGGCAAGATTACGGGCAGCAGCAAGGGCAAGGGCGGCTCGATGCACCTGGCCGACGTCAGCAAGCGCATGTGGGGCGGCTGGGCGATTGTCGGCCAGCACCTGCCGCTGGCCGCCGGCCTAGCGCTTGCCGACCAGTATCGGGGCGAGGACCGCGTGACCATGGCGCTCATGGGCGACGGCGCGACGAACATCGGCTACTTCCACGAGGCGCTCAATATGGCCGCCGTGTGGGACCTGCCGGTCGTGTGGGTCGTTGAGAACAACCAGTACGGCATGGGGACGGCGGTGACCCGCGCCTCGGCGGTCGCGGACCTTGCCAAGAAAGCCGAAGCCTACGGCATGCCCTGCTGCATCCAGGTTGACGGGATGGACCTGCTGGCGCTGATGGATATCTTCACCGAGGCCATCGATTACGCCCGCAGCGGCAACGGCTCGTACTTCATCGAGGCCATCACCTACCGCTATCGCGGCCACTCGATGGGCGACCCGGAGCGCTACCGCCAGGCGCAGGAGGTGCAGGCCAAGCAGCTTGAGGACCCGATCCAGCGCTGGGGCCAGTACCTGTTGAATGAGAACCTTGCAACCGAAGACGACCTCGCGCGGATGCGTGAGGAGGCAGAACAGGAAGTTGAAGAGGCCGTCACCTTTGCACGTGAGAGCGATTGGCCTTCGCAGGAGGAGCTGTACACCGATGTCTATGCCGACTAACCTCAAATTGGTTGAGAACGGGGTCAAAACCTTGGAAGAGGCGATGCAGGGTGAAACCAAGACGATGACCTTCCGCGAGGCCATCTCCGCCGCGCTGTGGGAGGAGATGGAGCGGGATGAGACCGTCTTTATTATGGGCGAAGAGGTCGGCGTCTGGGGCGGTACGTATGCAGTGACGCGCGGCTTCTACGACCACTTCGGCCCGCGCCGCGTGCGCGACACGCCGATCTCCGAGATGGCGATTGTCGGCGCGGCAACCGGCGCTGCGATGAACGGCCTGCGCCCCGTCGCGGAGATCATGACCATTAACTTTGCCTTCCTCGCGCTGGATGCCCTCGTCAACTCGGCGGCCAAGGCCCGCTACATGTTCGGCGGCCAGATGACCGTGCCGCTCGTGGTGCGGACGACGACGGGCGGTGGCCGGCAGCTTGCCGCCACCCACTCGCACTCGCCGGAGCCGATCTTCGCGTACTTCCCCGGTCTGTTCGTCGTCGTGCCGAGCACTCCGGCAGACGCGAAGGGCCTGCTCAAGGCGGCCATCCGCAACAACAACCCGGTCCTGTTCATCGAGCACAGCACGCTCTACCAGAACCGGGGCGAGGTCCCGGTCGAGGAGTACCTGCTGCCGCTGGGCAAGTCGGACGTGAAGCGCCCGGGTGAGGACGTGACCATCGTCAGCTACGGCAAGATGGTGGAAGTGTCGCTCAAGGCGGCAGATGAGCTGGAGAAGGACGGCATCAGCGCGGAGGTAATCGACCTGCGCTCGCTGCGCCCGCTCGACCTCGACCCGGTGTTCGAGAGCTTCAAGAAGACGAACCGCGCGGTCATCGTCGAGGAGTCGCATCCGTACTACAACGTCTCCGGTGAGGTGGCGGCTCGCCTGCAGAACGAGTGCTTCGACTGGATGGACGCGCCCATCCAGCGGGTGAACTCGGAGGACGTACCGCTGCCGTACTCGCGCGATCTGGAGCAGAGCGCACTGCCGAACCCGGAAAAGGTCATTGAGGCCGTCCGGAAGATCCTGTAAACCAGTGACACACGCGCCGGGGGCGGGGCTCCTTGACCGGTCGACCACCGCCGCCGCCCCCGGCAGCACACTCACGCCAGTTGTGCAGCGCTGGCAGTGCGGTGGTCAGACTGAGAAAGGGGTTAAGGACGCATGGCAGAGCTGATCAACATGCCCAAGCTGGGCTTCGACATGCGTGAAGGCCAGCTTGTCAGTTGGACAAAGCAGCCGGGTGACAGCATCCAGAAGGGCGACGTCGTCGCCGAGATCGAGTCGGACAAGGCGACGGTCGAGGTTGAGGCTTATACATCGGGCACGCTGCTGGAGCACCTCGTTAAGGAGGGCGACTGGGTGCCGATCGGTGCGCCGATCGCGGTTATCGGCGAGCCGGGTGAGGAGTACAACCTTGCCGACCTCGGCGTAGAGGGCGCAGCGGCTGAGGCAGAAGCCCAGCCCGAACCGGCGGCAGCGCCTGCCGCCGCGGCGGAAACCGCC
>Ga0134098_1002031_pt1 | contig 15102 bp, 17 predicted proteins | sample 9_3taG_FD_94456 | JGI IMG/M metagenome (GOLD analysis project Ga0134098, IMG submission 94456) | Switchgrass degrading microbial communities from high solid loading bioreactors in New Hampshire, USA - 9_31_10_142_A3 metaG | ecosystem: Engineered > Bioreactor > Semi-continuous > Anaerobic >... | reverse complement strand
ACCGAGAAGTCCTCCACTTCTAAGCGTAAGCGAAAGTGGAGGATGAATCGGTTATCCAATTGTTGTTTCTACACACCAATCGAATTTTTTCTGTGCTTACCTGTTTATATTTAGGTGTTGTTTGTAAATAATTACCTTGTATATCTTGCACATATACCCAATTACCAGTGAATCCCGATATAAAACCAATCTTATTTATTTCTGGTATATACACTTTATCCCACAAGCACCACTTCTTTTCTTTTACAATTATTTCTTTTGTATTTTTGCTATTTCTTTTTGCTTTCCTATTAGGTTCTTTTCTACCTTTACGCGGTATTTCTTCATGTAAACTACGTTTCTTTTTACGTATCTGCTTTATATAATATATATTATCGCTATACTTCATTGGTTTTATATTTGTAATTACTACTGCATCGTTTATATGCGACTTTTCTATATTCCACTCTTTACGTTTTCTGCGTGTGTATAGTCCAAAAGTATATTGTGTTGGTGCTATTTCTTGTAGTTTAGGTACAAGATAATCTTTTAGTACATTCATAAATGCCGTTTCCTGAAATTGCTTTATCTTAGGTGGATTTTTACCTGTAAATTCTTTGTAGTCCATATTACTTTTTGCTTTATTATGTGCTTCACAACTACATACTAAATTGCTTGGATTATTGCTACCACCCTTGCTTCTTGGTATAATATGGTCTACTTCAAGAATATCATTACAAGGTATGTCTGGTCTTAATTTTGCATAATGACAAGTAAAATTATCTCTTATTTTTACATATTCTTTTACGCTATCATATCCATACATTTCTCCCTGTTGATATTCTATACCATTAATATCTGGATTAACTAATGCCCGTGTATCAAATTGCCCTATTTCTACTCTTATTCTGCTTATAGGTAAAATTTTTATAATATCATTTACAAGTCTTATATGAGCATTAATCCTTGATTGTATACTTGGCGGTAGCCATCCTTCTTTCCTTTTTCTATTTAGAAATCTAGGTTCCCTATATCTTGTTTTTCTATTACGTCTTGCTTGCCGAAGTCGTTTCCTTGTTTCAATATTTTCTTTTATATCTTGCCTTAATTCTGCTTCAGCACGATAAAGCACATTACCTTGTTCAGTTATAACTGCCATTCCTATATGTTTACTTCCTGCGTCAATTCCTAATATACAATCTTGCACTTGGTTTTCACACTCAAATGATAATTGAATCGTAAATGGTTCATATTTTACTATTTTTGCTTTTTTATTTTTGAGTAACTTCCTTGCTTTAGCAGGTTTACAAGGCATAAGTGGTTTACCATCTAATGCAATTACATATACTAACAATTGGCTTTAAGCCCTCCTTTCGGAGTTATTTGCCCTTCGACAATGTTATTCTCCCTTCACAACGTGGTTGACTGTCCCTACCTCACAGGACTGTTTACAGAGCCACGACAGAGCATAGAACTAGGGCATCATTCTACGGTGTCTACATGGAGAATAACGTAGTGCTTATTTCGGCACTTAGTCTAGTCAACTTGAGCTTTTACAAGCTCCAACCTCTATAGGTTGGGGTAGTTGACTCGTCTCGTGAAATTAGAGTTCTGCAAAAATTATCAATTTTATATTGATATATAAGGATTATTAAGACAATATATTTTCTTATTTTTGTCTTATTGTCTTTTTAAAAAGTCTATTTATACTTTCTTCTTTTTTCTGCGCTTTTTGTTTCAGAATAATCCGATAAATCATCCATAGAATCGTCAAATTTCAAATCCCTTTTTATCAGTCCTATAACGTAGTCTTGCATCGGCATATCAAGCTCTACTAAATGATGTTTAACGGCTTTATGAAGTTTATCAGAAAATCTTACTGTAAATTTTTTCACTTGCAATATCCCTCCATGCTGATATATTATACCATATTATGATAACGATGTCAATACCATTTTAATATTATTTGTCTTTATATGCTGTTTAATCAGCAAATATGTAAATACTGACAAAATAGTTATTAAGAATATCGTTATAGTTTTTCTCATTTCCCCTCCATATTTTCCATTAAATATAATTTTATACCCTATTTCTCATTCGTCATTATCTACCTCCACAAATTTACCATTTTTAAGCATATAAAAGGTGTCTGGTTTAATTAATTTCCCGTCTACCTTGCGCGATTTAACGTGTTTTATGTGACAATTACCATTGTCATCCACACACCATTCAGCAAGCACTATATAACATCCAAGCGCGCCTTTTGCCTTACTATCTATTCCAGCCGCAACAGCGATAGATTCTTCACCGCTGACTGCCGCCGTAGAATTGCTGCCGATATTCGCAGCCAGCGATCGGAAGCCTGTGTTCGTAGCCACTGAATAGTCGCCCGTGTTCGTAGCCGCCGAATATTCGCCCGTGTTCGTAGCCACTGAGCTGTAACCCGTGTTCGTAGCCGCAGAACGGCAACCTGTGTTCGTAGCCGCTGAATAATTACCTGTGTTCGTAGCCGCTGAATATTCACCCGTGTTCATAGCCGCTGAATATTTGCCTGTGTTCGTAGCCACTGAATATTTGCCTGTGTTCGTAGCCGCCGAACAGTTGCCTGTATTCGTAGCCGCAGAATAATTGCCCGTGTTCGTAGCCGCTGAACAGTCGCCCGTGTTCGTAGTCGCCGAATAATTGCCGGTGTTCGTAGCCGCCGAATAGTTGCCTGTGTTCGTAGCCGCAGAACATTCGCCTGTGTTCGTAGCCGCTGACTGGAAGCCAGTGTTCGTAGCCGCAGAGCGGTAACCTGTGTTCGTAGCCGCAGAGCTGAAACCTGTGTTCGTAGCTGCCGAATAGTCGCCCGTGTTCGTAGCCGCGGACTGGTAACCTGTGTTCGTAGCCGCTGACTGGAAGCCAGTGTTCGTAGCCACTGAATAGTCGCCCGTGTTCGATTCTTTTGTATCATTCCGGTTGACTCTATCAAGGATAAACTTCACTCCAGCTTCAATTATTCCTTTTAACCCAATTTCCTCGACGATACGGATTTTGGTGGATGCAACTTTACTATCATCGCTATGCTTATCCAATGTACCGCTTTGCTCTACCTCACAATAGCGACTGTCGGGCGGCGCGTAATATTTGAACACATCCAGCGGGTTTTCGCATGCATGAAATCCATACTCACATGCCTTTGCTTTATCTGTTTCATACTCCTTGCCAATTTCGTATTGAAAACCGCGACATTTTAAATCTTTATCGAATCCTTTATATGTTTTCATCTTTATCAACTCCTTTAGTATATAAAAATGTTCTTTTTTGTGTATTATTGTGATTTTTTATTAATTTAATATATGTGTTTAGTGCGCATCCCCCTTTCTCCCCGGATATGCCGCCGGGGTCGGCAATTAAATATTAGAAATTTTCTATGAATGTTAATTCACCATTACATATACAACATTCATTAAAATCACCTACAGGAACAACTTCGTTACAACTGTCACATATAGTACATTCTTCAAATATCAACCAATACATTTCATCCTCTGTTATACCATGACTATACAAAAATTCTTTTGCTTCTTCCTCACATCCGAACAACATTATTTCCCCATTATCATCAAGCAAATATTCAAGCGGATTAATTGTTATCCCTTCAATATGTCTGCCAATTCTAATCATTTTTACTAACCTCCTATATTAATCATTCCAATGTTTATCAGCACACTTATTACAATATAGTTTACCTTTTATAATATTCACATCAGGTTGTTTTTTGCCTTTTAAACGAGAGTATCTGTCGCCAAGATGCTTGCCGCAGTTGTCGCATATATAAGCACGATTCGGATAAGATGCAATTGTGCTTCCTATCATTGTTTTCCCCTCACTTTCTGCCGGGATATCCCGCCCGGCTCGGTGTAGTGTTGGTTATTTACCTTCTATAAAACTTCTTATTATGCTCATTAATTTCGCTTCTAACTTTGGGTTTAAATAGCCTTTTATAGCTTTTTCAAGCTGCGCGGCTTCTTCCTGCCGCCCTAAGATTTTCAAAAAGTCAACTGCTATCATGCGATATGCTTTTTCTGCTTTTAGCTTCCGTTCAAGCATCGGGGACGAATAAACAAAATTCAACGGGTTGTCGATGCCGTATAATTCCATGTATGCTGTTTTGACTTTAGGTAAGTAGTCGTTTACAAACACTTCTTCGCTCATAAGATAATCACAATCCCAATTAGTTATGCGTTCGCCATCTTCGCTGTAATACTCGTTATTGTCTATTACATACTGACGTACTGCCTTCTCAATTTCCAGCGCTTTCTCATAGGCTTCTATCGCTTCGTGTAGTTCAATCTCCCGCCTTAAGCCTTCCAGTCTGAGCAAGTAAAGCAGTTCTTCCTGTTTCTTTGTTAATGTTTTAGCCATTTTATTTACCTCCAATCTTTACTTTGGAGGCCGCCACATGGTATACTTGATTTGCAGCGGCCTTGTTGCCCTGTATAATCCCCAGATGCTTGCGAGTGCGAATGGGATTATTTTATTGCCATTCATTAAAACCGACTTCAAAAGCTATAGGATCGTTTCTGCGTAACCATGACCCATATTTACAATTGTCGGGAACTCTGCCACCGTTTGACCTTTTATCGTCTTCTGGTGCGCCTAATTCGTTTAGCCATTCTTCATAATCTCTTTTTGTTTTCATAGCTTTACCTCTAACCTTCATGGTGATTCCCTCCATTCATTTTGTCCGCTCCGGCTTGCGCCCGGACTTCCGCATTACCGGGGATTGCTCCCCGTCACTCTGCCTCTTCTTCCAATTCGTCGTCCTCAATCAGATACTTTTCTTCGTACAACTTCTTTAGTCCGGCAAATTTCTTTGTGTCGAGCAGATCAAGTTGTTGTGCCTTTAGGATTTCCTGCAGGGCTTCGTCTGCGTCCACAACGTAAGCATAGTCTTTCTCGCCCTGCCAGTCGGTGCCGATTATTATTACGTACCGACCGTCTTTTAGCTTGGTAATACCCTTGTGTCTGCCAACTCCTCCATTCTGCCAGTTTCGCCCATCCCAGAAATCTAAATCTTGGTTGTAGCGCACCCTGGCGATAACGTCTCCATCAAGGTCATACTGGTTTTCGTACACGTTTACCCTATACTGTTTTTTCCCCATTGATAACAACTCCTTTCCGGCGATAGGTCGCCACCCTTTTTATTGTACTTTTATTATATCTTATATTGTACCGAATGTCAATACTTTTGGTACAATATTTTTTTTAAAATAGGCATAAAGCGGAAGGGGATTATTTTATCATTGCCTTATAGGCTTTCATGTATAAAACACCTTACCTGCTTTTGCGCCTTCTAATTCTTCTCTTGTAAAGATTTCGCAAATACTCTTTCCCGCGCTGAATCTCTGTTCTTTATCATACCTAACGGCTTCGAGCAATAAAGCTTTCTGGTCTGCCGATAATTCTATATTTCTGTCGATATGTAGATAACCTGGTTTCATCGCAAATATCTGTGCAGGCACGTCATAATCCTTTAATTCTTTTGCTGCATTACCGACTTTGATGCTGCCAATAAAACATTTACCAGATAGAGGATGATCATATCCAGCCGCAAATAACCCAGGCATTGTTTCTCCTGGTTCTAATTCCAGTCCAATATACTGTTCCGGTCCATCAGTTATTCTTAAGGCAATATAATATTCGTCTTTCCCCCCAAATAATTCTGCAACCGAACACTTTTTGTAAAACAGTTCTCCGGCAAAACCTATTGGGCCCCAAGTTCCAACTTGGCTAAAATATACTTTAACTGTGGTTTCAATGTTCATTATTCTGACCTCCTCACTTCCTGCCGGGATATACCGCCCGGCTCGGCGCTTAATTTAACCTCTGAATTGCAGTTATAAGCACTTCTTTGACGGCATCCAATTTTTTCTTATTCGTTCGTTGCTGCCGTGGCTGTCAATCGTTATGCTGTCCTGTCATGTTCTTTCATTCTTACCGGCAACAAAATTGCTTCCCCGTCGGCGTGCGAGAAATACAGCGGATCTGTCATAGTGCCACACGTGATAGCGGCATCGGGAAATGCCGTCAGAATGTCCAATAGATAAGCCGCATTTACGACAGGGCGACCACCTCCGAAATCCCACAAAATACACTGCCTGTTTGCGTCCTTGCCATACTTGGCCTTATTCTCGGCTTTTTTAATTTTTATATATGTTTTCAATTCGTATAGCGTGGGCGTTTCTATGGGCGTTGTGGCGTTGTGCCTGGCATCGGCAAACAATCGGTTAAAATCCGTCGTGCACGGTACCGGCGGCGCGGGAAGGTCTATCGGCGCGTTTAGGCGTATTGCTCGGTATCCGTCGCAGGCATATTGTTTCCCGTCACGGACGACAGCGCCTTGCAATTGCCGCTTGTGTTCCGGGGCGTTCTTGATAATGGCTCTCATGGCCTTTTCAATGTTCGCCTTGCCACCGGCCTTGTTTGCTTCCCTCCGCATGCCATCGCGGAGCGCGGCGCATAAGGTTATAAGGGCTGGTACTCCGCTAATTGCTTTTGCCGGGTCTGTTGTTTCCCATTTTTCCAATAGATCATCGAGGTTTTTAATTCCTTCATTGTTAACCAAATAATTATAAACCACCTGATAAATTTTGCTTGTGCTTAACATTGTCCTACTCCTTTCTCCCCGGATTAGCCGCCGGGGTCGGCATATAAACATTTCATTTTGCAACTATATAATAACACGTTGCCGTCAATTTGTCAATATCTTTTTTATATTTTTTGTCTTTTTAAATGTAAATAATTTATGAACATATTGCATATTAATTTATTATAATTGCTTGTTGCTATAATAAATATTGTAATTAATAGAGTGCTATTTTCAGCACTCTATTAATTTTACATTTTTAATGTTGATTTTTTCGCCCGTTTCTAAGATTACATATTTCACTCGTACTTTGTTATAACTATTTGGTACAGTATACGTATATATTTTTTTAACGGTACCACATAAGCCTATTGGGTATTTTTTACCTTTTACCACTTCAACTTTTGATCCTTCTGTTATTTCTTTCAATACGTGCTTTTTGTAATGTTTTAAAGCCTCAGCATCTATCTGCATATTATATCTAATATATTCTAATGTTTGCAAATCATAATCACGATTTATAAGTCCGTCACCGTAAGCGTATTCGTAATCGTCAACTGTAAAATCAACTACTTTTTTTGTGTTTGGATTATAAAGTGTGCAACTGATTAAACTACCGCCAGTATGCATTATTTTTTTATAATCCTTATAATCATTCAAAAAATCATTCAATTTTTTCATTATTGTTTTGCTCCTTTCTGCCGGTATTAGCCGACCGGCGGCAGCATATAAACATTTCGTTTTACAACTATATAATATCATGATGCCGTCAATTTGTCAATATCTTTTTTATATTATTTGTCTTTTAAATTGTAAACAATTTGTTAACATATGATGCATATTAATTTATTATCGTTTTACCATGCTAAAGTAACCAAGAAGATATTTAATTATAAAAAATAGTCTATATTATTACTATATATGGTATTGTTTATTATATTATGTAATTAGATATATTTTGTTGTATGTAAAAAATGATTATGATTTAGATTGTTAAAAATAAATATGAATGTTTCGTGTTGTGGTATAGATGATTGCAAAATATGATTTTGATTATCATATTTATAAAACCGACAAAATGAAAACATTACATTTTTTGCGATCCAAAAGGTATAAAATTATGATTTTTGTTGTAATGTAACGCTTTTAAAAATGTAAACTTTTGACGTAATATTACATTTTTGCCTTATTAATGCCGTTTTTAGGTGGTATGGGGGGTATTTTACAGTCGCCAAACCTTTCCAAATGCGCGTTCATCGCAAGTTACCTTTTCTCACCCTCACCCCTCATTTTACCCCTCGAAATGCCCAATTTTTATCGTAATCCATCTCGAATCAACATCCTTTTTAAACCCATTTTCATCATCTTTTTATAATGTTATTTTTGATAAATCATATTATTCTTTAATGTTTTTCTATATTTTCATACTGTTATTTAAGCCAACCTTATCGAATTAAAGAAAACCAATAAAATTCAATATTATAACCAGCAACGGATAATGTATCGTTTTGCCGGTTAAATAACATAAAAAATATATATTTTTATTCTATTTTATATCGATATACAAAATATAGTGTTTTACCAATATAAATAAAATAATATAAAGACAAAAAATATAAAAAATTTCTCTTGACAAAATCAAAATTATATGGTATTGTATATACGTAAAATAAGACAAAATTTAGAAAACATGGTAGCCAAACACGATAATTTTTATCAAAAATACGTTTTTCTTATAGCTACCAAAACACAATATATTGTGGTGTTCTGGCTATCTCATCTATATCTTGGTATCAATTTTCTGCAAAATGTAAATCCATATATAGATAATGCTAAAAATTGATACACATAATTTTATTACATAAAAATTAGATGGGAGGCTGTGGGAAGGTGCTGAACGTGGGCTACTGCACACGTGAAGCACGGGAAACTCCGCAAAATCAAAAAAGTGATACTTTTTTCTAAATTTTGTGAAAGGACGGTGATTGTATTACTGAAAAACAGTTTATATCCGATGTAATAAACCTTGATAACCTATCCAATGAGTGTTTTAACCTTATTCACTCTGGCTGCGGTACTGGTAAAACGTTCTTTATCCGTAATATGCTCGTTGATTATATGAACGATAAGTACGGAATTAAACCTAGTGAGATAATTTATATTACTTCCCGCTCTCTTATCGTTGATCAGCAGACTACTGCCAGAGATAATCAGAAGAATGATTTGAGTAAGTTCTATACCGATGAATTGGATATTATTAAACTTTGGAACGGTGAAGAATTATTCCCTCTGTATGAAACGCTTGATTGCGGTATTAAAACCATGACTTTTGATAAACTAATCCGTATCCTGCTTTACTATAATAATATGAATACCGAAACTCTTGGCGAAATAAAGGTTGTTATATTCGATGAAGCTCATGCGATATTTAGTGATTCGTTTATTAGAGATATTAACCTCGTAAAAGTCTGGATACGTGATAATATCTATACGAAAAAGAAAATATTTCTTGGTTTGACCGCTACCGCTCAGATATTACTCTATTACTCTAAATCGTGGGGAGTAAAAATAAATCTTCTTAACGATAAACCGCTTATAAATTATAAAGCCCGTAATCTTTATTGCGTTGATTATATTGCTATTCCTCTATTGTTTAAATCTAATGCTTATAACCATATCACTTGTAATGGCAAAACTTTGATCATGTGTCAAACGGTTTCGCATTGCTATGATTTATATAAAAAAATACCCAATTCCGCTATCCTTATCAGTAAGAGTAATAAACAGTTTACTGAAGAAATGAACGTTATCCGCGATTATATCGTCCAGTATGAATCTTTACCCGATGAAGTTACTTTTAATGGGAAAACGTTTCCTCTGAAAGTGCTTATTACTACGAGTACGTTTCGCGAAGGAATAAATCTGAATCCGGGTTGCGGAGTTGAAACTATAATATGCTGTATGCCGGATGAATTACATATTACCCAATTTATGGGTAGGTGTAGGTTCGATATCGAAAACCTTGTGGTTGTTAATGAGTATTCACCTCGTACGAAATATACGAACAGCTATATTACTGAACGTAGAGAGGAATTTAGAAAGTTTATTTACCACGAAAATAGTAAAATATGGTTTAACTCTATTAAACATTTGCTTTATGATGACGTTAAAAAACCTATACGTATTCTCTTGGATGTAAAATCGTTCCGTAAATATATAGCCAGGTATTGGTTGAGACGAAAAATAATCACCAAAGAAGAACGTAATGAGATAGTAGAAGCCGCCCGCGCTTGTAATATTATTGATATATCGAATTCCAGAATTACTTTTAATCGTGTTATGAAATATATAAGCGAAGAACTCGGCTTTCGTGTAATCACTAAAAGATGTAGAATAAATGGTGCTTTATATACTTACAAATTGATAGAGCCTAATTCTACTTCGAACGAAGCGAAAATGAAAGGAGATGATATCGAGTAATGAAAGAACCTAAAGAAACTTGTTATGCTCATTGGTCTGAAAATACATATGGCACTATTTCTTCTTCTGAAAGAAAGTGGATTAATAAAATACATAAGTTAAAAGAAAAATACCCCGATGAAGTGGAAATAAGACATATCAATTACGATGGCAGTATAGTGGCTCGTATTCCCCATTCATGGTTTAAAATTAGCCCGCATCGTAAAAAGAAAATAAGCGATGAAGATAAGGCGAAAATTAGGGAAAGATTTTTGAATGTACGCAAAAAGAATACCATCCATATTGAACGGTAAAAAACTATTTATTATACAATAAAAAATAGCATGAATTTAAAAGATTTCGCCTATTGGTATATGTTTGTATTACCCAATAGATATTTTACTCAAAAACATATAAAACTAAAGATAAGTGAGGGATCGAAATAGAGTTTGAGGACAACATTTAATAAAGACGATTACAGACATTTATACAAAAAACATACGTGTCAAGATTGTTATTGGTATAATCAGTGTGGAGATCTAACGATGGAATCAGCGGATGATTGTGAATACTTTTATTGTATTTATACGCAGAAAGAAGAAGAGTATCAAATACATAAGTTGATAAATAGAAACAAATATAAGTTTTATAAAGAATGGAACAAATATATAAAAGAACACAGCGATGATTCCAATAAGTATAGCTCGTTAGTATATGAAGTAGATTTAGGAGGTGATGAGCAAGAGTTTTGAAAGCGCCGCCGTTGTATAAAGTTAGAAAATTCGCGTTTCGCGATATCGTCAACAACGATTTTAATTTAAACTTAACGGAAGAAGATAACGAACGTTTTATAGTGAAACAGCAGGACAACATGCTTTTCCGGCAGATTAGGCTTATTACTGGTGATTACGGCAGTTATATTGATAAGTTTGTATTTGTAAGTTGTAAGGGCTGGGAAAGCAAAGAAGATAAAATGGATCGCCTTATACTTGATGGATTTTACATCAACGGCGAACATTTCGTATGTAGCGAAAGATCTTCTTCAATGACCAGAAATAACATATTGAGTTTCGTAAGAAGCGATATTGGCGAACAACTAAACGAACGTGTATCGATGGGATTGGATTTTGGTAAATGCGTATTATCAAAGTTGTATGCTTATAAGGGGTTAATGCTAAGTTCTTGCCATTGTCTTGACAATTGGTATCCAAAAATAATCATTGTGCCAGACTATTATCGTGTTATTCCTAATCAAAGAATCAAATGTTTATACGATAAAATCATTGAATTTATTGATAAGAACGGCAATAAGCGTAATTGGACGCAGAAAGATATAAAAGAAGATGTCCGCGATATAACAATAAATGCCTTTGATGGCTGCGGTATCCACCACCCCGCTATCAGTAAAATTGCTAAAGAGTTGATTCAAAGTAAAACTGATTTAACTAGTATATTGTGGCGTGCGCCCTTTATAAAAGGTGTAACGCATGAGATAGATTACGAGCGATTCTTGAGAGAACGCGGTATTAGTAAGATAGTGGATGTTTGGGGAGTAGAACATGACATTTCAGAACCAATGATTATAATGACCGAAAGTATGTATAAGGGTAAAAAATACTTCAAAGAGTTCGGTGATTATAGAGATTGGGATAAATACTGGCGTTTGTTTAGAAAATACAATCATTGCTTGGGCATAGCAAAATATAACTTCAGCAAGGAAGAAGAACACATATACACACGCATAAACTATCAAATATTACAAGATTTAGACTTGCCGTATGATGAGTTCGAACTTCTGGCGAAAGACAGTGTTGAGTGGGCAGAAAAAATAATAAATGGCGATACTATTTATACATATTGCTTTTTAGGTTTACTTGCCGATGATATAAATCCCGAAAATAACTATACTAAGTCCATAGTAAAAAACCCAATGATGTTAAAAGAAAAGGGCGTTCGCAATTATTTAGTATCGCTTTTGAAGAAAAAACTCGATGAAATGAAGTGTGGCAAGCTCTGGATTGAATCTTGTTTCAGGTTTTTAACTCCAGATTTAATCATGCTTACGGAGTGGATTGGTGGTAATAAAAATCCAGATGGATGTTTGAATAGTGATGAGTTTTGGACATCTAATAAAAACGGTACTTATTTTGGCGATTTTCTAATAGAACGCAATCCGCACATTTGCAGATCGGAACATGTTAAATTAAAAGCTGTTACTAACGAACTTATTGAGAAGTATTGTAGTCATTTATCAAACGTATGTATGGTGAATTGCAAAAGTATAACTCCGCAGAAATTGAATGGTGCGGATTTCGATGGAGATTTGGTCTTGGTTGTAAACAACAGTACAATGATGAAAGGCATTGATCCACACGCGATTCCTGTCGTTGATACTGAAGATAAAACTACGGTTGAAGAACAGTATGATACTAAAGAAAATCGCCTTAAGGTAATAAAGCGTACAATGAAAAATATGATTGGTGAATATAGTAATTGTGCTACAACCTATCACAATAAGTCACCCAAAACGCCCGAACAAAAGGAGAAATATATCAGATATATCGATATTATAAGCGTTCTTACCGGGAAGTCTATCGATTACGCCAAGACTGGCGTATTATATAAAATGCCTAAAAATATCGCAAAAGGTTCGCAACCATTACCGTACTTTATGCGTTATGCAAAAGATTACGATGTTAAAACAAAAAAACTGTCGCGTTCATACAGTAATATGAATCGTTTGTGTTTTGCACTTGAAAAATGGGAAAAAAGCATCCGCTGGAAATATAGTTTAAATGGTTTTGATTATAAGATTATGATTAATGATGAAATACCGCACAATGAAAATACTTACAATCAAATTAAGCAAATCTATAAAGAGTACAATAGAAAAATAAACGAACTTACTTCATTCCAGTATAAATTAAGAAACTATGATGAGTATGCGGATGAGCTATTTGATATAATTTCAAAGACAGACTCGAAGAATTTTGTTGTTGATTGGAGATATTATTATAATCAATTTAAAAGTAAGTGTTTGAGTGTATGTCCTGATATATGTGAATTGGCAAATTATGTGGTTAAATTAAGTTATGAAGAATATCCTAAAAGAGATACTAGGTTTATGTGGGAGATGGCGGGAGAAGGAATTGTCAAGAATATAAAACAAGTAGATATAACTCTGCCGCTGAAGTCAAGTGACGGTAATTACATTTATTTAGGTGAAAAGTATAAATTAATTCGTATCGGAAAGGATGATGTGGTTATTGATTAATGAAGTTATAGAAGCTCAATCATATTTAAGTGGTAAAAACATTAATGAAAAGAATTTATATAGAATTTGCTACATATTAGCCAAATGGTATAAAGAAAAAGGGCAAACTAATAAAGAGATTCGCGATTCTATTTTTGAGTGGGCTAATAAGAATAATATATATATACCTTATAGCGTAAACAATATAATCTACCATGCATTAAAAGACAATCAACGTTTAAAGGATAATGTGGTTGTTAGAATTAATGAAAATGATATTAAAGAGATAAATAGCCGTTTTGATAGAAAAAACACAAAGTTAGTTGCTTTGGCTATGCTATGTTATGCGAAATGCTTTGCTGACAGCAATAAAGAATTTAGTATATCCCCTATCGCTTTAGCAACATGGATTAACATTGATGCATCTAATATGCGAAATATCTACATAAAAGAATTGATTGATTTTGATTACATAGCAAAAGTAGAACACAACAAAAATCAGTTTAGCTGGAACAAGAAATATAACAATAGGTTGTGTAGGTATAAAATTCTTGTTGATTTAAAAAATACAGGCGAATATCAGATCGTTGATAATAATATTAGGTCGTTATTTGATGAGATTTTCAAATAATTGCGGTTTATATATGGAATACTATAAATAAAAGTATTCTGAAAAGAGTTAATCAAAAAGGTATGAACAAAAGGTAAATCTCAAAGGTATTTTTTAAAGGTATATAAAATGGAGGTGGTAAAATGGCAAGATTAGATGGTGTTGTTGCTCATGTATTACAAAATAAGTATTACAACGTAACAAGTCCGTTTGGATACAGAAAAGACCCTTTTAATTCGTCTGTCAACGAGTTTCACAATGGTGTTGATTTAACAGGCAAAAATGGTGCTGCTGATTATGTGTTGGCATTTGCGGACGGCATTGTTACATATGCAAGAAATTTTGTTCAAGGGAAAACGAGTACATATCCTGCTGGAAACTATGTTGTAATTCAGCATGAAAATGGTTATCTTACCAGATACTTACATATGGCTTACAATACGGTAAGAGTAAAGACTGGCGATAGAGTTAAAAAGGGCGAAGTTATCGGATATATGGGTACAACCGGCTCTTCAACTGGTGTCCACCTCCATTTTGAAGTTCGATTAAATAATACCCCTGTTGATCCTGTACCGTTTTTATTAGGACAAGCTGCCATCTCAAATGATACGCCCGGAGATTTAGATGGCGATGGTGTTGTTGATTCGTTTGATGCTTTACTTTTAAAGAAGCACATATTAGGCAATCGCGAATTAACAGAAGATCAACTCAAAAAAGCAGACGCAAATCAAGATGGCGAAATTGATTCATTAGATTATCTCGAAATAAAGAGAAATGTTATTAAAAGTTAAATATATATAGGGTGTATTTTACATGATAAAGAAATTGTAAGATTAAATAATAGTGAAGTAAGGCAAGCATTAAAGAATGTAATATGAGTTTATATAATGGGTTTTGAAACGAGCCTAAACTACCGTTAATTTGTTCGTAGGAACAATTGGTAGTAAAAGTCTAACGGAAACCAATTAGTGGCACTATGCTTTCGGGTTAGTGCAGAAGTTGGAAAGTACGTTAGAACCTGCTGGCTTTAGCCACGCAGAGTTTCAGAAACAACACCTAAATATAAACAGGTAAGCACAGAAAAAATTCGATTGGTGTGTAGAAACAACAATTGGATAACCGATTCATCCTCCACTTTCGCTTACGCTTAGAAGTGGAGGACTTCTCGGT
>Ga0134098_1002018_pt1 | contig 15188 bp, 13 predicted proteins | sample 9_3taG_FD_94456 | JGI IMG/M metagenome (GOLD analysis project Ga0134098, IMG submission 94456) | Switchgrass degrading microbial communities from high solid loading bioreactors in New Hampshire, USA - 9_31_10_142_A3 metaG | ecosystem: Engineered > Bioreactor > Semi-continuous > Anaerobic >... | reverse complement strand
GCTGGTGAGCGGTCCGGTTCACGGCACGCTGACGCTGTATGCCGATGGCTCGTTCACCTACACGCCCGATGCAGGCTGGTTGGGCACCGATAGCTTCACGTATGCCGCCAGCGATGGCACCGCAAACAGCAACCCCGCGACGGTGACGCTCACGGTGACCGCTGCGCCGACGCCAATCCCGCCAACTCCGATCCCGCCGACATTCGTCCCGACGGCGCATCCGGCTGCGACCCCTGCCGGTCCGACGGCTGCCGATCACGCGCGGGCGCAGGCGCCGCTGTGCGCGGACCTGAACGGCGCGACCTCGGCCATCATCCGCGCGGACGTGCCGGCAGGGGCGGTGCCGGGCGGCAGCGTCTTCTGCCGCGTGATTGCGGAGAACGGGGTGTTCCGCAACCCGGCGGAGACGGCGCGCGTGGGGGTGATGAGCGTGCTGGAGCGGGGCGTGATCCAGGCGGTGGACATCTTCGGCTTGCTGCACAACGGGCAGCCGGTCACCTCGTTCAGCGCACCGTTCCGCGTCTGCCTGCAGGGGCAGGGGGTGATGGTGTACCTCGACGCGACGACCGCACCGCGCACGGTCTCCGAGCCGCCTGCCGTGTTCGAGGGGGGCTACACCTGCGCGACCATCCCGCACGCGGGGATGGTGGTCCTCGTCCCGGCTGCGTCGAGCAGCGCCGCAACGACCGGACAGTAATTCGGTAAAGCGTAGCGCCGATAAATCGGGCGCGGTTTTCTGGAGTGTCACATCGCCCAGGAAGCCGCGCCCTGCTCGATCTCCGGCTTGCTGCGCTCTAGCGCCCTCGCGCCGCCTCGCGTAGCTCGTGCTCAAGCTGCTCTAGTTCCTCACCACCGGACATCATGCGGATCATCTCCTCAAGCGGCAGCTCGTTTTTGGTGAACGTGCCGAGCGTGCGCCCGCGCTTGAGGATCGTGAAGCGATCCCCGATGGGGTAGGCGTGGTGCGGATTGTGCGTGATCAGGATGACGGCGATGCCGCGACTGCGCGCCTGGGCGATGTAGCGCAGAACGGTCCCTGCCTGTTTTACGCCGAGCGCCGAGGTGGGCTCGTCAAGGATCAGCACCTGCGCGCCGAAATGCACCGCCCGCGCGATGGCGACCGACTGCCGCTCCCCGCCAGACAGCGTGCCGACCGGCTGGTCCGGATCGCGGATGTCGATCCCGATGCGTGCCAGTTCCTCGCGCACGATGGCGTTTGCGCGGGCGATGTCGAAGCGCCGGAACGGCCCGCGCCCGATGGTCGGCTCCGAGCCGAGGAAGAAGTTCCGCGTGATGCTCATCAGCGGGATCATCGCGAGGTCCTGATATACGGTCGCGATGCCGTGGTCGAGCGCGTCGCGCGGGGACGTGAAATGCACCGGCTTGCCCTCGACCAGATATTCACCCTCGTCCGGCTGGTGCACGCCGGAGAGTATCTTGATCAGCGTGGACTTGCCTGCGCCGTTGTCGCCCAGCAGGCACATTACCTCGCTGCGATAGAGCGTCATCGACACGTCCTTGAGCGCGATTACCGTCCCGAAATATTTCGAGATGCGGCGCACCTCGACGATCGGCGTTTCGTTGTAGTCGGGCATGGCGCTCATGTCAGCGGGCCTCCGACGCCCGTTTGCGGATGTAGTTGTTCACCAGCACGGCGGAGATCAGCATGGCGCCCAGAAACACCATAAACCAGTCCGAGTCGATGCCGGTGTAGATGATGCCTTGCTGCACCATGCCGACCGTCAGCGCGCCGAACACCGCCCCGATCGCGGAGCCATAGCCGCCGGTCAGCAGCGTGCCGCCGATCACGACCGCGATGATGGCGTAGAATTCGCGCTGCTCCCCGCGCAGCGTATCTGCCCCGCCCGCCGACAGCACCTGGATCGTCGCCACCAGCCACGCCGACGCCGCGGTCGCCATGAACAGGATGACCTTCATCCGGTTGACCGGCACGCCGACATTCCGCGCGGCGTTGGCGTCTCCACCCATGCCGAAGATCCAGTTGCCGGGGCGCGTCCGCAGCAGGATGTACGTGGCGACGAGCGCAATCAGCAGCCACCAGAAGATCGAGATCGAGAAATCCGCCGACAGCCCGCGCGCCGAGCGCGGATCGGTGATGCTGAGCGCGCTGGCGAAGACCGAGGCGGCGGAGTCGTAGCCGTCCGCCGCTTTCAGCCCGCCGACCTGCGTGCGCCCGGTGATCAGGCGGGTGAGGCCAATGGTCGCGCCGCGAATGATAAACAGGCTGCCGAGCGTGATGATGAACGACGGAAGCTTCGTGCGAATGACGAGGATGCCGTTGAACGCCCCGATCGCCAGCGCGAGCAGCAGCGACACGCCGATCGCCGCCCACACGTTCCACCCGTACTGGACGCTGAGAACCGCGATGGTCATCCCGCAGCCGCCGATAATCGAGCCGATCGATAGATCGAACTCGCCGCCGATCATCAACAGCGCGACGGCCACGGCCAGGATGCCCAGCTCCGACGCGACTTCCAGATAGTTTGCCGTGCCGCGCAGCGTCAGGAAGCCGCGATCGCCCGCGACCAGCGCGAACACAATCCACACCAGCAACGCGCCGCCGATCGCGCCCAGTTCCGGGCGGCGCATCAGCCGCCGGAATAATGTCTCGCGCAGCAAGCGCTCGTCGCGCGGCGCTTCCGCGATCGTCCTGGTTGACATAAAACGACCCTTTCCATCCCAGCGAGCATACAAAACAGCAGAGGGTGAGGCGGCCGCGCCCCACCCTCTGGACAGAATTTTTTAGCGCGTTCCGCGCGCGGCGAACTCGATCACCTGCTCGGCGGTCTCCTGCGTCACGAAGCCGGGGCCGGTCGGGATGAGGATGTTGCCGGGGGTGTTGAGGTTCTCGAGATACAGCGTCAGGTAGACAATCGGCAGATAGCCCTGGAGATACTGCTGCTGGTCGATCGCGAACAGCATGTTCCCGTCGCGGATCGCTTCCAGCACTTCCGGCGACAGGTCAAACGTCGCCAGCAGCACCGTGCCGAGCAGCCCTTCTTCTTCGAGCGCCTGAAGCGCGGGCAGGGCGCTGCCGGGGCCGAGCGTCAGCAGGGCGTCGTACGTCTCATCGGCGGTCAGCGCGGCGGAGATGCGGTTGGCACTGCCGGTCGGGTCCGCGAGATCGACCTCAAGGATGTCCACCGTGCCGCCCGCTTCGGCCATCGCGTCGGCGAAGCCCTGGCAGCGCTGGTCGAGGCCCAGGTTGCCGACTTCGTGGTTGACGCAGTACGCCTTGGTGGCGCCCGCCGCTGCGAGTCGCTGGCCGCCGCCGTAGCCTGCTTCGTACTCGGTCTGGCCGATGTGCGCCAGCACGCCGAATTCTTCCGCCACGTCGCTGCCGGAGTTAATCGAGATCACGGGGATGCCCGCCGCAATCGCAGCCTGCACCGAGGGGCCGAGCGCATCCGGATCGGGGATCGAGACGACCAGCCCGTCCGGCTCGGACGCGACCACCCCGTCGATCAACTGGCTCATGGCGACCATATCAAACGTGCTGGGGGCCTGGTACTCGACGGTGACGCCCAGATCGGCCGCCGCCCGGTCCACGCCGTTCTTCACGACCGACCAGAACGGGTCCGACGCCTGTCCGTGGGTGACGACGGCGATCCGGTAGGGGCGGCCTTCGTCCTGCGCCGCGACGGTTCCGAACGCGGCGACTGCCAGAATCACGATCAACAGCAGTCCAAATAAACGCTTCATTTGTCTAATCTCTCCTGCACTCCAAGTTGAGGGAAGGGAACACATAGAACGATGCAAAGCGCTCGTCAGGCTAGGCGGTGATGCCACCTCCTTTCCAGGGTGCGATGTGGTCTGCGCCGGGCTACGCCACTTCGCTCACCTCGACGACGCGCCCCTCGCGCTGTGAGAGTGTTGCGGCCAGGCAGGCTTGCAGCGCGGCGCGGGCGTCGGCGGGCGAGACGGCGGGCGGCCGGTCGTGCAGCAGGCAATCGACGAAATGCTCGATCTGTGCAGTGTAGGCGGGACCGAAGCGCTGGGGGAAGTGCGGGACGACGTCATGCGTCACGCCAGCGCGGGTCATCACAGTGATCGGCGTTTCGCGCAGATACCCGATTTCGATGGTGCCCTGTGTGCCGATGATCTCGCAGCGAATGTCGTAGCCGTAGACTGCGGTCCGGCTGACCTCGACGTTGCCCAGGCCGCCTCGCTCGAAGCGCGCGACGATCATGGCGTTGTCGAAGTCACCGACGTCTTGCAACTCCGGATAGACCAGCGAGGCGGACTCGGCGTACACACGGCGGATGTCGTCGGCCATCAGCCAGCGGATGCAGTCGAAGTCGTGGATCGCCATGTCCACGATCAGCCCGCCGCTGACGGCCGGATTGGCGAACTCCAGGCTGGTGCGGAACGGATCGCGCCCGATCGAGCGGATGGTGACCGGCGTGCCGATCTCTCCGGCGTCGATCCGCTGCTTGGCGGCGGTGTAGCCCCGGTCGAAGCGGCGCATAAACCCCACCTGGAACAGCACCCCGGCACGCTCGACCTCGGCGATCACCTCGTCCGTCGCAGCGAGCGTCAGCGCGATCGGCTTCTCGCAGAAGATCGCTTTTCCGGCGCGCGCGGCCTCAATCGCGATCTCGCGGTGGGTATGGGTCGGGCTGGCGATCAGGACGGCGTGCACCTGCGGGTTGGCGATCAGATCGCAGAAATCGGTGTAGGTCTGCACGCCGGGCAGCTTGGCGGACAGCTCGTGAAGCGCCTCGGGGTTCGGATCGGCGATGGCGACCAGCACGGCGCCCTCGATCTGCCGCGCGGTGTGCAGCGCATAGACGCGCCCCATCCGCCCCAGCCCGATCACGCCAATCCCAATGCGAGTCATGAGCGCCTCCGGTGAAGCAGACAATCAAGTCTTTACGCCGGGTTTTCGGCCTAACAACAGTGAAAAACGCTCATAGGCTTGCGATAAAGTGACATACTAAGACTATAATGATCGATTTGGGATGTCAATATAACCGTGTTTTCTGACCATCCCCAGGCGAAAGAGAAGACCTGACTTTTGACAGGCTTTTCGTGCGGTCCGGCAGGTTTCTTAACATTTGTTTCATGTTAAGATGAAATTGTGCTTAGTCCGAACCGTCCGACACCGCCGCTCCTTTTACCTCGAAGTCTATTGTGAACTGGAAGTGATGATGAACCTGACCGCCCTTGTTGAGCGAATGAGCAAGCTGAAATACTTCAGGGGGCTGCCGTTTTCTGACATCATGCATATCGTCCGTTCCGGTCATATCCGTAACATCTCGGAAGGCACGGTGATCGTCAGCGAGGACACGTCGTGCGCCGGGCTGTTCGTGTTGCTGTCGGGTCGAGTGTACTGCTATCGGACCAGCCCTGAAGGTCAGGCGGTGTTGGTCGAAGAACTGACTCCGGTGACGATGTTCAACGAGGTCGCGATCCTCGACGGCGGCCCCAACCCGATGACCGTGGTGGCGGCAGAAAACAGCCTGGTGTGGCAGGCTGAGTATGAAGCCCTGCTGGCGCTCTCCGAGCGGTATCCGCAGGTGGCGCTTGGCTTCCTGCCGATTCTCGCGCAGCGGACGCGCGTGCTGATCTCGATGGTGACCGATATCTGCTTCCGCTCGGTTCGGGCGCGCACGGCCAAGCTGCTGCTCGACCTCAGCGACTGGGGCGCGCACCCCATTTCGCGGCACGATTACCCGATCCAAAAGCTGGCGGCGCAGATCTCGACCGCGCCCGAAGCGATCAGCCGCGCATTGAGCTACTTCCGCAGCGAGGGATGCATCGTCAGTACGCGCGCCAAGATCGAGGTCTGCGATCCCGAAAAGCTCGCCGCGCTGGCGCAGCTCGACAGCACGTGCGAGGAAGAAATCGAGCGCCCGCTGGCGTACTAAGCGCAGCATGCCCTCGCTCGCCGTTTGCCGTCGCGCCGCTAACCCAGCGGCGCGCGTTGCTTTCCGACCGTGATTTGACGAAAGTCAAAGACCGAACGCGCCGGGCCTGTTACGATGAAGGTAGAGCACATGCGCACGCGAAGCGTCTCGCGGCAACCTGCCGTGTGGGGGGATCTCTGGACGCGGCGTGTTTCAATCGTCTAGCGAGGGAGAACGGTTTTAATGCAGGCCATTCAGGCGCGTTTCAAATTTCTGTTCCAATCGACCAAAGGGCTGATCCTCGTCGCCATTGCGGCGATCGCGCTGGTGACGGCGCTGTGGGGGATGCTGTCTGGCCCGATGGCCGAATGGGGGGTGCGAGAGGTGGCCGTTGACCTGTTCGGGTTCGATCTTGACCCGGCAGAGCGCGAGGGCCGCATTGTCATCCTGTATCACACCATCGCGATGGGCGTCGTGGCGATCCTGGTCTACATGATCACCGGCCTGATCCCGATGAAGGAACACGAGCGGGTCAGCATCAATTTCAGCGCGACGGTCGGCTACATCACGTCGATGGTCTTCGGGCTGGCGTTCGCCTATTTCGGGCGTAACTGGGCGTTCCACGGGCTGTACCTGCTCGGGCTGTCGATCATGTTCTTCACCGGCGTGCTGCTGGCGGTGGCGTTGCGACCGTGGCGCAAAGACTATCGCAACCCCGATCCGGCGTACGCGCACCTGCGCGGCATGAACCTGGAGCGCGCGGCGCTGTTCGTGATGTCGGTCGCGACGCTCGGCTCGGCGGTGTTCGGCGCGGTCGCGGGGGCCAGCTATGGCAACGGGTTCGAGACGTTCCTGGCGGAAGACCTGATCCGCTGGCCGGACAAAACCGACTTGCAGTTCGCGATCGTCGGCCACCTGCACATCATGCTGGCGCTGATGGCCGTCGCTCTGGCGCTGGTTATCGGGCGCTGGTTCGACTGGAAGGGCACGCTCCACAAGATCTCCATGCCGATCATGATGCTCGGCACGACGGTGATGACGGCGGGGACGTGGGCTGTCGTCCCGATGCATGGCGGCGCGGCGCATACCATCATCTACGCCGGATCGACGTTCGTGCTGCTGGCCGGGTTGTTCCTGGTGATCTTCGGCTTCAGCAAGATCATCAGGGAGCGGCTGGCGGAGCAGGGCATCAAGAAGGCGAGCTTCTGGCAGGGCCTCAAGGCGCTGCTGCACGACCCGGTCCGTTTCGGGACGCTGTGGCAGATGGTCTATATGAATTTCTGCACCAGCTTTGTCGGGATCTTCGTTGCGGTCAAGCTGGACGAGATCTTCCGCGTGTGGCCGTCGCGCGACGAGCGGCTGATCCTCACCGGCCATTGGCACATCCTCTCCGGCATCATTGCGACGATCATCCTGCTCTACTACGCGGACATGGCCGGGCTGAAGGGACGGGTCCGCAAGGTGTTCGGCTGGACGGTCATTCTGGGGTCGGATGCGGCATTCGGCGCGGTGACGGTGTTCGAGATGAAGCGGCTGTTCGTTTCGGAGCTGAACCAGCAGCCAGTGACCGACATCACCATGCTGATTGCAGATATTGGCCTGGCGTTGGTGCTGGTGGCGCTGGCGGCGCTGATGGTCTGGCGGCTGGTCGATCTGTTTGAGCGGGATGGCCGCTGGCGCAAGGAATTGGCGGAAACGGGTTACACAGAGGTAGAAGCCGACACGCGCGAAGGTCTGATCTCGGCCCAGGAGTTGGCGAAATGAAGGTAAAACTCTTTCTGATTGCGATCATGGCCCTGGTGCTGGCAGCCTGCTCCGCTGCGGAAGCGGGCGAGCCGCCGGTGATCGAGACGGGCGTCGATCCCGAGGCGTGGGCGCGCGTGCCTGCCGGGGAGTTCCTGATGGGTCAGTTCGACCACCCGACCGTGATCGACTACGACTATGAGATCATGGTCACCCATGTGACGAACGCGCAGTTCGCCGAGTTCCTTAACGCTGCGCTGGCGGATGGCACGATCCGCTTCAACGAGGACAAGACCGAGGTCCTCGGCTACTACCCCGGCGACGAGTTCCACGGCTACCGGCACGAAGAGCGGATTGACGAGGGCGACTGGCTGCTGTTCCCGGTCGATGAAGAAGGCGTGCGCCTGGAGTTCGACGGCGAAACGTTCACCCCTCTGGCGGGGTACGAAAACCACCCGGCGACCTTTGTGACGTGGTTCGGCGCGCGCGCCTACTGTGAGTACTATGGCGGGCGGTTGCCATCCGAGGCGGAGTGGGAGAAGGCGGCGCGCGGCACGGACGGGCGGCCCTATCCCTGGGGCGGCGAGATCGAGCGCAACAACGCGAACTTTTACAGCAGCCGCGATCCGTTTGAGGAAGGCGTAGGCAAGCAGGGCGACACCACGCCGGTCGGCTTCTACAACGGCAAGACGTACGATGGATACGAGACGATCGACTCGCCCAGCCCGTACGGCCTGTACGACATGGCGGGGAACGTCTGGCAGTGGACCGGTAACGTGTACGACAAGCAGCACTATCGCTATCTGCGCGGCGGCAGCAAGGGCGAATACGAACACTGGCTGCGCGTGTGGGCCAGCATCAACATCGCGCCGGATTTCGCCGGGCCAAGCGTGGGGTTCCGCTGCGTGCGTGACGTCGCGGCGGCTGAGTAGGGTGACGTGGGGGATATCTTGGCAACTCAAGAACTAGCTGAGCAGGCGGTGCCGCGCTTTCGCGTGAAGGTGCGGCTCTACTGGCAACTGATCAAGAGCCTTCAAACGGGGCTGCTGCTGATCACCGGAATCGCCGGGTTCATGAGCGTGTGCTGCCCGGTGAAGATGTGGTCCGCGCTGGCCGGGATGGTCGCGACGTTGTTCCTGGCGATCAGCGGTAGTACGGTGCTGAACATGGTGTACGACCGCGACATCGACGCGCGCATGAAGCGGACCGCGCAGCGCCCGCTTCCATCCGGCCAGTTGAGCACCGGCGAGGCGTTGCGCTTTGGCGTGCTGCTCTCGACGCTGGGCGTGGGCGGGGCGCTGTTGCTCGATCCCTGGTATGGCGTGGTGGTCGGCGCGGGGCTGACGTTCGACGTGATGGTCTACACCATCTGGCTGAAGCGCCGCACCCCCTGGTCGATTCTGTGGGGCGGGATCGCGGGCGGCATGCCGATCCTGGCGGGGCGCACGCTCGGCACCGGGCAGATCGAGCACATCGGCCTGTTGCTGGCGCTGGCGGTGTTGCTGTGGATCCCCACCCACATCATGACTTACGGGATCAAGCACGCGGCAGACTACAAGCGAGCGGGCGTGCCGACCTTCGCCAACCACTACGGCGAGCGGGTGACGCGCGTGATCATCAGCGTCTCGACGATCCTCGCCGTGCTGACGATGGCGCTCTGCGCGTGGCTGATTGGGTTGCACGCGCATTGCCTGTATGCGACGATCGGGCTGGGCGTGACTCTGGCGGCGCTTACGGCGGTTGCGGCGGTGTTCCCGTCGCCCAAGCTGAACTTCGGCACTTTCAAGTTTGCGTCGGTGTACATGCTGGCGTCGATGCTGTTAATCATCGTCGGCAAATAGCCAACCGGACGCAGCATACGCAAATAAAAACCGCCGGGCGCGCGCTCGGCGGTTTTGTTTGCGGTGTGTTCGGCGGACGTCAGGACGTGACCGGCTGGTGCGCTCCCGCTGTCTCGGGACGGCGTACAATCTCCAGCACCGCCTTGAAGAACACGCCCAGCCCACCTGCCGCGAACAGCACGCCCGCGATGCTCATCCAGGGCTGGAGCACGTCGGTCCAGTCGGTGCCCTCGAAGGTGTGCGAGTCGCCTACCATCATCGGCATGCTGAGCATCATCGCGCCGACGATGAACGCGGCCATACCACCTGCGGCGGCGGCTTCGATCTTGCCGCGCGGGCTCGCGAAAGAGATCCGGTTGCGGACCGACGGCAGGCCGAGGATCACGAACAGGATGAGCGTAAACAGGTTGATGTAAAACTTCACGTTGGCTGGAACCATCTTGCCGCGCAGCTCCAGCGAGGCGCGGGTGTGCAGCTCGCCCAGCACGGTGCCGACGACCAGCACGATTAGGGCGTTGCGATAGACGTTAGGCCCGCCCCGGAACAGCGCGAACGTGACCGACGCCCCGGCGATCCCCACGCCGATCGTGATCAGCATCAGGCGCTGGTAGAGCCACTGGTAGTCCATCAAGACCAGCATGGGCGGGAAGTTCTCGGTCAGGAATGCGGCGCAGACCGTACCGATCCCGCCGAAGAGGTTCATCGCCGCTGTCATGCCCATCGCGACCACCGCGACGATCCACAGAATTCGGGCTGATTTCACTGTCATATGCTAGCGCTCCAACTCTACTCGAATGATGGCAGGCGCGCGGTGGCGCGCTCCGTTACTTGTACGCCCCAGGCAGAACCTCGACGTGGCAGCGCTCGCAATCCACTTCGGCGCCCAACTCGTGCGAAACGTGCGCAAACGCGCCGTCGCCCTCGCCCACAAACGTGATCCACTGGCTGCCGCGCGCCTCGTCCGGCCCGACTGTCATGCCGCTGATGTCGTGGCACGCCACGCAATGCACGTTGGCGTGATCGGTGTCGTGGCCGGGATGTTCCTCAAGCGATTCGTGGCAGCCGGACGATGTGCACGACGCGACCATCGCATGCTCGTCGTGGCAGTCGTTGCACGCCAGGTCCGCGTGCGCGCCGCCGAGGATAATATCCGCGTGGCCCTCAACCCCGGCGCCTGTGTGGCAATACCCGCATAGCTGGTTGACCGACTCGACCTCGGCGTATTGCTCGATAGCCGCAACTTCCAGCCACTGGTTCCCCGCCAGCACGGTACCGCTCTTGTCGACGCGATGGCACACCTTGCAGTCGACCGAATGCGCGTTGGCCTCTTCGATCAGGGGCGGCGGCGGGTCGATCTCAAACTTGCAGACGTTGCAGCTTGCGGGCATGTCTTCCATCGACGGGACGTAGTTGAGCGGGTCGTGGCAGCGGTTGCATTTGTCGTTCGTACCCTCAGCCGAGACGACGTATGTGTCCGAGTGCGGGCCGATCGCCCACCGGTCGAGCGGGGCTTCGGGCAGGGCGGCCGCTTCGTCGGCAGGATCCGTCGCATCCCCTTCGCCCGCCGTGCCAGCTTCGTCGCCGCGATTCAGCATCTGCGATGCCGCGCCGCCGGTGTTCTTGACGATGCTGACTTCCTCGGCATTGCTCGCCTCGATCTGGTAGATCGCGACGATGCCCGCCCCCAGCGCCAGCAGCACGATCGCGATGATCGTGTCGCGGATCACGCCGATTCGTGTGGGGCCTTTTCGTGGTGTCATCAGTATTCGTTTCATAGCACTCTCGAAACTTCTTCGGGTTAAGAACAGTATGGTGAGAGCGCGCTCTCACCATACTGCGATCGGTTACCGATTAAGCCTCGTCGGATGGCCGGATAAGTCGCGTGTCCACATGGGGCGCGGCTTATTCCACTGGCGCGCCCGACGCGTCGCGCACGGTCAGCCCGGCTTCGTTGCCCTCAAAGTGGCAACGGTCGCACGAGACTTCCCACTGGACCGAGTGCGAGATGATCGGCGTAGTGGTGACTTCACCGGAGCGGCTCGCTTCGGTCAGAACGGTGGTCCACAGTCCGCCCATGCCCTCAACTGGCCCAACCTGTGCGCCCGAAGCGTCGTGGCAGGCGATGCAGCGGACGGCCTCGGCGTGCGTCTGGTGCACTTCGAGGTCAAGCGCGTCGGCGTGGCAGGTTTCGCACGTCGTCGGCTGCTGCGTGTGCGGATCGTGGCAGTCGGTGCAGCGATCGGGGCGGCGCCCGTCGATCGTCGCGGCCCAGTTGCGGTGCGCGCTGCCGCCGAGGATGATCTCGTGGTCAACGCCGCGCCCGCCGGTTTCGGACACGCCGGTCGAGTTGGTGTGGCACTTGCCGCACAACTCGTTGGTCGTGGCAACCGGCTCGTACTCTTCCGCGATCGGGTTGAACCACGCGTTCGAGGTCGTCTGGATCATGTCGCCTTCGACCACGTGGCAGGTTGAGCAGGTGATGCCGACCCATTCCTCTTCGGGGACGAAGTCCATGGTCTCGGCGATACGCAGCTCAGGGTCCTGCGGGAACTTGCAGGTGATGCAGTTCGGCGGCGGGCCGGGCCGCGCGGCCGGGTCCCAGTTCTGGGGCGAGTGGCAGCGCGAGCAGTAGGTGTTCGGCCCCTTGCCAAAGTCGTAGGTGTTGCCATGTGCGCTGGCGGCCCACGCCTCTTGGATGTCCGCGAACTCGCTAATCGGCTGCATGTCGTCAGGGTCCTGGGCTTTTGTGGGCGCGCTGTTGGCGAAGGCCAACACCACTCCCAGGACGACGGCAGCGCAGACGATGAGCTTCAGCCAGGGAAATGGCCTTTGCAATGTGCGCATGCGCTTCTCCTCAAACTACAAGTGATACTCCACGCAAAAGCTGCATTTGCGGCGCTCGCACGGTGTCCCCCCCTCACAGGTTAGCCATGCTTGGCTGCGGCCACCGTCCGGCGCCACGCGGAGCATAAGCGCAACGTTGCGACCTATGCCTCGCGCTTAATGAAATTTATCACAAGCGGTAGGGGGAGTCTTTGACTTTTGTCAAATCGAGCCGGGGTGGCGCGCAGGCGTTGTGCGGGGGAGAGGGACGCATCCGGGTACGTCACCGTGCCCGGATGCGCATGTATCGTAGAGGAAATGAAGTTACAGTGCCTGTAGGGGTGGAGCTTGCTCCGCCCATGACACAGCTCTAGCGAGACACGCGACCCGAAGCGTCGCCGCGCATCAGCTTCTCGACCTCGCCGACCGTGACGAGGTTGAAGTCCCCAAAGATAGTGTGCTTCAGGCAGGAAGCCGCGATCGCGAAATCGAGCGCGCGCTGCGGATCGTCGTAGGTGCGCAGGCCGTAGATCAGCCCGCCGACGAAGGCATCCCCGCCGCCCACGCGATCGACGATGTGCGTGATGTCGTAGCGCGCGCCGGTGTAGAACGTGCCCTCGCGCCACAGCACGCCGGACCACGTGTTATGGCTGGCGGAGATCGAGCCGCGCAGGGTAATCGCGATCGTGTGCAGGCGGTCGAAGCGCTCGTGCAGTGCCTCGCAGACGTAGAGGTAGGCGTCCGCTTCGACCTTCCCGGCAGTCACGTCTACTTCCGGCGCGTGGATGCCGAAGACCTGCGCGGCGTCTTCCTCATTACCGATCGCCACGTCGCACTGCGCGACTAGGTCCGGCATCACCTCGCTCGCCTTCTTACCCCACTTCCATAGGTTCTTGCGATAGTTGAGGTCGCACGAGACGGTGACGCCCAGCGACCGCGCCGTTTCGATCGCTTCGCGGCAGGCGGCGGCAGCGCCCTCGGAGATCGCCGGAGTGATGCCGGTCCAGTGGAACCAGTCGGCATCCGCGAAGACCGCTTGCCAGTCGATCATCCCCGGCTCGATGGTCGCCATCGAGGAATGCGCGCGGTCGTAAACGACCTTGCTGCCGCGCTGGACCGCGCCCATTTCGAGGAAGTAGATCCCCAGGCGCTCTCCACCGCGCACGATCTTGTCCACGCCGACGCCATACTGCCGCAGGAACTGGATGCACGCGTCGCCGAGGTCGTTGGCGGGCAGGCGTGTCACGTAATCGACCGGCATGCCATAGTTCGCCAGCGACACCGCGACGTTCGATTCCCCGCCGCCATAGACAACGTCGAACGAGCGTGCCTGCCCAAAGCGCAGCATTCCCGGCGGCGAAAGGCGCAGCATGATCTCGCCAAACGTAACCACTTTCTTGACCATCGAGGCGATCCTTTCTGAAAAATAGCTCGACAAAAAGCGGGCAGCTTACGGGGCGCTGCCGCGCTCAATCAGTTCCTCGTCAAACAAGAATTCGCGATACGTCATATCACCTTCTATCCGCTTTAAGAGCAGGCGCGCGGCGTTCGCGCCGATCTCGTACTTCGGCACGCTGAACGTGGTCAGCGGCGGGGTGACCTGGCTCGCCAGCAAGATGTCGTCGCCGCCGATCAGCGCGAGATCGTCTGGAATGCGCCGCCCGGCCTCGACCGCCGCCCGCATGACGCCCAGCGCAACCAGGTCGTTCCCGCAGACGATGGCCGTCAGGTCCGGCTGTTTTTCGAGCAGTTGGCGCCCGGTTTCGTAGCCCGCCGCCCAGGTGGGCAGGCAGGTGGCGCACCACTCGCGGCGGATGGTGATGCCTGCCTCGGCGACGCGCGCGATCAGGTCTTCGATCTGCATGTTGATCAGGCTGCGGATCAGGCTGATGTAGCCGATGCGCGTGTGTCCGGCGCGAGCCAGATACAGCGCCGCCTGATAGGCGCGATAACCGTAGCCGTGCCGGGGGCGGACGCAGCTTGCCAGCGCCGGAAACTGCCGGTTGATGGTCACGACGGCGCGGTGCGGCTCTAGAAATGTCTTCAGTTCGTCATTCGAGAGACGCGAGCTTACCGCAATGAGCCCATCTACGGCAGACTCGTCGATCTGGCCGAGCAGGGTGGCTTCGCGCGTCGGGTTTTCGTTGGTGTTGGCGAGCAGCACGCCATAGCCCTCGTCCCAGGCGGTGTCTTCGATTCCGTGCACGATCTCGGCGAAGTATGGATTGGTGATGTCTGGCACGACGACGCCAATCATCCACGTCTTGGTGGTGACCAGGGTGCGCGCCGCGCGGCTGGGACGATAGCCGAGCGCGTCGATCACCTCGAAGACGTGCTTGCGCGTGGCAGGGCTGATGCGCCCGGTGTGATTGATGACGCGCGAGACGGTCATAGCCGAGACTCCGGCCTCCCGCGCGACATCCTGGAGCGTCACTCTTTTGCGCCTGGCCGACATAAGCTAAATTTATTGACACTCCCCTAAAATCGTCGTACACTGGCTGCAAGGGTTAACGCTAACTCTCTTTATTCGTATTATAGATCGCATTTCTTGTCTGACAACAGTTACCGGCCGATTGACCCGATGAAGCAGCGCTCAGCACGGGGATTGGCAGACGTCGCAACCGTTTTCCCCAAGCATGCGACACGAAAGGAGGCTCCGGAGAAACGCTAGGCCCTACTCTCTTCCCCCTTATTCGCTTTTTTATGTTTTTAGGAGCGCAAGATGGCAAAACGTGTTCCGCTTTACCTGATCACCCTTCTCCTTGTCGCGGCTTTCGCCATTCCAACGCTGCCGCGCGCCAGCGCGCAAGAAGGTCGCCAATATAACGAAGCGCCCATGCTGGCGGAGCGTGTCGCTGCGGGCGAGCTACCGCCGGTTGAGGAGCGTCTGCCCGAGAACCCGCGCGTTGTC
>Ga0134098_1002013_pt1 | contig 15250 bp, 10 predicted proteins | sample 9_3taG_FD_94456 | JGI IMG/M metagenome (GOLD analysis project Ga0134098, IMG submission 94456) | Switchgrass degrading microbial communities from high solid loading bioreactors in New Hampshire, USA - 9_31_10_142_A3 metaG | ecosystem: Engineered > Bioreactor > Semi-continuous > Anaerobic >... | reverse complement strand
GCGCACCGCTCAGTCTGGAGCAGATCAGGCTGTGCAGCGCCCAGGAAGTCATCGAGTTCAGTGATCCAGCGTACACCTATTTTCGACTGCTGCTGGAAGCCCAGGACGACATACCGATCAATGATGTGATGGCTGCGCACCTGGTCCAGGCCCACGCCGCTCACTGTGCCGGCGGCTCTCCGGCCTGGATACAGGGTGCGGTGGGTCATCTAGTCGAGCTGCTGCTGGATGATTACGCCGGCCTCACTGGTGTTTTAGAAGCCCTGGCTCAAATTGACCCGAGCATTCCGCAACTATTTAAGGAGTAATAGATGGCGACTCTTCGGACCAGCATCGGCAAGATCACCGGCGGCGGCATCAAACAGCACCTGCGGGCGGACCTGGAGATTGCCCCGGAGGAGATTGACGTAGGCGCGTACGTCCTGATTCTCGGCGAGCGCTGGCATTACTACGCCCTGGTGACCGACCTGGCTCATCATCCTGGCGGCGACCCGCGCTTTGCCGCCCGACCACTCCAGCAGCGCCTGCCGGCCGGGCTGGCCCGGTGGGTGAACCGCATGGCGCTGAAACCCACAGCCCAACTGATGACCAACCTGTGTGTGCCGGCGGGGGACGGAACGGCAGCCAGTAAGCCTGCCCCGGCAACCTCGCTGCCGCCTCTCCATGCGCCGGTGTGCCTGGCCGAGGCGGAGGACATCGCCCGCCTGTTTGGCCGGCCGGATCAACCTGGCTGTTGGGTGGTCGGGTATACCCGCGAGCAGGGACACCCGGTTGCCGTCGATCTCCGCAAGATGATTCAGCGGAGTGTCGGATTTTTTGGGGCGACCGGCACAGGTAAATCGATGCTTGCCCGGGTTATCCTCTCCGGCCTGATCCGCCTGGACCTGGCGGCTACCCTGACGTTTGACTTGCACAACGAGCTGGCCTACGATGATACCGCGACCGATTCCGGGGCGCTGATTCCGGGCCTCAAATCCATTTTCCCCCAACAGATACGCACGTTTGGCCTGGGCAGGGGAACGCTCATCCGGGGTCACCGCCCGGATTGTGTTTTGGAAATCGGGATGGCGGATATCCAGGTTTCGGACATTCTGCTGCTCGCTGACGAACTCAACCTGACCGATGCCACCCCTACCGTGACCAGCGCGCTGGTCCGCGCCTTTGGCCGGAACTGGCTGAGAGAATTTCTCCGGCTGAGTCGCGGCAGCCAGTCCGGGGACAGCAGTGAGAAAGTTAAACCGGCGGAGAGTGTGGCCGCCTGGGCCAAAAATGCCAGTGTGAACGTATTGTCGGCCGAAGCCCTGTGGTCCAAACTCCAGCGGATAAAACGGCTAAATTATGTCGTGGAACAGCCTGAGCAGGACGGCATCCAACAGATTCTGTCCGCCTTGCAGCGAGGCGAGCATGTCACCCTGTCGTTTGGGCGTTTTGAGACTGACCTGGATTTTCTGTTGGTGACGAATTTGATTGCCAGGCGGATCAGCCAGGCGTGGCAGCAAGACGCTGAGCATTACGCAGCACACAGAGGGATGAGCCGCGCCCCCTCGTGGTCGTAACTGAAGAAGCGCACAAGTTCCTCGATAAACAATCTTCCAGCCAGACGGTCTTTGGAAACCTGGCACGGGAGTCCCGCAAATCCTATGTTACCGTCTGGCTTATCGATCAGCGGCCATCTCAAATCAATGAGGAAGTTTTGAGCCAGGTCGGGACGCGGATTTGCGGGTGGCTTGGCGACGAGAAAGACATTGACGCCGCGTTAGCGGGGCTGCCAGGGCGGGATGTGCTGCGCCGCATTCTGGCCAGCCTGCAGGCCAACGGTCAGATGCTGATCGCCGGGTGGGCGATTCCCACTCCCATCGCAGTCAGGAGCAGGTGGTTTGATGCGGATTATGCCAGGGAAGTTGGGACATAATAGCCTATAGCGGTTGAGTATTCGGGCCTGCCTTCCCTTCATTTTATGCCAGGGACCTCATTTCCTGAATTTAACACTCACCGCGGGAGGGAAGGATGAATCCCAAAACCTCGCTGCAGCCAGCATCGACGGTCTCGATTACAACCCTGCGCAGGCAGTTTACGCAGTATCTCAATCTTGCAATCGAAAGCGGGCCGGTCGTTGTTACCCGCCGTAATAAGCCGGTCGTTGTGCTGATCGCCGAACCAACCTACCGGGAATTGATCGAGCGGATCGACCAATTCCAGAAACCGGGGAACGCTGAACAATCGGACAAAGCGGGGTTTGCAGTTATCGAGGTAGAGCTGCCGGATTGGCTGCTCAGGGCAGCGCAGGAACACGCAGACCGGGCAGGCATATCGCTAAATGATTTCCTCGTCCAGTCAATCGAAGAATTCGTACATTCCTATGGGGGTAAACCTGGCGATAGCGATTACCCCAACGGCCTCATCCGGGGTTGATGAGGCCGTTGGGGTAGAGCTGGGGCTACAGCTATTCGGCAGACATCCCGCTATGGATGGGTTACTCCCAGGTAAGGAGTTCCGCGAACCCCAGCGGCTCTTTTTCTTCGCAGTCTGCATTCCACCACCCATTTCGCATCCAGGTATTCGAATGCGATAGCGTCCTCGATCCCATACAGAAACGCTTGAACTTCACAAGGGTGGGCGAATCGGTTGCTGTGTCAGCAAGCCAGAGCTTTGGGACCCGGATCAGCTTTCGTCAGGGCCTTCTCCACCAACCGCAGCGGGTGATCGGCTTCGGTCCAGCTGTGCATATCGGGCTGTTCCAGGCGGCTCCACCAGGTTTCATCTTCAAAACCCAACGCCCAATCCGGATGGCCTCTCACCCTCTCGATCAGCCGGTCTCGACGCTTTTTTTACGACTGTACTCCGGGTCCGGGCTGGTGATCCAATGTTTCGCCCGGGCCCATTTCACGCCCATCCGTTTCAAAGTGGCCCGGATGGTCTCCCCACTGACCCGTTTCTGGATCAACTGCTGCTCAAAGCTAACTTCGGCAGCCAATTCACAGGTCCATATACTGCTCGGCTTCCCAAATGTCCGGGGGCTTTGGTGCAGGATTTCCTTGAGCCGCTCGGCTGGTTTTACGCCGAAAGCCGCCTGCGTCTTGTGCGGCCGCCGTGAGCCGGGTTTGAGGGCCTCTAACCCCCGCCGATTAAAGGCTTTGATCACTTCTCGGACCGTCTCATCCGAACAACCCACCCTTTGCGCGATCGCAATGGCATGTTCACCCCGGGCGCTGGCCAGGATAATTTGGCAACGCCGCAGCTCAAAGCCGTCTGACGAGCGTAAACCGGCTTTCAACCGCTCAAGCTCGCTTTCAGTCAGAGAACGTACGAAGTTTGGGTTTAGCATGCTTTCCGGTATATCACATTTCAAGCGATCTGGTCTGTTTCTGCACTAGGAAGCTTCACTTCCCGCCTCTGTCCAGCAGTGCCCTTATCCAGGTCAGTCTGCCTTCCTTGCTCGTCCCGCGAACTGCTCAAAGTACTCTGCATCCCTTGATGTTCAGCCCTTCCCACCTTGACGGCGGTGGTACTATGGCCTCGGCTGACTTCTGCCGTCTCAGCCTGACTTCGCAGCCAGGGTTACTGCTTCCGCAGCCTGACGACAGACCTCCCCAGGTAAGAACGCTGGCTTTCCCTGCACACCTGCCCTATTTACTGCTTTGGCTCTTGGTCGCATCGGGCTTCGTTGTCTCTAGCCAACTCGCCCAGCCTCACAGCCTCAGATAGGGTTCGTGTTCCTCAGGTCGCAGGTTTGCCTCCGGCTTCCTCCAGACCCCGCCTCACAGCGACGCCCTTGCCTTTGGCTAACGGTTGGTGCGACCAACCTCCGTACGGGTCTTTCACCCGCTAGTCAACGCCCATGCTGGGCGCACCAAATGCGTACCCGGTGAGACCGCCGGGTACGCTTCCCTGCTAATAAAATCTTTCCTTTACAACTTCTGACAATTACAATCCACCCATCCAACGGGCGCTGTCCCGCACCGGGTCAGGCATTACATTCGTATAAAAAACAAAAGATGCAACTAAACGGGTGAGATAATTGACAGTAGAACGGGTGTTCATCTATAATGAGTAAATGGTGAGTATCCAATCCGAAAACAAACTCACAGTGTAAGGGGATCGATGCGTCAAAACACCAACAAGGGACTAGAAACAGGCAACCCCCGCAGTAAAATCGTTGATATCTACCTTGAAACCATCAATGGCAGTTTTGAGAATTCCCGTCCGGCAATCAAACTGGTTAACTTCGGCACCGGTTCCGGGAAAACCCACCAGTTCTTCCAGGCAGTAATCCAATCCATTCGGGATAATCCCGAGATTCAAATTATCGGCTTGTATATTGCCCCGCTCCGGGAAAACTTAACCGTTCCCCCGCCCATTACAAACGAGAATCCCGACATCCCCCTTTACATCCTCTACTCCGAAGATTGGAAAACAACCGAGCAATTCCTGAAAAGATATAATCACTGGCTACCCACCATTCGCAAAAACCATAAATTATGGAGCGAACTGACAAAGGCTGCCGGACAAATAAAAGCCGCGGAAGCCGGGGCGGTTCTGTCGAAGGCGATGACCGCCATCTCGGATTATGAGCTGATCCTCCGTTTTAGCACATCGGTTAATGACGCGCTCAAAGCCAGGTTGCTTCAGACGCAGCGAGACATCACCGGTTCCCTGGATAAGTTCCTGGAAATCTATATAAAAGCTGTCCCGGATGAAACATTATGGCCGGAAGAGTGCCTGGAACTTGTCAAGATCTACTACCCCCTGTTCCTGCTGCGTGAGAAGTCCGGGATCCTGTTGATGACCTATAAGAAGTTTGAAACCGAGATCCCTTATTTTGTTCGTATCGGTGGACGTTGGATTATGCGGAAGTCGCGCTTCGATGAGTATGTACGGGAATACTCATCCGACACCTGCCGCTTTGTGATGGCGTTTGACGAGCAGGAAGACGGCTACCAGATCATGCTGGAAGAGCAGATCGACATCATCTCCCCGAAGGCTCTGGCGATCAATAACGCACTTTCTTCAATCTACCGGGAGTTCGCCGTTCTATTCTCAGGGAAGAGCGAAGAAAACCGGGCATTTCTTCGCTTCTTTCGGAAGAACCCCGGTGCTTTGCGCGAGTGGAAAGAATACTATGAGAAGGGAAAGGAAATTGACCCGAACCTACTGACCGCGGCGGACATATTCCAGCGGCTGACCTATTTGGAGGGCAATTCGTCGGACTTCCTGCTGCAGATTGCAGCCATTGACGACCGGATCGAGGCTTCCTTCCAAAGTATCATCAATGCCTTCGGAAATTTCGGGGAAGAACAACCGGTTCGCCTGGATTTCGAGAAGCTGGCACGCGTATTGGCCGCGTTTGAGAACAATCGCGCCCTGGTCATCCCGCACAAACTCTATTCCAGGTACGCCGAAGACCTGATGAATATCTTCTCGTACAACAACCTGTATATCTACAATATCGAGGTGCTGAAGAACCTGGCGATCCAAAGGAAAAACAGCGGGCATGTCCTGATCGATGAGATTAGTGGTGACGAGCAGGACACCGTGACTGTCGCCGAATTGATCTACTCCATTCTGGTTATCCGCCTTCAAATTGAGGCGGTCAGGAAGCTACTGGGCGCAGCCCTGGACGCGGATGATTCGCAGTCGCGCTCCTTGGATATCTGGTCCAGGCAGATCACCAGGCTGCAAAATGCTGACGGGAACAGCCCGGCCACCGGCATCCTGCAATATCTTGACCGGGTATATGTGTACCAGAGCCTGAAATCCATTATCAACATCATGGAAATCTCTCGCTACCAAAACACCGAGAACAAACTGATCCACGACCCATTGCGAGAAGTGTCCATCGGCAGCACGGCCATCCTGACCTCCCCGGAATACCGCATATTGTCCATGCTGAAGGACACACACAACGTCATCTTTTTTGTTTCGGCCACGGGGGGCGTCTACGGGGATCTTTCAACCAATTATGATATGCGTTATCTGGAAGATGAGCTGAGGGATGACGAAACAGGCAGGAGTTCATTCGAGCCAATGCGGGATGATGAATTGGCTTTGAGTGAGCAGATCCGGTCCTACCGCCGGCAAAACCGGGATGTCGCCGTCAGCTTTTTCAACGGCGATTTCTCAACCTTCCCCAACCAGCAGACGCGGGAAGTCATAGAACGGTTTGAGAAGTCGGTACTCAAGACCTTCCTGGATGAGCAGAAAACAGAAGGCCGGTGGTTCGGGACCTACAAGATACAGGAAATCCACAATTTTGTCCGCTTTCTGTTCTACCTGTTTGAAGATGACTCTGTGCAGCAGGTGATTGCTTTCACTCAAACCCTGACCTGGATCAGGAAACTGGTCAACCATGCCGTCCGGGTGAATCACCTGCATTTCGTTTTCCGCGCCACAGAGGAACACCCTAACATCTTTATGGTCGAAGTGCGGCATAACAGCTTCACCAGCCCGGTACGGGTCAAGTTGATTTTGTATGAGTCGAGGTTTAACACCGAGTATCGCAACAAGGCGTCCGGAAGAACCTACCCGGATGAGTTGGTACAGCGAAAAGGCGAGAAAATCTATTTCATCTCCGCCTACCAATCAGCCAGCAAAGGTTTTAACCCCACCATCCGGGTTAGCGAGGACGGCGATCAGGAAAAGGATTTTGACGCCATCGTGCTGTTGATGGACAAATACTTCTCGGTGATGGGGCCGGGGATGGGGAAGTCGCAGGACTCCGAGAAATCCACCACCCTGCTCCATTTCGCCCTGATGAAAAACCTGGTCAGCCTGGGCGACACTACCATCGAGATTAAGGATTTCAACCGGTATCTGTCAGAGCCAGAAGCGAGGGATTTCCGCGATTTGCAGCATCAGATCCAGTTGGGGAAGGGCATCCTTCAATCCATCGGGCGCACAGAGAGACGGGACTACCTCGGCCAGACCGTCAAAATCTTCATCAACGATGAGTCTCGGAAAAACCTGGTCAACTATTACCGCCACCTGCAGCAAAAAGAGTCGTATGAACTTCGCAAGCTGTCGGTAAACAACCACGAAGTCTTCCAGCGCGTCATGGAAGATGAGCGCAAGCGAACGATCCACGACTACGATGGCCATGTATTTACAGAAATTGATGCTCTAACGGCGATACAGGATTTTCGGAAGATCATGTTGGACCAGATTGATAGGCTGCATGAGGATGCCAACACTCCCGATATTGTCCGGCAGTGGGAAATGCTGCGCGACCCGCTCGTATTTCAAGATCCGGCTGCGTATTTGGAGAAACTACGGCGGTCAGGGTTATTCCCCGGCGATTTTGTAGATTCGCTTTTCTACCGCCGGACGCTGGAGCAGCCCGAATTTATTCCCTACCTGGCGCGAGAAGAAGAAGGGGGCAAATCCTACCTGATCATCAGCGACAGCACTCACGGCGAAAAGGTATATCCATACCTGTCCCGCATGTACCCCGAATTCTTGAAGATCGGCGCGAAGGGCTTCGACGCTGCCGGCGATGAGCTGGTCGGCTCAGCAGGGGATATGTCCACAGACCAGATCTACCGGATTTACCGGAAGTTCATTCCGAACCCAGCAGTTTTTTCTGAATATGTCCCCCGCCCAAACTTCTTCTACGATGTGCTGTACCCTTCCCTGACTGAGAGTATTGTAGAGGCTTGGATACAGGATGTTATTTTCGAAGGAAAGAACTGGTCGACCATCCAGGCGGTGTTCGGGATAAAGCTCCTTACGGATTTCAAAACTTACCATAAGCTCTTTGAACGCTTCGATCTGTTCTACGTCCGGGGGGATGCGCTCTATTGCATCGATGTAAAAGCGTGGAGCGAGGTGTCCGGTTACCGCTTATCGCAGAAGACCATCGAAAAAGCGGTGCGGAAGCTGAAAGAAATCCGGACTGCCTATCCCGAGTTTTCACGTGTGAGCGGCTTGCTCCTCAACCTGCACGCGCCCCTCGAAAAGAACCAGAAACTGGCGGAGGGATTAACTTCCGGGAACTTGTTTTACCTGGATGAAAATCACAACCCGGTCGAGTCAACCACGGTGAGAGATTTCCTTATACGGAGAGGTAGATAGCATGCTGAACCTGATCCAAGAAAAATCGGATGTGTCCCGTTCCAATCAACTGAAAATCCTGGATGCCCCGGAAGTAATGGCTGAAAAGATTCGCCAGTACCTGCACACAAAAGGAAAGGGTATTGAAGTCTTCCCGACGCGGAGTCTAAACCAGGACAACGCGCCGCGCGGCGATTATGTTGACCGCGACCGCCGGATCAAGGAAGAAGTGAAGAAGCGGCTGGTTAACTCCGGGCAGTCGGCAGAGGGGATGGACATTCAATATTTTCTGGCAGAGTCGGGTGGGGACAGTTATGTGTTTTTCCTGACACCCAATCGGAAGCATACGGGTTGGATCGATTTGTTCAGGACTGGCGAGAAAAACCGGGAGAAAATTATCAACCTGGTCTTCAAGCTCCACCTGATTTCCCAGATGCTGCCCTTCGAAACGATCAACGGGTTCGAGGAGCTGCTGATTATCCACAAGACGATGGAAGGCAAGCAAATGGGGGAACTCCGGGTATGGGGCCACAGCCTTTATGTCCACTTCAACAAGCACCAGGTTCTCTCACTGGCCCTGTCGAGGAAGTACCGCCTGTTCCAGGAGGACAGTTTTCATACTTTGGATGGGGACGAGATGGGAAATGTGCTTCTATCCCGGAAAGAGGCAAACTGTACGCCTACAAACGGAACCTGGACGGGCGCAAGAAGAACACGATTGATTTCATGCGGTTCGATTCGCTGGAGATGTTCAAAGCCTCGCAGCTCTATTACTACCAGAAGTTAATGGATGAGCTGGTGAGTTTCCTGTCCGGGTGCGGCATCAACTATTCTTGTCTCGATTTCCAGGCGGACGCGTACCTCGAAAACCCGTTTGTGGATGGGGATGACATGGACACCGCCAGTGCTTTGGATTCGCTGGATATCATCAATAATACGGGGGAGGATTTTACCCATGAAGAAATGGAATTCCTAACGAATTTCTTCATGGTCCAGGGCGTGAAGGATGTTCAGTTTTGTTTCTCGGGGCGCACTGTTAGTAAATATGAGCTGCTGTCTGGAGAAAGCGACGAGGATGTAAGCTGGAAGATCGTGGAGGCGGTCCCCTGGGTGGATGTGCGGCTGCGCCCGGATGGAAATTATCTTGTCATCAATAAGATATTGGATGAGGAAGAAGCCAGCTCGATGGCATACCAGCGGCAGGAAGATGGGTTGTGGACGGCCTCTACCGATATTGATGATAAGGACCAGGTGGATTTCTACTCGGGCCTCAAGCAGCGGTACACCTATGTGGCATCCGGGGCGTTTTTCTGTATGCAAGGGGTAAACATGCAGTGTCTCACTGCCATTGCGGCTGAGGAGTTCAAGGACACCGTTGTCATGCGCTATTCCCCAGATAAGATCGATGGCGACGAACTGCTATCCGAAGCCAGGCCGTTCACGGATGGGCTGTACCTGGATGTTTTCGATTTGATTTCGGCTTATTTGCGGAAACAGAAGGATGCGGAAGCCTGGCGTAAGTTCTGCCGCAAGCATAAGATCAAGGTGTCCTCGGAATTTCAGATGATTCTGAGCGAGATGAAGATCAAGAGCTGGATTCGGGCAGGGCTGATTGACCATACCCTCGGCCTGCCGGTCACCCCCCAGCCATTCCAGGAAAAAACATTCTGGTCGATCTATGTGAGCAGCCCCCGGCGGGGAGAGACGAAGGCGGTTGCCGTGAGGTTTCTCTACAAGGACACCCAGATCTTTATTCAGGAGATCCTGGCTAACCGACCGATCATCCAGCAGAAGTTCCGCTTCCTGCGTACATCCAATCGAAAAACCAGTGATGGGGAAAACAAGCTGTTTGACAACCAGCAGTATTTTGCTGATGATGAGACAGGCATCTTCATCAATTGCTATAAAAGCCCCGCATTCACACCGATCTTGATCGGTCGCCCTAATCTCATCGCAGATGTTGACAACGGGAGTGTCAGGGTTGACCGGACGATCAAAGGGGAGAACAGCAGCCGGGTCTTACCATTGGTGATGTACTACAACCCGGAAACTTCCCCCATCAAAAGTATTCAGGATCGGATCTGCCTGGATTTGAAGAACGACACATTTATCCAGTATTATGTCCCACCGAAAATGGGGCTGAGTAATCGAGTGAAACGGGCATTTTGGGTCTACCATTTGTATGGATGTACATATCAGTGGTCGCCGCTAACAACAGAAGAGCTGCTGAACAACCCTATTGTGGCGCTTCATTTCAATACCCTGACCCAAAACGTGCTAAGAATTGGAGAGAACAGCCAGTCATCGCTATTGCAAAAAGTAGCCCGCGTGCTGGTTGAAAATTAGGAAAGCACTCCGCCCTGTTGTGTTTCCGATTTCGACCGCGCGCTCGGACGTGATGCGGCGTGTACGGCTCGTTTTCGGTGAATAAACTTCTAGCTGGCAAACTGAAATATCCGTCAGACCTTTATCGACAATTCGAGAGATTTATCCTCAAACTAGGGAATGTCTATATCACCTCCGTTCTCTTCCTCCAGAAGGCAGCAAAAGGAGCCACGTCCCTACCGTCAATTCTCCTATAGCCATTGGTAATACCGGCAATACGCGCTCTGGTGAAGCCAGTGCCCAACCCATAAGGCTAAGGCCGCTCACTATTCCTGCGATTGCAAATTCTTCCCGGATCATCGTTTCTCTCCTGAATACCGCCTCAAAATCCCAGCCGCCGACGGTCAGGCGTTTCAGAGGCTGGCGCGCTCCTCTCTCCTCCTCTTCCGCCATCCGTGGGGACGAAAAGCTCTGAGAGCAGCTGCTGGTAGGCAAAGGGCACCAGCTCTACGAGCGCCGCCACCGCCTGCTCCTGCCAGCCATCCGCCGGGGCATAATCCTGGGGATGAGCCGCGATCACCTCCCGGATCAAAGCCTGCACCCGTCCCGGATCGCCTGATTTCAGCGGCTCCACCTGGATCAGCGTCGGAGCTTGCCAGCGCCCTCCGAGCCGCGCCCGCAGCCAGGCCTGTCGCGTAGGCAAGTCCAAGGTGGTGGCGCCATAGCGCACGGTAGAAGAAAGCACCGCCCGCACCAGGTCGGCGTCCTCCGGGTCGGGCGAGAAGAACGCCTGGGTGGAAGTATTGGCCAGCAGCGCCTGCACTACCGGTTCGAACCCCTCCACCCGGCGCAGCAGCGAGAGCGACTGGGCAAGCACGAAGAGGCGCGCGCCGAACTTTGCCCCTTCCGAGAGCAGAGCTTCCAGGCGCATCCCCGCGCCTACCTCCTGCGCCTCGTCGATGAGGAAGTAAAAAGGGATCGGCTGCGCCAGCGTCGCCCGGCGAAAGACCGCCTCGAACACGTTGTACACCACCCCGGCTGCCAGCCGCGCCCCCTCACGCCCCATCTCGCCCGCCGGCAGCCTCAGCACCACCCAGGCCCGCTCCCGCACCCAGCTCTCCAGATCCACAAAACGATCCTGGTGCATGGCGGCGAACAGCCAGGGTGAGAGCGATAGTTCCTCCTATCTCCTGGAAACCCTGCGCCAGGACGAAGTCCTGAGTCTTGCCCACCTCTCGCGCGCTCATGGTTCCTGGAAGAACTCCTCCGGCAGGTTTAGGTCGGCAGGACGAAAGCCGGGGCGCAGCGGGCGATAACCGGTAGGCAGGAGCTCTCTCCGCTCCGGGTTGAAACGGAATAGCGGCAGGAAAGACGGCCGCGCCGCGGCCCGCTCCACCATGGGCTGCACCTCCACGACCTCCCGTACCACCTGGCCAGCGTGCGGCCCCCGCTCCAGGTAAACCACGGCCGTGACCGCCTCGGCGAAACCCTGGGCGATCTGAAGCTCCGAAAGGCCGCGGGCATCTGGGTGGGCCTGGACCACCTGTAAGAAGCGCATCCAAACATCCTCGGCGCCGGTGGCGTGCAACGTGAAAGCGCTGTGCCCATGGCCGGTTGCCGCCGCCCGCACCAGCTCCCAGGCCTCTGCCCCGCGCGCCTCGCCAATAACGATCCCATCTGGCCGGGTGCGCAATGCGGCTCGCACCAGATCAAACATGCTGACCGGCGATGGCCCGCCGCGCACCTCCGGGCGTGTTACGGTGTACACCACGTTGCTGGTGTCCGTTTCCGGGTCGCCATCCCAGCCAGACAGCACGATCTCGTTGCTATCTTCGATCAGGAACAGGCGGATCGCACCCTGGGGGAAGCAGGAAAGCATCTCCTGAAGCACGCAGCGCGCTAGGTAAGTTTTGCCTGTGCCAGTCGCTACGGCGATCACCAGAACGCCGCCGTGGACCATGACCGAGAGCAAATAGTTGGCCGCCGCACAGCTATGCGGATAAGCACGCGGGGAAAACTGCGGCCGGGCTACGAGAGGCAGCGGGTTTTCGAAGAATCCACCCAGGCTCGTTCGGCCATCTGAGTAGCTGGACACCCTCAAGGTGATCACGTCGCCATAAGGAGAGGCCGGAGGCATGATATGGCTCACCCGCACTCCCTTCCTCTCCACCCCGCCATCGCTGGTAGGAACAACCACTTGCAACATCGCATCTGCAATCGGGTGATCGGGCGTTGGGCCGCGCTGCCCGGCGTGGTCCACGAGCACTCGCAAGGCATCCCCTACCCCGCTGGGAGCGGGCCCAGCCGGCTGCCAGCCTGCGCCGGTGGTATACACATACAAATGGCCCAGGTGGATGGCAATGTCCTCTACGCCAGGCTGGGCGATGAACTCAAGCAGAGGGCCCAGGCCGGAGAGCTCGCCGATCAGGCGCAGCAAAAACTCCGACCCCAGGCGCACCCCTCCGTCGAGGAGCGCCCGTTTCTGGATTTCTCCAAAGGCTTGACGGGCCAGGGTTTCGATATCCCTGGGTGAAAGAGCCCGCTTTCCAGCCTCGGCCGTCAAGCGCGCTCGGCCTTCCTTTAATAACTGCTGCCACCAGCCTTCCAGCTCGCGTTCGGTTGGGGGTTCGCTCGCTAAATGCAGTGACCGTCCGGCGATGTCAAAAACGTCAGGGAATTCGTCCACCGGCTCTCACCTCTTTCGAAAAACAAACCATCTCCGCTTCCCGTTAGGTTGCGAGTTCAGGAGCCCTACCCGGTGCGCCCCCTCCGTGACTGCGGGTACGAAATGGGCTGCAAAGGAAAGCAGAGCCTCTGTGAAAGGGGTAAGCTCCTCCAGGTGCTCTCGCCGGTAGCGCCAGATCAAGATATCGCCCCTTCGCTCTGAATTCACCGCCTGCGCCGCCAGGTGGTGCTCCACCAAAGGAATCACCCCGCCAGGCGACAGGGCCAGCTCGACTCTCTCCTCTCGCAGTGACTGGGAGAGCAGACGATGTGCGGTCTTGAAATCGTTACCGAGCACCATGTTGTAGCACACCTTTACCCGGCTGCCGACGAACTCTACCGCCGCGCCATGCCTGGATGCATCATTCCCATTTACCCCGGAGAGGGCGCGGATCATACGGGCGATCCAGCGCCGGGTCTCAGCCAGGTCGGGGATCTCTGGGCGGATGACGATGGCAATGCCCTCGGCGATGCGCAAAGCGGCCCGGTGCACCGTGTGGGCCGGATTGTTGCCCACGTCGACCACGACCACACCGCCAGTAGCCACCCCGGCCTCATACAGTCCCTTAAGCACCTCCATGACCCGTGCCTCATCGCTCAGCGCCTGGTCGCTCAAGTCGTCGGTGACCAGGCCCGGCAGCACCCGGAGCGTTGGCAGGTCAGGCAGCGGGGTGAATGCCTGCAGGTACGCCGCGCCGGAGGCCACATCCGCCAGGATTTCTCGCGGCCGATCCAGCTCGCGGCGCAGCAGGTTGATCAGGGAGGAATTCACCCGATCGAGGCGCAGGTGGTACTGCAGCGCGCCGGCGTTGGCGTCCGCATCCACCAGATATGTTGTGACCCCGCATAGCGCCAGGGCCACGGCGAGATTCACGGCAACTGTGGTTTTGCCCGTACCACCTTTCGGAGAAGTGACCGCGATCTTGCGCACGGCAAGATTGGAGCCAATGCGAGCGGCCAGATCGCTCCCGAGCACTGTCCGGCGGTACTGTTCGTCGGCGGCCAGTCCCCCGGCTTCCGCCCGCCTCAGCGCCAGGAGCAGGTCGCCGGTCTCCTTTTCAGAAAGGGGATAGGCAAACGCCGGCAAGTTCGTAGCGTTGGCCCAGGCCGCCAACCCGTCGCTCGCTCCGGCCACAATGAAGAGCAGCTTACCCCACTCCGCCGCCCGTATCAATCCCTCAGGCGTCACCGAAGCCTCTGGGGAGACTACCACCATGGCCTGGAAGTCAAACAGGTCCAGGTGTTGAGGCGTGAAGGCAGCCAGTTGTGCGGTCACGATATGATCGTGTTCGGAAAGCGTCAGGTTGAGGCGGGAAGTCACCGCGCCGGCGCCGAGTAGTAAGATCTGCATGGTTCCCTCTACGGCGTCCCAGTCGGGCTCGGGGGAACAGGCGTTGGGGAAGGCGTCCGCGTAGGTTCAGTAGTCGATGGTGTAGCGGTTGTTGAGAAGGCCTGTTCCCGGTCAGCCCGGAAGCGCTCTTCAAAGTCCCAGTAGGTGAAGCCAGGCGAGGCACCGTGTTTACCTCCCGCAAGCAGAGAGACGATCAAACGGTCGCCTTGTTCCATAGCCAGGGCGAGCGCCTCGCGCGCTTCATCCGGCACCAGCAGGACCAGGATCCGCTCCTGGGCCAGGTCAATGACCGCCGGAGCCGCAGCGACCGAGGATAAGCCCGAGCCACCAGGGGCATCCTGTGCAGTCTCTGCCGGAAGTCCCTGGACGTCAATCACCCGCACACCCTGTGGGAAAAGATCCTTGGCCAGAGGCGGGAACCCGCGTTCCAGAGCGGGCTGCGTCTCCAGCGTTGAGGTCGGAGGTGGCGGCGATGTCAACAAAGAACGTTGCTCTGGGGTGAGAGCAGGAAACGCAAGGCTGATCGGAAGCCCGGGGGTAGCAGGCGCCTGCGGCCGGGAGGCGATCACCACCGTGATCCCCACCAGGTCCCCTGGCAGGAAGGAGCGGGCGTCGGGAGCAATCACATTCTGTGCTGAAAGCGGCAGGGGGAACAAGCTATGATCAGGATAGTCTGCCAGCACGGCTCCGATCCGCACCCCTTCCCCGGCCGGAGCCAGCACAGCGCTCCTGAAAAGCGGCTGCCCGGCGCTGACCGGCAGGGCAACTGCCCCTCCCACCACGCTGGCCATCTCTTCAGCAGGG
>Ga0134098_1002007_pt1 | contig 15279 bp, 10 predicted proteins | sample 9_3taG_FD_94456 | JGI IMG/M metagenome (GOLD analysis project Ga0134098, IMG submission 94456) | Switchgrass degrading microbial communities from high solid loading bioreactors in New Hampshire, USA - 9_31_10_142_A3 metaG | ecosystem: Engineered > Bioreactor > Semi-continuous > Anaerobic >... | reverse complement strand
CCGCATGGTCAAGGTAGTTGTTAAACAGACTCTCAGCCTGTTCTCTGTATCCGTGAATGAAAGCTTTGGTTATTTCCTTTTCAAGTATTTTGTTGTACTCTTTCCTGATGCTGTCCTGTATAAATCTCAAATACTTTTCTCTTTCATCTTCACTTATTGCCAGTTCTTTAACTGCTTTAACCAATGTCTCCATTACCGATATAGGATTGATACAGTTGTGTTCCGACTCGGAAAGGGTAGTGTCCAAAGCCTTCATGATAAATCTTGTTGAAATACCGGTCATTCCTTCCCTTGGAGCTTCTTCCTTCAATTCAAAAATATCTATTTTTCTCGTCATACCCTTTTCAACAATTTCTTCACCGTTATATATCTTGAGTTTGGTCATTGGATCTACCTTGTTTGACGGTGCCAATCGGGTAAGAATTGCAAACATTGAAGCAATTTCAATGGTATGGGGTGCTATATGAGCACTAAACTTACTCTTTTTCAGTATTTTTTCATATATCTTGATTTCCTCATTAAGTTCTAAGCAGTAAGGTACTTCAATTTTTACAATTCTGTCCAAAATAGCCTCATTGGTATGATCCGATTTGAATTTGTTCCATTCTGCTTCATTGGAATGGGCAAGAATTATGCCGTCAAAATATATCATGGAACCTTTTCCCGGTGACGGAATAGATTTCTCCTGTGTAGCGGTAATCATGGTATGAAGATATTCGGTTTCATTCTTGAACACTTCTATAAATTCCACAATTCCTCTATTGCCGACATTAAAGGCTCCATTTAGCGACAATACCCTTGGGTCGTCTTCAGCGTACATATCTATTTTAGATATATCAACGCTTCCTATAAGCACCGATGTATCCTGATTATTCGGGTCTACCGGCGGGACAACCCCTATTCCCTTTCTGGATCTAATTGAAAAGTTAACCGTTTCAACGGGGAATTTTTCATACTCACCATTAAACTCATTTTTCAGTCTGTAACGACATATCGGGCACAAATCGCCTTCTATTCTTACGTTCAGTATCTCTTCAAACTCTTTCCTTAAATGTTTCGGTACCAGGTGCAAAGGTTCTTCCCTCATCGGACAACCTTTCAAAGCATATATGGGATCACTGTTCTCCAAAGCCTTTTTCAAAGCTTCCATCAATGAAGATTTCCCTGCACCCACAGGACCTACAAGATACAGAACCTGCCTTGATTCTTCCCCTGCCATCGCCGCAGAATGGAAATACCTTACTATCTTCATTATAGTTTTATCTATTCCAAAAAAGTCGTCGGCAAAGAATTTATACTTTTTTATGGTGTCATTACCATATATTCTTCGCAATCTGGGATTTTCGTCGGTTTTTATTACCTCTACTCCCGGCTCGGTAATCACTTTATACATTCTCTGATGGGCCAGCATTGGGATTTCAGGGTTCTCTTTTACTATTTCAAGGTAATCGAGAAATGTTCCCTCAAAATGCTTAGCTTTGCGCTCTTCCCTATCTTTTCGGATTATACTTGAAAAATCAAGTCTTTCCATAATTATGCCCCCTTTTTTTACACAGGATTTGGATAAATACAATCAATTCTCCCAACAGCAAATATTGGACAATTTTACTACCATTTAATTCACTTGCTAAAATTTTCAGTTATTTTAAAAAATTATTTGCTTTTAGTTATAAATAATTGCTCTTTTTATAAAATTGTCCAACAAACTTTATAGTTTTTATATTCCCTAAAAACAAAGCTTTAATCATAATTCTAAGCCTTTATCAATAAAAAGCCCTACTTGAAAATGCACTTTACTTGATATATTATTATGTTACACACAAGTATTTAATTTGTGATTGACTTAGTTTTATCCTATTGTATTTATTCGTCTATATTTCATATTATTACCAATATCAATATAAAATACTACTTTATATCAACTTTTAGAATCATTGTATTTTTAGCTGGTTATCCTTTCATTAGATAGTGTTCATTTTCAACTTTTTAAGGTACGAGAAAAAGCATTGTACAAAAATCAAAGAAATATAATAATTATTGATACAAGCTTCATTGCTATAGAAGGAAAAATCCAGTTTTACATCAAATATAAACAATAGGATTTTTCCTGACTTCGATTTTAGAACCAAATCATTCCAAAGGTATATTTTTTACAGAATTGCTATTTTAATTATAACATACATATATTCAAATATCTACAATTTTTATCTGCCACATTTTACTTAAGTTAGTATATCGAATTTAGTGGTATAATATAAGAACTGTATATTATTTAAACAGTAACGTTTTTAAAAACAACAGGGAGGATAAAATGAAAGTCTTTACAAAAGTTCTCAAACACATTTTATTTTCAATAACAATAGTTTTAACCGGATTTCTTCTATTTGCTTTTGTTTTATCTTTCAATATAAACAACACCCTTATGAGTTCGAAATATCACGAAACATTACTTACAAAAAACAATGTCTACAGCTATGTCAATGACCTGGTAAGTGCATCAATAAATGAGTTTTTCAAAAACTTGGACACTGAGGAAGCAAATACCCAAAATGCCGAATTGCTTAAAATTCTTAAAAATACAACTTCTCCTGAAATGATTAACATGAATATAAACTCCATTACCGAACAAATTTTTCAATATTTCCGAGGAGAAAGAAAAAATCTGCCTGATCTTTTCATTGATATAAATACACCATCTGGTCAAAACGGATTCGGCCAGGCTCAAGTCAATAAGAGCAATGTTGAAATATCCGAGCAAATCAAAAAAATAAACTTGCAGTCTATTTTACTGACTTTAAACAGAACCGATATATTGGAACAGCTTAAACTTATCAAATTCGTTTACTTTGTAGCCACACATATTACAGAGCTGTCAATATTTTTTTCAGCTTTACTGTTTTTACTCATTTCAATGATTTATAAAAAGACTGATACAATCGTCAAATGGCTGTTTTCAGTACTATTGGTCTGCGGATTGTTCAATCTTGCTTTTTCGGTTGTGCTGTTTATATTTATAAACAAGTTATTGCCCAACAGCATATATTTTCTCACTATATCTCTGCCGCTTAATTCTGAATTGATTTTATCCTACATCAGAGACTTGTTATCACCATTGTTGTTGTTTTGCTTCACTTTAGGCATTGTATTTTCTGTTTTCTCCATATTGTTTTATTTCCATAAAGCAAAACTGATAAAGATATTAAAGGCTATTAAAGTTCTTGTCTCAAAGCTTCCCGTAAAATCAAAGAAAATGTTAAAATACGCAGTTACAGCATTGGTTCTTGTTTTTATAGTATTCGGAATGGGTTTCAATCTATATGCTTTTAAAAGCGGCTATGATTACAATAATTTCTCAAGCGTTGTATCGAAGCTTACCAACGCAAATACTGTTACACAAGTTATATCGGCAAAAGATGAAACAATTTATACCCTGCAGGTAAAACTAAAAGATTCTGTTACCGATGATCCGGTACCAAATATAAAAGTATCGGTATCCGGTCAGTCCAAAACACCCCAAAAATATTACAACCTTTCAGAAATTACAGATGAAGAAGGAGTTGCTAAATTTATACTCGGTAAAGGTAAATTTCATCTTAGCTTTACATCACCTTCATCGGAAATCGGTTACAGTCTGCCTGCGCCCTTCTTCTATGAAATAAAATCAGCGGGAATCACAATTTTAACTGTCAACTTGGAAAAGAGCAAACCGGCCGACGGGATTGCAGAGATTGAAATATTGAATGAAGAAAACAACCCTGTAAAAAATATAGAATTGTATTTAAACGAAGAATTGGAAATTGAGCCGGAGCAAGACTGGGAACCGGATGAAGATTCTTCTTCCGCAGAGACCGATACTTTGAAGTGTTATTCGGTAACAAACAGCAAAGGAATTGCAGTATTTAAACTGCCGCAAGGCAAGTATAATGTAGGATTCTCCAAATCAAAGTTTCCGGAAAAGTATATAATTCCCGAAAACTTTGAAATAAATATTTATTCCGATTATGTTACCCGATATACAATAAGGATTGAAAATAAAACCGAGGAAACCGATCTTGAATCTTCAGAAGAATAAATCTGTCTGTGTAACAGTTCTATCCTCCTTTGAATATAGTATATAAAGTGAGTTAATTATGTAAATAATGTGACAAAAGGAGGATTAGAATAATGCTACCTTATTATAGTTTTCCCTTTGTGGTGCAAAACACAGGTAATTTTAACCAGCCTGCAACATATAACCCTTATATGCCTCCGGTTGTTAATCCTGTTTCACCTTATCAAAACTCCAATTTTATGCCTTATGCACCACAGACTTTGCCTCAATACAACATTGGCCCAATGTTCGAAAACCTTGAAACTGAAAATACCAATGACATAAATTATCCAAACGTCCAGGACCGTCAACCGGATCCAATTTTGAGCGATAATCCTGCAACCCCCAGTATAACATTGTACAAAGAACTTAGCGGTTATTCAAATTACGGCAATCCCAGCGGCAATGCAGACATACTGTACACTGGAAACAGAGGCACCTGGACTTTTCAAATTCCTGTATTTATATTGGTACCCGGAAATTTAAGAGCTCAAATAGTAATTCGTGGAGTATTGGATGACCATCAAAATGTTCCGGTTAGCAACTACTCTGCAAGGATAACCATCAACGGAACAGTAGTTCACAACGGGAGACTTCAGCTTGAACACGGCCGTCCTGTCGGACAAAGATTTACCAACTGGAGAAGTCTGACTTTTAATGTACCCAGTTTGAGAAGGACTAACAGGGTTGTTATTGAAAACACTTCAAGAACAGGACCCGACGACTGGATAGCTTTTGACTGGATGGAATTGAGACTTATTCCCAGATAGAGCCGAATCTAATACTGCAAATATTACCTAAGCCGAAACCCACTTTAGAACTATGCATTATTCCAAAATAAAAACTCCGGCCAATACCGGAGTTCTATTTTTAATATATCTTCTATATTTTGCATCTTAGCACACACACTCTTTTTGTACCAATGTTCTGCCAATACTCAATATATCCATCGTCCTGGCGGAAATTCTCAAAGGAATAATTATTTGCTTTTACGTACTCAACAATATCTTTTGAGAACAATACATCCCAACCTTCTTCATTCACTGAAGGAAGCTTACTGAATGTATATTCATCATATAATTCCCTGAATTCATTAAACAACAAAACCTTGTACGTTCTGCTGGTATTCTTATATACTGCATATCCTTCCCTAACTCTTACGATATCTTCTAACGGTATATTTCTTTGTTCAACAATAATTTCATGCAATTTCTTGTCAAGATAGAGCATTTTATGGCTATCCAAATATGTATGCAATGCCTTTTTATTGTTTATATTTTTAAAGTTCTTAAGAGATATTTTAAGGAAATCGGGTTTATCGCTTTTAAACAGAACAAGTGTTGCTTCCTCTTTTCCCAGATACCAAATCTCACTATCGTTCATATATATAATTTCTCCGGATAAATTCTTCTCGTTAAATATCGGGAAGAGGAAAGGTTCGTTATCAAAAAACATTGAACGCTTGATTGAAACGTCAGTACCTTCTTTAATAGTAACAGTATAGGGCTCACCCCACATATCACGCTCAACAATAACTATTCTTCCTGAATCGTTACAATAAATATAATATTTCTTGCTTGAAAAAGCCAAATCTTTTTTATCTATACTTAATAGCCTTTCAAGGTTTCTAATTTTCTCTTTTTTCAGTGAATTCAAAAAACTAGCAGCTCTCTCGGAATTATGCTGTATGCTATCCAATATATTTTCTTTTAAATTTTTCGGTAAAACCGCTACTCCGTCTTTAACCTTTTCAGATTGAACGGACGAATCGTCGGAAGCAGTAATTTTGACCTCCTCAGATTGAGCTTTTACTTTGTTTCTTGTTCTTGCATTCGATGAGATTAAAAAATCATCCGGAAGCAAATTAATATCTTTCATGGTCACTCTTAAAACGTCTTTTTTATTTTCCATGAAATCACCCCTTAACTTATAAAAAAACAAAACAACGTAGGTAGGTTCATTTTTCAAATTCATACTATACTTATGTGGCATTACATAATAATTATAACTTATTTCTAAATAAATGCCAACACTTTATAAATGAATTTGCAACACAAATAACCCGGCATTTCCTTTTTACTTTCGCTTTGGACAAATCTGGTATAAGTCGGTGTAAAATGTTAACAAGCTGTGAAAATTCAATCAAAAAGGCCAGAAATTACCGATAATCCATGCTGAAAATACATTATAGACAACTGCTTAATTAATGGTTAACCCGCCTTTATTATATTAATTCGCACAAAAAAAAATTTTTTAGCGGTTAAAAAAAATTTTTTATAAAAGAATATTTCTCAAAAAATATCAGTTATTGCTTCCGGCAGACTTCTTCCCATCTTTCCTTATCATCTCATATATCCCAAGTATCAATAAAAATACTCCGAAATATTTTTTCAAAACGGAACCAGGCAATTTAATTGCAAACCGTTACCCTATAAAAGCCCCCAGTATACCGAAAACCACAATGGGAATTGCCGTCTTAAAATCAATTCTCCTGTTTTTTATATGTATTATTAGCGCAACAACGGCTGTTGGAATAAAAAAAATGAGATTGACGCTCTGGGCAATATGCTGGTCAGGCTTTGCAAACAAAACAAGGGCAGGAATCAAAATTGTCCCCCCGCCTATTCCCATTCCACTGACTATTCCTGATACAAGTCCTATAAGAAAAAGCATCACAATTACTCCCCTATCACAATATCATTCTTATAGCAGCAGCTATCATAAATAATGAGAATATTTTTCTTAAAATACGGGATGGACATTTTGCAAGAAGTTTTGCACCTATATATCCTCCCACAATTCCACCCATAATTACTTTTACAGTCAATCCCCAATCGATAAAACTGTTGGATATGTAAAGTACTGCACTTACAACGGTCAATGGCAAGATAACGGCAATGGCCGTGGCATGAGCTATATGATCTTCTTTTTTAAGCAGTAAAATCATGGCCGGAACGGCTATTGTTCCCCCTCCCGAGCCAAAAAGTCCATTGGCCAGGCCCGTTACCAGTCCAATAAGCATTAATTTTATATATTTACTCAAAAACTTCCCTCCAAATTGCCTTTGGTCCTCATATTATTCTTTATGCGGAAAGTATCATCTATCTTATTTTGAATAAATTTCACAATTATATTCATAAAATTTTTATATGCCGATATGTTGATTTCAATCCTATTTATATGGGCATAATTATCCATCATCTATCGGTTGCACTATTTTAAAACAATTTGATATAATTTAAATACAACTAACAAAATGAATAACCGTCTGTATTTAAGCTCAGGTTTTTTAATCATAACCTGAGTTTGATATACAGATCGAAATATACGGTCAATAAACAGGTAAGTTACGGGAGTAGTATATATGGCAGAAAAAGTAATTTACAAAGATGATATTTCAGTAGAGCTAAAAAAACCTAAAATGTATAAAGTAATACTTCTTAATGATGACTATACCACAATGGATTTTGTTGTGGAAGTGCTTATGATTGTATTTCACAAAAGTGCTACCGACGCAACTCAAATAATGTTGGATGTACACCATAAGGGAAAGGGTATTGTAGGCACATATACCTATGACATAGCAAGCACCAAAATAGCCCAGGTAGAGCAAATGGCATCAGAAAGAGGCTTTCCTCTTGCTGCGGTTATGGAACCGGAGTAATGAAAAAGTTAATTTAGTGAGTTATTAAAGAGCCATATTGAAAATAACCTGTTTACTTTCAGGTTACAATCCCATCAAATCGTTTTTTGGGAAATGGCATTTATGGATTTATTGCAACCTAGCGAATATAAGTACATAGGCGATTTGTAAAATTCAGTATCAGCAGGCGATATGTCCAAAATCAGCAATCTAAAGCATTAATGGATATTATAATAGTCGCCTAAACTGTTAAACCTATATAATATTTATAGAATTGGTGGGGTTCATATGAAATTGGATGATACTGCAAACAGGATTTTAATGGCCGCATACAACGAAGCTAAATATAACGGTCACGAATACTTTACACCCGAACATATTCTCTATGCTTCTCTTTTTTTCGATGAAGGCGCAGCTATTATAGAAAATTGCGGAGCAAATATTGAAGTTATAAAAAAAGAATTGGTCAATTTTTTTAATGAGAACATGCCTTTGGTTGAAAATGCAGACCCTATAGAATCTGTAGGTGTAAACAATATAATGCAGAATACGGCATATCACTGCATGTCATCCGGGAGGGATACAATAAGAATTGGTGATATCATAGCTGCCCTCTTTAACGAAAAGGAATCTTTTGCAAGCTATATATTGCAAAAAAACGGGGTCAGAAGATTGGATGTACTAAGATATATATCCCATGGTTCTTCTTTGGTACCTAAATCCGGTGTATCTTCCTTAAAACCGCTAAAGACCTCAGAAAATACCGACAAACAAGAGGACGAGCCCCAATCGGGACAAAGCGAATTTTTAAGAAACTACACCATTGAGCTGGTGGAAAAGGCCAGAAAAGGTAAAATAGATCCGCTGATAGGAAGGGAAGATATCCTCGAACGTACAATACAAGTGCTGTCGAGAAGGCTAAAGAACAACCCCATTCACGTAGGTGACCCGGGTGTGGGTAAAACTGCCATTACTGAGGGTCTTGCCCGGCTTATTGTAGAAAAAAAGGTTCCTAAGTCTTTAATGAACAGTAAAATATATTATCTCGACATGGGAAGTCTGCTGGCAGGTACCAAGTATCGCGGGGACTTTGAAGAGCGATTGAAAAAAGTCCTCAATGAAATACAGAGTCAGGAAAATGCCATTGTATATATAGATGAAATTCACACCATTGTTGGAGCCGGTTCGGTATCCGATGGCTCAATGGATGCCTCAAATATCATTAAACCGTTTTTGACACAGGGAAATTTACGCTTTATCGGCTCAACCACCTATGACGAATATAAGAAGTATTTTGAAAAAGACAGAGCCCTGTCAAGGAGGTTCCAGAAAATAGATGTTCCGGAACCCAGTATAGAAGACACTTATAAAATCCTTAAAGGGTTAAAGGATAGATATGAAGATTATCACAAAGTAAGGTATACCGATGAAGCCTTAAAACTTGCAGCGGAACTCTCCGCAAAATACATCCAGGACAGACATCTGCCCGACAAGGCCATTGATGTCATTGACGAAACTGCAGCTTACGTTAGGCTTCACTGTGAAGATGAAGATAAAATTATAACAATTAAAGAAAAGGATATTGAACGAACAGTATCAGCAATTGCAAAAATACCTCAAAAATCAGTTTCAAGCAGTGAAATCCGACAGCTCAAAAACCTTGACAAAAAAATCAAAAAAGAAATATTCGGTCAGGACAAAGCAATAGATACCGTCGTAGACGCAATCAAAAGATCCCGGGCAGGATTCAATGAACCGGAAAAACCTGTGGCATCACTACTTTTTGTAGGACCTACCGGCGTAGGTAAGACTGAATTGTGCAAGCAACTGTCCTCAATGTTGGGAATTCCTCTGATTAGATTTGACATGAGCGAGTATCAGGAAAAACATACTGTTGCAAGACTTATAGGTGCACCTCCAGGATATGTGGGATATGAGGAAGGCGGACTGTTAACCGATGCCATCAGGAAGACCCCCTATTGTGTTTTGTTGCTTGATGAAATTGAAAAAGCTCATCCCGATATATACAACGTACTGCTTCAAATAATGGATTATGCCACACTTACAGACAATACCGGCAAAAAAGCCGATTTCAGAAACGTTATTTTGATTATGACTTCCAATGCAGGTGCAAGAGAAGTGGGCAAAGCAATGATAGGTTTTGACAACAGAACAGTGGAAAAAAGCGCCATTATGAAAGAAGTTGAAAGAATATTCTCTCCGGAGTTTAGGAACAGGCTTGATGCCATTGCCGTATTCAATCATATAAATGAGGAAATGGCTCTTCTCATAGCCAAAAAAGCTATGAAAAAGTTTGAAGAGAAATTGAAACCGAAAAATATCAAGTTATCGGTAACTCCTGAATTTTACAAATGGCTTGCTCAAAAAGGTTTGTCATCAAACTACGGTGCCCGTGAAATACTTAGAATTGTACAAGACAAGGTCAAGACTTATTTTGTCGATGAAGTATTGTTCGGACAGTTTTCATCAGGCGGAACGGCTATCGTCGACGTTGTTAACGATGAAGTAAAGATAACAAAAAAAATAAGGTGAATAATCAATGCCTATATTTAGACTTACCAATGATTTGATATTTCCCCATCCTTCATTGGCCGATGAGGATGGGCTTTTGGCAATTGGAGGAGACCTCTCGGTTGAACGTCTTCTCCTTGCTTATGAAAACGGAATTTTTCCTTGGTATGAAGGGCAAGTAATATTATGGTGGTCACCTGATCCCAGATTTGTTCTATATCCCAAAAATTTAAAAATTTCAAAATCCATGAAAAAAGTGTTTAAGAAGAATATATACCGTATTACCTATGACAAGTGCTTTCGAAAAGTAATAACCCTATGCGGCGAGGTTAGAAGGGGTCACACGTGGATTGACAACGATATGATCGAAAGTTATTGTGCACTTCACGATCTTGGATTCGCACACTCTGTTGAAACGTGGTATGAAGATAAACTTGTCGGAGGTCTCTACGGTGTTTCTTTAGGAAGGTGTTTTTTTGGCGAGTCCATGTTTTCCCTTATGGATAACGCTTCAAAAACAGCACTTATTACCTTGACTTTAAAGCTTGAACAGTTGGGATTTCATTTTATAGATTGCCAGGTATACAGCAAACACCTCGAGTCTCTTGGGGCAATAAACATTCCCAGGGAAGATTTCCTTATTCAATTGGCTAACGGTTTGAAATTTAAAACTTTAAGGGGCATTTGGAGGTTTGAATAAATGGGATTGAAAAAGAATTTTATAAAGCTATGTTTTTTATTGTTAATCCCTTTGGGTCTATTTATAAGCCACATTTCAACATCATATCCCGATACGATTGAAAAACTTTATTCAATGGGCCTGTATAGAGCTATTGCAGCACCATTGAACTTTATTTCCGGACTTGTGCCCTTTTCCCTGGGTGAATTGCTTCTGGTCGGGTTTGTCATATTGGTTATTTTACAACTTATTCGGCTTGCAATACAGATATTCAGAATGCCTTCGCAAATAAAAAAGGAGTTGTTGAATTTTGGTGCCAACTTCGTGGTTTTTATAAGCTTGGTATATTTTTGTTTTGTAATTTTTTGGGGATTGAATTACCAGCGTCTGCCCTTTTCTCAAATTGCCGGCCTTAAAGTTGAACCGGCTACTGTCGACGAACTGGTAGCCGTATGTGAAAATCTTTTGGAGCAAGCAAAGGAGTTAAGGAAATATGTAAGCGAAAACGACAAAGGAGCAATGTTTCTTCCGGCCGGAAAACAGGATGCTTTAAAACGGGCATATAAGGGTTATGAAAGTGCTGCCCGGATTTATCCGGAACTTGGGGGCAATTTTTCAAGACCAAAAGGAGTTTTTCTATCGGAAATAATGTCCTATCTCGGTCTTGAAGGCATATATTCCATCTATACCGGTGAAGCGAATGTAAATATTTCAAAGCCCGACTCCACCTTTCCCTTTACCACTTGTCATGAGATGGCTCATCAAAGAGGATTTGCCCGGGAGGATGAAGCGAATTACATTGCCTATATTGTATGTAAAAACCATCCCGATATAGATTTTCAGTATTCTGGAGTTTTATCAGCTTTGATTTATGCCGGAAATGCATTGTACAGAACCGATCCTGACAAATATAGCGAACTTCGAAGTAAATACTCTGAAGGTATGACCAGAGACCTTGAAGCAATTAATTCCTATTGGCAAAAGTATGAAACTCCTGTGCAGGATTTTTCAGCTTCAGTTAATGATACTTATTTGAAGGCCAATAGGCAGGAAGATGGAGTGAAAAGTTACGGAAGGATGGTTGATCTTTTAATTGCAGAGTTTAGGGCTTCGAAATCATGATTGTTGTTTATGTTTTGATTTATTTAGTGTAGTATAGCTATTTTCGTTTTATTTTATTTTGTTTCGTTTTAGTGTCAAACTGCGTAATTTACATGGCTTTCGAAAAAAAGCAGTACGCCTTAAAATTTGATAATTTTTCGCCGCGTCTATGGAACCTCCTGTCCCAAGGCACTAAAAATGCCATCCATGTCATTTTTACTTCAAAATTATCAGTTTTTTCGGCTCTGCTATTAATTCTCAAGCCAAAGCAATTACTCCTTTTGACACTAAAACGGTTTGCAGCTAAATATATTAGTTGTCAAAGAAGTTGGTTTTATATTGATTCTTGCACACAAAAAACCGGCTACCAAAAAATAGCCGGTTGATATTTCAGACCCAATTACAGATAATCGCCAGGTGCTTCAAAATTGAGACCTTCATTCATGCTATCATTTTTGCCGGTTTTATCTCTATATACTTCAAAATAAAATACTATCAAAATAAACTCAACTATCGCAGAAATAAAGGAAAGAACAACATATCCCAATACCGGTATTGCCTTTAAATATCCTGCAAAAGCACTTAAAATACCGGAACCTATTGTTACTAGAATTGTTATACCGACTATTGGCCAAAAATATGATTTTACAACTGAAATTGATTTCTTCAAACCGTCACCCAAACTTAAATTATCCGAAACCATGGCTGGGAACCACAAACTTATTAAATAACTAAATACGAAAATTCCTATACATAAAGCCAATGTAAATAAAATTAATAAAGTAATCCCTAAAACTGTCGATACAGACGTAATAAATATAAAAATGTAACTTAATATGGCTGATACAAAAAATATAGCAAAATATATACCGATATTTGCCAATGCATAAAGAATAAACTTTCCAATGTTATTTTTCATTTCAGATAGAAAATCACCTAAACCAGCATTTCCAGTTTCCAATGCTTTATTTACCATACCATACGTTGCAGGATTCACTATTATTCTCAAAATTATTGTCACTATAAGTCCTAAAATTATAGGTGGATAAAATGTATTCAGGGTACTGAATAATTCAGCTAAATCAGAAGAATTTTCTACCAGACCTGTGTTCGTTGTCATCGCCAATACGATTTCCATATATTGTCTCGTAAGAGCATCTTTGCTTGGTCCGCTAATTATTGTAGGTATTGCAATTGCAATGAATAGAGGTATTACCATCAAGAAGAAATTCCCTAAGAACTTAAAAGCATTCTCTAAATATTTCATGTTTAACCCCCTTGATCAGATAATTTATTTATTTCTTAAACTAATTATAATTAAAACTATTCGCAATGTCTATAAAAAAGAATCTAAAATTTACCTGAAAAACTAAAATTACCAATTAATCCAAATATAATAAATTAATGTCATCAAAATAAGTCTCATTATAGTCTTCATTGTTTTTATTCCTTTATCAAAAAATAACCTGCCGACCAATTATATATCCGGTTCGGCAGGACTACCTTCAGCATTTATCCCATAATCACTTCCGCTTTATGTTCTTTTTTGTCATCTACCAGAGCAATTGTTTTATCCTCCAGTTCCTTTCCGTCCAGGATTACCTTTTTAACTCCCTTGTTAACTCCTTCCGGGTTTTTTATTGTTATATAATATTGTGTATCTTTGTATTTGTATTTAATATCAAAGCCTTTCCATTCTTTAGGTATGCATGGGTCTATTGACAGCTTTTCCCCATTCTTTTTAAACCCAAGAATGTACTCAATACCAACCCTGTACATCCAGCCTGCGGCACCGGTATACCATGACCATCCTCCCCGGCCCGTATGAGGTTCGACGGAATATACATCCGCAGCAATTACATAAGGCTCTGCTTTATATTTGGAAATCTCAATCTGCGTTTTTGCATGATTGATAGGATTTATCAAATTGAACAATTCGGTTGCCTTGTCACCGTCACCAAGCATTGCAAAGGCCATGACAACCCAGCAGGCTGCGTGGGTATACTGTCCGCCGTTTTCCCTTACTCCGGGAACATAGCTTTTTATATATCCCGGTTCCAAATCACCTTCATCAAAAGGAGGTGTAAGGAGTTTAATAAGTCCTTCATCCCTTTTTACAAGGTAGTTTTCCAGAGCATTCATTGCCATATTGATTCTCTCTTTGTTACCGGCACCGGATATAACCGCCCATGACTGAGCAAGGGAGTCAATTTGGCATTCACTGTTCTGAATAGATCCCAGCGGCCGTCCGTCATCAAAATATGCCCTCCTGTACCAGTTTCCGTCCCATGCATTTTCCTCAATGGCTTTTACAATTTCTTTTGCAATGTTGGAATACCTCTCAGCCCGTTCTTCTTCTCCAAAGCTTTTGCAAATAGGAGCAAACTTTGTCAGGATTGAGTACAAAAACCACCCTAACCAAATACTTTCTCCTTTTCCTTTGTTGCCAACGGTATTCATTCCATCATTCCAGTCACCGGATCCAATTAAAGGAATTCCATGCTCACCGAACTTCAGTGACCTCTCAATGGCCCTTATGCAATGGTCGTACAGTATCGCTTTTTCATCGGATACTCTTGGAATCCTGTAGCTTTCATCCTCGAAATCCTTTAAAGGTTCATCTTCCAAAAACGGAGTTTCAATTTTCAATATATCACTATCGCCGGTAATTCTTATATATTCCGCCGTTACAAAAGGCAGCCATAAAAGGTCGTCGGAAAATCTGGTCCTCGTACCCTTATATTTCTCCTCATGCCACCAGTGCTGAACATCCCCTTCAATAAACTGGTGTTTTGAATGAAGAAGTATCTGTTCCTTTGTAATTTCAGGCATCACATGAGCCACCGAGAGACAATCCTGCAACTGGTCCCTGAATCCGTAAGCTCCTCCCGATTGATAAAAGGCCGACCGGGTCCATATCCGGCACGACAGAACCTGATACATAAGCCAGCCGTTAAGCATATAATCCATGGCCTTATCCGGTGTGGAAACCTGCAATATTTCCAGTTTTTCCTTCCAGAAATTCTTTGCCTCATCAAGAGCTTTTTTTACTTTTTCCACTTTCCTGTACTTATTTATCATTTCTTCCACTTCGGTGATGCTGTTGCCTCCACCTAAAGCAAATACAATCTCTTTTTCTTCGCCAGGAGCAAATTCCAAAAATATTCCCAACACTACACAAGGATCCAAACCGGCACCCACTGTTTCAGACAGCTTTTGCCTTCTTATTCCGGG
>Ga0134098_1002000_pt1 | contig 15324 bp, 14 predicted proteins | sample 9_3taG_FD_94456 | JGI IMG/M metagenome (GOLD analysis project Ga0134098, IMG submission 94456) | Switchgrass degrading microbial communities from high solid loading bioreactors in New Hampshire, USA - 9_31_10_142_A3 metaG | ecosystem: Engineered > Bioreactor > Semi-continuous > Anaerobic >... | reverse complement strand
CGGGGACATCGGTGCACATAGATGTATACACTGGTGTTCATCCATTATACATCATGTGTCCAAAAAATACCCCCTCCGTGTCCAATTTAAGCTTACCACTTCATGGTTCAGGAATTACTTAAAGAAGGGGGGAATCAAGTCATGATTTTTTAAAGTTTATTAAGTAGGAATTACTATTATTAATAGGGAGGAGGTGAAAAAGTATGAAAAGACAACGTAATACTATAGAAGCTTATTGCCCAACAACGTGTTCATGCTCGGATTGGTGCTATTGCCAACCAGATCTTTGCCGTTGTGCATTTCCGACGGGTTCCGATCTAACTTCATGGGATTCATCTGTTTCCTTAGCTCATAGCAACATGTTCCCAAATTATAATAATAGCGTACGCTATATGTATTGGTAATAGCAATAATGGCCTGTGTATGTTAAGTTATATAAACAAGCTAGTATTTTACATGTGAACTAGACATAATTTTTAGTGTAACCCTATCCAGAACAGCTTTTTCTGTATAGGGTGCACTACTAAATAGTTATACTGAAAAATTTATATAAAAGTAAATATTGAATCCTATAAGAATTATTACGGGGAGAACAGTTATGAAAAAAACTCGGTTCTTCATATTATTATTAGCCTTTGTTTTAGTATTCTCGTTATTTGGCAGGAGCAATGCCAAAGAGACAGAAAGCGAACCGGATCTTACAATAGCCATGAAAAGCCCCAGTATGAATTTTGTAAAGCTGGTAAACAGATATAAAAACGAAACAGGGAAAAAAGTTAAGATTATGTCGGGCTCAGACTTAGACACAAAACTGAACATGGAATTATTGTCGGGTGAAGGTCCGGACCTTATCCAAGGCACCGAAATACCCTACTGGCTGTTGGCCGAACGAGGGGCTTTAGCGGATATAGCCGAACTTATCGAAAACGATCCGGATATGAGCATGGATGATTTTTTTGAGAATATTATCAACCCGCTAAAAGACGAAGAGGGACATCTATACATTATGCCGTGTTCATTTATTATTTTTTTCGCAATGATTAACGAGCAGCTTTTTGAAAAGGCAGGTATATCGATTCCGGAAGAATGGACACTGGAAAACCTTATTGAAACATGCATAGAGTTTACCAAATCAGAGGATAAACCAAGTGATACATATGCAATGTTTTGGGGTAATGAAGTTTTATCAATGGCTGTAAAAGATGAGTTGATGAGCGCAATTGACTTTAGCGGGAAAACATCGAATATGGATATGATAGATGATTTAATACTAGAATATCTGGCTGAACCATCGATAATATCCAGCAATAATACATATGCCAATCCTATGACAGCACTATATGATATTTCGCCTTATTTGTATTTTACGGAGACTTTGCCATTGTTATCTTATATATGCGGTGCAACGGCAATTATATTCGAAAATGATCAGTACGAGGTGAGAAACTTTCCGCGAAGCAAACATAACCAAGGTGAGTACTTTTATAGACTTGAGTATGCATTTTGCATAAACAAAGCAGGTAATGTAGATGAAGCATGGCAGTTCATGAAATACTTGCTATCTGAAGAGGTTCAGACCGGTTCTGTCACAGAAATATATGTTTTCGACAACCCTGTAAACAAGAAAGCCGCTGAAAAACGTATTGATATGATTCGGGATGATGTTGAAGAACTGGTAAGAAGCATAAAAGAAGGGTCACCCAAAGACAGATGGCTTGAGCAATCAAAGCACTCCCCTGATGAGTATATGACGCATATAAACCGATTTATTGATACATACATCAGGCTTAGAGACGCATTAACAACACCTGTAATAGTCGATGCCGTGCTGGAGGAGAGCCTTTTGTCTGCAATCGAACGGGTGGGCGGCGATAATTTCGATGCTTCTAAAGTGCGAAAAGAAGTATCACGAATAGTGGATGTTTATATGAACGAAGAAGGCGGGGACATTCAGACGGGTTATATAGTCATTTACATTATTCTTGGTGGTATTTTCGTAATAACAGTTTCTGCTGTCATTATTGTAACAATAAAGCGGAGAAGAAATGTAAAACGAGCTGCTTCCGGAGTTGCCAAAGGAGAATAATACTAACTATTGATGCAGACAGAATGTCGCTTCCATGTTTTGGGGAGTGGTTACAATAAAGCTTTTATTATCTGGCATTCCTCATTCCACTCATACGGCTCCGCTTGTATTTGCTCTGTTGTTTATGCTTGCAGAACCTTATTAAGTATTTACTTTATTAGTTTTATAAATGCTTCATCTTTTTCACCGGAAGAAAATAATACGTGTAAAATCTCTCTGTTTATTGCAATATTAATGTGAGCCATGAGTTCTCCTCCTGTTGAATCTTATATGTTTATCACTTAATATTCTAACAGAGGATGCAGCTTTTGGTTTGCTTTTTCTTTTTTATACCATTATACGGACTTCATCAGTCGGTAAAATAATATATAAAGGTATGAAGTATCAATGTATTCAAAAAAGAAAGATTATAGGTTGATAAATGCCAAGGAAGCTATTCCCGAATTTATTAAAATAATGTCATATTGTGTGAAACTCTCTTTGCAGGCATCAGCATTCTATACGATTGCTCGTCTTTTGGGTCGCATTCTGACTCCTGCATTCGGTATAGCTTCATCATTTCTGGCAAAATACATAATTGATTTGCTGGCGGGTGCGTGGAATCCTGCAGATAGAGTTGCTTCTCTGACAATGCTGCTTGCAGGAACGCTCATTATTGCTCTGGCAACGGCATGCTTAAGAAAGATAGTACAGTACTGTCAGACGATGCATAATGAGCTCCTGAATAAGCAGATATCGATGCTTGTTATGGATAAAGCGCTTTGCGCAGATATTGAGTTTTTTGACAATCCGGCCTATTACAATAAGCTGACTGCTGCTGCAAGGGATTCGTACTCGTTGGTTAATGTTTTATGGAATATTCTCGAATGCATAAGTTCATTCATAACTTTTATCGGGGCTTTTACCGTCCTTTGCAGCAGTTTTTTTACTTACGGTATCGCAGTTGTTTGTGCAGCCATACCATCCGCCATAGCAGGAGCGAAATATACAAAAGATTTATATAAACTAAGCATAGATCAAATAAAGGGCGAGCGAAAAAAGAATTACCTGCAGAACATAACAACAATGAAACAGTATTCTCAGGATATCCGCTTGTTTAACGCAGGGGGATATATAAAAGACAAGTATATTAAGCTTTGGAATACACTATTTTGCGATCGAAGAAAAATGCTTAAGAAACGTAGCATTATAACGGGAATTTTTGAGTGTCTGCCTGAAATAATTATGGTTTATATTGCAATAGATATTTCTTTTCGCGTATTCCATGGCAATTCCACTGTCGGTGATTATTCACTTTATACAGGTCTTTCAACGCAGCTGTCTGCCAGCATTTTTGCTTTGACGACATCGATAATACAAGTTTATGACGATAAACTGCGTATTGCGAATATAAAAAAGCTGGACGAATTCTCAAACCGGGTTGTCGACAAAGGCATGGAAAATCTTGAATATATCCGGACAATCGAGTTCTGTAATGTGTCATTTGCTTATCCGGGAACCGGACGTAATGTTCTCGAGGACATAAGCTTCGTAATTGGCGAAGCTGAAAAAGTGGCTTTGGTGGGACTGAACGGTTCCGGAAAATCGACACTCATCAAACTGCTTTTGCGTTTTTATGATCCCGACAAAGGAACAGTAAAAATTAATGGCAGAGATATACGCGAGTATAGTCTCGCCAGTTTGCGAAAATGCTTCAGTGTGTATTTTCAGGATATGCCGAACTACAGCTTTACACTTCGTGAGAACATAACGATAGCGGACAACGCACGGGAGGACGGAGACGAACCTATCAAACAGGCGTTATTCGACAGTGATGCTTTGGATATACTGGAAAGGACCCAACGTGGTCTCGACACATACCTGTCTCGATTATTTGAAGATGACGGTATTGAGTTATCGGGAGGCCAAAATCAAAAGGTGGCGCTCGCGCGAGCATTTTATCGACGGCATTCGGCTTTGATTCTCGACGAACCTTCGTCAAATCTTGATCCGGAAGCTGAACACAGGGTGTTTGAGGCGCTTAGGCGGTTGTGCAGAGGTAAAACCACAATTTTCACTTCACACAGATTGTCAAATGTCGTTTTGGCGGACAAAATAATCGTGCTTGAAAGCGGCAGAATTGTCGAGCAGGGGACGCAGTCGGAGCTACTGCGCAATAGGAGACGATATGCCGAGCTTTTCAAATACCAGCAGGACAAGTATGGGGGATCGGTTAATGTTGGTTGCAATAGTTGACGATGGAGTAAATACGGATCTATTTCCTGTAGGGCCATTGCGTTATGACATGATTGTTACCGAAAATGCCCGGGTTCGCCCCCGCAAGGAAGACGAACGTATTACAACGCCTCATGGGACAATCGTTGCGGCAATAATATGCAAGTATGCGCCTGACGCTGAAATCTGCAGCATTAAAATCTTCTCTGGAGAAATATTAAAAACGACATGTGATGCTTTGATAGCCGCGCTAAAGTGGTGTGGAAAAATGAAAATACCTGTCATTAACCTCAGTCTTGGCACTATAGATCCTGACGATTTTAAAAGGGTAAATCGTGTTACCGACAAGCTTTTAAAAAAAGGCTGTGCTATTGTAGCGGCATGCAATAATAATGGAAGTTATACTCTTCCCGCCATGCATCCGGGAGTATTGGGTGTATGTGCAAGCGCAGAACTTTTAGATAATCAATACATAATGAATCCGCCTGGTGAGGAAGTAAGGTTTGCTGCTTCATCCAGACATACATTAACGTTCAGAGACGGAAGCATTTTTCAAACCAGGTTTTCAAACAGTTATGCCGCCCCGACAATTACCGCCGCTTATATTAACGGTGAGTTATCCGGTCGTTGTTTCAGATAAAGCTCCAATAACATAGTTGAGGAGTTGACATACGATGAGACGATTACGAATAGTTATTCTATTGGTAACTATAGCGTTGGCTGCTTCGATTATGCCAGCAAACGCCGCGGCATCGGAAAATGCAAAACCGGATCTGAGAATAGCTTTAAAAAGAAATTCCAACTCCAACTATGATTTTAGGTTTTCTAAGGTGCGAAAAGAAGTATCGCGCATTGTGGATGTCTACATGAGCGAAGAAGGCGGCGACATCCAGTCCGGTTACACAACTGTTTACATTATTATCGGTGCGGTTATCGTATTTGGTGTCTCCATTGCCATTTTTACTGCTGTAAAAAGGAAAAGAAAAGCAAGCAAATAAGTTTTAACCCTGAATGATGAGTTACATAACAACGCCCCCCGGCCAGGCCGGGGGTTCCTTTTTGTCTGACCCGATCCTCTGTTTACGATAAGACTGTGTTCCATTTTATATATGATGTATTTTCGCGGGTGATCAAGTTCGGCGTATCGAGGCCAATAGTGTAACAAAATGTAATAAATCGATGAAAAAATTTCAAGCATGATAGAATTGGGTATGTGCGGTCAAGCTAAAAAAGCCCAGTCATAAATAGCAATTATGCACAAAAACAGTCTGAAATAATGGCCTTGAAAATATTGGAATAACTAAAGCGTTGGCTTAACTATTGACATATATTTAACATTATGGTATAAAGAGTGTAAATAAAGACGGGATATTATTTTGTATACGTTTACAAACGTTTACATTAACGGGGTTTTTGCATGGCAAAACGTTTTGGGATCAGGAATATTGCTGAGATCACAGGCTATTCGGTAGCTACTGTTTCTCGAGTGCTGAATAAGAAGGGGAAATATTCGGAGGATGCTGAAGCAGCCATTCTGGAAGTTGCCAGAAAGTATAATTATCACCCGGATGTTCAGGCGAAAGGCTTAAAGAGCTCCGCAACCCGTTACATCGGGATCCTGATTCCGGATATCAGCATTCATTTTTACTTTTCTCTTGCGCAAATGATTCAGATCGAACTGATCGGGAAGAATTATTATCCGTTTTACCTGAATGTGGGCCCCAAAGGGCTTACGCTGGATAAGGGGATGGATATATTGTTATCCCTGAAAGTGGCGGGTATTATCTGTATCAGCTCTCAGATAGACAATTCCTACCTGGAACAGTTAAACATTCCTGTGGTTTATGTGAACCGTTTCTTCACCGAGATGGATAAGTTACAGACCAATGTTAAGCGCTCCAGTGTTTCCATGGATTATCGGCAGGGAAGCGCTTTGGCTGCGAAGGAACTGTTTGACAATGGCTGTAAAAAAGTCGCTTTTATTACCACCAAACATCAGGGAATGTCGGAGCAAGCAAATCAGTTAAAAGAGAAGAGCTTTCAGGAAGTTGCCGAGCTTCTTGGAATGGAATATGTGCATTGTGTTGATGAGGATGTGATAGAAGGTATCTCCGCGGCCAGCTATCGCATCGCCAAAACTCTTTTCGAAACCCACCCGGATGTTGACGGCATATACTGCGGCAGTGATTACTGCGCCGTCGGCGTTGCGACCTATCTGTTGGAGCAGGGAATTGATATACCCGGGAGAGTGCAGGTGATCAGCTTCGGACAGACTTCCGGATTGGATTTCTCCGTAAAGGCGTTCTCAGCTATCGTGCTTCCCGAAAAGCTCCTTGCCAAGGAAGCGACCGCTTTGATCATCGATCTGGTGGAAAAAGAAGACATGCCCGTTAAAGAGGTGCTTATTCCCGTAAGCTTTTCCAGAGGGGCAACAACGAAATCCAAATCTTAAGAGAGTAACATAAAAAAGATACGGCACTTGAGAAATACCGGTCTGTTTTGATACCTATCGGTTGATGAAGGCTGTATTTTCGAAGGGATTGGGGATGGAATCCCTCCGGGAATACGCTTCATTTATTCGATATGAGTATATTTAACTAAAATATCAGGGAGGATACAAATGAAAAAGTTCTTAGTTGTCCTGTTGTGTGCCATCATGCTTCTTTCTATAGCGGCATGCGGCACGGACTCATCGCCAAAGCAAAGTCCTAACCCATCGCAGGCCGATGGATCCAAAGACCAAACTCAGGTTGAAGAACCCAAGGAAAAGGTCCTTCGCATTGCTTTCCATGCCGCGCTCACATCTCTGAACCCCTATCAGGGAATGAATGAAGGCATGGGGCCCCTGGGCCTGTACGGTTATCAGCCGCTGTTCTATAAGAGCCAGTTTGTTGAAGATACTTCCAAGTCTATCGACGGCTGGCTGTTCCCGGGCATCGGCAAGAGCTATACCAAGGTCGACGACGTAACCTATGATGTTCAGATCTTCGACTATGTTTATGACACTGAAGGCAACCACATTACCGCCGATGACGTTGTATTCTCCATCGAAGAATGCATCAGACAAGGCAACCTTGCCATGCAGGTAGCTGCGATTGCCAGCGTTGAGAAGAAAGGCGACTATGAGATCAGAGTACATATGGCCAATACTCAGGCCGGCGGTTTCTCCAACGCCATCACACAGATAAACATCGTATCGAAGACCGCCTTTGAAAAACATAACGGCTTCGTTGATGCAACCGAAACTGTCGCCACCGGTCCTTATGTCATCAAGAACTTCGTTTCCGGCGCCAGCTATGAATTCGTAAAGAACGAAAAATACTGGCAGAAAGACGAACTCAGAACCATTTTCGATACTGCCAACGTTGATAGGGTTATCATGACCACCGTTATCGACGGTTCCACCCGCGCGGGTATGGTCGAGTCCGGCGAAGCAGACTGGGGCGACAGAATTGACCAGGCTCAGCTCTATCTTTTCAATGACACTTCAAAATACAACCTGACTGCCATCCCCAACTCTCTTACATATGTACTCTCCTTCAACATGGGCGGTTCTTCCGTTGGAAGCCCCAGCATCTGCGAGGATAATCAGAAGCTTCGTGAAGCGATCTTCACCGCTATTGATCCCCACGCCCTTGTTGCGACTGTAGCTCTCGGCAACGGTGATGTAACCGGCACCTATGGCAACAGAAGCTATCCGGACTACCTGGCGAAATGGGATGAAGAGTATTACTTCGATTACAATACCGATAAGGCGAAAGAACTTCTGAAGGAAGCAGGCTATAACGGAGAGACCATTACCCTGCTTACCAGCACCAACACCACCTGGGCTCGTATCGCCGAGGTTATCCAGTCCCAGCTTCGCGAAGTCGGCATTGACTGCAAGATTTATACCGTTGATGATGCCGCGTTCGTTGCAACCAGAAACTCCTACACTGGTTGGGATGTTACCGTTGATAACAAGGCTTCCGGTGACTATGTAACTTCCATCTTCAAGTATTCCTTCGACCAGGATGCTTTCGGCGGAAAGACCCAGTGCGGCTACACCGATGAGAAGATGCAGGAGCTGCTTCGTGCATGCCTGGAAGAGAAGACCCACAACGCGGAAACAGCAGACGCATTCCATCAGTATTTAAAGAGCATTGCCATCAGCCGTGGTCTGTACTTCGATAACTACAACTACGTGTCCAACAAGTTGGTTAAGAATAATCCGCTTTCGGATAAGTGCTTCATCCTCTTTGGCGCTGCTGAGTATGATCCCGCTCTTTGGAAGTAATCTCCTTGCGAAATACTTCAGAAATCTGATTACTGAAACTTGATCTGAGAGGACCCGACCTTGTAGGGAGGGAGGGTCTTTCTCCATTTTTACTGCACTTCGAGATTTCGGATTAATCCAATGACAGTAAGGGAGCAGAATTATGGCCAGATATATTGCAAAGAGGCTTATTCTTATAATTCCCGTTATCTTAGGCGTAAGTATTCTGATCTTTACAATTTTGTATTTCGCCCCTCAGGATCCGACACTGACGATTCTGGGACCGAATGCCACGGCAGAACAGTATGCCGCGCTCAGAGAAAAACTGGGATTGAATAAATCTTATTCTCAGCGATTATTTACGTACCTTCGTGACGTATTCCTTCGTTTCGATTTCGGTACTTCATACGTTTCAGGCTCATCCGTATCCAAAGAGATCCTTACCCGGTTCCCCCGTTCGATCCTGATCGCTTTTGTATCCATGGTTATTACACTGGCCGCCGGAGTTCCTCTCGGAATCATGGCAGCCACACACAGAAATAAAGCGGGCGATACCTTTACGATGCTGTTTTCCCTTCTTGGTGTGTCCATGCCGGGATTCTGGGTGGGACAGATGTTTCAGGTATTGTTTGCCGTCTATTTAAGCCTTTTGCCCTTCGGCGGATTTACGCCCGCTGACCCGAAATATTACGTGCTGCCCTGTGTGGCTGCCAGTATCGGCGGTATTGCAGGTATTGCCAGGCAGACCCGGTCATCCATGCTGGAGGTCATTCGTTCCGATTATATCTCCACCGCCCGGGCAAAGGGACAGACAGAGCGCAAGGTCATTTATAAACACGCTCTTAGGAATGCACTTATTCCCATTATCACTTCGGCCGGTATGAGCTTCGGTATTACCCTGGGCGGTGCTCTGGTTATTGAGACCGTATTCGCTTTTCCGGGGCTTGGTATGTATATTGTAAGCGGAATCAATGGCGGCGATTACCCGGTGGTGCAGGGCGGTATCATCTTCATTTCTATTGCCTTCAGTCTGGTCATGCTTTTGGTAGACCTGATCTACGCTTTTGTAGATCCTCGTATCAAAGCCCAGTACCAGAACCAGCATAAAAAGAAATCGAAGAAAAAGAAAACTGCGGTTTTATCTGAGGTGTAAATATGGCAAATCAAGTCAGGAAAAAGAAAAAGAACAGCCAGTTTAAGGAGATCATGAAGCGCCTGGCGAAAAATAAAGGCGCCATGGTCGGGCTGGTTATCATTGTGTTCATGGGAATCATAGCGCTCCTTGCGCCCTACATAACGCCTTATCCTTATGATAAAACGGATTTCTCAAACATCTTCGCGCCTTTCTCAAAAGAGCATCTTTTAGGCACCGATCAGCTGGGCCGTGATATTCTGTCCCGTCTAATGTACGGCAGCCGTTATTCTCTGCAGATTGGCATCTATTCCGTGGCAATGGCAATGACTGCCGGCACGATTATCGGCTCCATCGCCGGTTATTTCGGCGGCGTGGTAGATGATGTGATCATGAGATTTCTGGATATCATCAACTCCATTCCGGGGCTGGTGCTGTCCATTGCCATAGCCTCCATCTTAGGCGCCGGTTTTAACAACTGCATCATCGCTCTGGCTTTCGGCACCACCCCGGCTTACGCCCGAATGATCCGTGCGTCTATCCTAAACATACGTAAGATGGAATATCTGGAAGCGGCTACTTCCATCAACTGTTCGAGCGCCAGAATTATTTTCAGGCATGTGCTGCCCAATGCCATTTCTCCCCTGATTGTTATGGGGACCATGAGCGTTGCCCAGTCCATCCTGACAGCGGCATCCCTTTCCTTTATCGGCCTTGGCATTCAGCCGCCGGAACCGGAATGGGGCGCCATGCTTTCCGACGCGAGACAGTTCTTAAGACAGTATCCGAGATTGGTCCTTGTTCCGGGCATTACCATTATGATTGCCGTTTTGTCCTTAAATCTGCTGGGTGATGGTCTTCGTGATGCCATGGATCCGAAGCTGAAAGACTGATGAAAGGAGCTCATATGTCAGAGAAAGTCATTATCGAAAATAAGAACCTTGAGAAAGAGGTTCCTGTAGTCGAGAATCTGCTCCTTTCCGTAAAGGATCTGGTGGTGGAATATACCGCAGGCGGAGAAGTGGTCCATGCTGTAAACGGCGTTTCTTTTGATATTAAAAAGGGAGAGACCCTGGGCCTTGTAGGCGAGACCGGCGCCGGCAAGACGACCATTGCGAAATCGATCCTTCGGATCCTTCCCGATCCCCCCGCAAAGGTGAAAGGCGGCGAGATCATTCTGGAGGGAGAGAGCTTATTCGAGCTTCCCGAGAAGAGGATGCGTCAGATCCGAGGCAACAGGATTTCTATGATATTCCAGGATCCGATGACCGCCCTGAACCCAGTAATGACCGTGGGCGATCAGATCTCTGAAGCCATCAAGCTCCATCATAAGGATCTTTCGCACAAGGATGCGGATCTCCGCGCCTGCCAGATGCTGGAGAAGGTAGGCATCCCGTCGAGCCGTTTCAACGAGTATCCCCATCAGTTCTCCGGAGGGATGAAGCAGCGTGTGGGTATTGCTATAGCTTTGGCCTGTAATCCCCAGCTGATCCTGGCGGATGAGCCCACCACGGCGCTGGACGTTACCATCCAGGCGCAGGTGCTGGACATGATGAAGGAGCTTCGCGAAGAGCAGAATACTTCCATGATCATGATCACCCATGACCTGGGAGTCGTGGCAGAGACCTGCGATAAGGTCGCTGTCGTATACGCGGGCGAGATCATTGAAATGGGCTCCAAAGAAGAGATTTTCGATGATCCGAGACACCCCTATACATTGGGCCTTTTCGGTTCTATTCCCAAACTTACCGGAGACGAGACCAGACTTCGTCCCATTAAGGGTATGCCCCCGGATCCCACGAACCTTCCCGAAGGCTGCAAGTTCCATCCCAGATGTGAACGCTGCACAAAGCAGTGCGAAGCGGAGAACGTCTCGCTTCAGCATATCGGCGGGACCCATTACGTTCGCTGCATCTATGCTGAAGGAAAGGAGTGAGATGTATGGGAACGCTTGTTGAAGTAAGAAACTTGAAAAAGTATTTCCAGACCAGCAAAGGCGATCTCCATGCTGTGGATGATGTCTCTTTTACCATCGAAAAGGGCCATACGCTGGGTGTGGTAGGCGAGTCCGGCTGCGGCAAATCGACCCTTGGCCGTACCATCATTCACCTTCTGGAGAGCACTGACGGTCAGATCATATTTGACGGCGAAGACGTGACAAGAATCAGAGGCAAGAAGCTTCGTAAATTCCGTGAAAATGCCCAGATTATTTTCCAGGATCCCTATTCTTCCCTGAATCCCCGTTTCACGGTGAAACAGACAATTTTAGAGCCCCTGATCCTTTCAAAAAGGTTCTCAAAAGCCGAACTGGAAAAAGAGGCGGACCGGATCATGGATCTGGTTGGCATTGACAGGCGTCTGGCCCTGTCCTACCCCCATGAACTGGACGGCGGCAGAAGGCAGCGCGTGGGCATCGGCCGCGCATTGGCGCTGAACCCGAAGTTCATTGTCTGTGACGAGCCGGTTTCCGCACTGGATGTTTCCATTCAGGCTCAGATCCTGAACCTGATCCAGGACCTGCAGGATGAGTACGGACTTACCTTGATGTTCATTACCCACGACCTCTCCGTGGTACGCCATATTTCCGACCATATCTGCGTTATGTATATGGGTCAACTGGTGGAAAAGAGCCCTTCCAAGGAGCTTTTCAAAAATCCCCTTCATCCCTATACCAAAGCGCTTTTGTCCGCGATCCCCAGTCTTGACATCCATTCCCCAATGAAGCGTATACATTTGCAGGGCGAAGTTACGTCTCCCATCGAACCCGCTCCCGGCTGCCGCTTCGCGCCCCGCTGCCCCCATGCGACGGAAGAGTGCAGGAAGCCGCAGCCCCTTCGCGAGATCTCTCCGGAGCATTTCGTAAGCTGCAACCGCGTTGAAGAGCTCAACCGGAAATAAAAGCGCAATCACATGATCGCGGAGGAAGCGTATGAAAAAAAGACTTGAAAAGACGATTGTCAGACCGACGCCGTTCATTAAAAAAATCGACCCGGAAAAAGACGGCCCCATCGTAGACAGCGCATATCGTTTTGAAAAACCCATTGATCTATCCGCCTGGGACTATATAGAAGAAGAGTACCTGATCCAGGGAGGAGCCAATGTATACAATTGGCCTAACATCCATCTCCCCCCGGTCATCGTAAACGAAAACTGCCCATACGGGTCACGGATCGTTGTCCGGAAGCCCAGAGACCCTAAAAAGTTCAGCGGTGTGATCGCTTTTGAGTCCTTCAACGGTTCTTTCACCATCGACCACTGCAATGGCGGCTTCGGTCTGACTTATGAAGAAATCATGGGCTCCGGCGACGCCTGGGTGGGCTATACGAAGGACGGCAACTGTTTGAGGTCATTAAGACTGATCAATCCCGAAAAGTATGGGAATTGCCGGCTGCAAAATCCCCTTCCCGTGTATGAAAGAGGCGAAGCGGGCTGGGATCCCATGTATGAGTATTACATAAGCCATGGGATGGAATTCATCATTAAGTTTGATGAGACCTACGAACGCGGTCTGGTGTACGACATGGTCTTCCAGATGATCGCTCTTTTAAAGAGCGGCGAGGAAAGGTCGCCTTTTTACGGCTATGACGTAAAAAAGGTCGTCGGCATCGGCATCAATGATTACAACACTTATATCGCCGGCTTCCAGGATTTTATGGTGCTGCCGGACGGAAATCCTGTTATCGACGGCTATCTGATGTATATGTCAGGCGGCGGCGGATGGATCTCTTATAACCATGACATGTTCGGGTTTACAGATCCGCGCTGCTCCAGAACCTGCAATGTGCCTGTGATCCGGGTGGAAACCGCCGGTGATCTCCGGGGTATTCCGCCCCATCCGTTCTGGGCCTCATTATGGCGCTGCAAGGACGGGGATGAACCGGGCAAGCAATCTCGCTGGTACGAGATACCGGGCCTTAGCGTTACCGCGGCCTTCCGTCAGGACGTTTCCTGTTTCGCCTGCCCTGAAGATTATCTGAAATTGGGAATTCAGGAGAGACGGGAAAAGAACAATGTGTTCAGTTACTGGAATCAGATGAACTGGATGATCTACGCCTGCGCTTACCACAATCTGAAAGATTGGGTGCTTCACGGCGTCCTTCCTCCGAAGCAGGAAAGCTATATCGAACTGAAGGGAACTTATCCTGACGTTGATTTTGCTCTGGATGAGAAAGGCAACCACATAGGCGGCATCCGCCATCCCTATGTCGATGTGCCCCTGGGGCGTTGGACGGACGACGCGGCCTGCATCCTGTATGACAAATCTTATCGGGATACGCTGTATAAGAATCAGGCGGACTACGTCAGGCGTGTAAAGGCCTCTGCCGAGAAAATGGTTGAAGACCGCTGGATACTGCCCTCGGCGGCGGAGATCCTTGTCAGGGAAGCGGAGAACATACCGTGGTAAAGGAGAGAATATGGTCGTAAATCAACAACTGGTTTTCAATTACAATATGAAGAACCTGATCCTGTTCCCTGATAAAAGCTTCTGTTTGCTGGATAAATACCGTTATGATCTTTTAGCTCCCGCCATTGTCCGGAATCAGGAGCTTTACATAGGGCTCGAAGATCTGAAACGGATCTATTCTCCGGAAAAGGCCCTTCCCGACACTTACGCAGGAGCCATTCAGGAAAACGGAACCCTTTATGTGCCGGCCATTGCGTTCCATGCAGAGGTTTTAAGAAAACGCTGCACCATTTCTCAGAATCGTTTCGTGTTTTCCGACGCAGGAACGCATGCGGACCGGTTCCAGAATCTTTGGTGGGATCTGGATGAGCGGGAAAAGGATTGGGGAGACCTGTATCGGGTATTCTGGTGGGAACCTCTTAAAAAGCTTCTGCCCTACAGGCTGTATGTGCCGACCTGGTATGACGGCTCAAAACCCGCAAAGCTGCTCTGCCTGTTCCACGGCGGCGGCAGTACTACCGACGAAGTTTTTACGAATACCAATAACCGGATCCAGCAATACGCGGAGAAAAGGGGGTATATCCTTCTTGCCGTTGACGCGGGAGTCGCGGATTCTACATACGGATGCCTGCTCCTTCCGGAAGGCGCCGACGTCCCGGGCCTGGATCACAACTGCCCGGATAACCCAATGCATTTAAGCGAATTCTGCATCGAAAACCGGAAAAAATCGGAGGATGCCGTCCTTCATGTGATCGAACTGGTCTCAAAGGCCTACAACATCGATCTTAATCACCGGTATCTCTTCGGTAATTCCATGGGCGGCATGGGAGCATTTTACATTCCCGCCATGCATCATGGCATTTTCCGGGCCACCGTGCCTGCCGGCGCGGCGCCGGATATGCGGTTTTTCGATTATAAGAAGCTTTCCGATATCCCGATCCTTCTGATCGCCGGTACGGAAGACTATCATGGTTTCGACTATATCCGAAACGCCTATATAAAGTGCAGAGACGAGGGCTTGAATATCCGGTTCCTTCCTGTGGCCGGGGCTCATCATGAGGCTTCTTACGCGGAAGTACTGGATGAGATATTTGATTTTCTGGAAGAAAACGCATAGGAAAAGATCCGATTCCCGGGAGCCGGAATCAGACTATTTATATCAAAAGAAAGGATTTTGGAAATGGGTATCATGAGATTTAATTTCCGCAGCCAGGCTTTGGGCCGGTATGTGG
>Ga0134098_1001994_pt1 | contig 15383 bp, 9 predicted proteins | sample 9_3taG_FD_94456 | JGI IMG/M metagenome (GOLD analysis project Ga0134098, IMG submission 94456) | Switchgrass degrading microbial communities from high solid loading bioreactors in New Hampshire, USA - 9_31_10_142_A3 metaG | ecosystem: Engineered > Bioreactor > Semi-continuous > Anaerobic >... | reverse complement strand
TAATCTGTGCCATTTTTGCTCCTTTTATTACTCCCGCCGATTATGCGGAACAAAAATACTTAGATAAAATAAACGATTTTCCTTCAATACACCACTGGTTTGGGGTAGACGCTTTAGGGAGAGATTATTTCAGCCGAGTTATTTATGGCATACGTATTTCTCTCCTTGTAGGATTTAGCACAGCTCTTTTAGCTTTAGTTATTGGAGTTCCCTTAGGAGCCCTAGCAGGATATATGGGAGGAATAGTAGATTGGTTAGTTATGCGTTTAGTAGAAACTTTTTCTGTTATTCCCCCTCTTCTTATCGCCATTTTGTTTGTCACTCTCTTCGGTAGTGGTTTAGAAAATATTATCTTTATCCTTGCCCTAGTGAGTTGGATGGATGTATGCCGCCTGGTGAGAGGAGAAATACTCACCTTGAAGGAAAGGGAATATGCTGTGGCCGCTAAAGCCATAGGTGCACATCCTTATCGAATTTTATTTCGCCATCTTTTACCTAATGCCGTTGCTCCTATTATCGTAGGTATGGTTTTGTGTTTACCGAATGCAATTATGTTAGAAGCCACTTTGAGTTTTTTAGGAGTAGGAGTAAATCCTCCTACTCCTAGTTGGGGGCAAATGATAAGTGAAGGATTGTATTATATTCAATTTTACTGGCATTTAACTTTGTTTCCAGCTATATTTTTAGCTCTCACTGTGCTCTCTTTGTCTTTTATAGGGGATGGACTTAGAGACGCTATGGATCCAAGATTGAGAGGAAGGGGGTGAACAAATCTTTTAGATAATCATTGTAGATTGCAATAGTAATTGATTTCAGGTCGTATATGATGTTAGTCGTGAATCAAAATCATCTTTATTACATTTAGAAGAAAAGGAGAGAAAAATGTTAAAATTTAAAAAAAGCCTAATGGTTGTTTTACTTAGTGGAATTTTGCTGATGGGGATTACTGCTTTTGGTTTTGCCGATGATATCTTTCTTCCTCCTGATGCTCTTCCTGCATCGGAGCAAATTTTGTATTACCCGCTAAAGTTCGAAAGTGGCACCTATATAGATTATATGCAGACAATTTACAATTGTTTGCAGGGAGTATCTGATTTCGTGCAAGAACCTCTTATGAGTTTCGATAAAAATTTAGAAGCTATTCCGACGGGGGCGGAAAGTTGGGAAGTGTCGGAAGATGGTTTAACTTGGACTTTCCATCTTAGAAAAGAGTTAAAGTGGTCAGATGGTAAACCAGTTACCGCTCATGATTATGTGTTTGCATTACAACGATGTGTTCAGCAAGGTTATGACTTTAGTTGGTATTGGAGTCTTATGGTGGAGCTCAAAAATTGGGATAAAGTAGAAAAAGGTGAGTTACCACTAGAAGAACTAGGAATAAAAGCTTTAGATGATTACACTCTTGTTCTAACCACTGAAGTACCAAAACCCTATTTATTAGGAGCCTTAGTTTGGCTTTTCCCTGTTCCTCAGCATGCAGTTGAACAGCACGGCAATGAATATTGTACTAAAGCGGACACTATGGTAAGTAATGGTCCCTTCAAAGTAGACGAGTGGGTTAAAGGAAGCCATATAACGTTGGTTCGGAATCCTTACTATGGAGGCATTTGGAAGCCTTACTTAGAAAAGATTATACTGAAATATGGGACATTTGATCCCGTAACAGGATTTCCTGCGTATTTAAATAACGAAATTTATAGATGTGATGTTAATCCAGGTCAGCTGGCATATGTCAGAGAAAACATGCCAAATGAGTTATATTCTTGGCCAATGTTTCGAATCTTTTATCTTTCGTTTGATACTACGAAAGCACCTTTTGATGATATAAAGGTACGGCAGGCTTTTAACCATGCTATAAACAGAGAAGAATTGTGTTCTACAGTACTTAAAGATCTTGCCTCTCCAGAATATTCTTTGCTGGTAAAAGGTTTTCCTGGCTATAATGATTCTGGAGAAGCACAAGAGCTTTCTAAGTATGATCCAGAGTTAGCCAAGAACCTCTTAGCTGAAGCAGGTTATCCTAATGGAGAAGGATTTCCTGAGTTAGAGTTATGGATTAGAGCAGAAGATCAGCTAATGCCCTGGCAGAAGCCAGCAGCCGAATATATCCAGGCTCAGTTGAAGAAGACATTAGGAATTAACATTATACCTCGAGTAATGGAAGTAAAAACTTTTACCGACGCTCTAAATCAGCGTACTCACAATCTTTTTCTATTAGCTTATCAATTTGACTATGTAGACCCCAGTAACTTTATGGATCTTTTCTTGACCGGAGGACGTCATGCTTGGTCTAATCCTACATACGATGAACTTGTTCGCCAAGCTGATGCTCTGGAAAATTGGGAAGAGAGAGTTCAAAAGTATAGAGAAGCAGAAAGGATTTTAATCCAAGAATGCCCAGCGGTATTTATGTTTCAACAGCTATACAATGCAGTCTGGAAACCCTTTATTAAAGGTGAGGGCGTGGAACCTAATAAAGATGGATTGTCGAGCTGGGGGGATATGTGGACGAGATATGTAGTGACTCATATCTACATTTCCCAACATTAAACCATTGGTTACTGAGGTACAAGGTATACCTTGTACCTCAGTAAAAATAAGTGATTTTAGGTTAAATTACATTTGAAGGAGAAGCTAAAAACTAAGATGTTGCTTTCTGTACGTGGTTTAAGAAGTTATTTTCATATGGAAAATGAGGTAGTCAAAGCTGTAAACGGAGTCGACTTTGATATTGGGGAAGGGGAAATTTTGGGTATAGTAGGAGAGAGTGGTTCGGGAAAAAGTGTATGCGCTCGGTCTATACTTCGCATATTACCTGTTCCACCTTGCCAAGTTTCTGGAGAAATTTATTTTAAAGGTACAGACCTATTGAAACTTGGCGAAAGACAAATGCAAGAGATAAGAGGCAAGGAAATATCTATGATTTTTCAGGAACCGATGACCTCTCTCAACCCCGTATTAACCATTGGACAACAGATTGCTGAGTCTATAATTTTCCATCAAAAACTTAGCAAAAAAGAGGCCTGGCAAAAAGCAGTAGAGATTTTAGAGATGGTTAAAATTCCAGAAGCTTCTCGAAGAGCAAGAGAATATCCTCATCAAATGAGTGGGGGTATGAAACAAAGAGCTATGATTGCTATGGCTTTATCTTCTAATCCTTCACTTTTAATTGCTGATGAACCTACTACGGCACTTGATGTTACCATACAAAAGCAGATTCTGTATTTGATAAAAGACTTGCAGAAAACATTGGGTACTTCGGTATTATTTATAACTCATAATTTGGGAGTAATTGCTGAGATTGCAGATAAGGTATTAGTTATGTATGCTGGTAAAGTTTTAGAATATGCTACAGTAAGTGATCTTTTCTACCAACCGCAACATCCATATACTTTGGGGTTACTTAAATCTCTTCCCCGATTGGATGCTCCTAAAGGAATTGAGCTGGAGACAATTCCGGGAAGAGTTCCTTCTCTTTCCTCTCTACCTCCTGGTTGTGTATTCCACCCTCGATGTTCCTTGGCCGAGAAAATGTGTAGAGAGGAGGAACCTCCGTGCATTGAGTTAGATAACGGCCACCTAAGCAGGTGCTGGAAATATGACCGAGTTGAAAGACCAGACTCAAAAATAAAAATATCCACCTTTGTGAAGAGTAGTCAAAAAAAGTTTTCTGACAACTACCTGCTGAGGGTTCAAAATTTGGCCAAATATTTTCCGATAGGGAGCAATAAATATATAAAAGCAGTAGAAAAAGTAGGCTTTGCCTTGAGAAAAGGTGAAGTTTTGGGCTTAGTAGGTGAAAGTGGTTGTGGAAAAACTACATTAGGAATGTGTATTTTAAGGTTAATAGAACCAACGGGTGGAGAGGTGATATTTCGGGGTAGAAACGTACTTCAGCTAGATGAAAAAGAATTGATCCCTGTGCGAAGGTATATGCAGATTATATTTCAAGATCCCTATGGATCGCTCAACCCTCGTATGAAAATTAAAGATATAATTAGAGAACCTCTCTTAATTCATAAATTGGCAGAAAACAAGAATCAAGAAGAAATTAAAATTATGGATTTGCTGGAAGAAGTAGGTTTAGATGATGCCTGTGCCAACAAATATCCTCATGAGCTCAGTGGAGGACAACGGCAAAGAGTGGCCATTGCTCGAGCTTTAGCAGTTTCTCCCGATTTTATAGTATGCGATGAATGTGTATCTTCTTTAGACGTTTCGGTACAAGCACAGATTATCAATTTGTTAGAAGATTTAAAAAACAAAATGGATTTATCCTACCTTTTTATATCTCATGATTTGGGTGTAACAAAACATATAAGTGACCGAATCGGCATAATGTATCTGGGTAAAATAGTAGAAATGGCTGGTTCAGAAACAATTTGCTCTTCACCAAAACATCCTTATACTAAAGCTCTCATTTCCTCCATACCTATTCCCGATCCCAATCTTAAACGAGAATATATTGCGTTAGCCGAAGAGATTCCCAGTCCGATCAACGTTCCTCCAGGATGTAGATTTCATACTCGTTGCCCTTATGTTATGGAAAAATGTAGGATTTTAGAGCCGGAGTTAAAAGAAGCAGAAGAGGGATGGCTTGTCGCGTGCCACCTCTTATAAGATGATATATCAGCTGTGAAGGCAATCAACAAAGGAAGGAGTATTGGTATGGAGAAAAAATCTTTAAGCGTGAATCAACTATTTTGTGAATATGTCTCAAATCCGTTGGGAATTGACAACCCAACTCCCTTCTTTTCCTGGATAATTCATCACCCAGAAAGAGGTCAAAAACAATCAGCTTATCAAATAGTTGTTGCCTCCAGCTTAGAAAACGCACAAAAGGGAATAGGAGATATGTGGGATAGCAGAGTAGCAAAAACTAATCATTCCCATGTCAGATATCAGGGTAAATCACTGGAGACTAGAAAAACCTATTATTGGAAAGTTAGAATTTGGGATAAAGATGAGAATATTAGCCCTTATAGTGAAATTGCTTCTTTTGAAATGGGACTTTTAAACTCTAAAGACTGGCAGGGGTGCTGGATAGGAAAATCAGGAGAAGGCAGTCCGCTTTTCCGGAAGAATTTTATTATAAACAAAGAAATTAAAAGAGGAAGAGCTTATATCTCAGGATTAGGTTATTATGAATTGCGCTTGAATAGTCAAAAAGTAGGAGATAAAGTTTTAGATCCTGGTTGGACTGATTATGAAAAGGTAGCTCTTTATTCTACCTATGATATTACTTCATTACTAAAAAAAGGGGGGAATGTAATAGGAGTGGTGCTGGGCAACGGGCGCTTTTCTCCTCCTGATACAGTGGTTAGTAAAAATCCTTATAGGTTGAAAAAATATTATCATCATCCTATTTTTATTTTAGAGCTTTGTATAGAGTTTGAAGATGGTTCTTCGACTACCATTGTTTCCGATCCCAGCTGGAAGACTATAGATGGTCCTATTGTATTTAATGACTTATATGATGGAGAAATATATGATGCTCGTTTAGAAAAAAGAGGATGGGATGAGACCTCCTTTGATGATTTAGAATGGGAATTTGCTCAGGGAGTAGACTTCCCCCGGAATATACTAAAATCTCAATCCCTGCTTCCTACCATAAAAGTGGATAAAATCCTTTTCCCTGAAAGATTCACTTCTCCTTCTTCCGGGGTTTATATTTATGATTTCGGCCAAAACTTCAGTGGTTGGATACAATTAAAAGTTTCTGGATCTTCAGGCACTCAGATAAAATTGAGATATTCTGAACTTTTGAATGAAGACGGAAGTTTAAATACCAACCCCAACCAAGGAGCTGAAGCTACTGATACCTACATTTTAAAAGGAGAAGGAGAGGAAATTTATGAACCGCACTTTACTTATCATGGTTTTCGTTATGTAGAAGTTACTGGATTTCCTGGTATTCCCTCTTTAGAAACATTAAAAGGATGCTTTGTCCATTCCGGAGTTAAACATACTGGGGATTTTTTTTCTTCTTGCTCTTTGGTGAATAAAATTCATGAAAATACTCGTTGGGGTCAGCTAAGCAATTTAATGAGTATTCCTACTGACTGTCCTCAAAGAGATGAGAGAATGGGATGGATGGGAGATGCTCATTTAGCTTCAGAAGAGGCTATATACAATTTTCAGATGATTGGTTTTTATAAAAAGTGGCTGGCTGATGTTAGAGAAGCTCAGAGAGAGGATGGAAGTGTGCCAGATGTAGTTCCTCCCTATTGGAATTTTTACCCAGCTGATCCCGCGTGGGGTACTGCTTGTATAAGCATCCCCTGGGATTTGTATCTATATTATGGCGATCGAGGGGTGTTGGAAGAAAACTATTCTATGATGAAGAAATGGGTAGAATTTCTTCATTCTCAAGCTCAAGATGACATCTTAGAAATAGGAAAATACGGCGATTGGTGTCCTCCTTGGCACATTATAGCAGTGGAAACTCCTATTTCTCTTGTCTCTACTTGGTACTATTATCACGATACTCTACTTTTTTCTCAAATAGCCAAGATATTGGGAAACGCCGAGGATGAACAGAAGTTCTCGAAAAGAGCTGGAGAAATAAAAAAGGCTTTCAACCAAAGATTTTTAGGAGATAAAAATTTCTACGGCTGGAGAGAAGAATGGTTTAATGCTTTTTTACCTTCATACGCTCCGGAAGAGGATAAGAAAATCACATTAAAGAGGTTACACAAAAATTTCAGAAGTCAAACAGCGAATGTTCTTGCTCTTTTCTCTGGTATGGTTCCTATTGATAAAAGAGAAACTGTATGGAGGGAATTAATCGATGATATTGCAGTAGTTCATGGCAATCACCTTAATACCGGGATTGTTGGTACCAAATATATTCTGGATATTTTGACTGAAAATGGAGAAGCTGATTTGGCTTTTAAATTAGTTACTCAAACTACTTATCCCAGTTGGGGGTATATGATAAGAGAGGGAGCAACAACTCTGTGGGAGCGATGGGAAAGCCTTACCGAAGAAGGTATGAACTCGCAAAACCATATTATGTTGGGGACTATTGATGCCTGGTTCTATAAATATTTAGCCGGTATTCAGGTAAATCCAAGCTTTCCTGGCTGGGAAAGAATAATTATTAAGCCTTATCCAGTCGGGGATTTAAAATTTGCTGGTGCTTCTCTGAAAACTTTTCGAGGCCTTATTTCTTCTGCCTGGAGGAAAGATAGAGGATCTTTCTTCCTCCAAGTTTCAATACCAATGAATAGTCAAGCCGAAGTTCAACTTCCTAAAATGGATTTTAAAAATATAATTCTTAAAGAAGGAGAAAGGAATATTTGGGAAAATGGAATATCCACTTTTCTGGAAGAAGGGATTTGGAACATTGGAGAAAATGATAATAGAATAATTGTTGAGATTGGGTCGGGAAATTATCAGTTTGAGCTAAAAGAAAGATAGAAGAGTAAATGTGCCTCTTGTGTTATAATTTATAAAAATATGGTTAGAACCGATTATAAAGAAAATAATGCTGTGAATGAATCTAATAACTGCTTACAACCTCGCCGTTGGTTTGTTTTTGCCAATGATGATGGTGACCAAAAATTCCCCTATGTTTTAGGTATCGAGGAAACAGTAGGGCAATTCCTTTGCTTAGCGGCTCAAGAGAAATGGCCGGCAACTAATAAAAATATATTTTGTAAACGATTGGGTTATTTTACCGAACAAGACCTAGAACGATTTACTTTGATTGATGCTTCTAATATTAAATCTTTAGAGCATTATGGTAAAAAACTGGAAATCATTTTAGACCGAAAGATGCGGAAACGATGCTGGTTTATTACGATTGAGAGAGAGTATAAAACTCGTCCAGGTGAATATTATGAGCAGATATTTTGGATAACTCAGAGTTCAGCTCGAGCTAGGGGAAGGAAAGCCTATATTCCTCAAGGAGGGAAAAAGGAATCATTTGATGTTGTTATTGATACTCGAGAACGTTACCCTTGGAAATTTCCCAGGTGCAATGTGATAAAGGAGAATCTTGCGGTTGGTGATTATGGATTAAAATATGATGACCAAATCATAGCTGTAGTAGAGCGGAAAACCAAAGAAAACATACTTTATAATATGCAATTTTTTGAATTGCTTCGAGCTTCTCTTCATGAGCTCAAGACCGTTCCTTATCGGGCTACGATTTTAGAATGTTCTTATGCCGATCTTATAAACCCGAAAAAAAATCCCTACTTTAGCCCTTCTTATATTGCTGACGTTATTGCCGAACTTTATGTTCTATTTCCCAATATTCAGATTGTTTTTTGTGATAACCGCAAAACTGCCAACGAGTGGGCTTATAGGTGGTTTAAAAGAATCTACCAAATTTATGGCCACATAGAATGAGACAGGAATTATAAAAAATAGGAATAATAAAACAGAACTATAGTATCCCGCAAAACTGGTTAAACTGTTGAAAGTTTAAAAAAAGTAAATTACATTACATCAGAAGTCAAAAACTCGAGGTCGCTAGGTGCTGAGAGATACTATAGCTTCTCTGGTAGTATTTTGTGTTTTTTTTCTTTGTTCTTTGCTTTTTTTAGGGGTTATAAGGATCTTTTCCCCCTATACTCGGGGTTATAAGGGGGGTTCATAAGGGGTACTGCCCCTTATAGTCTAGTCTTTATAATGGATTTTGCGATTAACTATAAGTTTGATTTAAAAAATTTTGGAGGTGGAGTTATTAATGAATTGCCGCTCCCGTTTTTTAAAAACTATTCATCTGGAAGAACCAGATAGAGTTCCTACTTTTACTACTCTTACCCCTCAGGTTGCTGAAAAAATTGGAAAAGAATTAGGGCTACCTTTTGAGCCCGAAGATTCTCCAGTATCTACTCGTATTTCTCATACTGAAATCCTCCTCCAATTAGGAAATGATGCAGTAGGAGTTGGCCCTCTTCGAGAAAAAGGTAGAGAAACTAAAAAATTACCGGATGGCACCTCGATAGATGAGTTTGGAATAATATACCAGCAAGTAGGATGGTATGATGAAGCAATAAGAAGACCTTTAGAACAAGCTCAAAGCCCCCGAGATGTATTGAATTATGATCTACCTAAAGCATTAGATCCAGCTCGGTGGACTTTAGCAGAGAAAGCAATAGCTAAGTATAAATCTGAATACGCTATCATTGGTGACTTAGAATCTACTTTTTTTGAACTTTCCTGGAATTTAATAGGCTTAGAAAAATTTTTAATTGACCTGGCTTTAGAAGAAGGTTACCTTTTTACCTTGTTTGATCGTATCATTGAAGAGTATGCTATCCCCTGTGGGAAGAAAATGATTGAAATGGGAATTGACCTCCTCTGGGCCGGGGATGATTTTGGCACTCAAAAAGGAATGCTTATTTCCCCTGAATTCTGGAGAAAACACTTCAAAAAAAGATATGCCTATATTTTTTCTCAATGGAAGAAAGAAAATCCAGACCTTAAGCTTGCTTATCATTCTTGTGGGTCTATTGTTCCTATTATTCCTGATCTTATCGAAATTGGCCTTGATATCCTTAATCCTATTCAACCTCAGGCAGCAGGAATGGATTTAGGTAAATTAAAAAAACAGTATGGTGATAAACTGGTGTTTTTTGGAGGAGTGGATGAGCAAAAGGTTCTACCTTTTGGGAGTAAAGAAGAAGTAAGAGAAGAAGTAAAAAAGAAAATTTGCCAGGGTGGTAGGGGAGGAGGCTACATCATTGCTCCTTCTCATAATATTCAGCCAGATACTCCTTTAGAAAATGTATATGCCTATTTTGAGGCAATTCGAGAATTTGGACAATATCCCTTGAATTGCTGAGTTATATCTTCCGGAGAATTTAAAAAGCTTGTTATTGAAGGATTCGGTATCAACCAAGAACATAATTACAGTTATTATTGAGGAGAATGCTAATTGTTTAGCATTCTCCTCAATAGATTAGATTACTTCCCACTCAATCCCCAGTATTTCACAAACTGTTTTTAGCTCTTCTACATAGTCTCCATAAACAGCATGAACGTGATTGCAAGGAAATTTTTGGATGAAATTATCGATAGAAGTATCTAACTTACAAAAAGCATGTGGCCATTCAATTTGAGTTCTGGTCATAATTTCTTGATTGGTCTTATCGTCAAACTGGACGAATTCTCCGGTTAAAATAGCCATCCAATAACATCCATTTTTCCTACCTAAGCGAGCTAAGGTTACCTTACCGGGATGAGCTAAGTGATGAATAGCTGCTCCTCCCGCTAGAAAGTAGAACGACTCGGGGTAAAAAATCACCTTGGGGAGATTATCTTGATAATTAAAGCTGGCACCAGCAAAATAGGTGGCGTGTTGTCCGGAGTTGCAAAGGTCGAGTATTTGATAATCATCATGCCAATGCCGAACGTCAGCAAATAAAACTGGTGTTTTAGCCAGTTTTTTCATAATTTCCATAGTTAGTGCAGCATCCATATCTGCCTCAGTAGCACACACAATAGGTTCCTTAGGTCCATCAAAATCATAAGGGTCGTTTAGAAAAGCTTCAGCTATGTCCATAGTGCAAAAGTTATTGGTAAGCTCTGGTTGTCCTTTAATTCCGCAAAAATCGAGATGCATCTCTTCGCAAATCTCTTTTACTGCATAGTAAGAGGCAATTTGTCTCTTAAGAATCTCAGGGGTTAGCTGTTTACCATCATACATTATTTTGCCTACATTTTCTTCACACCAGCGGAAAGCTTTTTCAATCTTTTCTTGAGGTATGGTTTGAGCTTTTCTGACTATCTCCCATTGATCGATGTGCTCTACATCTACGCCGAATATTTTAGCCCATACATCTGCGCCTACAGTAGCAGTGTACATTCCCATAGGTCGCCCGCCAAAACAACCAAACGTTTCTCCTCGCAACGACTTAACGCAAGAGGCAGCATTGATAAAAGTGCTTATCTTTTTCCATACTTTTTCATCTTTGATTTCACCAGAAATTCTCCAATAAGGCATACCTATATTGGCTAACGCTCCAGAGCTGGCCAGCATTCCCACCAATCCAGGATATCCAGGGTTAATGTTAGAAAGACAGAGATAGGGTGGAGGAGCAAACTGAGCAGCTAAAACAGTAAAGTGAGGCCAAGCCCAGATAGCATAGTTAAAAATGGTACAATCCACATCATTCAGCTGCATTTTTTTCCCTGCTTTTACTGCAGTTTCATTAGTCCAAGGGAGTTCATCTGCTACAACTACTTCATGACCCGCCTCTTCTAATTTTTTAGCTAAATTATTCTGAAATTGAAGATTCATAGAAAGAAGTTCTTGGTGAACATGAGGTCTTCCATCGGAAAAAGTAATAACACCAACTTTAGCCATTAAAAATCCTCCTTTCATAAATTTTTATTGTAGGAAATCGATTACGAGTTGATTTTACTTCATTTTATAAAATTATGCAAATCAAATTTACCTCTTTCAAACCAGAATTTTTACTCTACACTCGTCATTTCTGCAGTGTTTCTCTTTGATAATCTTCTCACATATTCATTTCACTATTTTTAGAAAATTGTGTATGAGATTGACAAAACAGGGATAAAATATTAACATAGAAATCGGTTACGGGATTATTCAGCTTTTGTAGCTTATGGGGAGGTGAAAAATAGAAATATAAAATCCAATTATGATTTGCTAATCCTAACTTTTGTTTTTGCTTATGGTGTAGTGTTGTATTAGTAATCGATTGCTTGACAAAATTAAATAAATGATGTTAACATAACAATCAAAGTTTCTTGTTATTAAGGAGGGACTATGTCTGAGGAAATTTTACGTGTTGAGAACATGACTAAAAGATTTCCAGGAGTAATAGCTTTAGATCGGGTTTCCTTTGATCTAAGGCGAGGTGAGGTTCATGCCTTAGTAGGAGAGAACGGCGCAGGAAAATCAACTTTGATGAAAATATTGAGCGGAGTATACCAACCAGATGAAGGAGCTATTTATCTTAAGGGCCAACCAGTTGTTTTTCATAATCCTATAGAAGCTCAGCGAGCTGGTATTAGTATTATCTATCAAGAATTGAATTTAATGCCTCACTTAACAGTTGCTCAAAATATTTTTATTGGGAGGGAGCCTCTTAAAAAGGGTGGTAGCATAGATGACAAGAAAATGAGTGAAGATGCGGCTGCTATTCTTAGCCAACTTCATGTAGATATTGATCCTGATGTTCCCGTTTATATGCTTCCTCTTTCTAAGAGGCAAATGGTCGAAATAGCTAAAGCTTTATCTTACCAAGCAGAAGTATTCATCATGGATGAACCTACTTCATCCTTAACGGAGTCAGAGATTGAGGAGTTATTTAAAGTTATTCATCGGCTTCGAGACCGCGGAGTGGGTATTATTTATATTTCACACCGACTTGAGGAACTAAAATACATTGCAGATCGAGTAACCGTGTTGCGAGACGGACGATATGTAAGCACTGATGAGTATCAATCAGTTACGATTGATGAAATTGTACGGAAAATGGTAGGAAGACCTTTGGAAGAGAAATTTCCTCCAAGAACTTCGACTCCCACCAATAAAAAAATATTAGAGGTCCGAAATATAACCAGGGTGGGAGTGCTGCATGATATCTCTTTTGATCTTTATCAAGGCGAGATTTTGGGTATAGCAGGCCTCGTAGGGGCGGGAAGAACTGAGTTAGCCCGGGCAATTTTTGGAGCAGATCCAAAAGATGAAGGTGAAATTTTCCTTTTTGGAGAAAAAGTTAACATCTTTTCACCAACTGATGCTATTCGGGCTGGAATTGGTTATCTTCCAGAAGATAGGAAATTAGCTGGCTTGGCACTTGAAATGCTGCTTACTGAAAATATTACTTTAGCTAATACCGAGGAAGTATCTAACAGTTTAGGAATAATTTCGAACAAAAAAGAAAAGCAAGTGGCTGAGCAATACGTAAAGGAACTTGATATCCGTACCCCCAGTGTTTTTCAGGTGGTGAAAAATCTTAGTGGTGGCAATCAGCAAAAAACGGTTTTAGCAAAGTGGCTATTTCGTAAAGCTAAAGTGTTGATTTTTGATGAACCCACTAGAGGAATTGATGTTGGAGCAAAATATGCCATTCATAAGCTTATTGATAGCATGGCTAAAAATGGAGTAGGAATTATTATGATTTCTTCTGAGCTTCCGGAGATTTTAGGTATGACTGACCGAATTTTAGTTCTTCATGAGGGAAGATTGGTTGGAATTCTTCAAACCAAAGAAACTAATCAGGAAGAGATTCTAAACTATGCTACTGGTTTGACTTCTAATGCTTCTAAAAAAACAGGAGTAACGTTATAAAGGAGGGTTAAGCTATGGCTGAGGCAATTTCACAAGCGGAAAAAGTAAAATATATGATGCAGAAATTTATACCAGTTGCTGCACTTATAGCCTTGTTTTTTGCTTTTTCTTTAGTTACTGATAAATTTTTTACTATTCAAAACATCCTTACAATTGCTCTCCAAACTAGTACCCTAGCTTTTATGGGTATAGGGGTAACTTATGCCATTATCACCGGAGGTATAGATTTAAGCATTGGTTCGGTAGTTGCTCTGAGCGGAGTGGTGGCTGGTTTGGCAGTACGAGTTGGGATACCAGTGTTGATTGGTTTTTTGCTTGCCCTACTAGCTGGCATAGCTTGTGGAGCGGTCAATGGTGTTATGGTTACAAAATTACACTTACCACCTTTTATTGCTACTTTAGGTATGATGCAAATAGCTCGAGGTATCGCTCTATATGTAACTGGAGCTCGAGCGATAGCCGGTTTACCAGATGAATTTGGAATATTAGGTAACGGTGCCCTATTTAGGACTACTACTACATTACCTAATGGTCGAGTAGTAACCCAATTCCCTGGTATTCCATATCCAGTAATTATTATGATCATAGTTGCTGTCGTTTTCGATTTTGTGCTCAAGCACACTCGTTTGGGACGTTTTACCTATGCAGTGGGTTCTAACCAAGAAGCTGCTCGTCTCTCGGGTTTAAATGTAAATAAGGTAAAAGTTATTGCCTATACTATATCAGGAGGGTTAGCTGGTTTAACGGGGATTGTAACTATGTCTCGCATTGTAACTGCTCAACCTAATGCTGGGGTAGCATACGAGTTAGATGCTATAGCTACCGCGGTTATTGGGGGTACCAGTCTTATGGGAGGTTCAGGCACTATCTCTGGTACCATGATCGGAGCTTTTATTATTGGAGTTTTACGTAACGGACTAAATATGCAAGGAGTATCTTACTTTATCCAACAGGTAATTATTGGTTTAGTTATTATTGCTGCGGTGGCTGTAGATCAACTCCGAAAACGAGAAGCATAACATCAGGAGGGTAGGGTATAAAGGGACTAAAAACCCTTTATATACACAAAAAGAAATAATATAAAAGGAGGAAGGTTTATGATGAAGGGTTTTAAGTTATCTTTAATGATGTTTTGTGTCAGCTTGCTGTTGCTTTCGATCCCGGTTTTTGCTCAGGAAACAGTTAGTGGCGAAATTGCAGTTATAGTAAAGGAGGCAACTTCAAGTTTTTGGCAAAACGTAGCAGTAGGTGCATCAGATGCAGAAAAAGAATTAATTGCTCAAGGGGAACAGATCAAGGTTTCGTTCCTTGGTCCAGCTGCTGAAACAAAAATTGAAGAACAAGTTAATTTGGTAGAAAATGCTATCAACCGAAATGTATTGGCTATTGTTTTAGCTCCTTCAAGCCCTGATGCACTTGTTCCTGCGGTAAAAAAGGCTAACGAAGCTGGTATACCAGTAGTAATTATTGATTCACTTTTGAACTACGAAGAAGGTTACGTTTCCTTCTTAGCCACTGATAACCGAGCCGCTGGAATTCTTTGTGCAGAAGAACTAATTAAACGAGCAGGGACCGAAGGTAAGGTAGCAGTTATGTCTTATGTACCGGGAGTTGGCAGTGAAATTGGTCGAGTAGGTGGTTTTATCGATACTATTAAAGAAAAGACTAATATGGAAATAGTCGGACCCTTCTATTCCCAATCTGATATGGTAACTGCTCTTAACCAAACTACTGATGTATTAGCATCTAATCCTGACCTTACTGCTATTTTTGGTGCAAATGAACCTACCGCAATTGGTATGGGGCGAGCAATTGAGCAAGCTGGTTTGGCTGGTCAAATTGTGGCTATCGGATTTGATGGCAATAAAGATCTGCAAGAGATGGTGAGAAAAGGGACTCTTCAAGGCATTGCAGTACAAAACCCTTATAGCATGGGTTATGATGGAGTGAAAATTGCTTTAGCTGCCGCCAAAGGTGAAGAAGTACCTAAGTATGTAAACACGGGAGTTGTTTTTGTAACTAAAGATAATATTGACTCAGAAGAAGCTCAGCGTGTACTGTATTAGCTAATAAAGTAGCAGAATTTGGTTTGCCCGGAATT